>ERZ795042.356-NODE-356-length-39030-cov-81.589403_pt1 | contig 39030 bp, 33 predicted proteins | sample MGYA00375126_ERZ795042 | MGnify/ENA primary metagenome ERZ795042 (study PRJEB30171, sample SAMN05518105) | compost metagenome | isolation source: Feedstock adapted compost from Newby Island compost facility, Milpitas, CA | place: USA:Newby Island compost facility...
AACTTAACTGCGCCGACAGTGACGTATCGAGTCGACCTGCTCTATGACCGAGCGCTCCTGACCGGCGAGGAATATCGCGGGCCTGGCGGATTGCCGGTTGGCGTGAGTGGCCGCGTCGTTGTCCTGCTCTCCGGTGGGTTCGATTCGCCAGTCGCTGCCTATCGGATGATGAAGCGCGGCTGTTTTTTGACCCTTGTGCACTGCCATGCCTATCCCTACGTCCGGCCGACGTCGATTGAGAAGGTCATCTCGATTGCCCAGCACCTTGGGCGCTATCAGCCAGGAATGCGCCTCCATATCGTGCCGATTGGCGATGCCCAGCGGGAGATTGCCCTGGCCGCTCCGCCTGAACTGCGCGTTGTGCTCTACCGGCGGCTCATGCTCCGCATCGCAACGGCGATTGCCCACGAGCAGGGTGCTGGAGCGATCGTAACGGGGGAAAGCCTCGGGCAGGTCAGTTCGCAGACGCTTGAGAATATGCGGGCAATCGGTGCAGTGACCGACCTGCCGCTGCTACGGCCGTTGGTCGGGTTTAACAAGGATGAGATCATGGCTGAGGCTGTGCGCATCGGGACCGAGCCGATCTCGCGCATTCGTGATGATGACTGCTGCACAGTCTTCGTCCCGCTGCATCCCACAGCACATGCGACGCTTGAAGAAGCAACCGCTGCCGAACGCCTCTTCGATCCTGCGGCGTTGGTACAGGCGTGCCTGGCCCGGCGGACAGACTATGATGGTGACCCAGCGACATGGGACGTCAGCGCTGCGTTGCTTGCTGCAACTGGTTAAGGCATGGCGTCAGGGTAGGGTCCGATTCGATCACACGCTGGTCAACATGGCACGGTAGCACACGCCCAAGCTGCACCAGACTGCTTCCCAGGCGCATGTGACTGGTAGGGGTGAAGCACCTAGGCATGGGGTGCTGTCACAGTGTCGATGGAACGGGCAAAGGATTCGCGAATGCGCCGGACAAGCAGCGTGATGCTCACGATGGCCACGAGCCCGCTCAATGTCTCGGCAAGCAGCCAGCCCATTGGTGAGCTAACTGGCAGCGTTTGAAATGTATCCCATAGGGTATGGAGAATGATCGCGAGCAGCAGTGCGCGCCAGGTCGCTCCCCGGATGAGCCCATGGCCTGTTTGGGCACGCTCGCGCCAGAGCGTTGCGGTAACGAGGCCGGTCCACGCAGCGTGTCCGGCGGGCGAGAGCAAGCCCCGGATAAGCAACACAGTCTCAACTAAGCCAACATTACCTCGTGAAGCAAGGAGTGCGACGAAGCCGTAGCCCATCGTCTCAAGCGCCGCAAAACCCATCCCAGAAGCAACACCAAGTACCAAGCCGGTTGCTTCACTGCGAGAGCGGCCGAAAAGATAGACGACCAATGGCACAATGAGCTTGCTCAGCTCCTCGATCACCCCAACAGCAATGAGCGGCAGGAAGCCGAGGCTACGGTAGGTATCGTACTCCAGCGTGCCAGCGACCGTCGCACCAAGGACGCCGCCCCAAACAAAATTCCAGATAACGACATGTGGTGCCAGCTGTTCCGGCAGCGCGTGCTCATAGAGCCAGAGGACAAAGGTGACAGGCACCAGGAAGGCACCGATGAGGAGCAGGGCTGGCGCGTAGTTCGGGTTATGCGTTTGCTGAATCGCACGCTGCAGCAAAACAAAGAGGATGAGGCCACCAACAAGGACCTGGAACCATCCGCGGAATGGAAGACGGAGAATCCCCATGACATCCCCCTCCGAATGCACGATGCGACTGTGGACAATGCACTACCCGCTATGATAGCGATGATGCAGGGGCGTGTGCCGATACAGCAGTAGAAGACACGCTGAGGCTGAATGGATCCCAGAGTGGCTCGCCAGGCAGGAAGCGTGCAGCCCGGCGTGGATCGTAGGACTCAGTGAGCCGTACGACTGCCAGCGCAATCAGTGGCAGCGCTAGTTCAGTCTCGTAGACGAGGTACCGTGGCTCCCAGACTGGATCAAATTTGTCCTTGTACTCCCGTAAACCAGTGAACGAGAAGAGCCGGTTCAATCGTGTGTAGAAGAGCTGAATGGCGCGAGCTGTCAAGTCCACCCCGGTTTCAGGCGTCACGCCAGCCAGTGGAGCCAGCCCAAGCGACAGGCTAGTGTAGCCGTGCGCCTGGGCTCGTTCAATGAGCTTGACGAGCAGAAAGTCCATTGCACCATTGGGTTCTGGCAGCCGACGCATGAGGTCGAAGGTAAGTTGGCCCGGCACCCCGCTCGGGATCAGGTTCACGAAGGCGACAATCTGTCCGGTTGCGCTCTCGACCGCAACGATCGGCGTCCACCTGACATAATCATCGCGAAACTGCCCTTGGGTGAAGCTACGTTCACGCCGGTTTAGCCCAGTGAGCCATGTGTCGGAAACGGCACGAAGATGAGCAAGCAGCGTGTCGTTGTGGGGTGGGGCGTAGTAGACAACGTGATATCCCTCGCGCTCAAGGCGATGCACAATCCATCGGAGCGGCTTACGGCGCGCGCCCCGGAGCGAGAACGAGCGCAGGTCGAGCACGGCTTCTTCGCCGATCTTGATTGCCTCGAGTCCACGCGCGCGGTATGCCGCAAGATGTGTCTCAGGCACTTGATGGAAAGCAACCCGCCAGTCGTTCGCGTCGCAGAAGTCGAGGAACTCGTCGAGTACGCAGTCGAAGTCTGCTGGTGTCGCGGCAACGGGGTCGCCGAGGACAACGGCCGTGTTGAGACTGACACCGTAGGCGATCACGGCCTCACCGTGTGAGGGAAAGAAGAAGAGCTTATCCGGCCACCACTTAAAGAAATCAAGCGAGGAGTTGCCATACCGCTCAATCAGCTGCCGAGCACGCTGACGCTCCTGTGGGTGCGTGCGATAGCGCCAAACGACGGGGCGGGTGAGGGAGAAAGCCGCGACTGCGAGCGTGGTAATGCCAATCACGGTCAGCGAGTCAAGGAACCACGCGCCGTAGCGGGTGTGGGGGTGAATGGTTCGTCCGCCGATGCCAAAGTAGGTGGCAAGTGTCTGCTCAATTGCCTCGTGGAAGCGAAAGTGCTCGCCAAACGCGCGTGGGCCGAGCAGTTGGAATCCGAGTGCGCCGTACACGAGGGCAAAGGCAAAGCTAAACACAGTAAACGCGAGACCACGTTGCAACGTTGGCAGGTCAGAGCGGACATGGTAGTCGTTGTGGCGCCAGAGCAGAATCGCAATGTTGATGCCAGCCAGTACTGAAATCCATGGGTCGCCCCCGCGTAGACCGTGGATCGGAATCAGGCCAGCCAACAGAGCAAGCGAGGCAAGCCAGGCTGTGCGCTTGCGACGCCAGAGTTGATAGGCCAGGTACATGAGCAAGAAGCCGAGGACGACGGCGAAGGTACGCGAGAACTCCTGCGGCTCAAAGAGCGAGTACTCACTCAGCCGGTTCAGCCGTGGAGGGATCATGTGTGGCGTCGTCGCAACCAAAATTGAGAGCAGTCCTGTGAGGAAGAGCACCAGAGCTGGCAAATGCCGAACGAAACGACGTACCTCGCGGTCTTGCCCAAGGCGGAGTGCGAGCCCAAGCGCGAACGGCAACCAGAGTTCATGCAGGCGGTAGAGCAACGAGGCCGCGAGGGCGGCAGCCCCGGGCACACCGAGTTGCTCGAGCGCGAGCGTCATCGACAGTTCGACCGCGCCGGTGCCTTGAAAGAGCGGGATGACGAAGGCAAAGAGCAAGCCGACCTGATAGCCAATCAGCGCCACGAGCAGCGGAGGATGGACGCCCGTCGCGCGGAGGCAGGCAGCTAACAGCGCGACGTTGGCCAGGTCGACTGTCAGCGCAAACAGGAAGGGGAGGCCGAGGTCGCGCACGCGAATGCGCCGGCTGCGCAGGCCGTCGATGAGCTGGCGGACTTCCTCCGGCAACATACTGACAAGGCGATCGGGCAAAGGTAGGCCGCTGAGCACGAGCGCCGCGCCGCCGATGAATGTGCCAGCAACCAGACTCAGCGCAGCAACACCGCTCAACATGAGGGGGGTTAGGGCGTGGTCGAGGATGAGCAAGATGAGCGCAGGGATCAGCAAAAGCACAAACGACGTATAGCCGAGCGCGGCGTAGAGCCCGAGCGAGAGGAGGGATGCTTCGGTGGGCACCCCGAACTGGGCCAGATCCTGCGTGAAGACGTAGGTGCCAGGAGCGACGCCAAACGGCGTGACGGTGCTCACGAGCAAGCGGTGAAGGTCAGCGCGGAATAGTGTGCGAATGGGCAAGGGGTAGCCAAGCCGCGCCAGGATTGTCCGAAGGTTCGCCGCAATGACCAGGAGGATGCCCAGCTGAAGCAGGAGCGTCACGAACAACCAACGCGGGTCGGCATGACGCCAGACCAGGGTCAGCCGCACCAGCTCGCGCCGCTGATTCACGAAAAAGATGGTTACCAGCCCCAGTAAGACGACTAGCCACGCGCCGCTGGGAAGGCGCTGGAGTTGCTGGATGATTCGTCGCACGAGTCGCATTTGCCGCCGCTCACCTTAGGATGTTGCCACCGTTTGCCGTGTGGCACGCGATTGATGATAGACAAAATGCAGGCACCCTGCGAGTCCCGTTTCCTGCGCGGCCGTGTCCAGGGCTGTGTAGACCGACAACGTCCTGAGAACGAGCGAGTCGCGCGCGATGCATCAGCTGGTCCCTGCCCAGCGAGCCAATGGCCTCACTGCTGCATGCCCCGGTAGCGATGGCACTACCCGCGCGAGAAGCTCCCGGCTCACCTTGATGGCCTGTTATCCGCTGAGCTTAGGCGGATTCTAGACGATGAGTGGAAACACCTCAGGAGAAATCGTCGCGTGTAGCATCGAGAGGTATGGCTAGGGCCTCTCGTTGCCCAGGCTGACGTAGCAGCTTGCCAGTGTTGTGTAAGCAAGGAGAACATGCATGATGATGGTCGATCTCGTCTTTGTCTTACGGCTCCTCCACTTGCTTGCTGGCCTCGGCTGGGTCGGGGAAGTATTAACAGTCAACTTCGTCCTGCTGCCGACCTTACGCCGCGTCGATCCGCAGACCCGGGCACAACTCCTCATCCTCGCTTTCCCACTGGTCTTTCAACTCGCTACTGTTCTCGGCGGACTCGCTGTGCTGAGTGGCCTTGGGCTGTTCCTCCTGCTTGCTCATGGCCATCCTCTCCTGCTCGTAACGACCGCATGGGGACACCGCATTCTCATTGGCGGATTCCTAGGAGGCGGACTCTACCTCTTCCATCTGTTCCAGGAGTCACGAGCGGAGCAGTCACTGGCAGCCGAGATTCTAACATTGCGTGAACACGACGATCCGGTCCGCCTTGCGGCTCTGTTCCGTCATCTGGAGATCTTTCCACGTGTTGGACTCGGCATCCTCCTCGTTGCCGTTGGCTTCATGAGTGCCGCGGCACGCCTACCGTAGGTCGTCGCATCCCAATGCATTCGCCGATCACTGCCAAGTTCCGTGGGTACTCGTTCCTGCTTGTCACGGTGAAGCAATACAAAAACGAAATCGAATCTTCCGTGATCGAGATAGTCTGAAAATGCCAAAGAAAATTGACTCATTTTTCTTGACTTGTATCTTCATATCCGAATACGATAGAATGATTATGTGCCAACGAGCTGCGGCTCGTAGCACTGCAAGTAATAAGACGTGTGGGCATGGCCGGGTCTGTTCCATCTCGCTACGCAGAATGCGAAGGGAAGAGGTTCCCGTGGTGGAGGCTGATTACCCGCTCAACCAGTTGCATTATTCACGTGTTCCCATCTTCCCGATAACGCAAGTCATTGGCCTGAGTCAGCAACTCATCAAGCTTGCATTAGCCCTGACGCAGCGTGAATGTGCCACGTCATGACCAGTAAGGAGAGCGCCATGCAAGCGCGTTTGCCAGAACGTCAAGCAAAGACTAATGGGAGGGGTCTTCGTGCAAAGAGCCATTGGGTGGGCAAAGGGCTAGAAGGGTTCGCTGCAGTCAGCGGACTGGCGCTGAGCGCCATCGCCTGCTGTACATGGTCGCTTATCCAGTGGCTCGCCCTTGTCCTTTCTGCAGTTGGGGGGGCAGCAGCGTTTACCGTGCTTGCTCGGGCTGAAGCGTTGCTGCTCGTCATCGCTGCCGGAGCGCTTGGCGTTGCCGCCCGGTTCACTCGCGATCCCCTTTAGTCGGACTCTCGACCTCGCGCTGGCTAGCCTGATGCTCCTCCTTGCTGCACTGCGTGAGGTGTGGTCGATTTCCCCGTTCCTGCTTTGGGCTCTTGGCCCCTTGAACTGGCTCTTCGTCCACCGTCAGCAAGTCTTGCTTGTGGCCATTCTCGCTAACCTCGCCATTCGCATTGGAAGCTGGGCATGGCGCCATAACCAGGGTGCTTCGTCGGCATGCTGTAGCGTGCAGCCGACGAGCGTCTCGCGGGGCGTCGCTGACGTTGCATGGGAGGAACACGATGGCGTTATCGTCTGAGTATGAAGTTGTCCTTGTAGTCGATGGTATGACGTGCGCGGCCTGTGAGCGGCGCGTTGAACAGGCACTCACGCAAGCTGGAGCGCGCAACCCCAGCGCCAATTGGCGCAGCCGCACTGTGACGTTTCGTATGCCGGCCGATGCCGACCTTGAGCGCTTCCGTCGCGCCGTGACAGCGGCTGGCGGTTCACTCCACCACTATGTTCCTGGAGAGGCGCGGATGCAGCCACTGCCAGGCGCAGGCGGGACTGCACCGGTGAGCGAGCCTGCTGATGTCGATTTCGTGATCCTCGGCAGCGGGTCGGCAGCCTTCGCCGCGGCGATCGAAGCGCGGCAGCTTGGCGCTAGCGTTGTGATGATTGAGCGAGGCACCATTGGTGGGACATGTGTCAATGTTGGCTGTGTGCCAAGCAAGTTCTTGCTCCGCGCGGCTGAAGTCGCATACGAGGCGCGCACGAGCCCGTATCAAGCGGTGGTGAGCCGGCTTGAGGGCATCGATCTGGCGGCGCATGTCGCGCAAAAACGCGCGCTGATTGCCGAGTTGCGCCAGGAGAAGTATGAAGACCTGATCGCATTCTATGGCTGGGAACTGATCCGTGGAGAGGGACGCTTTGTTGATGGCCAAACTGTCGAAGTCAACGGGCGCCGCATCCGTGCCCGCGCTATCCTCATCGCAACTGGAGCACAGCCAGCTGTTCCTCCTATTCCCGGCTTGAGAGATGTCCCGTTTCTCACCAGTACAACCGCGCTCGATCTTGACCATATTCCTGCTTCACTCGCGATACTCGGTGCTGGCTACGTTGCCCTCGAGTTGGGTCAAGCGTTCCAGCGACTGGGTAGCGCGGTTACCTTGATCCAGCGCCGCCCACGCCTCTTGCCAGATGCTGAGCCAGAGTTGGCGAGCGCGCTGCAGCAGGCGCTCGAAGCTGAGGGCATGCGCTTTGCCCTTGGCTCCCACGTGCTTCAGATCGAGCGGGTCGGTGCTGGCGTGCGTCTGACACTCAACCAGTCTGGGCACACGGAGACGATTGAGGCAGACGCCTTACTTGTCGCAACCGGTCGCCAGCCTAATACTGACCAGCTCAACCTCAAGGCTGCTGGCATTGCCGTCGACGATCGAGGTGCGCCAGCACATGATGCAACCCTGCGGACGACCAATCCGCGGGTCTACGTCGCTGGTGACGTCACACTCGGCCCTCAATTTGTCTATGTGGCTGCCTATGAGGGGCGACTCGCCGCTCGCAACGCATTGTTAGGCGAAGCGCGGCCTGCTGACCTGTCAGCTGTGCCTGCGGTCATCTTTACTTCACCGCAAGTTGCATCTGTCGGGCAGACGCGCGCGCAGGCTGAGACAGCAGGCTACTCTGTCGTGAGTGGTTTTGCTCCAGCAGCAGTCATTGCGCGCGAGCGGGTCAATCTGCAGCCATATGGAGGCGTTCTGGTTGTCGCTGACGCTGACTCTGAGCAGATACTCGGCGTCCATGCTGTGGCCACTGCTGCTGGCGAGCTGATCGAAGCTGCGACGTTGGCCGTTGTTCACCGGCTAACGCTCGACGATCTCCGTAACCACTTGTCACCATACCTGACCAGTAGCGAGGGATTGCGCCTGGCTGCTCTCGCGGTCACCCAAGACGTAGCCCGACTCTCTTGCTGTGCGTAGTAGAGATGATGCGAAAGGAGGAACGCATGGAAGAAGCACATGAGATGCCGGAGGCAGAGGTAATGACACCGGAGCAACCCGCTGAACTCGGACTGCACCCGCGGGCGGGCCGCCGCGTTGGGCAGGTGAGGCGCAGCGGGAGTGCACGAGCGCTCCCAGATTCTCGCCACACAGCTACGCCAGAACTTGTTGCCAGGTTGCTTCATGGACTGAGTGACCCAACACGCGTGCGGATCCTTGAGCTTCTGATCCGCGAAGGCGAGCTCCATGTCAGCGCACTTGTCGAACGCCTTGGTCAACCCCAAGGCCGAATCTCAGCCCATCTCGGGTGCTTGCGCACCTGCGGGTGGGTCACGGTACGACGGGAAGGCAAATTTGCGTACTACCGGGTCGTTGACGAACGCGTGCCGTTACTACTGGCACTGGCTAAAGACCTCGCAGCCGATCACGCTGCTGGCGTGCTGGGTTGTCCATTAGCGTAAGTTGCGCGCACGGAGGGAGTGACGGGATGGAAGGACAACCTCGAGTGAGTTGGAAAACTCTTGGCATCGTCGTTCTCGCTGTGCTCGCCTGCCCTTGTAGTTGGCCGACTGTCGCTTTTCTTGTGGGATGGCTAGGCCGAGCCATTGGCCTGAGCTGGGCGGTCACATTCGGCCTGCTGGGCGGCGTTGCCCTCGGCATTGCTGTCCTCATCATGCTCTGGCGACGCGCACGAGTCACTGCCCCGGAAATCGGAGGCTCCTGCTGCGTGTCGCTGAGTACGTCCGCAACGCCCGCCCGGCAGCAGTCTCAGGCAACACCGGATAAGGAGGCAAACGATGTTGTCGACGCGCGACCAGTTCACACTGCACGCTCGTCACGGCCTCTTGCGCGTTAGTACGCTGCTGCTCGGCTTCACCCTCATTGCCGTTGCGTGTGCGACAGGCAGCGCTACGCCTGTGCAGTCCGGTTCTCCACGTGCTACCCAGCAATCGCTAACGCCGGCGGTAGCTTCCCCGGCGCCGACAGCCCTGCCTCAACTCGGTCAGCCGACATCTGCCACGTCAACCCCAACGGCAGGGCCGGAGACGACTCCAGAAAAGACGTGGCCAGCGACAACGCCAGTCCCACCAACACCGACCACAACGAAACCAACTGCCCAGACTGCCCTGGGAGCATCACCGTCCGTGGTATCAGCCGAGCAAACGCCAGCGTCTTCGCCGCACGTAGCAACTCCGACTCCGGCTATAGCAAAGACAACTGTCACGACCTCGCAGGTAGCAACGTTATCCCCGACAGCGGCCCCAGCTGCTGACACAGATTTCGCTGTGCGCCTGCTCGATGGGCGGGTGTTCCACCTTGCTGACGCGCGTGGCCGTCCGGTTGTCGTCTTGTCCCTGACCACGGGCGGTTGTGCAGCATGTACTGCCCAAGCCCAGGCCCTGATCCGCGCTGCGGCCCAGCAACCCACCATCGTCGCACGCGCGCTCGACATCGACCCGCTTGACACTCCGCAAGACGTCGCAGCATTTCGTGACTTCCTCGGCGGGACGGCTGTCCTGTGGGCTATTGACAACACAGGAACCTTGGCGCGTCAGCTTGGCCTGCGTGACATCAACCAAGTCATCGTCATTGCCCCGAATGGCCAGACAGTCTACCGGGGCTCGGCACCAGCTGACCCTGCTCAGTTCCAGCAACTTATTCGTCGGGCTAGCGTCGGCGCCAACGGGTGTTGCTAAGAATGACACAGGAGGCAGCGGCAATGGCGCATCCACCACAGGCGAGAATGCCCACTCCTCGTTCAACCCGACAAGCAAGGCGGAAGGCGCGGCAGCCTTTCCCTCTCGGCCGAGTTGTAGCCGGTATCGTACTCGGCCTTGGCCTCGTCGCACTGGCCGTGTTTGTCATCTTCCCGAAGCATGTAACACAACCGCCGAATATGTCTTCGTCCGGCCCCGTTGCCGTAGGTCAACCCGTCCCCGATTTCTCCTTGACCCTTGTTGACGGTACCCCGTTTCGGCTGAGCGAGCATCGGGGCCGCGTTGTGGTCTTCTACACTATGGCAGGGTGGTGCGCCTCCTGCATTCCTGGTACGCGCACCTGGGCCCAGCTCTATCCCGAATATCACCAGCGCGGTATCGACCTCGTCATGTTATCAGTCGAACCGACCGAAACTCCACAGACGCTTGCTGCCTTCGAACAACAGGCGGGAATCAGCGGCTCAACGTTGCCGTGGGCCATCGACCGGAACTTGCAGATTGCTCAGTTGCTCGGCGTGCAAAGCCTTGACCAGACGATCATCATTGATCGACAGGGACGGCTGGCCTACTCAAGTCCAGCCCCGCTCAACGCCGGCCAGCTTCGACAGGTACTTGACCAGGTACTTGGAGGGAAATAACCGATGGGAATCGTACAAGCCTGGGTAGCCCACTGGCTTTCCGTGCTCGTTGACTGGCTACCGGTTGGCTATGCCTTTGGGGCAGGTATGCTCGCAGCTGTGAATCCTTGTGGATTTGCGATGCTGCCCGCCTATCTCGCACTCTACCTCGGTGCAGTGTCGCAAGCTGGTCACTCGCTGCCCCGACGGCTTGGTGAAGCGTTGGCGGTTGGCATCGCTGTCTCACTCGGCTTTCTCATACTCTTCGTACTAGCCGGGCTGGTCGTCGCTGCTGGTGGACGGCTTTTGCTCCCCATCATGCCTTGGGTTGGCTTAACGATTGGCAGTGTCCTCATCATACTCGGTCTTCTGTTACTCTTTGGGCGCACGTTCAATCCCATCATTTTTGAAGAACTTGCCGACCGCCTTGGGCAGCACGCTCGCATGCAATCGGGTAGCACAAGCCGGAGTACAGCCGAGGCCGCTGATCCCCCTACTAGTGCACTGCGCGCAGCGCAAGGCTTCTTTCTGTTTGGCCTTGCGTATGGTCTGGCTTCACTCAGCTGCACCTTACCAGTCTTCATGGTTGCAGCGGGGAGCGCGCTTGTCAGCGGTAGCGTAGGGCGTGGGCTTGTCCAACTCCTTAGTTACGGGCTGGGCATGGCGAGCGTTGTCCTTGCCTTAACGCTCGCCCTGGCATTCGTCAAGATCGGTCTTGTTGCGATACTGCGTCGGGCCATTCCCTACGTCCAAGCGGCCTCGGCCGGATTGCTCATTTTCGCCGGCATGGCTATTGTCCTTTACTGGTGGCCCCACCTCTGATAGCGGACACGAGGGCACAGTCCGCCGAGTAAGCGGATACGTTCAATTTGAAGATAGAGACACCTTGAGAAAGCCCGCAGACCGCTTGCAAGAGCCAGGCGGGAGGACGAGGCGAAGCGATGAAGGTCCTCACAATGCAATTCTTTGCGTATAAGGATTGTTATGCGCAAAGAACTCTGCCCGGCTATCCCAGAGCATGTATATCAGCATCCACGATGCGGTGGTGACTGATGGCATGGGATGACCAGCCATCATCGTGGCGTGAGCACCGCGCATACCCGCAGCACGGCGGCACATGGTTGCTGCAGCGCGATTGCGTCTGGTACAGTCCGCAACACACGCAGCTGCGCGGCAATGTAGCGCGTACCGGGCTGTGGTCGAGCACGAGCCCGGCGCAGCAGACGCTGCTGCACTGGTGGCGCGTAGACGTATTGCTGGTCAGCGATGCTAGGCACGCCACGCTGCCAGGCGTGCGCAGCATTGTCCGGTATCCCGATGGCCAGCGATGCTGACGACGCTACCGACACGCTCGGTGTCCGTACATGTTGCGGCGTCGTGCTCCACCCATGCATGGCGAGGTTGTCCAGCGAGACCGTGCCCTTTGCCCGTGTGCCGGCAGCACTCCCCTACTCTCGAACGCCATCATTATGTCACATCGAAGGTGTCATAAGAGCACGCACACGGTCCATGGCATAATCGGGAAGTGCGTGGGGTTACCCGAAGGATCAATCTGGGAGTCGGAGCACAAGTCATGGCTCGCGAGACTGCAATCAGGCGACAAAATGGAGCAGCGCTCGAGCAATCTATCTATGATCTTGTTCGCCGTGCCATCTTTGAGCATCGTCTACCGCCAGGCACACACCTGCCTGAAGAGACGCTTGCCGCCGTTTTCGGCGTGAATCGGCAGCGGATTCGTCGCGTGCTCTTGCGCCTGGCACACGATAAAATGGTTGACTTGCGTCCAAACCGCGGCGCGACGGTCGCCCAGCCCTCGCCCAAGGAAGCCCGTGACTTGTTCGCTGTCCGTACAGTGCTCGAAGAACTCGCGATCCGTGAATTGGTCGGTTCGCTGAGTGCCGAGCAGGCAGCTCGCCTGGCGGAGCATGTTGCTGCCGAGCGTATGGCCTTCGAGCAGGGTGATCGGCATACGATGATTCGGCTTTCTGGTCAGTTCCATATCCTCTTGGCTAGTCTCACCGGCAATACGGTGCTCGAAGAACTGATCCGTGGACTGGTTGCGCGCTCGTCGCTCTTGCTTGCACTCTATGGTGGGTCGAATGAAGAGCTCTGCTCACACCTTGAACATCAAGAACTGCTCGATGCGATCATAGCTGGTGATCAGCAGCGTGCAATCCAGCTTATGGATGCCCATTTGAACGGGATCGCCCAGCGACTGCATCTGAGCGAACCGGCTTCGGCCGCGACGAACCTGCCGGCAATCTTTCGCGAGCTCATGGCGCTGCCTGCTACGTCTGCTCCACCACCGTTGCGCTAAGCTCCCGAGGAGCACGCTCGCCAAGCACAGCCCCACGTGGCACACGATACCGTATCCGCTGCCGGCGGTGCACGACGGTAATAGCGGTTACACCAGCAGTGTCCACTGTGCTACCTGCTTCGCTGGCACCCTGCTGCTCTGCCAGGCAGAGAGACGAATACGGGCGGTGGTGGCCTCCTTTCCAACAGGGTGCATCTGAGGGTGCTACGCTGTTGCCGAGCGCTCAGTTGCCGTGGTTCCTTCGCCAGCAAGCACGCGGTAGATGAGCGCAAGCGCGGCATGGTCGAGTTCAGCCCCGCCGTGAGCGATCAAGCTATCGAAGAGCGTTGCGACGTGCGCTGTTGCTGGAAGCGGCGTCGCAAACTCGCGTCCGAGGTTCAGCGCAATCCGCAAGTCTTTGCGATGCAAGCGCGCGCGGAAGCCCGGAGTAAAGGCGTTCTCGAGCATGCGCTGGCCGTGGACTTCGAGAATGCGGCTGTGGGCAAAGCCACCGAGCAACGCCTGGCGTACCCGCGCTGGGTCAACGCCAGCCCGAGCGGCGAGCGTGAGAGCCTCAGCAACAGCTTGAATCGTTAAGGCCACGACCATCTGGTTGCAAGCCTTGGCGACCTGTCCAGCGCCCGGTCCACCGACGTGGGTGATGTTCTTGCCGAGGACTTGGAAGATCGGCCGAGCGCGTTCGAACGCCGCTTCAGACCCGCCGACCATGATGGAGAGGGTACCTTGCTCGGCGCCAATTTGTCCGCCCGAGACAGGGGCATCCAATGCCTCCACCTGCCGCTCAGCAAACGCCGCATGGACTGCGCGAGCGACGGCCGGGTCAATGGTTGACATGTCGATGAAGAGGCTCCCAGGCTTGATCCCTTCGATCACGCCGTTCGGCCCAAGCGCAACCTCCTGCACTTCTGGCGAATCCGGGAGCATGGTGATGACAACAGTGCTCTGCTCAGCCACCTCACGTGGATTGCGGGCGCCTTTCGCCCCCTGCTCAACGAATTCAGCGACCGTCGCCTGATTCCGTGTGTAGACCGTGAGCGGGAAGCCGGCACGCAACAGGTTGCGGGCCATTGGCTTGCCCATAATGCCCAGCCCGATAAACCCGATCTGCTCCACCGTTGTCCTCCTGCCTAGCGTTGAAAGCCAGCGGCCTCGATCCAGTCGAAAGCGTGCCAGGTATCAGGAACTGGCACGTACTCAAGTCCAACATAGCCGTCATAGCCAAGATGATCAAGCTCGATGAGCACGTCGCGCAGCGGAGCGCGGCCGGTGCCGGGTTGATGGCGCCCTGGCACATCGGCGATCTGGACGTGACCAATCAGCGACATGTGTTCGCGGAGAAAAGCGAGTGGGTCTTCCCCCATCCGCACAGCGTGGTAGACATCATACTGGATGCGGAGGTTTGGCACGCCCACGGCTTCGACGATCGGGAGGGCTTCGGCGCCAGTCCTGACGAAGAACCCAGGAATATCGAGGTCGTTGACCGGCTCGAGGAGCAGCGTTATGCCGTCCTCACCCAGAACGTCGGCAGCATAGCGCAGGTTCGAAACGAGCGTGGCAGTTGCGTCCTTGTGTGCTAGCCCTGGCGGAACAATGCCTGCCAAGCAGTTGATGCGTCGCACGCCGAGCGCGCGGGCGTAGACACGCGCGCGCTCCACCCCTTGCCGAAATTCCTCCTGCCGCTCTGGGTGAATCGCAATCCCGCGATCTCCAGCAGCCCAGTTGCCTGCGGGAAGATTGAACAGCACTTGCGTCAGTCCGTGTGCCTGCAGCGTTGCGGCGAGCGTGTGTGGTTCCTCGTCGTAGGGAAACATGTACTCGACGAAGCGAAAGCCTGCCTGGCGTGCCGCAGCAAAGCGTTCAAGAAACGGCATCTCTGTGAACAGGAAGCTGAGATTGGCGGCGAACCGCGGCATCGTGCTCTCCCCCTTCCCCTCCCCGGCATTATCGCACAGGCTCACCGCGGACAAGTGCGTGCGCGAGCGCGTTGTGCCGGGCAATGAGCGCAGGCAGATCGAGATCGACAATCTCCCCTTTCCAGACGCGGAGTCGCCCATTCACGACGCTAAAGTCGACGTACGGCGGGTGGCAGAAGACAAGTGCTGCAACCGGATCGTGGACAGCTCCGCCGGCGAGATCGAGGCTATCGATACGCACGCCGATGAAATCAGCGGCCATTCCTGGGGCCAGCTGGCCAATGTCGTCACGGCCAAGGACTGCTGCCCCGCCACGTGTTGCGAGCCAGAGGACTTGACGTGCAGTCAGTGCACCCGGGTCGCCGGTAATCCGGTGGAGCAGCAACGCGTTGCGTGCCTCGGCCAGCAAGTGTGAGCTGTCATTCGAGGCTGATCCGTCGACGCCGAGCCCGACCCGTGCGCCAGCCTGGAGCAGCGCGGGTACTGGGGCAATGCCCGACCCCAGGCGCATGTTTGATGTCGGGCAGTGTGCCACACCCGTTCGCGTGCGGCCGATGCGTCCGATTTCGTCCTCGGTGAGGTGCACCATGTGAGCATGCCAGACATCCGGACCAACCCAGCCAAGTTCTTCGGCAAGCTCAACAGGCCGCTTTCCAAAGGTTTCACGGCAGTAGGCAATCTCGTCTCGGGTCTCGGCCAAGTGCGTGTGCAGATGCACACCGTAGGCACGTGCCAGTTCAGCGCTCTGCCGCATCAAGGTCGGTGATACCGAGAATGGCGAACAGGGAGCGACGACGATCCGCACCATGGCGTAGCGCGCTGGATCATGATAGTGCTCGATGACACGCCGGCAGTCACGGAGAATAGTCTCTTCGTCCTCGACGACCGCGTCCGGTGGTAGACCGCCGCGTGATTCGCCGACCGACATTGAGCCACGTGCGGCGTGGAAGCGGATGCCGAGCTGTTGGGCAGCTTCGATCTGATCGTCAAGCCGCGAGCCATTTGGCCAGATGTAGGTATGATCCGCGGCCGTCGTACAGCCAGAACGGAGCAATTCGGCGATGGCCACCTGCGTGCTTACGCGTATCGCTTCTGGCGTAAGCCGTGCCCAGATCGGGTAGTGATACCGAAGCCAGGCAAAGAGGCCAACGTCCTGTGCTGCCGGGAGAGCACGGGTGAGGGTCTGGAAGAAATGGTGGTGCGTATTTACTAACCCAGGCAGCACCACGTGGTTGGTGGCGTCAATCACGGTATCTGCATGCTCGGGAAGGGCTGTCGTTGGGCCAACAGCGCGGATGACATTGTCTTCAACGTAGATCCCGCCATCTTCCCATTCGGTCAGCGCATCGTCCATGGTCAGCAAACGACGCGCATGCCGAACCAGCAGGGTTCCCATCGCATGGTATCCCTTCACTCTGTCTACCACGAAAGGCGCGTTAGGCCCGTGCTTCACGCCGGTATGGCATGCCAAGAGCCGCCGGAGCACCAAGCCGTTGCCGGGCCACAGCTTGCGTTGTTATGAGGAGGACCAGAATAGTCGCTACGTACGGCAGCATATTGAGAAAGAAAGCTGAGACGGCGACGCCAGCTGCCTGGAGCAGAAACTGGGCTGCTTCCACACTGCCGAAGAGATAGGCGCCGAGGACCGCGCGCAACGGATTCCACGTAGCGAACACAACGAGCGCGACTGCGATCCATCCACGGCCTGCGGTAATGTTCTCTGTCCACGACGGATTCGTGCCAAGGGCAATGGCAGCGCCGCCCAGGCCGGCAAACATGCCGCCGACAATGACGGCTACTGAGCGCAGGAGCGGCACACTATGGCCCGTCGCATCAACCGTTGCAGGGCTGTCGCCAACCGCACGGATCAGAAGCCCGAGGTGAGTGCGGAAGAGCACAATCCAGAGGCCAATCGCAAGCACGTAGGACAGGTAGGTAAGTGCGTTTTGGCGAAAGAAGATTGGACCGAGAATAGGGATGTCGGCAAGCAGGGGTAGCGCCATGGCGCGAAACGAGACGGGGGCTGCCTGGCCAACGAGTGGTTTGCCGAGGAACGAGGCAAGGCCGGTCGCGAAGAGCGTCAGCGCAAGGCCACTGACGATCTGATCAGCGCCAAAGGTAACCGTGAGTACGGCGTGCAGTGCTGCAAGCAATCCGCCGGCAAAAAGGCTCGCGAGCAGGCCAAGCCAGAGGTTGCCAGTCCACACTGTCGTGGCAAAGCCGGCGAGAGCTCCGATCAGCATCATGCCTTCCACGCCAAGGTTCATCACGCCAGAGCGCTCAGCCAATACTTCACCAAGTGCCGCAAGCAAGAGCGCTGTCCCAGAGCTGACAGCAGCTGCTAGTGCCGCGATGAGAATCATCCTTCCTCGCCTTCCGCTTGCCTCCGCCTGCCATACTACTCGGCGAGTGCCGAGACAGCTGATGCTGAAGGGGTATGCTGCCGGGTCCAAGTCAGTCGGTAGCGACGAAGAACTTCGGTGCACAGCAAGTAGCACAGAATCATCGTGCCCTGGAGCATCGGCGCGATAGCCGCTGGAAGTCCGAGGCTCATCTGTAGCTGGTCGCCCCCGACTAAAAGCCCGGCAAAGAGCACTGCAGCGACGATCGTTGCCCATGGATTAAGCTGGGCGAGCCAGGCAACAATAATCGCGGTATACCCATAGCCTGGCGAGAAATTGCGCTGGAGCTGATGGGCAACTCCAGCAAGCTCACTCATCCCGGCAATACCGGCGAGTCCCCCGCTGACAAGCATGACGAGCACAATGTTGCGCGCAACCGGCATTCCTGCGTAGTGGGCAGCGCGCACATTCTCGCCAATGACGCGAATCTCATATCCCCAGCGTGTCCAGCGGAACACGGCCCATAGGAGAGCTGCGGCAATAATCCCAAAGGCAAGCCCGAGATGAATGTTGGTCGTGCCGAGCCGTGGAAGTGACGCCGCGTCTGGAAGTTCGCGTGTGCCAGGGAAGCCATACCCTTGCGGGTTTTTCCACGGCCCATGCACCAAATATTCGGAGAGGAGGATGGCAACGTAGTTGAGCATCAGGCTGGTAATGATCTCATTGACGCCTGCCCATGCCCGCAGGAGACCAGGAATGAGCGCCCAGGCTGCCCCGCCGAGAAAGCCAGCGAGCAGCATGGCCGGAATGAGTATCAGCGCTGGGGCTGTGGGCAGGATGAAGAGGGCTGTGCCGGTTGCGGCGATTGCCCCGAGATAAAACTGCCCCTCACCACCAATATTCCAGACACGCATGCGGTAGGCAACCCCAAGCCCAAGGGCGATGAGGAGCAGCGGCGTCGCCTTCACGAGTGTTTCTTCCAGAGCATAGACTGAGCCGAACGCGCCGAGAACCATTGCGCGGTAGACCGTGATCGGGTTAGCACGCAGTGCGAGCAGCACGATGCTGCCGATGAGGAGCGCGAGGACAAGGGCGAGGAGCGGAGCAACGACTTGGGTGACGCGTGAGGGGGTGAACCGCCGCTCGATGCGCAACCGTGCCCGCCGCACACTGGGTGTCGTTTGTGCTGATACAGCCATGCTCACCATCCTGCCTGCTCAGTGCTTGCTGAGGGTGATGCAGTAACGGTCGTGCCTGGCACGATGCCAGCCATGAGTAGTCCGAGTTGTTCGCGCTCGGCAGTCTCAGCGGGTACCATGCCAACAAGGCGGCCTTCGTACATGACGCCGATCCGGTCAGACAGCGCAAGAATCTCGTCGAGATCTTCGGAAATCAGCAGAATGCCAACGCCGGCAGCTCGTTGCTCAAGGAGGAGCTGATAGATCGCCTCAATCGCGCCAATGTCGACGCCGCGCGTTGGGTGCATGGCAATGAGCAAGCGCGGATGCTGGGCTAGTTCGCGCCCGAGCAGCAACTTCTGTTGATTGCCTCCCGAAAGCATGCCCACAGGTACATCGACACGCGATGGGACGATCTGATAGATCTGGACGAGGTCCTCAGCGAACCGCCGGATCATTGGGCGGCGCAAGACCGGTCCCTGCGCATAGGGCTGGCGCTGGTACGCGCGGAGAACGGCATTTTCCCACACCGGTAATCCACCGACTAACCCAGTGCCAAGGCGATCTTCCGGCACGTACGAGATGCCAGCGGCGATGAAGTCGCGTGGAGGGCGGCCGGCCAGTTCGCGGTCACCAAGGCGAATTGATCCCCTGGCAACGCGTCGCACACCAGCCAGCGCTTCGGCCAACTCGCGCTGACCGTTCCCTGCAACGCCAGCGATCCCGACAATCTCTCCTGCATGGACCGTTAGATCAAGACCTGGAATTGCCAACCGCCCGCGGTCGTCATGCACGTGCAGGCCACTCACGGTCAGCAAGACCGGCCCCGGCGTAGCCGGTGTGCGGCGCTCGGGGAGCACGACGTCGCGGCCAACCATCATGCGGGCAAGTTCGCGTTGGTCGGCCTCGTGAGCTGCAACCGTGCCAACGACTTGTCCGCGCCGGAGCACCGTGATGCGGTCAGCGACGGCGAGTACTTCGCGCAACTTGTGTGAGATGAAGATGATGCAAAGACCCTGTGCGGCCATCGCCCGCAATGTTGTCAGCAACTGAGCAGATTCTTGCGGGGTGAGGACCGCGGTTGGCTCATCAAAGATGAGCACACGGGCACCGTAACAGAGTAAGCGCACAATCTCAACCCGTTGCCGTTCGCCAAGCGAGAGTTGCCACACGGGCGTCTCTGGCGCGACTGGCAGCCCGTATTGCTCGCTTAACTGCCGGAGCTGGCGGCTCACCTTGGCGGTATCAAGCCACAGGCCGTGCTCACGTGCGCCGAGCACCACGTTCTCGGCGACCGTCAGCGCGTCGACCAGCATGAAGTGCTGGTACACCATGCCAATGCCAAGGCGGATGGCGTCGCGTGGAGAACGCAGGGTGACTGGCTTGCCGTCGATCAGAATATGCCCAGCATCCGGCCGGTACAGGCCCGCAAGGATGCTCATCAGCGTCGATTTCCCAGCCCCGTTCTCACCAAGCAGGGCATGGACTTCCCCAGCCCAAGCCCGAAAGGAGATCGCATCATTAGCCAGCACGTCTCCAAACCGCTTGGTGATGGTGACCATCTCGACCGCTGGACAGGCTTCACTTGCCATGCAGCGCTCCCCTATCGTCTGTCGTGCCTGCGGTCGGTGAGAGGCTTACTGGGGGATCGTCCCCTCAACGCCCTCAACAAACCAGTTCATGTTGAGAATCTGGTCGCCAGTCATTGACTGCCCTTGTGGCACCTTCACTTGACCTTGTTGATCTTTCAACGGCCCAGCAAAGACGGTAAAGATCGTTTTCTCGCCGCTCTTAAACTTGTTGACCTCCGCCTCAATCTGTTGCTTGATATCAGCTGGCACCACCGTGTTTAGTGGCGCAAGGTCGACGATACCGTCTTTCCAGCCGCCCCAGTACTGTTCCGATTTCCAGGTGCCTGCCTTTACTTGCTGCACAAGCTGCGTATAGTAGACACCCCAATGCCAAATTGGGCTCGTCAAGTTGGCATGTGGCGCGGCATTGTGCATGTCGCTATCATACCCTATGCCATAAACATTGCGGGCTTCAGCGGCTTGCTGCGTTGCCGGCGAATCTTGATGCTGGGCAACGACATCAGCGCCGCTGTCGATGAGCGATTCAGCTGCCTGGCGCTCTTTCTGCGGGTCATACCAGGTGTTGGTCCAGACGACTTTGACCTTTGCGGCAGGGTTGACGGCTCGTACACCAAGCGTAAACGCGTTGATGCCGCGGATCACTTCAGGGATTGGGAATGCGGCAACATACCCGAGGACGTTGCGTTTTGTCATCTTGCCGGCCAGCATCCCTGAGACGTAGCGTGGCTCTTCGATCTTGCCGAAAGCCGTCCCGACGTTTTTCGCCGTCTTGTAGCCAGAGATATGAATGAAGACGGTATCAGGGAACTCCTGCGCGACTTTAATGGTTGAGTCCATGTAGCCAAAGGAGCAGGTCACGATGATCTTGAATCCTTTGCGGGCAAAGTCCCGGATGACGCGCTCGGCGTCCGCCGGATTTTCCGGCACATTCTCCTGGTAGGCCGTTTCAATATCGGGGAATTTTTGCTGAATTTCTTGGCGCCCTTGGTCGTGAGCCCAGCTCCAACCCGCGTCGCCAACCGGCGCTGGATAGACAAAGGCGACCTTGAGCTTGCTACTACTTGTGGCCGTGCCACCACTCGTGCTTGCGGCGGCCTTCGTCGCCGTCGGCGCAGCTCCACCACTCGCTGGCGTTGGCGTTGGGCTACTCGCTTGGCCACACGCCGTTGCGACGGTCATGCCGATCATGGCTTTGATGAGGTCGCGACGTTTCATCGTCCTCCTCCATCTTCCGGCCCCGTGCTCTGCGCCGTTCTGCTGGTAAGCAGATGAGGGGCCGTGACAGTACGATTGCCCTCACTGTTGTCCGTCATCAGCAGTGGTCCACATCTCCTATCCAGAGCGTCGTGCTGAGTTGGTGGGGCGCGTGATTCCTTGTGATCAGCTGGTGTCCTGCACATCTATCTGCCTCCTGTCGAATGCAGGCAACTGCTTAACGCAGCGCGGGTGCCTGATGATGCTGAGCTGCTCCTAACGCATCTAACACTCGCTCTGGCGTCATTGGCAGGCGTGTGATCCACACCCCAACGGCATCGTGGATCGCGATCGCGACGGCGGCGGCAAACGGCACCAGTGGCATCTCGGCCATGCCGCGTGCGCCGTAGGGACCATTCGGGTCGCCGTGTTCGAGGATGACGGGGATGATCTCCTCGGGCATGTCGAGCACAGTCGGAAGCAAATACGTGCTGAAGTTTGGTGTCAGGATCTTGCCGTCATGGACCTGGAAGTGCTCGAGCAGCGCGAAGCCGAGTGCCTGGGCAAGGCATCCTTCGATTTGTCCCTCGACTTGCTGGCGGTTGATTGCTCGGCCAACGTCGTGCACGCTGATGACGCGCACGACGCGAACTTGCCCGGTGATTGTGTTCACTTCCACCTCTACGGTCTGCGCCGTGTAGCCGTAGCAGTAGTTGGGGATGCATTCGCCGGTCTCTGGGTCAAGCGGCGTCGTGCGTGGTGGGCGAAACTGCACAGTCGCGCTGACGTGCTCAGCATCCGTCTCGTGCCACTTGCGGAGCGCTTCACGAGCAGCATCATGTACTGCTCGCCCACCCATCAGCGTCATCCGCGAGGCTGAAGCGCTGCCAGCGTTGGGCGCTTCTGCACTATCGGCGCAGATTAACTCGATCCGCTCAAGCGGTAAACCGAGTGTTTCAGCCGCAATCTGCCGCAGGATCGTGTGGGCTCCTTGGCCAACGTCAGCTGCGCCAATGCGAACGCAGGCGCGCTCCAAGTCGCCACGGCCGAAGAGTTCAACGGTGGCCGTAGCCTGTTCGGGATAGCCGAAGGAGTAGCCGAGGTTCTTGATTCCACAGGCCAGCCCAACGCCGCGGCGGAGATGTGGGGCTGGATGCTCGCGTGGCTGGCCGTAGCCGAGCCGCACTCGAGCTTCGTCAACACAGCGCTCGAGGACAAGCGGCGCACTAACGCCTGGTGGTAGCGGATGCCCGGTCGGCTCGATACTGCCTTCATGGTAGATGTTGCGGCGGCGGAGCTCAATCGGATCAATGCCCAGCGCATGGGCAAGTTTTGTGACCATGATCTCCGCGGCAAAGTGTGCCTGTGGTGCGCCAAAGCCGCGGAACGCCCCGGTTGGCGGATTGTTTGTGTAGACGGCGTAGCCGTCAACCCAAATATTCGGCACTTCATAGCAGCCGGAGGCGAAGAGCGCGGCGACTTTGATCACCTCCGCGCTTGTGGAAGCATATGCGCCACCATCAGCCAGAATGTCTGCCTGCACAGCTGTGATCCTGCCGTCGCGTCGAGCGCCCCAACGACAGCGAATCCGCACCGGGTGACGCTTATGGTGGCCAATGGTTGTCTCTTCGCGACTCCAGACGATGGCGACCGGACGGCGCAGCTTCCATGCGGCCAGGGCAAGCAGCGGCTGCACGTTCAAGTCCTCGCGTCCGCCGAAAGCGCCGCCAATTGCTGCATAACGAATGACTACCTGCTCCTCAGGTAAGCCAAGGATTTTGGCGATCTGCCGTCGATCTTCGTGGAGCCATTGCCCAGCGGTTTCGACGACAACCCGTCCATGCTCGTCAATGTAGGCAATGCCAGCATCAGGCTGCAGGTAGGCATGCTCTTGCCAAGACGTCTGAAACTCCCCCTCGACTGTCACATCGGCTTCAGCAAAGCCACGAGCAATATCCCCTTTGCGAATTGGCACATGGAGCAGGAGGTTCGTGCCACGCGCAGGATGGACCAGTGGGGCATCGGGGTCAAGTGCGCGCTCTGGGTCAGTGATCGCGGGCAAGTCTTCGTATTCGACGATGACACGGCGCGCGCCTTCTTCAGCGGCGTCTTTGCTCTCAGCGAGCACGAGTGCAACCTTGTCGCCTTCGTAACGGACAACGTCGCTGCAGAGCAATGGCTGGTCTTCGGTGATCAAGCCATAGGCGTTGTATGGCACGTCTGCAGCAGTGAGCACGGCGACGACGCCGGGATAGGCACGTGCAGCCTGCGTATCGAGCCGGGTGATCCGCGCGTGGACGCGGTGAGCAAAGACCACTTTCCCGTAGAGCATGCCCGGCCGAACGAGGTCGGCCGGATAGCACGCTTTGCCGGTAACCTTGTCAAGTGCATCGACTCTCGGCAGCGCAGCGCCAATTACTTCGGACATGCGACACCTCCGGCTGCCAGCACGGCATCAACAATCTTCCGATAGCCTGTGCAGCGGCAGATATTGCCACTTAACGCCACTCTCACCTCGTCAGGGGTCGGTTGTGGCCGTTCCTCTAGCAGCATTGCGCTCGCCATGAGCATTCCCGGGATGCAGAAGCCGCACTGCACGGCGCCGTGTTCGATAAAGGCTGCTTGGACAGGATGGAGGCCGGTTGGTGACGGCCTCGTGCCCGCTAACCCTTCAATCGTGACGATTTCGCCGCCGTGTGCTTGTGGTGCTGGCACAAGACACGACATCACCGCTTGTCCATTCAGCCAAACGGTGCAGGCGCCACATTCACCCTCGGCACAGCCTTCTTTCGCGCCCGTCAACCCAGCGTCCTCGCGCAACGCATCGAGTAAAGGCTTCGTGGCCGCACTTGGCGGCAAGACAGTGGGCTGGCCGTTGATCGTGACATGGATGGTTCCGTTAAAGGGCACTATCGCTGGGCTGGGTGTGGGGATTTCCAGTAGCACAGGTCTTGTCGGCCACCCCTGACGTTCTTGCCCGATCGCCAGCTGCTCGAGTCCTTGACGTACAAGTGCGGCGACTGCCGTGTGTCGGTAACGGGCTGAGCCGCGGATATCGTCGATCGGCGCGGCGTCCTGGCTGGCGAGCTGCGCGGCCTGGTCGATTGTCTCTGGAGTAAGGGCGCGGCCACGCAGGAATGCCTCGGCGCTGCGTGCACGGATGATGGTCGGGGCTACACTGCCGAGCGCAAGAGCACTTTCGGCGATATGGGCTCCATCGAACGTGAGTACGATGGCGACATTGACAACTGAGATCGCCTGCGCCCGTCGTAGCCCGAGTTTGAGGAAGATGCCGCGTTGTGTTGGACGCAGGGCTGGGATGCGGATTTCACGGACGAGTTCGTTGGGGGCAAGGACCGTTTTCCGGACGCCGGTGTAGAACTCGCGCAATGGCACAACACGCTCATGCTGCAGGCTGGTCAGTACAACTGCCGCGTCAAGGGCAACAAGCGGGGTGATGGTATCGTTGGCGGGCGATGCGGTGACGATATTCCCGGCGACGGTCGCGCGCGTGCGAATTGCTGGAGCGCCAACTTCCCAACAGGCCTGGGCAAGCGGGAACGCGCGCTCAATGCATAGTGGTGAGGCAATGACGTCGTTGTGAGTCGTCAGCGCGCCGAGCACGAGTGTGCCGTTCTCTTCACGAATGAAGCGCAGCTCCGAGAGCGCTGTGAGGTCGATTAAGGTAGTCGTCGGCCGAATGCCTCGGCGAAGCTCAACGAGGACATCCGTACCGCCGGCGACGAGGCGTGCTTGTCCTTGGAGAGTGTCAAGCAGCGTAAGGGCGTCGGTCAGTGTCGTTGGGCGATAGTAGTGTTGCCAGAGCATACAGTGTGCACTCCGTTCATCTCATCCGCGTGAAAACCGCCAGGGGCAAGCCTGCGTTAACTCCCTCGGTACGTTACGTACGACCATGGTGAGACGAGCAGCGGGACATGGTAGTGGGCAGCTGGATCAGCAACTGTGAAGCGCACTGGAACCTGGTCGAGGAACGGCGGCTGGCTTACATCCGGGTGCCCGGCGAAGTAGTCACCGACCTCGAAGACGAGTTCGTAGGTCCCAGCTGTGAAAGCGTCACCGGCAAGCAGTGGCACAGATGTCCGCCCGTCGGCATTGGTTCGCGTCGTGGTGAGCAGCACGCGCTCGCCGCTTGGCGCAATGCGCCAGAGGCTCAGGGCGAGTCCTGCAGCGGGCCGCCCGCGGGCCGTATCGAGTACGTGGGTGGTAAGTTGGCCCATCGCTGAACCTCCCCTCATACCGCGCGCTGCACTGTCAGCCGAATGACGCCGTAGGCTGGGAACGGATCTGAACAGACTTTGACCATTGGATCGGTTGTGGATTCGGCAATGATCTGGCGCGTACGGTTTTCAGCCACAAGGTGCACACTGCGGAGCTGTGGAAATCGTTCGAGGATGTGCATCCCCATCTCATGAACGAGTTGCTGAATTGATTCACTCGTGTAGGAGGCGAAAACCGCGCGCGTGAGATCGCGCACTTGCTCAGCTGCAACATAGCGGCCGTGATCGGGTGCGAGAAGGTCGTCGGCCGTCTGATACTGCCAGAAGACGTCAAGCTTGATAGCGAGCGGCCGATCACGTGTTTCTGGTAGCGTCGTGTAGTCATCGCGAATAAAACCGGTGAAGGCGCTGCCCGAGAGCTTCATCAACAGTTGGTTGACGTAGCCGCATTGGTGCTCAGTAACGAGCGTGTGGCCGCCATCTCGAGCCAGCGCCAGCGTTGCTGTTGCGTAGGCTCCAGGAGAAGCAGCGAAGGCTATGGTGCTTGATACGAACTGCCCGTTCTGCGGGACAGTCAGCGGCACAAAGGGGATCTCGCGAGCAGTCAACCGGACATGCTCGACATGCTGGTAAGTCTTCAGGAAGGCCGATCCAAGGAAGAAAAGGAAAGCTTCCTGAGTAGCGCCATCGAAATCGAGTGAGTGGCGCAGGATAAAGTTCTTCATCGAGTCAGTAGCGATCACGTCGCGATTATCCCCGTCGGTGTAGGAGCGGAGAAACCGCTCGCCAAACACCTCGAGATCGACTTCATGAAAAAAGGCCATGTTGGTGCGTCCTGTGAACGATGACTCAGGAATGGGGGAAAGACCAGTCAGCGGGCGCGCACTGAAGCGATAGACTGGAATGTATGCCTTCCCGTAACTGTGCTGGTACGTTACCATCTCTGTCATGCCTTGTGCCCTTCTCCTGTGATTCCATCCGCTGCCGCTGTCATTATGTGGTTGCCGCTGACGCATGGGTATCGCTCACGGTATCGACCAACCGGAACCAGCAGATGCGCGTGATCTCGTGTAATGCCTGGCGTAGCTCGTCCTGGCGGCTGTTCGTGAGCCGAGATTGGAGCGCTGCCAGAATCTCCTCGCGTGTGTGCTCTCGCACACAGATGACGAACGGAAAACCGAAGCGTTCACGATATGCCTGATTGAGTGCTTGGAACTGAGCGAGTTCGTGCGCGGCCAGGCGGTTCAATCCTGCCATTGCTTGCTCGCGGGCACTTTCTGGTGTGATGGCGCCAGCTAGCGCATCACGGCCAGCAAGCTCAGGGTGAGCACGAATCAATGCCTCGTGTTGCTCAGCGGAGCCTGCGTAGAGCGCAGCGCAGAGTGCAGCATAGAGATCTTCAAGGTGAGCAAATGGCCGGCGTTCCCACGCTGCAGCGAGAACCCAGGGCGCGTCCTCAAAGAGGAAGCGAAGTCGTGCGACGAAGGTTTCACGGTCGAGCTGGTTCAGTTCGTCGAGCCTAAGCACCTGGTTCTCCACCCTGCAACCTCCCTCGTCCTCGCTTATACTCCAACGCCTGCAACATCAGGCGTGGGCACAAATTCGCGAATCTGATCGAGTGCACTTCCCATGGCGGCGTCCGCTTCTGGATCAACGAGAATTTCTACGAGTACCGGGCGTTCGGCTTGCTCAACAAGTGCTGCTGCCCAGCGTAGTGCCGGTTGAATGTCGTCAGGATGCTGGACACGGCGCGCGAGTGCCCCCATGCCTTTGGCGACCTGTACGTGGTCAATGCCGTAGCCATTGTTGAGGTCATAGCCAAGGTCAACACCGTATCGGATGCCATGGGCGTAACGCTGGTTTTGGCGGATGAGCCCAAGATTTCCATTGTTGACAATGATCACCACAATCGGGATGCGATACTGTACAGCGACAGCGAGCTCTTCCATCAAGAACTGGAACGAGTAGTCGCCGCAAATTGCAACGACGGGATGGCTTGGCTGGGCAAGTTTGGCGCCAATCGCGGCTGGTACTTCCCATCCGAGTGGCCCGGCTTGCCCGCAGACGAGGTAGTGCCGTGGCCGAAAGACACGCTGGAACTGGCCACTCCAAATCTGATAGAGGCCGATAGCTGTCGTAAAGATTGTCTGAGGGCCAAAGACGGCGTTAATCTCCTGGAAGACGCGCTCTGGGCGGATCGGAATGTCAGCGAAGTCAGTTGGGCGAGACAACGCTGTCTTGAGTGTCTGCACTCGCCGAACCCACGCGCTTGGTTCACGCGGCGGTGTTGCGGCTTGGGCGGCTGCAAGCAACGCACGGAGAAAGAGTTGTGCGTCACTGACGATGCCGAGGTCTGGCGGGAAGACACGCCCAAGCTGTGTTGGTTCAACGTCGACGTGGATGAACCGCTTGCCGTGACGGTAGATTGCAAGGTCACCCGTATGACGTTCGGCAAAGCGCGCGCCAATCGCGAGCACGAGATCAGCCTCGAGGAACGTCTGGTTGCCTGAGCGTGTCTGCGTCTGAATGCCAACCAGCCCAACAGCAAGTGGGTGATCGTCGGGGATGGAGCCCCAGCCCATGAGGGTCGGTACGACCGGAATTTGGAGGTACTCAGCCAGTTGCCGTAATTCCTCGCTCGCGTTGGCACAAATCACTCCACCGCCAGCGAGAATGAGCGGGCGCTCAGCCGTGAGGAGCCAGGCAAGTGCGCGTTGAACAGCTGCCGGCGGTGGAGCAACGCGGAAGATTGGCAAGGGGGCGTCAACTTCGGGATCGTAATCGATTTCGGCAAGCTGGACATCGAGCGGCAGATCGATGTGCACTGGGCCTGGACGGCCGTCGCGCATAATGCGGAATGCTTCACGGACGATCCATGGGAGTTGAGCTGGCTCACGGACCAGGAAGCTGCGCTTGGTCACGGTCCGCACGATTTCAGCGATGTCGACAGCCTGGAATGCTTCTTTATGCAGAATACCTGTTGGCGCTTGGCCGGTGATCGTCAGGATCGGCACGGAATCTGCCAGGGCGGTGTAGAGCCCAGTGACCATGTTGGTGCCTGCTGGCCCTGAAGTGCCGATGCAGACGCCAATCTTGCCGTTGGCGCGTGCGTAGCCATCGGCAGCGTGTGTCCCGCCCTCCTCGTGCCGCACTGTGATGTGACGGATTGAGCTTGCCGCTAGTGCGCGATAGACCGGATTGATGTTGGCGCCCGGTACGCCGAAAATGACCTCGACACCCTCGGATTCCAATATCTTGACGAGCGCTTCGCTCGCACGCATCCGTGCCATTGGCTTGCCTTCCTCTGCGGTTTTCCTCAGTATACTCACGAGCAGCTCAATTGTCAACAATTGCTGTTGACAAAACATAGTCGTGCGATTATCGTTACACCAGATCAGGAGTGAGAAGGGGTACTGTGGGCGCACAGACGAGTACCGGAGAGCAGGGACACGATGCGGCAGTGCGGCAGCTTGCTGCCGTGCTTCATCGTGCGTTACGTGCTGAGAGTGGCGCTGGACCGCGAGAGGCGCGGTTTCGTGACGATACCCAAGCCGTGCGCCAGGCCGACTGGTGCGTTGCGCTGCCACCGTCACTGGCTCGGCAGCAGGTCACACTCCTTGTGCCGGCTGGTGATGCTACGGCGCTCGTCCGTGGGCTTGCCTCAGGCGCTGATACAGTGCTGCTCGACTTCGATGATACCTTTGCGCCGTCCTTGCAGAATCTCCGGCATGGCTGGGTGCATCTCGCGACCTTGTCCGTGCGACAACCTGGTATGCCGCTGATCATGGTACGGCCACGGCCGGTCTGGCTCCAGGACCAAACCGTCTACGTCGATGGTGAGCCGGCGTGTGCAGCTGCTGTCGACGTCGCGTACTACCTTACTGCGGTCGCGTCCCACGGCAGCGCATGGCTCTATCTGCCCAAAGTCGCCACGATGGAAGAGGCCTGTGCCTGGGATCAGGCCCTCACGGCTGCCGAGCAGGCGTTAGCGTGGCAGCCAAACGCTGTACGGGTGATCGTGCAAATTGAGTGTCTCTCGGCAATCTTCCAAGCGGACGAGATCCTTTGGGCATTGCGCAATCGTGCGCTTGGCCTCAACGCTGGGCGCTGGGATTACTGTGCGAGTGTGATCCGTTCTCTCGGCCGCGTGCTTCCGCCGCTGCCAGCACGCGACCAGCTCACAAGCCAGACGCCGTTTCTTGCGGCCTATCTGCGCCAACTCACCCGTGTCTGCCAGCGACGGAAAGCGCTAGCGATCGGCGGGGTTGCCAACCTTGCGACAGATGAACGCGCTAGAGCTGTCCTCGCCGAGAAGCAGTGGGAAGCCCAACTGGGATTCCACGGAGCGTGGGCTGGACACCCTGAGGCTGTACCGCTCGTGCGTCAGGCTTACCACGCGGTCACATCGATGGTGCCTGCGGTACCTGCTGCGCGAGGCGATGAATCGACTATCGCCCAGCAGCTGTGCACACTGCCGACAATCGCGTCACTCCCCGTTGCTGCGCTACAGCGGGCGCTGAACAAGCTCGCAGCGTGGCTCCGGGCATGGCAGGCGGGGAACGCGCTTGTCGTCCATGACGGAGAATTCGAAGACCTTTCGACCGCGGAGGTCACACGGGCACAACTCTGGCAATGGCGTTGGCATCGCGTGCAGCTCGACGATGGCGATTGGCTTACGGAAGAGCGCTTTCAGACCGAATGCCAAGCGGTTGGGGATGCGGCACTTTCCCGTCTGCTTGCTGAGTTGACTGCTGACACGGCAATTGATCACCCATTGCCGAGCCTCGTGTCACCAGGCGAAGGAGCACTGACGTGATGGTCGATCGCGCGGCGCTTGCCGCTACGGTATTGCGGCGGTGTGACGAACTTGCAGCGTTCTCAGAAGTGCCAGGCCAGCTGACGCGCCGGAGCTTTTCCCCACCAATGCACGACGTCCACAACACGATTGCACAGTGGATGCGCGCAGCTGGCATGACGGTGCGGCGAGACAGCGTTGGTAACCTCATCGGAAGGTATCCCGCACGCCAGCCGGATGCACCTGTGCTGGTGATCGGCTCTCACCTTGATACGGTACCGAACGCTGGGCGCTACGACGGCGTCCTTGGTGTCATGCTGGGGCTGGCGCTCGTTGAAGCGCTCGGTGGTCGTCGTCTCTCCTATGCCCTCGAAGTCGTCGGCTTTATGGACGAAGAAGGTGTGCGATTTGCCGTTCCGTTTATTGGAAGCCGTGGCTACGTTGGAGCACTCCCGAGCGACTGGTTAACGCGCTCTGATGTGGATGGCATCACCCTCCGGGAAGCGATCACATCCTTTGGCCTGCACGCGCACAACGCAGGAGGACAAGCCGCCTTACCGGATCGGGCACTTGGGTATCTCGAATTTCACATTGAACAAGGGCCGGTGCTCGAGCGTGCCGGTCTGCCGGTCGGGGTAGTTGAAGCGATTGCCGGTGCAACCCGGGCCCAGGTGACGTTCCACGGCCGTGCGGCCCATGCCGGCACGACACCGATGACGGCTCGACACGATGCGCTCGCTGGCGCGGCAGCGTTTATCCTCGCTGTCGAGCGACGTGCGCAGGTGACACCTGGGCTGGTAGCGACTGTGGGCCAGGTGACTGTCTTGCCTGGAGCAAGCAACGTGGTTCCCGAAGCAACACACCTTGCGCTCGATGTGCGACACGCTGACGACGGCGTACGCAATGATGCCCTTGTTGCACTCCAGGCTGATGCTGAAGAAATCGCGCGCAGCCGTGGACTCCGTGTTACGTGGACGATCGTGGCAGATGTCCCAGCCGTGCGGCTTGATCCCCAGTTTGTCGCATTGCTCGAGGCTGCAACACGCGAGGTTGGTGTGCCCGTACGCCGACTTGTCAGCGGAGCTGGCCATGATGCTATGATCCTTGCGCAGTATCTGCCTGCGGCGATGCTCTTCCTCCGCTGTGCCGAGGGTATCAGTCACCATCCCGACGAGCGTGTGATAGTCGACGATGTCGCAACGGCGTTGCACGTTGGGCAGGTCATGCTCGACTTGCTTGACCAGCGTCTCACTGCTGCCCAGGCACAGGGCTAGACGGAAAGGAGCGGAGTTGTGGCCTACGATGTGCTCATCCGTGGCGGCCAAGTCGTCCAGCCGGAGGGTATTGCCGTTGCTGACATCGCAATCGCTGATGGCCAAATCGTTGCTGTTGAACCGGAGATCAGTGGTGCGGCGCGTGAAGAGATCGATGCCCGTGGGCTTGTCGTCTTCCCAGGCGTTATCGACATTCACGTCCATTTCAACGAACCAGGACGGACGACCTGGGAGGGGCTGCGAACCGGCAGTCGAGCGTTTGCGGCCGGCGGGGGCACGCTCTTTGCCGATATGCCGCTGAACTCGATTCCGCCAGTCCTTGATGGTGCGGCGTTTCATGTCAAGCAGCAAGCGGCTGAAGCCCAGTCTGTCGTCGACTTTGCCCTCTGGGGTGGGTTAACACCGCGTAACCTTGATCGGCTCGAAGAGTTAGCCGAAGCCGGGGTCATTGGACTGAAGGCCTTTCTCGCTGACTCTGGCGTTGAAGAATTCCCTGCAGCCGATGACTACACCCTCTATGAAGGGATGCGCCGCGCTGCCCAGCTGCAGTTGCTTGTCGCTGTCCACGCAGAAAATGCCACACTGGTGCGGCGGCTTGCTGAGGCGGCGCTGCGCGAAGGCCACCACAGCGCCCGCGCCTATCTCCGATCTCGGCCGATCATTGCTGAGTTGGAAGCGATCCAGCGGGCGTTGCTCTTTGCCGAAGAGACAGGCTGCGCGCTGCACATTGTGCATGTGACGGTTGCTCGTGGTGTGCTCCTAGCCTGGGAAGCACGCCAGCGCGGCGTTGACGTTAGCATTGAAACCTGCCCTCACTACTTGCTCTTCACCGAAGATGACCTTGAACGCCTCGGCCCGGTGCTCAAGTGCGCACCCCCAATCCGTTCAGCTGCCGAGCAGCGTGCACTCTGGCAGGCGTTACTGCGTGGACAAATCGACCTGATCGCCTCAGATCACTCGCCGTCACCACCTGAACTCAAGCAATCCACCGACTTTTTTGCCGCTTGGGGCGGTATTAATGGGGTGCAGTTCACCTTGCCAGCTATGGTTACGGCTGGTGTGCTGGAACATGGCTTGCCCCTCACGCAGCTCGCTCGGCTTCTCGCAGCCCGACCGGCCGAGCGCTTCCGCTTTGCTGGGCGTGGTCAGCTTCGACCAGGAAACCTGGCCGACCTCACGCTGCTCGTTGTCGGTGAACCGTGGTGTCCAGGACCAGCTGAGAGCTTTTCCCGCTATCCGCTTTCTCCCTACCTCGGTCGGCAGTTCCAGGCGAGGGTACAGCGGACAATCGTGCGTGGCCAAACGGTCTATGTCGATGGACGAATCGTGCGCGAAGGGGGCGGGCAGCTTGTTCGTCCTCAGCGGCATGGTTGAAGGAAGGAGGAACAGTGTGACACTCAGCCATCTTGGCGCAACGCGAAGTTGTCGCGCGCACGATCATCTCCTGGTAACGCCTGATACCCATGTCGAAGCAGCCTTCCCCGGTATTGAGCATGGCGATGCTATCGTCCACATTGCGCCAGCACTTGGGGCCCGATTCACACTGTTGACCGTGCGCCTGAACGACAGCGGCACGCTCAGCGCCAGTGCTCCTTACGTCGAACGCTTTCTCGCCGTCCTCAGCGGCCAGGGGCAGCTTACTCTCCCCGAACAGACAGAATTGCTCGTTGCTGGTGATTATGTCTACTTGCCGCCGGAATATCCGCATACGCTGGCTGCTTATGGGGAGCGACTCGTTGCGATCGTCCTTGACAAGCCCTATTGTCCGCCGCCGCATAGTTCAGTTGACGGAATGCTCACCTACTGTCGGGGTCGGCTAGTGGACGGGCCGGGACGGCCATTGGTCGAAGGCTCGCCTGTCATCGTGCGACAGTTGGTGCCAGACCACCCGGCGTTTGACCTTGCGGTTAACGTCATGGAGTTTCCGCCAGGGGCAGCGTTGCCGTTCGTTGAAGTGCATGTGATGGAACATGGGCTGGTGATGCTCGAAGGCCAAGGGATCTACCGGCTTGGCGAGCACTGGCATCCTGTCCAAGCCGGGGATGTGATCTGGATGGCGCCCTATTGCCCGCAGTGGTTTGCTGCGCTTGGGGAACGACCAGCCCGCTATCTCATCTACAAAGACTGGAACCGGCATCCGCTCAGCGGATGACGAGTGCACTGATTAGGCTATGGGCGGTCGCCTCGTTGTCTTCTGCTGGGTGCGAAGCGGGAGAGATAACGGAGGCAGGAGCGGATGGTGTCGTATTGATAGGGACATGGGCCCGTCTCACAACGCGCATCAGTCCATTTATGACCGCGCACGGTGCCATTTGTACGGCAATAGCGCCTAGAATAGCCCTATGGTGCCCAGTATGGTGCCCTTGAGCGCCACAAGTTGACCTGCGCCGATAGGGTGGGCAGGAGCAACTGTCTAGCAGTTGCCCTGCCCACCGCACAGATGAGAGTACGTGAATCACTGGCCAGATGGTTGTCAGCGCTTACTGTGAGGAGTCGCGACGCTGGCGCCGCGACTCAAGAAACGCACGCACCGCTTCTTGGGCCTCGGGTGTACTAAAGGTCAGGTGGAACAGCTCTCGTTCAAAACGCATCGCGGCTTCCCAGGACATCTCGGGGCCACTGATGATCGCAAGCTTAGCGGCACGGATAGCTGTTGGTGAATGCTGGGCGATCTCTTGGGCGAGGCGGAGTGCTTCGTCGAGATGCTGGCCAGCGGGGACAACGCGAGTGACGAGGCCCATTGCTAACGCTTCTTGTGCCGTGAATTCACGGCCGGTCAGCACGAGCTCCATCGCACGGTATTTGCCGAGACGCCGAGCAAGATGCTGGGTACCGCCAGCGCCGGGAATGAGGCCAAGGCGAATCTCCGGACTAGCAAATCGGGCGGTATCTGAGGCAACAATGAGATCGCAGGCGAGAGCGAGTTCTAGCCCGCCACCGTAGACGTAACCCGAGACTGCAGCGATGAGTGGCTTGGGGAAGTGATGCAGAGTTTCCCAGTAATGCAAGTCAGAGTGAACGGTCGGGAGTGTTGCCGGTGTGGCCGAGGCGAATAACTCGATATCGGCGCCGACGGAAAATGCCCGCTCGTTCCCCGTCAGCACAATAATGCGGATGCGCTCATCAGCGCGGACATCCTCGAGTGCTGCTTGAATCTCCTGAAGCATCTCGCGGTTGATTGCATTGAGCTTCTGTGGTCGGTTTAACTGTACGAGGAGAATTGGATCGCGCCGTTCCAGAAGAATTGTGTCCATGGCTTTTCTCTCTTCTCTCTTTCCCGCTTATCGCCGTGGTCGTACCTTCTGAAGTGCTGTTGCAGCCTGGCTACGCAGGTTCGGATCATGTAGCATCGCGTGCCACGCTTCCAGTTCAGCAGCCAAGAGGTCGCGTGCCGTCGTAGCCGTTCGCAGTGCCGGTGCCATCGTCGCGGCCAATGTCTGCGCGATGGGCGTTTGAGGGAGGCTGGCGAGCAACATATCCAGGTCAGTTGCCGCAGCATGCTTGAGAGGATGGGAGGAAGGTCGGGTTGGGATGCGTGCACCGAGGATCCGTGCGAGTGCTACAGCGTTGTCCAGTAGCCCATCGCGATCGAGCAACACGGCAGCGTTGTGTCCGAGTAGTCCGTCTTGCGCAGCCTCGGCGGCCGAACTAAAGACTGTCTCGTTTGCGCACAGCGTGAGTGCAGCCGTGAGCCATCCACCATGTTCGGGGGGCTGTGCAGCGGGGGGCTCAGTTCGGCCAATGTTGGCTTGCCAGAGCAGGCCAGAAAGCGCGCCGAAGGGATAGAGCCCGTGCGATGCACCGGGAAAACCCACGATGCTCGTAAGGTAAGCGACTGTACCGTCAGCCCAGAGGGTACACATCGTGGCCGCGCCGCGAGCGTCGCCGTCGAGCATAACCACGATTGGCACGGGGATTTCGGCTAAGGCAAGGACAGCGTCATGGACTGTCTTGAGCAGGTGGGTGAACGTCGACCAATCGCCATGTTCGGCTGCATCGATGATTGATTCGTAGGGGTAGCCGGGAGGCTGAAAACTGGGCACAAGTACCAGAGCTGTTGGCCATTGCGCAGTAAGGGCGTGGTCGATTGTCTGGGGAAGGTCGGTAAGGCGCTCGGGACGTATGGCGATGACATCCTCAGTGAGGGGAAGAATCGACTGTCGTGTCAATGCTGTTCGTGTCTGAACCTGGTTAATCCGTCGAGCGACAGGCAGTGTCTGTCGTGAGCGCATGGTGCCAGTTGCTAGGTCAAGCACGCAATCGTCGCGGTAGAACCCACCGGCTTGCTCCGCTGCGTCAAGGAGCGGTGGGGGTGCCTGCCCCGCTTCTGTGATGAGCGAACGGACAGTGGACATGCCAAGCATGTCCATTTGCTGGTAGGGACCAGCTGTCCAGCCGAATCCCCATTCAAGCGCGCAGTCAACAGTGACCAGGTCGTGAGCGACGTCTGGAGTACGGGCAAGGACATACCAGAACGTTCGCCCAAGAAGGTGGCGCACGAACATCCCATAGGGGTCAGGTAGGTGCAGTGCCTGTTGGAGTCGTTGTGGGAATGGCACGGCGGAGGCTTCGACAAGACCTGGGATTGTAGCTGGCTGTGTTGGGCGATCGCCGCCAACTTTGGGATCGAAGGTAAGTGACTGATCACCGTCAGTGCGGAAGAGCCCAGCTCCGGCTTTGTCTCCGAACCGCCCCTGCTGATAGAGGTCGAGCACCCAGGATGGGAGCCGATAGTCATCGCCCGTCGAGGCCTGCAGACTGCGTGTTCCCAGGACAAGGATATCGAGCCCAGTCAGGTCGATTGTCCGGAAGGTCGCTGAACGCGGGCGACCGAGGAGCGGGCCGGTCAAGGCATCGGCTTCCTCGAGGGTTAGCCCAAGCGTATCAGTGAGCTGAATAGCGTGGACGAGGGCATAGATGCCGAAGCGGTTGGCGACGAAGCCCGGGCTACTCTTGACCACGAGCACACGCCGCCCAAGACGCTGCTCAAGAAAGCGTCGTAGACCGTCAAATACATGCTGATCAGCGCCCGCAGGCAAGGCTGCGAGTTCTGTTAGCAGGAGAGCACGCGGGGGATTAAAGAAATGCGTGGCAAAGAAGCGCGCACGCCATGCTGGTGACTCGTGAGGCAGCAACTGCTCGAGAGGAAAGGTCGATGTATTGGTGGTAAGGATTGTTGTTGGTGAGAGGATACTCGCGAGCTGTTGAAACAGGCTTCGCTTTGCTTCCAGGTCTTCGATAATGGCTTCAAGCACCCAGTCGCACGTAGCAAGGAGGTCAAGATTGTCCTCGATATTGCCAACCTGGATCCGGTCGATTGCCCTTGGATCAAGTAGGGCGCGCTGGGCACGAGCACGTTCGAGCCCACGACGGGCTGGGCCAGCTGGATCATCTGGATCACGAACATCAAGTAACACGACCGAGATGCCAGCCGAGGCGGCGAGCCCAGCAATGGCTGCCCCCATCGAACCAGCACCGATAACACCAAGCCGCTGAATCACGTGCGTTCCTCCCACTTCCAGTCACGATACTGTTCACGGAGTACCATCTTGGCGAGTTTTCCGGTTGAAGTTTTGGGAATTTCTGAGACAAAGACAATTGCATCGGGGATCCACCAGCGCACGACGTAGTTCTGCAGGTAAGCACGGAGTTCGTCTGCGGTCACCGAATGCCCTGGGCGCAGGACGACAAGCGCAAGTGGCCGTTCTTGCCAGCGTTCGTGTGGAATCCCGATAACCGCTGCTTCAGCGACCGCAGGATGTTTCAACAGAGCGTCCTCGAGCGCAATTGTGCTAATCCATTCTCCCCCAGACTTGATAAGGTCTTTGGCGCGGTCAACGATCTTGACATACCCTTGTTCATCGATCACGGCGATATCGCCAGTGCGCAACCAGCCATCGACAAACGATGCTGGTTGTTCGTCGCGATAGTAGGCATCGGCGATCCAAGGACCGCGGACGAGGAGTTCTCCCAGGGTCTGGCCGTCCCAGGGAGTATCATGACCATCAAAGGTGAGTACCCGGGCCTCAACAAATGGAGCTGGCATGCCCTGTTTAACCATCCAGGCATATCGTTCCTCGGTAGGCAACGAGGCCAGCTTGACGTGAGACTGGAGGCCGAGCAAGACTTCACTCATTCCCCAGCCATGAATGACAGTTATGCCGAATGCTTCAAGCCGGCGGATAAGCGCCTCCGGGGCAGCGCTACCACCAATGATCGCACGCAATCGCGGCGAGAGGTGCCAGGCGTGTGGCTGTTGCTCGAGCAGGTTAGCAATATCGTGCCAGACTGTTGGCACACCGGCGGCGAAGGTGCCCTGTTCTTCGGCAAGCAGCGTGAGGAGGTCGAGTGCTTGGGGGTGGGGGCCCGGTAAGACAATCGTTGAGCCAACAGCCAGGGCAGCGTAGGGCAGGGCCCAACCAGCGACATGAAACATCGGCACGGAAAAGAGGATGCAGTCATCTTGGCTGACCGCGAACGTAATTGTCGAGGTCAATGCCAACGCGGCAAGTGCGAGCTGCCCATGGGTGTAGAGCACCCCTTTGGGGCGGCCAGTAGTCCCCGACGTGTAGAGCAAGAAGGCTGGCGTGCTCGCTGATGCTGGGAAGAGCTCCGTAAGGGATGGTGTGGCAGTAGCCAGCATGCTTTCATAGCTTAGGGTGTTGGCCTGGTGAGCAGCTTCTCCAACAACAATGACATGCTCCAGCGTGACTTCGTGACGAAATGCTTCGTAGAGCGGCAGTAACGAGGCGTCGACAAGGAGCACACGATCCTGCGCATGGTTCACGATGTAAGCAAGCTCATTGGGATGAAGGCGGAGGTTCAAGGTATGGCAGATCGCGCCGATCATCGGAATAGCAAGATAGGCTTCAAGATGCGCACTGTTATTCCAGAGGAGCGTCGCCACGCGGTCGCCCGGCTTCACCCCCAATTGTTGGAGAGCGTGAGCCAGCCGTAGAGCACGCTCAGTGAGCGTTTGATACGTCATCCGGCGATGTGGGCCAGCACCTATCCGTTCAACGATGATATGGTCGGGAAAGTAGCGGGCAGCACGGGTAAAGACATGATGTACCGTGAGCGTATCAAGGTTCATCGGCTGCTTACCTCCACCGCAGCATTGATCCTCCTGGCCGGTATAAGCAATGGGAACGAGCTGCCAGTTTCTTGCCCCAATACTTACGTGGTGTATGGCGGGGGAAGCAATCTGTGCTTTCAAGATAGCTGAACTTCGAGTGTGCGTGAATCCCCGGCCGTTGCTAGACTGCGCCTCGGTTGACAACGGTTCATAGCGGGAGCATGAGCAATGGTCGAACAGAGTCTACAAGCACTTCTCGACCGCGCGGGCGCAATTCAGCCGTTCCTCTATAACAATCCGACAGGAGCACGAGTCTATCCAGTTGTTCCACCGGAGTTTACGAACTGGCGCGACGAACAGCATGCCTGGCGGGAAACCGTCTGCCTCTTCGATCTTTCTTACCATATGACTGATCTCTTTCTGTGGGGTCCAGATGCCTTTTCGTTGCTTGCCCGGTTAGCGGTCAATTCCTTTACCGGGTTTGCACCTGGGCAGGCCAAGCAACTCGTCTGTGTGACACCGGACGGGTATCTCATCGGCGATGGCATCTTGTTCTACCTGGAAGATGGAACGTTTCAGATTGTTGGCCGTCCTTCGCTCCATAACTGGATCCAGTATCATGCAGCGACAAGTGGGGCTGCTGTGAGCTGGGA
>ERZ795042.364-NODE-364-length-38686-cov-5.366105_pt1 | contig 38686 bp, 36 predicted proteins | sample MGYA00375126_ERZ795042 | MGnify/ENA primary metagenome ERZ795042 (study PRJEB30171, sample SAMN05518105) | compost metagenome | isolation source: Feedstock adapted compost from Newby Island compost facility, Milpitas, CA | place: USA:Newby Island compost facility...
TGACTGGAGTTCAGGCGTGTGCTCTTCCGATCTCGCAGGCATTGGCGTGCCCGCCCTTCGGCGGCGGCGCAGGCCTGCCCGGCCAGGGCGGTGCGCCCGGGAACCCCGGCACGACCACCGAGGCCGGGCAGCCAAACGGCTCAGCCGGCAGCGTCGGCGCGCAGGCCGGCGGCGGCCCGGGTGGCTCAGGCGGCGGCGTCGGGGGCGGCGGAGGCGGCGGCGGAGGCGGCTTCTTCGGCGGCGGCGGAGGCGGCGGCGGGACGAAGGCCCCTGCGCCCAACGTCTACGGCTTTGGCGGTAGCGGTGGTGGCGGCGGCGCATCGCGCCTGCAGCCAGGGATGACCGTGAGCACTACGACGGAGGCGCCGAGCATCACGATCTGCTACACGGTCCCCGACACCGAGATCACCGCGGGTCCGCCCACCGACGCCCCGAGCAACGACCCGACGCCGGAGTTCAGCTTCACCTCGAGCGAGGAGAACTCCACGTTCGAATGCCGGATCGACTCGACCGACTTCGAGGATTGGGAGAGCTGCGGCTCGCCCTTCGCCCCGCCGGCGGATCTCACCGACGGCGAGCACACCTTCGAGGTGCGCGCGGTCAACGCCAGCGGCAACGCCGACTGGTCGCCCGCCAAGATCACCTTCACGCTCGACCTTCAGGCGCCAACGCTCAAGCTGACGGCGCCGCGCCGCCAGAAGTTCAAGCGCGCGGTCAAGGCCACGGTCAGGTGCATCGAGGCCTGCGACGCGAAGGTGACGGCCACGGTGAAGGCGGGGCGCAAGAAGGTGCGCCTCCGCGCGGCCAAGCTGGCGCTCGGCGACGGAACGAAGCGAACCGTCAAGCTCAAGGCCAACCGCGTGGCGCGGCGCAAGATCAAGCGCGCGCTGAAACGCGGGAACCGCGTCCACGCGAACGTGACGGCAACCGCCTCCGACGCGCTGGGCAACCAGGCCGCACCGGCGACGAAGCGCATCCGCCTGCGCTGAACCCACCCCGCATCGCGAATCCGCGATTCCGATGCGGGCGACCCTCCTGCGCCGCACGACTCCCGGCGCTCGCGGCGCCGCTAACCGTCGAGCGTGAGCCGCCCCGCCAGGTGCGGCACGTCGCCCCTCGCGCTGCGCACGCCGAAGTCGATGCCGCCCTCGGACTCCTCGCTCGCGAACGCGACGCGGCCCGGGAGCAGGATCGGGCGCAAGAAGCGCACGTCCACCGTGAACGAGTCGCCCAGCTTGGCCTCGAGCGCGGCGAGGCAGCGGGCCTTCGTCCACATGCCGTGCGCGATCGCCCGCGGGAACCCGAACGCCTTCGCGGTGATCCCGTAGAGGTGGATCGGGTTGCGGTCGCCCGAGACGGCGCCGTAGCGGCGGCCGAGGTCGCCGGGGAGCTTCCACTCCGAGCTCGCGGGGAGCTTGAGCGGGTCCGGTAGCTTCGGGCCCTGCTTGCGCGCCGACTCGTCGCCGCGGCCGCGATGGAGCGTGGTGCTCGTCGACTCCCAGACGAGCTCGCCGCCGGCGCGGGCCTCGGTGATCATCGAGAACTGCTTGCCCTTCGGGTGCGGCTCGAGCTTCGTGAAGCGCACGCGCAGCTCGAGCGGCTCGCCCACCTCGATCGGGCGCTTCTGGGTGATCGAGTTCGAGATGTGCACGAGCCCCGCCGCCGAATACGGGAAGCGCCGGTCGGTGACCATCGCCATGTGCAGCGGGAAGGCCAGGATGTGCGGGTACGTCGGCGGCAGCGTGCTGCGCAGGGTGAACCCGCAGACGCGGCAGTAGTCCGCGACGCGCTCGCGGTCCGCGGTCGCCTCGAGCTCGAGGACGTCGTCGGGGATGTCGGACTCGCGCCCGCCGATCACGGGCAGCGAGCCCGTCCCCGGGATCGCGCCGAGCAGGGCGCGCGCGTAGATCCCGACGCTGGACGGCGGGGAGTCGAACCTGCGCGTCGCCACGGCTACGCCCCCAGCAGGCTCTGCCCGCAGACGCGCACGACCTGACCGTTCACGCCGCCCGACGCCGGGCTCGCGAACCAGCCGATCGTCTCGGCGACGTCCACCGGCCTGCCGCCCTGCGCCATCGAGTTCATGCGCCGGCCGACCTCGCGCGTCGCGATCGGCATGGCGGCCGTCATCGCCGTCTCGATGAAGCCCGGGGCGACGGCGTTGATCGTCGCGCCGCGCTCGGCGAAGACGGGCGCCATGGACTGCACCATGCCGATCACCCCGGCCTTCGAGGTCGCGTAGTTCGTCTGCCCGGCGTTGCCGGCGATGCCCGAGATCGAGGAGACCGAGACCACGCGGCCGCCCTCGCGCAACAGCTCGCGCTCGAGCAGGGCGTCGTCGATGCGCTCCTGCGAGGAGAGGTTCACGTCCATGAGCACGGTCCAGCGCTCCTCGTCCATCTTGCCGAGCGTCTTGTCGCGGGTGATGCCCGCGTTGTGCACGACCACGTCGACGCCGTCGTGCTCGCTCTTCAGGTGGTCGCAGATCGTCGCCGGGGCGTCCGGCGAGGTGATGTCGCAGACCAGGTGCGAGCCGCCGATCTCGCCGGTGACGCGCGCCAGGTCGCCCTCGAGCGCGGGCACGTCGAGCCCGACGACGTGCGCGCCGTCGCGCGCGAGCGTGCGGGCGATGGCCTCGCCGATGCCGCGCGCCGCGCCCGTGACGAGCGCGACCTTGCCGGCGAAGGGGCGGTCCCAGTCGATCTCGGGCGGCGCGGCGGCCGACGTGATGCGCACGACCTGGCCGCTCACGTAGGCCGAGCGGGGCGAGAGGAAGAAGCGCAGCGTGGAGTCGAGCTGGTCCTCGGCTCCGGGCGCCACGTAGACCAGGTTCACCGCGGCGCCCTTGCGCACCTCCTTGCCGGCCGACCGGGTGAACCCCTCGAGCGCGCGCTGCGCGGTCGCCGCGCGCGGCGCCTCGCAGCTCTCGGGCGGCGTGCCGAGCACGATGATGCGCCCGGAGCGCTCCACGCGCCGGATGGTCGGGTGGAAGAACGCCCAGAGCTCGCGGAGCTCACTGGAGTCGGAGATCCCGCTCGCGTCGAAGACGAGCGCCTTGAAGCGGTCGCCCTCGCCCGCGGCGTCGGGGCTCCACACGCCCGCGTCGAGCCCGGCCTCGCTCGCGGCGGCGCGCACCTCGTCGAGGCTGGTGCGGACGCGGGCGCCGACGTCGGCGAGCACCCGCGCCACCGGCGAGGCGAGACGCCCGCCCGGCGCGGAGCCGAGCAGCACCTCGCCGGAGATCACCGGGCTGCCGGGCGTCCAGCGGTCGAGCTGGACGGGCTGCGGCAGGCCGACGTTCTTGGCGACGAAGCGGCCGACTGGGGTGTTGATGAGCTGGGAGTAGCGGTCGGACATCTCGTCTCCTAACGCTCGAGGATCGCGGTCACGCCCTGGCCGCCGGCGGCGCAGATCGAGATCAGGCCGCGCCCGCCGCCGCGCTCGTCGAGCGCCTTGGCGAGGCCGGCGACGATCCGGCCGCCGGTCGCGGCGAACGGGTGGCCCGCCGCCAGCGAGCCGCCGTTCACGTTCAGCTTGTCGCGGTCGATCGAGCCGAGCGGCTCGTCGCGGCCGAGGCGCTGCTTGCAGAACACCGGGTCCTCCCACGCCTTGAGCGTGCAGAGCACCTGCGCGGCGAAGGCCTCGTGGATCTCGTACAGGTCGAAGTCCTGGAGGGTGAGCCCGTTGCGGTCGAGCAGCCGGGGCACCGCGTACGCCGGGGCCATGAGCAGGCCCTCCTTGCGCACGACGTGGTCCACCGCCGCGGTCTCGGCGTCGACGAAGTAGGCGAGCGGCCGGAGCCCGTGCGCCTCGGCCCATTCCTCGCTGCCCAGGAGCACCGCGGAGGCGCCGTCGGACAGCGGCGTGGAGTTGCCCGCGGTCATCGTGCCGTCCTCGCCGCCGAAGACCGGCTTCAGCTTGGCGAGCTTCTCGACGGTCGAGTCGGGGCGCAGGTTCTGGTCGCGCTCCAGGCCGAGGTACGGGGTCACGAGGTCGTCGTTGAACCCGCGCTCGTACGCGGCCGCCAGGTTCTGGTGGCTGCGCGCGGCGAGCTCGTCCTGCTCGGCGCGGGTGATCCCCCACTCGCGGGCCATGATCGCCGTGTGCTCGCCCATCGAGAGCCCGGTGCGCGGCTCGGCGTTGCGCGGGATCTCGGGGACGATGTGGCCCGGGCGGATCTTCGCGAGCGCCTTGAGGCGGTCGACGTTCGACTTGGCGCGGTTCGCCTCGAGCAGGATCTCGCGCAGGTCCTCGTTGACCGCGATCGGCGCGTCCGAGGTCGTGTCGGTGCCGCCCGCGATGCCCGCGTCGATCTGGCCGAGGGCGATCTTGTTGGCGACGAGGATCGCGGCCTCAAGGCCGGTGCCGCAGGCCTGCCCGACGTCGTAGGCGGGCGTCTCAGGGGCGAGCTTCGTGCCGAGCACGGACTCGCGCGTCAGGTTGAAGTCGCGGCTGTGCTTCAGGACGGCGCCGGCGGCGACCTCACCGAGGCGCTCGCCGGCGAGGTCGAAGCGCTCGACCAGGCCGTCGAGGGCGGCGGTGAGCATGTCCTGGTTCGAGGCCTTCGCGTAGGGGCCGTTCGAGCGCGCGAACGGGATCCGGTTCCCGCCGAGCACCGCCACGGGGCGTGTCTTTGCGTTCATGGGGTTCCCTTCCTTTCCGCGTCTCCCGCGGAGCAAGCGTCAGCGCAGTTCCGCAGAGCTCTTGCCGAGAAGCTGGCGAGCGATGATCAGAAGCTGGATCTGCTGCGTGCCTTCGAAGATGTCGAGGATCTTGGCGTCGCGCGCCCATTTCTCGAGCAGCTCGTCCTCACCGTAACCGGTGGCGCCGCACAGCTCCACGCAGCGCATCGCGATGTCGACCGCGGTGCGCGCCGCCTTCGCCTTCGCCATCGAGGCGTGGAGGGAGTTCGGCTTCGAGTTGTCGGCCATCCACGCGGCCTCGAGCGTGATCAGCAGCGCGGCCTCGTAGTCGGCCTCCATGTCGAGCAGCTCGGCGGCGGGGCCGCTCTGCGCGGTGGCCGGGCGGTCGTAGTCGACCTCGACCCCGGCCTCGGCTAGCAGCTCGCGGGTGCGCTCGATGCAGGCGCGGGCGACGCCGAGCGCCATCGCGGCGACGAGCGGGCGCGTGTTGTCGAAGGTCTTCATCGCGCCCGCGAAAGACTTCTTCGTGTCGATCTCGGGGCTGCCGAGCAGGTTCTCCTTCGGCACCCGGACGTTCTCCAAGACGAAGTTCGCGGTGTCCGAGGCGCGGATGCCGAGCTTGTGCTCGAGCCGGTCGAGCTTCACCCCCGGCGCGTGCCGGTCGACGACGAACGACTTGATCGCGGCGCGCCCCTTGCTCGGGTCGAGCGTCGCCCAGACGACGAGCAGGTCGGCCCGGTCGCCCGAGGTGACGAAGATCTTCTCGCCGTTCAGGACGTACTCGTCGCCGTCGAGCACCGCGGTGGTGCGGATCGCCGCGGAGTCCGAGCCCGCCTCGGGCTCGGTGATCGCCATCGCGGCCCACTTGCCGGCGAAGCGCTCCTGCTGCTCGGGCGTGGCGACCGAGGCGATCGCGGCGTTGCCGAGGCCCTGCCGCGGGAGCGCGAGCGTGAGCCCGACGTCCCCCCAGCACATCTCGATGATCGAGAGCACCGTGGAGAGGTTGGAGCCGTTGCGGTTGCCGCCGCCGCTGCCGTTCGTCGACGGGTCGCCCTTCACGCCAGCGGCGCCCGCGCCGCCCGACTGGCCGGACTCCTCGAGGCCGTCGATCATCGCGGCGAGCATGTCGAGCTCCTTCGGGTAGGTGTGCTCGGCGAGGTCGTACTTGCGCGAGATCGGGCGCAGGACGTTCTCGGCGACCTGGTGCGCCTGGTCGATCAGCGCGCGGAACTTCTTGGGGGTCTCGAGGTTGATCACAGCAGCACGCCCCCTTCCATGAGGCCGGTGGCGCGCAGGTCGCGATACCAGCGCTCGACGGGGTGCTCCTTGACGTAGCCGTGGCCGCCGAGGAGCTGGACGCCGGCCGACCCGATGTTCGTCGCGTGGCGCGCGGCGAGCCGGCGGGCGAGCGCGGCCTCGCGCTCGAAGGGAAGGCCCTGGTCGTAGCGGGAGGCGGCACGCAGGGTGACGAGACGCAGGCCCTCGAGCTCGATGGCGATGTTGGAGACCTCGAAGGCGACGGCCTGCCGGTTCGAGATCGGCTCGCCGAAGGCGTGCCGCTGGTTGACGTACTCCTTCGCGTAGTCGAGGACCGCCTGGCAGGTGCCGACCGCGAGCGCGCACCACGCGAGCCGGGCGAGGTGCACGCACTGGGCGTAGGCGTCGGCGTTGTCCTCGCCGAGGAGCGCGCCGGCGGGAAGCTTCGCGTCGTTCAGCTCCAGGCGCCCGGTGGCGGCGGCGCGCACGCCCATCCCCGGGTCGGCCTTGATCTCCAGGCCCTCGATGTCGGCCTCGACGACGAAGAGCGCCGGGCCGGTGCCCTCGAGCTCCGCGGCGACGATGAAGAGCTCGCCGTCGCGGGCGCGCGGGACGAGGGCCTTGGTCCCGTTGAGCACGAACCCGTCGCCCGCGCGCCGCGCCTTGGTGCGCAGGTTGAACGGGTCGAAGAGGGGGCCGGGCTCGAGCAGGGCGAGCGAGCCGGCGGGCGGGTTGTCCCCGGCGAACTCGGGCAGGTAGGTGGCCTGCTGGTCGCCGGTGCCCCACAGGCCGATCGCCGTGGCGACGGCGCCGGGCGCGAGCGCGGCGACGGCGAGGCCCATGTCCCCGTGGGCGAGCTGCTCCGCGATCAGCGCGGAGGTGACGCTCGAGCGCTCCTCGAGGGGGCCGCCGTGCTCCTCGGGGATGCCGAGGGCGACGATGCCGAGCTCGGTCGCCTGGGAGAGGATCTCCTCGGGCGCCTGGGCGGCGGTGTCCGCGTCGAGCGCGGCGGGGCGCAGGCGCTCGGCCGCGAAGTCGCGCATCGCCTCCATGAGCATCTGCTGCTCGTCGGTGGGCGTGAGGTCGAAGAGGTCGCCCCCGCTCCCGCGCTTCTGGCGGTGCGCGGGGCCCGCGCCGCGCACCCGCTTGAAGGTGCGCTGGGCAGCGCCCGCCGCGCGGAAGCCGTTCTTCGTCGCGTTGTGGACGAGGCGCTCGGTCGGCTTGCGCAGGCCGAAGCGGTCGAGCAGCTCGGAGCTCGCGAGGCCGCGGAGAGCGCGCAGGCCGAGGCCCATGCTGCGCTCGGCGAGGGAAGTGGGTGCGTCGGGCTTGGCCACGGTGGGAAGCGGAGAATACATCGTGACATCAATCGATGTCACGTCGAACCGCGACACATAGTAGCGGCGCGCCCGCGAGCGCGCCGCAGCCCGTGTGCGGGCAGGGGTGGATGGGCGGTGCCGGGCTCGAACCGACGACCTCTCGCTTGTAAGGCGAGTGCTCTCCCAACTGAGCTAACCGCCCGGGGTGATTATGCGGGAATCGGACTGCCGCCCGGCGGGGAAAGGCGCGAGAATGGCTCGCCGTGGATCTGGGACTGGAAGGCCGCGTGGCGCTCGTCATGGGCGCGAGCAAGGGCATCGGCCGCGGGATCGCGGCGGCGCTGGCGCGCGAGGGCGCGCGGGTCGCGGTGACGAGCCGCTCGCTCGAGCGCGCCGAGCAGGCCGCGCGGGAGATCCCAGGCGAGCTCGCAGGTTTCGCCGCGGACAGCGCGGACCTCGACGGGCTCGCGCGCCTGCCGGGCCTGGTGGCCGAGCGCTTCGGTGCGCCGGTCGATGTGCTCGTCACCAACACCGGCGGCCCGCCCGCCGGGGACGTGTTCGCGCACGGCCAAGAGGCGTGGGAGGAGGCCTACCGGGAGCTCGTGCTCGCGCCGCGCGCCCTGATCGAGGCCGCGCTGCCGGGCATGCGCGAGCGCCGCTGGGGGCGGATCGTCAACGTGGGCTCCTCCTCCACCGAGGAGGTGATCGACCACCTGGCGCTCTCCAGCGTCCACCGCCTGGCGACGGTCGGGTACTTCAAGGTGCTGGCGCGCGCGGTGGCGCGCGACGGGGTCACGGTCAACACCGTGGCCACCGGGAAGTTCGCGACGGAGCGGCTCGCCGCCGTGCACGGGTCGATGGAGGAGGCGCGGCGCGTGGCCAGCGAGATCGTCCCCGCGGGCCGGCTCGGCGAGCCGGAGGAGTACGGGGACCTGGTCGCGTTCCTGTGCTCGGAGCGCGCCGCGTACCTGACCGGCGCCGTGATCCCGCTCGACGGCGGGCTGCTCGCGTCGACCTGAGTCAGTTGTGCACGAGGGTGCCGTCGGGGTGCAGCGTCGCGTTCACGCGCGACATCGCCTCGCGCTGCATGTCGCCGATCTCGTCGATCGTGAGGCCGTCGACCAGGCCGAGGCCCGCCCAGCGGCCCTGCTCGTAGACGCGGACGCCGAAGTCGAGCTCCTGGTCGGGGCGGGGGGAGGCGAAGACGACGGCGCAGCGCCCCTGCGCTGAGCCCGGCTCGAGCAGGGTGGCCTCGGCGTCGACGCGGGTGACGAGGGTGGCGCGGTAGCGGTGCACCTTGTAGGCGTGGACGCCGTCCTGGCGGGCGACCGGGTCGCTGTTCCAGGCGCGCACGCAGGGGTCCTCCGCGCTGCCCTCGCTCTTGGTCCCGCCGAGCTGCGTGCCGACGACGACCATCGCGACGAGGAGGGTCGCGGCGGCCGCGACGATGGCGAGCCGGCCCCTCAAGAGCGGGCGGGCGCAGCCTCGGGCTCGGCCCCGGGTTCCTTGAGCAGCTCGCCCCGGCGGGCGCGGGCGATGATCCAGGCGCCGCCCGCGACGACCATCACGAGGCTGATCACCTGCGGCTGGGTGAGCCCGAGGAGGACCTCGTCGTTGCGGCGGATGAGCTCGATCAGGAAGCGCTCGGCGCCGGTACCGACCAGGTAGAAGGCGAAGAGCATGCCCGGGGCGAGGCGGTGGCGGGCGCGCCAGAGCGCGTACGCGAGCAGGCCGACGGCGAGCGTCTCGTAGATCGGCGTCGGGTGGACGGGCACGTCGGTGGGCACGGCGCCGTTCGGGTAGGCCATGGCCCACGGGCCGTCCCATGGGATCCCGTAGTCACCGTCGCCGGAGAGCTGGCAGCCGATCCGCCCGATCGCGTAGCCGGCGGCGAGGGGCACGGCGGCGACGTCGGTGAGCGTCCAGTTGAAGAAGCCCCGCCAGGCGCCCCAGGCGAGCACGGCGACCGCGCCGCCGATGGCGCCGCCGAACCAGACCAGGCCGGTCCCGGAGAACAGGTTGCCGAGCACATCGTCGCTGACCTCCGACCAGTGCTGGATCAGGTAGTCGATGCGGGCGCCGACGAGGCCGCCGATCAGGGCGGCGAAGAGCATCTCGTAGGCCCAGTCGGCGGGCTTGCCGAGCTCGGTCAGGCGCTTCGCCGCGATCGCGCCGGCGGCGACGAACCCGAGCGCCATGCAGATCCCGAAGGTCTGGAGGGTGAGCGGGCCGATCTCGATTTCTGGTTGCATCGCGACGCTTTGAGGTTTTGGGATCGGGCCCTGGGAAGCAGCCCCGACGGGATTCGAACCCGGCTCTTCCGCCTTGAAAGGGCGGCGTGCTAACCCTTACACCACGGGGCCCTGCGGCGGAGTCTAGGGGGCGAACCCAGCGCTGCCCATCCCTGTATGCGTTGATGCCACCACGTCCGGGCACGCCGCGCAAGCCACACCTGCGGGCGCGCGCTCGCGAGCTTCGCCGCCGAGGCGCCTCGATCCGCAGCATCGCCGCGGCGCTCGGCGTCTCGCCGTCCACGGCCAGCGCGTGGGTGCGGGACATCCGGCTCACCGAGGAGCAGGCGCGGGCGCTGCGCGCCGCCCATCAGGGGCCGGCGGCGGTCGCCCGCCGCACGGGAGCCTGGTCGACCCTCTGCCGCCGGCGCCGTGAGCGCGCCCAGGCCGAGGGACGCGCGGCGGCGCGCAACGGCGACCCGCTGCACCTCGCCGGGTGCATGCTGTACTGGGCGGAGGGAGCGAAGGATCGCAACCAGCTCTCGTTCGCCAACTCGGATCCCGCGATGGTGCGCACGTTCTGCAGGTTCCTGCGCGAGTCGCTGCGCATCCCGGACGAGCGGATCACCATCCGCGTCAACGCCTACACGAACGGCGACCTCGACGCCGAGGCGATCGAGGCGCACTGGCTAGCGGTGTGCGGGCTGCCCCGTGCCCAGCTCCGCAAGTCGGTCTTCGACTACCGGCCCGCCTCGAGCAGGGGACTCCGCGAGCGCAAGCTCCCCTACGGCGTCTGCACCGTGAAGGTCACGCGCAGCACCGCCATCGTCCAGCACATCTACGGCGCTATCCAGGAGTACGCGGGGTTCGACGAGCCGCGCTGGCTCGGCTGACCGGAGGCTCAGGCGCGCGCGGCCGCGGTCGCGGTGCCCCGGCCCCCCGCCACCGAGAGGGCGCTGCGCACGCGCCGAAGCAGCGCGTCGGTGTCGGGATCGACCCCGACGCGGCTGGCGCGGCGCAGGCGCGGCTCCGCGAACCGGATACGCCTCCTTGGCGTCGGCGGAATCGCGACGCGAGGTGCAGGCACGCCGCGATTCCGCCTCACTGACGCCAGGCCGCCGCGCGGTACGTGTCCCTGGGGAGGAGTCAGGGCCGGCACGCGCGCGACGGAACGCACACGATGTGCCTCTGCACGTTGGAAGGAGGAGTCGGGTGCAGAGAGACTGTGCATGCAGCACAGGGTGCCGACGCCGAGGCCCGGTTTGTATGTACGCGCGGCAGAAACTTCGCGGGGCGGTTTTCGCCCTGCGGTCGAGGCGCCCGCCTACGGGACGAGCGCCTCGAGCAGCGCCTTCTGGGCGTGCAGGCGGTTCTCCGCCTGGTCCCACACGGCCGAGCGCTCGCCGTAGAGCGCGCCCGGCGTGATCTCCTCGCCGGGGTGCGCGGGCAGGCAGTGCAGCACGACCGCGCGCTCGCTCGCGACGTCGAGCAGCGCCTCGTTGAGCTGGTAGGGCGCGAGCGCCTCGCGCCGCGCCTGCGCCTCCTCCTCGTCGCCCATGCTCACCCACACGTCCGTGTAGAGCGCGTCGGCGCCCTCCGCCGCGGCGCGCGGGTCGCCGGTCTGCTCGCTCGCGAGCCCGTCCTCGAGCCGGTACCCCTCGGGCGCCGCGACCACGACCTCGGCCCCCGCGGTCCGCCCGAGGATCGCGAGCGACCGCGCCACGTTGTTCCCGTCGCCCACGTACGCGATCCGCAGTCCCTCCAGCGAGCCGAGCCGCTCGCGCAGCGTGAGCAGGTCCGCGAGCGCCTGGCACGGGTGATGGGCCGGCGTGAGCGCGTTGACCACGGGCACGTCCGCCGCCTCCGCGAGCAGCTCCACGCTCTCGTGCGAGCCCGAGCGGATCACGATCGCGTGCACGTAGCGCGAGAGCACGCGCCCCGTGTCGCCGATCGACTCGCCGCGCCCGAGCTGCAGCTCGTCCCCGCGCAGCGGCAGCGGGTTCCCGCCGAGCTCGCTCACGCCCACCTGGAACGAGACCCGCGTGCGCGTCGACGGGCGCTCGAAGAAGAGCGCCACGGTCCGCCCGCCGAGCGCCCCGGCGCCCGCGCCCTCGGCGCGCCCGGCCTTGAGCTCGGCCGCGCGGTCGAGCAGCGCCTCGAGCGTCGCCCGGTCGAGCTCCTCGCCTGTCAGAAAGTCCTTGCCCTGAAGATCAACAGCCATCGGAAGCGCGCCATCTTACGGATCTCGGGTTCACTTTCGGATTGTGCCCCTCGCGGTGATCACGTGGAACCTGTTCCACGGGCGCGACTTCCCGCCGGATCCGGCGCTGTTTACGTGGCGCTCGCGCCTCTTGCGGATCCCCGAGCGCAACGCCACGCACGTGCAGCTCAACCGCGACCTGCTCCGCGAGTTCGCGCTGGTCCTGAACAGCCTGCGGTGGGACGTCGCCCTCCTCCAGGAGTGCCCGCCGCGCTGGCACGCCGCGCTCGCGCGCGCCTGCGACGCCGAGGCGCACGCGGTGCTCACGTCGCGCAACTCGCTGCCGCGGCTGCGCGCCTGGGCGGCGCGGCTCAACTCCGACCTCGTCGCCTCGAACGAGGGCGGCTCGAACCTGACCCTGGTGCGCCGCGCCGCGGGCCCGATCGCGGGCCGCGCCGAGCTCGTGCTCAATCCGGGCCCGCGCCCCGAGCGCCGCGCGCTCTGCTTCGCCCGCCTCGCCGACGGCACCTGCGTCGCGAACGCGCACCTGAGCGCCGGCGCCGCGAACCGGGAGCAGGCGGAGGACGAGCTGCGCCGCGCCGCCGAGGCCTGCGTCGCCTGGGCGGGCTCGGACCCGCTGATCCTCGGCGGTGACCTGAACATCCGCCCGCGCTCGAGCTCGATCTACGCCGAGCTTCGGGAGCGCTTCGGCCTCGCCGCGCCGACCGCGCCCGACGCCCTCGACCACCTGCTCGCCCGCGGGCTCACGCCGGCCGAGCCCCCGCGCGCCCTGCCCCCCGAGGACCGCGAGCTGCGCTCCCCCAGCGGCCTGCGCCTGCGGCTCTCCGACCACGCGCCGGTCCGCGGCGCCTTCGAGCGCGCGTGATCCGGATTGACCTCGGGGTAGGAAACCAGGCACTACGCTCCCGGCTTGTCAACCCACGAGGAGGGCGAAGATGGCCGCAGACAACCGCAAGGCGAACCCCAGTTCTTCGGGCGGGTCATCTACCCGCGGTGACAAGAGCATCGAGGCCTTCCGCGAGGCCCTCGAGCGCAGCATCACCCTCTCGCGCGACCGCCTCCAGGAGGTCGTCGACGACGCCGTCAAGCGCGGGCGCATGACGCGCAGCGACGCGAACGAGCTCGTGAGCCGCCTGGTCGCCCGCGGCCGCTCGTACTCGGACGAGCTCCTCGGCGAGCTCGAGCGCCTCGTGGAGCAGGCGCGCCGCAGCGTCGAGCCCGCGCGCAAGCGCGCCGCCAGCGTCGCCTCGGAGGCCACGCGCCGCGCGCGCGAGGCCGCCGACCACGCCGGGCGCCTGCGCCGCCGCGCCCAGCGCTCCAAGCCGGCGGCCGCCGAGCAGCCCGCGGCGAGCGCCCCGAAGCCGAGCGCAGCCGGCGCCCCCAAGGCGAGCGCGGCGAACCCGATCCCGGACTACGAGAGCCTCAACGCCAACCAGGTGCGCTCCCGGCTCAAGGGCCTGAGCGCCGCCGAGCTGCGCAAGGTGCGCGCGATCGAGGAGAAGGGCAAGGCGCGCAAGACGGTCCTCGCCGAGATCGACCGCCGGCTGGCCTCCTAGCGCCGCCGCGCTCCCGCCGCCCCGTGGCAGCCGCGCCGCGGCTGCCACGATAGGAGCGTGAGCTCGCCCACCCAACCGACCGCCCCCCGCACGCCCAAGGGCGCGCGCCCGCGCCGCGGCGAGGAGCTCGAGCTGCGCATCGAGAGCCTCGCCCAAGGCGGCCGCGGCATCGCCCGCCGCGACGGCTTCGTCATCTTCGTGACCGGGGCGATCCCGGGCGACACGGTCCGCGCGCGCGTCGGCCGCTCCAAACGCGACTACGCCGAGGCGACCGCGCTCGAGGTCGTCGAGCCCAGCCCGGACCGCCGCCCCGAGCAGTGCCTGCACGGCGGCGAGCCCTGCCCCGGCGCCCCCTGGCAGGCGATGCCGTACGAGCGCCAGCTCGAGCACAAGGCCCAGCAGGTGGAGGAGGCGCTGCGCAGGCTCGGCGGGCTCGAGGGCTTCGAGATCGAGCCGATCGTCCCCGCCGCGCGCGAGTGGCGCTACCGCAACAAGCTGGAGTACTCCTTCGGCGACCACGACGGCGAGCCCGTCCTCGGCTTCCACCGCCGGGGGAGCTGGCGCGAGGTCGTCGAGGTCGACGACTGCCGCCTCGCCAGCGAGGCCAACAACGCCGCGCGCAACGCCGTGCGCGACTGGGCCCGGCGCGAGGGCCTGCCCGCCTACGACCGGGAGACCCAGACCGGCGTCCTGCGCAACCTGGTCGTGCGCGAGGGCCTGCGCACGGGGAAGATCCAGACCCGCCTCGTCACCTCGCGCGCCGAGATCCCCCGCCCGCCGGTCGACCTGCACACGATCGTCGACGGCCCCGGCGGCGGCACCGACGGCCCGACCGGCGTACTCGGCGCGGAGCACCTGGAGGAGCGCCTCGGCCCGCTGCGCTTCCGGATCTCCCACGCCGCCTTCTTCCAGACCAACACCGAGATGGCCGAGCGCCTCTACGCGATCGCGCGCGAGTACGCCCAGCTCACCGGCAGCGAGCGCCTCTTCGACCTCTACTGCGGGATCGGCACGATCGGGCTCACGATGGCCGACGACGCGCGCGAGGTGTGGGGGCTCGAGACCGTGCCCGAGGCCGTCGTCGACGCCGAGCACAACGCCGCGCTCAACGACATCACGAACGCCCAGTTCGTCGCCGCGGACGCGCGCCTCGGCCTGCGCCCGCTGCTCGAGCGCGCCGGCAAGCCGGACGTGGTCGTCGTCGACCCGCCGCGCGCCGGGCTCTCCAAGAAGGTCGTGCGCCGCGTCATCGAGTGCGAGGCCAAGCGCATCGTCTACGTCTCGTGCAACCCCACGACGCTCGCGCCCAACGCGGCGCAGCTCACAGAGGCCGGCTTTAGGCTGCGGCGCGTGAGGCCGGTGGACATGTTCCCCCAGACCCCGCACGTCGAGTGCGTGGCGCTCCTGGAGCGGTGAGCAGGGGCTTCGGAGTCGCAGCGGGGCTCGACCCCGGGATCGCGACCCCGCTCGCGGCGCGCTGCGCGGAGCTCGGCTACGAATCCGTCTGGTCGAACGACACTCCGCTCGCCGGCGGCCTGGAGACGCTCGCCGCCTTCGCCGAGGGCACCGACGTCCTCGACCTGGGCGTGGGCGTGCTGGCGCTCGACCGCCACGACCCCGAGGGGATCGCCGCGCGCGTCGAGGAGCTCGGCCTGCCGCGCGAGCGCCTGATCATCGGCGTCGGCGCGGGGCACTCCGAGCGGCCCCTGACCGCGATGCGGGAGGCCCTGCCCCGCCTGCGCGAGGCGCTGGGCGACGTCCGCATCGTGCTCGCCGCCATGGGGCCGAAGATGTGCGCGCTCGCCGGCGAGGCCTACGACGGGGCCTTCTTCAACTGGATGACGCCCGCGTTCGCCGCGGGCGCCCGCGAGCGCCTGCACTCGGGCGCGGCCGAGGCCGGGCGCGCGGCGCCGCCCGCCTACGGGTACGTGCGCGTCGCGGTCGGCGACGACGCCGCCCAGAGGCTCGGCAAGGAGGAGGCGTTCTACCGCGACCTCCACGACGGCTACCGGCGCCACTTCGCGCGCCTCGGCGCGCCCGCCGGCACGGTGGGCGTCGCCGCCGCGACCGCGGACCAGGCGCAGGCGGCGCTCGCCGAGTACCGCGCGCTCGACGTGCTCGTCGTGCGCGCCCTGGCCAGCGCGAAGCTCGACCGGATGACGGCCCTCGCGGAGGCCGTCGCTCCAGCCCGCGAGCCCGCCTGAGCGCCCTAGAACGAGTCGAGCTCGTCGGCCGCCGCGTACTCGTCGGCGGGCGACTGCTCAGCCGTGCAGATCGAGCACAGCACCGGCGTCGCGCCCGTCTCCAGCGCGGTCTTCTTCTCGGCCGTGGTCAACACGGCCCCGCAGTTCTCGCAGCGGTCGGGGAGGTCGGCGAAGGTGCGTTCTTCCGTATCGGCCACGAACGGCAGCCTAGAGGATGCGCGCCCTAATAGGGGGGCAGGTTCCCCGGCCAGGACGAGTAGCGCAGATCGCCTCGTCCGGTGGCGATCTCGACGGGCGAGCCTCCCGGAGCGATGAAAACGCTCACGCCGGTACCTCAGTCGCCGGCTCGATCTCCTGCGCGAACGAGATGTTCGCCAGCGGAATGTGCTCCAAGCCACCGAGCGGCTGCTCGACGCCACCGGGCATCAAGGCAACGGCATCCCGGAGAGTCCAGCGATCGGCGTACACGCCGTGCAGCACGCCACGGATCGTGCGGTCGTCGGGGCGCTTCGTGTGCACCACGACCGTCTTGCCGGTGAGCGGCGGGCCAGGCGAGCGGATCAGGGCGACCGCTGCCACCAGCAGGGCCACGACAGCGATGAACGCGGTAGCTGCGAGAGCGATGATCACGGACCAAGTCTGTACGGGCTACCGGCGGAACCTAAGTGCGCCAATACACCTTTGTGATCTGGCCTGGTTCGGTTACTGCACGCGCGTGCAGCTCAATCCTCGTCCTCGTCTGCGTCCTCGTCTGCGTCATTGGCAGCGTGGCCAGCCTGGAGCTCCTCCGGGAACGGGCCCTCAACCGCCCACATATACGTGTACTGCAAGTCCTCAAGCAAGGATTTCACCCAAGCCTCGCCGTCCTCCGGCGTGCCCGTCGGCTCCGAACTGGTCGTGTACTCAGCGACGGCATCACACACCGACTCGTGGCCGGAGAACTGCACATGCTCGCCGTCCCATACGACCATCGCGGCGATGAACGCTTCCTCGCCGACCATCCAAATCTGAACACTGGTCATTTTGCTCCGAACTCCTTGGCGAGCTTGCCGCCCCTCTGATTCTTGGACAAGCGCAGGTACTTCGGATCGACCTCAGACGTCGGCGAAGGTGCGTTCTTCCGTATCGGCCACGAACGGCAGCCTAGAGGATGCGCGCCCTAATAGGGGGGCAGGTCCCTGTACCACTCCTCGAGCACGCGGAAGGCGCGCCAGAACGCCCGCTTCGCCTCGTCGGAGTCGAGCGAGTCGTCGATGTCGGGCACGTACAGCGCCTCGATCGTCGGCGTGAACGGCTGCACCACCCCGAACTTCGGCTGCAGGGGCCGGGCCAGCGGCACGCCGACCTCGTTCAGCGTGCGCAGCGCCTCCGGGCCCATGACCACGATCAGCTTCGGCTGGACGATCGCGATCTCCTCGACGATCCGCTCCACGCACTCGCCGGCGGCGAGGGCCGGGTCGGCCACCGGGCACTTCACGCAGAGCGTCCCGTAGACGACGAGCGGGTCGACGCCCAAGCGCTTGAAGCTCTTCATGAGCGCGTTCCCCGCGCGCCCGTAGAAGGCCACCCCCTCCTCGATCTCCGCCGCGGTCGGGGCGTGCTTGAGCAGGAAGATGTCCGCCTGCGGGTGCCCGGAGCCGAGCACCGGCATCAGGTTCCCCCGCGGGCAGTGCGAGCACTCCTGAAGGCGCCGGGTGAGCGCGTTCAGCTCGCGGATGGCCCGCTCGAGGTACTTCTCCTTGATCTCGTCGTCGGTGGTGGGCAACTCTTCGCTCCGGCGTCCCTCCTGGGCACGCGCAGCCTTCTTTGACGGCTCGCGTTCGGCTCCTGCCCCGCGGCCGCCTTGCATCAACCCTTGCCCCTGCCGCCGCGCCCCCCGCTCGTCTGCAGGAACTTGAGCGCCTGCACGTAGACGAGGTTGCGGTGCTTGTGGACGATGTCGGCGGCCCGCATCGCCTCCAGGAACTCCTCCGGCCCGTCGAAGTCGTGGACGCGGATCTTCACGCTGCCCAGCCCCTGCACGACGTGGCTGTCCGAGCCCGCGCCGGGGACGATCCGGTACTTCTCGGCGAAGCGCTCCGCCTCCTCGTTGAACGCCGTGAGCGCGACGCGCGGGTTGAAGACCTCGATCATGTCGATGTCCTCGACGATGTCGAGCAGGTGCTCGTAGTCGGGGACCGAGTGCAGCCGGTCGAACGGGTGCGGCACGTACACGATCCCGCCCTGGCGGCGGATCTCGGCGATCGTCTCCTGCATCGTCATCCCGCGCTCGATCTTCTCGGTGAGGAACAGCCCGATCACCTCGCCCTGCTCGGCCGTCTTCACCTCCTCCCCCACGATCACCTTGATCCCGACCTCGTCGGCGATCTTTTGAGCGGCGAGCGCGCCCGAGATCTCGTTGTGGTCGGTGATCGCGATCGCGCCGAGCCCGCGCTCCTTCGCGGTCTCGAGCAGCGTGCGCACCGGCGTCGCGCAGTCCGGCGAGTGGTCGGTGTGCATGTGCAGGTCGATGTGGATCGTGCGCCGCCCCGACACCCGCCGGCGCACCGCCGGGTTGCCGCGCCCGTCGTGGCGGCGCGCGATCACGCGCCGGTACACCTCCTCGACCTCGCCCGCGACCGTCGCCCAGTCGTCCACCGCCCCGCGCCCCGCCGCGAGCAGCGCCGCGCGCAGGTCGGGGTCGGCGCCCAGCCGCTCGATCTGCCCGGCGAGCGTGATCGCGTCGCCGGGCGGGAAGTGCAGGCCGCGCTCGCCGTCGCGGGTGAGCTCCACGTACTGGGGCAGATCCGAGGCGATCGGCACCGTGCCCGCGGCGAGCGCGGTGCGGATCAGGCGCGGCGCCGTGTGCGGCCCGCCCGAGGCGAGCACCACCACGTCCGCCTCGCTCACGAGCTCCTCCGGCGCGGCGCGGCGCGGGCCGACGACCGTGACCCGCTCGCGCAGCGCGCGCGACAGGCGCAGGTCGGTGCGCTCCGGGTGCCAGATCACCACCTCCCACGCCCAGTCACGGCCCAGCCGGCGCAGCGCGCGCAGGAAGAGGCGCAGCGCGCCGCGCTCCTCGTCGGCGCAGAAGGCGATCCGCAGGGGCCGCTCGGCGCCGCCCGCCGGCCGCGGCCAAATCCCGGGGCGCGGCTCGCCGCCCGGGCGCAGGAGCTGGTAGTTGCCGCGGAAGTAGCGCTCCATGAGCTGAGCCGTCTCGCGCGAGCTCGCCGTGCGCGCGTCGAGGCGGCCGAAGAAGATCTCGACGAGCGGCCGCGCGAGCAGCGTGGAGAGCACCCGCTCGCTCGGCTCGTGGAAGGTCCCCACGTTGAGCGCGCGCGAGTGCCGCAGCGCGAGCGCCGACGTGCTCGCCGCGAAGGGATCGTGCACGTGCACGATGTCGAAGGCCACCCCGCCGAGCAGGGCCTCGAGCGTGCGGCTCACGTCGAGCGGCACGGGCGCCGCGCGCGGGCGCGGGCCGCTCGGCAGCGGCAGGCCCGAACCCACCGGCAGGACCAGCGGGCCGCCCTTGCCGCCGGCGTGGTCGCCGCTCCACTGGCGCGCCTGGAACAGCACGGCCGGCCGCTCGCGGGCCTCGCCGATCAGCCGGCGCGCCTCGCGGATCCCGCCGCGGGCGGTGGAGGGCGCCGCGATCACGACGCGGTGGCCGCGCTCGGCGTGCTGCGCCGCGACGTGGTCGACGAAGTCGTTGACCTCGTGGCGCTGCGCCCACGGGATCGGGGTCACGTGAGCGATCGTCAGGCGCTCGTCACGGGCGGGTGACACGCGCCGCAGGATACGCAGGCTCAGGCACCGACCGAGCCTCCTCCACCGCAGCGGATGCTCAGGACGGCCCCGAAGCAAGGAGCCGGCGACCGACGACGGGCGCCCGACGACCGGCGACCGGCGACCGAAGCCCAAACAAGAGGGGCCCGCCACGCGGGCGGGCCCCTTCCCAGCTACCAGCCTTGAAGCGAGCGCCTAGGCCGAGCGCTCTGCTTCGAGCTCCGCGGCGAGCTCCTTGGCGCGCTCGCCGGGCGCCTTGCGCGCGTACTTGCGGATGAACTCCTCGGTGAGCTCGCGCGCCTCGTCGTCCGGCCGCTGCGTGTGCGGCGACTTCATCAGGTAGCTCGACGGGCCGTCGAGCTGACCGGCGATGCCGTTGTTGAGCGCCAGCTTGATGATGCGCACGGCGTCGATCACCACGCCGGCCGAGTTCGGCGAGTCCCAGACCTCGAGCTTGAGCTCGACGTTGAGCGGCACGTCGCCGAAGGCGCGGCCCTCGAGCCGGATGTGCGCCCACTTGCGGTCCGTGAGCCAGGCGACGTAGTCGGACGGGCCGATGTAGACGTCGTCCGGCGCGAGCTCCGTGCCCGCGATCGACGTCACGGCGTTGGTCTTGGACTCCTTCTTCGAGGCGAGCCGCTCGCGCTCGAGCATGTTGTAGAAGTCCATGTTGCCGCCGACGTTGAGCTGCGAGGTGCGCTCGAGCCGCACGCCGCGGTCGTGGAAGAGCCGGGCGAGCTGGCGGTGCAGGATGGTCGCGCCGACCTGCGACTTGATGTCGTCGCCGATGATCGGCAGGCCGGCCTGGCGGAAGCGCTCGTCCCAGTAGTCCTCGCGGGCGATGAACACCGGCAAGCAGTTGACGAAGCCGACGCCGGCCTTGAGCGCCTGCTCGACGTACCACTTGGTGGCCTGCTCGGAACCGACCGGCAGGTAGCAGACGAGGACGTCGGCCTTGGTGTCCTGGAGGATGCCGACGATGTCCGCGGTCTCGCCCGGCGCCTTCTTGATCTTCTCCTTGAGGTACTTGCCGAGGCCGTCGTGGGTCATCCCGCGGTGCACCTCGACGCCGAGGTGCGGGACGTCGGCGAACTTGATCGTGTCGTTCTGACCGGCCCAGATGGCCTCGGAGAGGTCCTTGCCGACCTTCTCAGCGTCGATGTCGAAGGCGGCTACGAACTCGATGTCGCGGACGTGGTAGCCGCCGAGATCGACGTGCATAAGGCCCGGCACCTGCATCGAGGGGTCGGCGTTCTTGTAGTACTCGACACCCTGGATGAAGCTGTTGGCGCAGTTGCCCACACCGACGATCGCGACCCGGACCTTGCCGTCGTCGACGCGATTGCCGTTGCGAGCCGCGCCGTTCGTGGCGTGACCGTTCTCACTCATGTTTGTCAAATCCTCCTGAGGCGGGTAGCGACGGCTAACTATGCCACCCGGTCGTTCTCGGTTACACGAGACTTGGGGGCCCGGTTACCCGGCTTGTCCCCTCCATCCCCACCCGTTTGAGGCGGGGACACTCAGGTTTCCAGCGCGCGTAGCTCGCGGCGAACGTGCCAGACGCGCTGGGCGACCGTAATGCTAGTCAGCGCCGCCATAGCGTAGATGGAAGCGGCGAGCAAGTCGACCCCTCCGACCAGCTCCCCGGCGGCGAACACGATGCCGATCGAGAGCAGCACGACGCGCACCGGGCGCGTGGCCCAGCCGACCTTGCACTCGACGCCGAGCGCCTCAGCGCGGGCGCGCGCGTAGGACACCATCAGGGAGCCGAGCACGACGAACACGCAGCCGGCCGCGGGCAGGGCCTCCCCGTTGTCCGCGAAGTACCAGGCGATCGCCGTCAGCACGACGCCCTCCTCGATGCGGTCCAGCGTCGAGTCGAGGAACGCCCCGAACAGCGTGCCCTTGCCGGACATCCGCGAGTAGCGCCCGTCGAGCGTGTCCATGATCGAGCCGACGATGAAGGCGACGCCGCCCAGCACGAAGTGCTCGGCGACGATCAGCGCGGCCGCGACCACGTTGAGCACGAGGCCGGTCATCGAGATCGCGTTCGGGGTGAGGCGCGACTCGATCAGGCGGTTGCGGGCGTAGGCGCGCCAAGCCTGGGCGCTGCGCGACTGTGCGGACGCGGGACGGGGTTCGCTCACGGCCTGGGAACGTATCGGGTCGGGACGCCCTCGGCTCGGTTCAGGCTGCGGCCTCGCCGGGCGCGACCCGGAACGCCCACTGGTGCGGGCGCAGGCGGGCGAGCTGGGCCGCGGCGGTGGCGGCGACCGCCGCGACCGCCACGCCGGCCGCCGCGTCGAGCCAGAAGTGGTTGCCGGTGATGACGATGACGCTGAACACGATGAACGGGTAGGCGGCCCACCACGCCCGGGCGAGCCGGTTGCGCGTGAGCGCCACGCCGGGCACGCCGATCATCAGCGAGAACGCGATGTGCATGCTCGGCACCGCCGCGTACTGGTTCACGAGCAGGCCCACGGTGTCGGAGTCCTGGGCCTGGCCCGTGAACGCGGCGATCGTGTCGGTGAACCCGAACTCGGGCATGAGCCGCGGCGGCGCCGCCGGGAAGGCCGCGTAGATCACGAGCGCGAGCGCCATCGCGACCATGAACATGTTCCGCACGAAGTAGAAGCTGTCGTTGCGGTACAGGTAGAGCCAGGCCAGAAAGCCCGTGGTGATCACGAAGTGCGAGTTCAGGTACATGAAGTTCGCCGCGTCGACCACCCAGGTCGCGTGGTCGAGCAGCCACGTCTGCAGGCCAGGCTCGAAGAAGGTCCCGAGCGCGCGCTCCAGGTCGATCAGGCGCTCGGCGTTCGCGAACGCGAGCTCCTTGCGGCCCTCCGCGAGCCCGCGCACCACCTGGTAGCCGTTGTAGGCGAGGAAGAAGAGGAAGAACTGAAGCGCAGCGTCTCCCCACCCCCGCGGCGCCAGGTCACGGATTGTGGTTGCGAGGCGCGCCACTGCCCGCGGATTCTAAGGCGACGCTAACGATCCGCCCCGGCCCCTCCCAATTCCGCGGCCACCCGCGCCACGAGCTCGGGTCGGTCCAGCCACGCCCAGTGCCCCGCGCCGGGGACCTCCTCGAGGCGGGCGTTCGGCAGGCGCGCCGCCAGGCGCCGCCCGTAGACCGGGGGGATGTAGGGGTCGCGCTGGGCCCACAGCAGCAGCGCCGGGCAGGTGAGCCGCTCGAGCCCCTCGCCGGCCGCCGCGAGCGCTTCGGGGCCGGCCGAGCGGTAGAGGCGCAGCACGGCGCGCTTCGTGCCCGCGTCCCAATGCGGCCAGAACGAGTCCAGGAACGCGCGCGGCATCGCCCGCCAGCCCGGCCGCGCCTGGCGCAGCACGAGCCCGGCGGCCGCGCGTGTCGTGAGCGCGTTGAAGAGCTCGCCTGCGCCCCGGCGGCGCCAGAACCAGCGCGCGATCCAGTGCCAGCGGTAGCCCACCCCGAAAGGCACGTGGTTGAAGGCGACCAGGCGCTCGACGCGCTCCGGGTCCCGCAGCGCCGCGAGCAGGCCGACGGCGCCCCAGTCGTGGATCACCAGCGCGTAGCGGTCCACGCCCAGCACGGCGAGGGCGCGCTCCGTGAAGCGGGCGTAGGCCCACATGCTGTAGTCGAAGCGCGCCGGGTCGGGCCGGTCCGAGCGGCCGAAGCCGGGCAGGTCGAAGGCGATCGCGGGGCCCCGGTGCGCGCGCAGGAACGGCAGCCAGTCGTCGCTGTTGGTCGGGTTGCCGTGGATGAAGACCGCGGGCACGCCGTCCCCGGCGCGGCGGCGCACGAAGATCCCGACGCCGTCCACGTCGACCCTCGTCTCGTCGAGCCCACCCCTGGGGTCCACGTGCGGACCCTATCCTGGCGCCGTGCCGAGCAAGCGACGCAAGGAGTGGCGGCGACCGAGCCGGAGTCGCGTGCTCGCGATCCGCGATCGCCTGCGCGAGATGTACGGCACGCCGACGCACGAGCCGCACGGCGACCCGGTGCACGAGCTCGTGCTCACGATCCTCTCGCAGAACACCTCCGACGCGAACCGCGACGTCGCCTACGCCGGCCTGCGCGCCGCCTTCGGCTCCTGGGAGGAGGTGCGCGACGCGCCCACCGAGGAGGTCGAGGAGGCGATCCGGCCCGGCGGCCTCGCGCCCACCAAGGCGCCGCGCATCCAGGCCGTGCTGCGCGAGCTCGGGGACCCGATCAGCCTCGACTGGCTCGCGGACGCCCCCCGCGACGAGGCGATGGAGTTCCTCGCGGGCCTGCCCGGCGTCGGCCGCAAGACCGCCGCCTGCGTGATGATCTTCGCGCTCGGCCGCCCGGAGATCCCCGTGGACACGCACGTCTACCGGGTGGGCGGCCGGCTCGGGCTCTTCCACCCGCGCGCCTCGTTCGACGAGGCCCACGACGAGATGCTCGCGATCACGCCGCCCGAGGACGCCTACGAGTTCCACATCAACCTGATCACGCACGGGCGGCGCCTGTGCCGGCCGACCCGGCCGCGCTGCGAGGGGTGCGGCCTGCGGCGGATGTGCCTCTTCCGGCGCGGCCTCGCGCACGCGCGCGGCGGCGACGGGTCGGCGGGCGCAAAGGCGACTGCGGGTTAATACGGATGCGCCGGGCCGCCGGCGTCGGCAAGCTCGGTGGCCGAGAGAGACTGTGCGGCGGGGGACAGGGATGTTTCAGGCCCGCCGACCAATCACCCAACCACTGCCATGTCACTGGGAAGGAGTCACGCAGTGCACGCACATTTCCGGAGCGCCCGCCGGCGAGTAGGCGGGATCGCCTTGGCGCTCGTCGCCGCCATCGGCATCGGCGGCCTGATCACGCCCGCCGTCGCGAGCGCCAAGCCAAAGAACGTCAAGGTCATGGCGCGCAACGTCTACCTCGGCGCCGACCTCGTCCCGGCGCTGCTCGCGCCGGACCAGCAGTCCATGTTCATCGCGGCCGGCAAGATCTACGACGACTCGATCTTCGGGACCAACTTCCGCGGCCGCGCCGAGCTGCTCGCGGATGAGATCGCGCGCGCCAAGCCCGACGCGATCGGGCTGCAGGAGGTCGCCCTCTGGCGCCGCGGCCCGCTCGACTCCGTGACCCCGAACCCGACCCCGGCCACCGAGGTGGTCATCGACTACCTCGAGGTGCTGCAGACCCAGCTTCAGAAGCGGGGCCTCAAGTACAAGGTCGCTCGGGTCCAGGCGGAGGCCGACCTCGAGCTGCCGATCGACCGCGACGCCGACGGCAGCCCCGAGTTCGACGGCAGGCTCACGATGCGCGACGTGATCCTGGTCAAGAAGAACCTGAAGGTCTCGAACAGGCGTGGCGGCCACTACGCCAGCCTGCTGCCCGCGCCCTCGGCGGTCGGCCAGATCGACGTCACCCGCGGCTGGGCGGCGGTCGACCTGACCAAGGGCAAGAAGAAGAACGCGAAGAAGTTCCGCTTCGTCACCACCCACTTCGAGGCGTTCGCCGCGTTCTTCCGCCGCAACCAGGCGGAGGAGCTCGTGAACAAGGGCTTCATCCGCAGCAACGGCAAGGTCCCGGTGATCCTCGTCGGCGACCTCAACTCGGATCCGGACGATCCGAGCGTTCAGGAGGTGGAGGGCATCCCGCCGACTGAGAACGCCGCCGCCTTCCAGGTCGTGGCGAACGCCGGCTTCAAGGACCTCGGCGTCACGGTGAATACGTGCTGCCATGCCGACGACCTCCTCAACGACACGGTCGACTTCGGCTCGCGCATCGACCACGTGCTCGCCAAGGGGAAGGTCCAGAAGCTGGGCGCGACGCTCACCGGCGCCGACCCCGCGCTGCGCACCAACACGGGGCTCTGGCCGAGCGACCACGGCGGCGTCGTCAGCCGTCTGCGGATCCGCTGACGAGCGCGCCTCAGGTACACAGGCAGGAAGGCAAACGCGGAGGGCGGGCGCGCAGGGGCGCCCGCCCTTTTCCGCGCCCGGGGCCCGCGCTGCCGCGACTTTCGTGAGCTAGCGGGTAGTATCCGCGGCGCCTTCGCGGGCGCAACGACCCCCCGGAGGCTGAGATCTCGGAATGAGCAAGCGCCTTTTCGTCATCTTCTGCATCGTCGCGGCGGTCTGCGTCGTCGTCATCCCGTTCGCCGTGATCAGCGACTCCAGCGGAGTCGAGGACGGCCGCGTTGCGGTCGCCGAGCGCGATGAGGGCACCAAGGAGCTCTTCCAGGCGAACTGCGGCACCTGCCACACGCTGGCCGCCGCCGGCACCGACGGGGTCGTCGGCCCCGACCTCGACGATCGCCTGGCGCCCGGCGGCAACGGCGACTACGAGGGCAACTACGCCCGCGTCCTCACCGCCGTGGTCTGCGGGTTCGGCAACGGCCGCATGCCCGCGCGCATCCTCACCGGCGAGAACGCCAAGGAGGTGGCCGCGTTCGTCGCCGCCTACGCCGGCCAGCTCGGCGACGGTGACGGCCCGCTCGTCGACACCTCCACGGCGCGCAAGCCCGCGCCCGGCTCCTGCGGGAGCAGCGCGGGCGCCGACGAGGGCGACCAGCAGACCAACTAGGCGAGCCGCCCGAGCGGCCGCGAGCGCCCCGGCGACGCATCCGCGTCGCCGCTTTGGCGTGCGCGAAACAGGCGTCATATATCTGCTACCCTCAGACTCAGATTTCTTGAGAAAACTTGCGTGAATAGGAGCTGAGAGCTAGTGGGCAAGACAATCGGCATCGACTTGGGGACCACGAACTCGTGTGTCGCCGTCATGGAGGGCGGTGAGCCGACGGTGCTGGAGAACGCCGAGGGCGGGCGCACCACCCCGTCCGTGGTCGCCTTCACCGAGGGCGGCGAGCGCCTCGTGGGCACCGTCGCCAAGCGCCAGGCGGTCATGAACCCCGAGAACACGATCTTCTCGATCAAGCGGTTCATGGGCCGCAAGGCGACCGAGGTCAAGGAGGAGGAGACGATCGTCCCGTACCACGTCGTCCCCGGTCCGAAGGGCGACGTGCGCGTCGAGGTGCGCGACAAGCAGTACTCGCCGCCGGAGATCTCGGCGATGATCCTGCAGAAGCTGAAGGCCGACGCCGAGGCGCGCCTCGGCGAGACGGTCGACTCCGCCGTGATCACGGTCCCGGCGTACTTCAACGACGACCAGCGCCAGGCGACCAAGGACGCCGGCAAGATCGCCGGCCTCGAGGTCAAGCGCATCATCAACGAGCCGACGGCCGCTGCCCTGGCCTACGGCCTCGACAAGGAGGCCACCGACCAGACGATCCTCGTCTTCGACCTCGGCGGCGGCACCTTCGACGTGTCGATCCTCGAGATCGGCGACGGCGTCTTCGAGGTGAAGGCGACCGCCGGCGACAACCACCTCGGCGGCGACAACTGGGACAAGGCGATCGTCGAGTGGATGATCGAGGAGTTCAAGCGCGACCAGGGCGTCGACCTCGGCCAGGACAAGAACTCCCTGCAGCGCCTCTACGAGGCCGCGGAAAAGGCCAAGATTGAGCTGTCGAGCGCCCAGGAGACGCAGATCAGCATCCCGTTCATCACGGCGATCGACAACCAGCCGAAGCACCTCGACATGCGGCTCACGCGGGCGAAGCTCAACGAGCTCACCGCGGACCTGCTCGACCGCGTCGTCTCGCCTGTCCAGCAGGCGATCTCGGACGCCGGCGCTCCGCAGATCGACCACGTGGTGCTCGTCGGCGGCATGACCCGCATGCCCGCGGTCCAGGAGAAGGTCAAGGAGCTCACCGGCCGCGACCCGCACCAGGGCGTGAACCCGGATGAGGTCGTCGCCGTGGGCGCCGCGATCCAGGCCGGCGTGCTCGCGGGCGAGGTGAAGGACGTGCTCCTGCTCGACGTCACCCCGCTCACGCTCGGCATCGAGACCAAGGGCGGCGTGATGACCAAGCTGATCGAGCGCAACACGACCATCCCGACCCGCAAGTCGGAGATCTTCTCGACGGCGGAGGACAACCAGCCGTCGGTGGAGATCCACGTCCTGCAGGGCGAGCGCGAGATGGCCGCCTACAACAAGTCGCTCGGCAAGTTCCAGCTCACCGGCATCCCGCCGGCGCCGCGCGGCGTGCCGCAGATCGAGGTCACGTTTGACATCGACGCGAACGGCATCCTCAACGTGTCCGCCAAGGACCTGGGCACGGGCAAGGAGCAGAAGATCGAGATCAAGGGCGGCTCGGGCCTGGACGAGGCCGAGGTCGAGCGGATGATCAAGGACGCCGAGGCGCACGCCGAGGAGGACCGCCGCCAGCGCGAGCTCGCCGAGGCGCGCAACGTCGCCGAGAACGCCGCCTACTCCGCCGAGAAGCAGCTCAAGGAGCTGGGCGACCAGGTCGACGCCTCCGCCAAGGAGGAGATCGAGAAGGCGATCAAGGACGTCCGCGACAACCTGAGCTCGGACGACGTCGCCACGATCAAGGCGAAGACCGACGCCCTGCAGGCCGCCTTCCACAAGGTCTCGCAGCAGATCTACGAGGCCGCCCAGCAGCAGGCCGCGAGCGCGGGCGGCGCGAGCGGCTCGCAGAACGGGGGCGGCGACGAGGAGGTCGTGGACGCCGAGGTCGTCGACGACGAGAGGTCTTAGGTGATGACGTCCCGCGACGAGACCACCGAGGAGCGCGAGGCCGCGGCCGAGGAGGCCGCGGCCAAGCCGCCGGAGGCGGAGGGCGCTGAGGGCGCCACCGCCGAGGCCGGCGACGAGGGCGCCGCTGAGGCCGAGGACGGCGAGCGCGGCGAGACGCAGGCCGAGGGCGACGAGGGCGCCGCGGTCGAGCAGGACCTCGACGCGCTGGTCGCCGACCTGCGCCGTGAGCGCGACGAGTACCTCGAGCTCGCCCAGCGCGCCCGCGCCGACTTCGAGAACTTCCGGCGGCGCGCCGCCAAGGAGGCAGCGGACGCCGAGCGGCGCGGCAAGGCCGACGTCGTGCGCGCGCTGCTGCCCGCGATCGACAGCCTCGAGCGCGCGCTGCTCGCGGCCGGCGTGAGCGACAGCGCGGCGGACGCCGAGGACGGCGAGGAGCCGAAGAGCCGGGAGGTCTCCGCGCACGAGGCGCTCGCCGAGGGCGTCGCGCTCGTGCACCGCGAGCTGACCGCCGCGCTGGGCAACGTGGGCGTCGACGCGTTCGACCCGCTGGGCGAGCGCTTCGACCCGAACTCCTGCGAGGCGCTCTCCACGCGCCCGCCCGCTGACGGCGAGGAGTCCGGCGTGGTCGTCGAGACCGTGCAGCGCGGCTACCGCATCGGCGAGACCCTGATCCGGCCGGCGCGCGTGGTGGTGAGCGGGTAGACCAGGAGGTCCCCCGATGGCACAGGACTTCTACGAGGTGCTGGGCGTCGACCGCAAGGCGTCGGCGGAGGAGATCAAGAAGGCCTACCGCAAGCTGGCCCGCGAGAACCACCCCGACGCCAACCCGGGCGACCCCGAGGCCGAGGAGCGCTTCAAGCGCATCCAGGAGGCATACGACACGCTCTCCGACCCGGAGAAGCGCAAGGCGTACGACGCCCGCGGCATGGCGGGCGGCTTCGACCCGCGCGCGTTCGCCGGCGGCTTCGCCTCGGACCTGGGGGACCTGTTCTCGACCCTGTTCAACCGCGGCAGGCCGCGCGGCCAGCAGATGCGGGGCGCCGACCTGCGCGCCGAGGTGAACCTCACCTTCGAGCAGGCGATGCGCGGCGCCGAGGTCTCCGTGACCGTGCCCAAGCGCACCGCCTGCGGCACCTGCGGCGGCACGGGCGCGCGCCCGGGCACCGCGCCGGTGGTCTGCCCGCGCTGCGGCGGCCGCGGGGTCGACGCGCAGAGCCAGGGCTTCTTCTCGATCAGCCAGCCCTGCCCGCAGTGCGGCGGCCGGGGCAGCGTCATCGAGGACCCGTGCCCGACCTGCGCGGGCTCCGGCACGACCGTGCAGCGCAAGCGCTACCGGGTCAAGGTGCCCGCGGGCGTGCACGACGGCAGCCGCATCCGCGTCACCGGCAAGGGCGAGGACGGGCCGCTAGGCGGCCAGCCCGGCGACCTCTACGTGGTCACCCGGGTCGCGCCCTCGCCGGTGTTCAAGCCCCGTGGCAAGCGCGACCTCGAGGTCACCGTGCCGATCACGGTGCCCGAGGCGATCCGCGGCGCCACCGTCGAGGTGCCGACGCTGCGCGGCACCAAGCGCATCCGCGTGCCGGCGGGCACCGCCCACGGCACGGTGCAGCGCCTGCGCGGCGAGGGCCCGCCCGACCCGGAGACGGGCCGGCGCGGGGACATCTACTACCGGTTGGAGATCGAGGTCCCGCGCGATCTGCCTCGCGAGGCCGAGCGCGCGGTCGAGGAGCTGGCGCGCGCGCTCAACGGGCACGACCCCCGGGCCGAGCTCCTGCGGGCGGCGCGCGCCACGACGGGAGGCGCGGAGCGATGATTCGATCCGCGCCGCAAGTCAAGGTAGGTGAGCAATGAGCGAGTCGAAGCGCCGGACGGCGCGCCGCATCCGCACCAGGACCGACGCCGCCATCGACACTTCGAAGGGCGTGTTCATGATCTCCGTGGCCGCGGAGCTCGCCGACATGCACCCGCAGACCCTGCGGATGTACGAGGCGCGCGGCCTGATCACGCCCAAGCGCTCGCCGAAGAACACGCGGCTCTACTCCTTCGAGGACGTCGAGCGGCTCAAGCGCATCCAGCGCATGACGGTCGAGGAGGGGCTCAACCTCGCCGGGGTCGAGGCCGTCCTCCAGATGGAGGAGGAGCTCGAGCGCGCCCGCGAGGAGCTCGAGCGCATGCGCGAGCGCGCGGCGGAGCTCGAGCGGCGCCTCGAGGAGGAGCTCGAGCGGATGAAGCGGTCGATGCGCGCCGAGATCGTGCCCTACGGCGCCTACGAGCCGGAGGGGCTCGGCACGTCTGAGCGCAGCGGCGGCGCGCCCGGCAGGGTCCGCATCCCGATCGAGCGCGGCGGCGCCGCGCAGGAATCGCGCTGAGGTTGGCGAGTCGGAAGCAGGACCCGGGGCCGGAGCCGCTCACGCCGCGGTGGGTGGGCGCGTGGCTGCGCGAGCACCGCGCGCTGTGGCGGCCGCTGCCCCCGCACCTGCGGAGGTGGGCGCGCAACTACAGGCGCAGCCACGGCAGCCACTTCCGCATGGTCGCCGGGCTCATGCGCGAGATCAACGCGGAGCGGCCGGTGGAGCGGGTGCTCGAGGTCGGCTCGGTGCCAGGCTACGTGGCCGCCCTCGCCGCCGGCGCCGGGTTCGAGGTGGAGATCGTCGACCTCGACCCCGACCGCGTCGCGAGCGTGTACGCGGAGCTCGGCATCCGCACCCACCGGGCCGACATCGAGCACGAGCCGCTGCCGGTGCCGGACGCGAGCTTCGACCTCGTGCTGCTCTGCCAGACGCTCGAGCACCTGCGCGTCGACCCGCTGCGGCCGCTGGCCGAGGCAGCCCGCGTCCTGCGGCCCGGCGGCACGGCGATCGTGAGCATCCCGCAGATCACGCCGCTCATGCGGTGGCGGTTCCTGCGCGGCGACGACCTCTTCAACGACCCAGTCCGGCAGCGGCGCAAGCTCGAGCGGATCGGCCACCCCGGCGACCACCGTCTGTACTCGCGGCGCCAGCTCGAGGGCATGATCGAGTGGGCCGGGCTGGAGGTCGTCGACGTGCGCCCGGGCGGCGGCTTCCGCGGCGAGCAGCCCGGCCTCGTCGCCGCGGCGCTCAGGCGCCTGCGGCCGAGGGCGATGCAGGCGTCCCTGTACGCGCTTGCACGGCGCCCCTCCGAGCGCGGGCGTGCTTCCCTATAGGGCTCTCGTGACCAGGCTCGTGATGACTTACAAGGTCCGCGATGAGGCGGACGTGCTGGAGGACAACCTCCGGTTCCACCACGCGCTCGGCGTGGACTTCTTCATCGTCACCGACAACGGGTCGGTCGACGGGACCAAGGAGATCCTCCAGCGGTGGGTGGACGCCGGGCTCGCGCGCGTGATCGAGGCGCCCGACGAGCCGATGAGCAGCACCGGCCACCGCTGGCTCACCGACATGGCCCGCCTGGCCGCCGAGGAGCACGGCGCCGACTGGGTCCTGCACAACGACGCGGACGAGTTCTGGTGGCCGCTCGAGGGCACGCTGCGCGAGGCGCTGGCGGCGATCCCCGAGGAGTTCGGCGCGGTGCTCGCCCCGCGCGTCGAGTTCGTCGGCCGCCCGGACGGGCCGGGGTCGTTCGCCGAGCGCCTCACCTACCGCGAGGCCCACGGCCGGCTCCGCCCGAAGGTGGCGCACCGCGCGCGGGGCGACGTCGTGGTCCTGCACCGCGGCGGGCACGACGTCGTCGCCGCGCCGACCGGCAACCCGCGTGACGCCCTGCGTCCGCCGGGCCGCGCGGTCCTGCGCACCGTGCGCGACGCCGAAGCCGGCGACGACCGCGCGCTCGCGCTCGCGCCGGCCTGGCCGATCCAGATCCTGCACTTCCCCGTGCGCTCGTTCGCCCAGTACCGCCGGCGGGTCGAGCTCGGGCTCGAGTCGTTCCCCGACCAGAAGAGCTGGTCGCAGCTGCGGCGCGCGTACGAGGCCGACAAGCTGGAGTGGCTCTACAAGGAGCTGATCTACGACGACGAGGCGGTCGCCGAGGGCCTGCGCTCCGGCGAGCTGGTCGAGGACACGCGGCTGCGTGACTTTTTGCCGCAGTGCCCGGATCCGTTCGCCGACGGCTTCCGCGAGACCGCGCCGCCCGCGCTCCCGCCCGAGGAGCTTGAGCGGATGCGCGACGCCGTCGCGGCCGACGCGGTCCGGGTTCTGAGCCGCCACTCCAGGCTGTTCGAGGTCCGCCTGAGCGAGTCGCGCGAGCGCATCCGCCAGCTTTTGGACACGATCAGCGACCTGCGCCGCCACAAGTTCAAGGCCAAGCGCCGCCGGGCGCGCATCCGCAAGCTGAAGCGGCGTGAGCGCAAGCTGCGCGAGGCCCTGCGCGCCGAGCGGCGCCGGCCCTGGAGCCGGGCGCGGCGGTTCGTGCAGCGCGCGGGCGCGCGCGTCGCGGCCCCCTTCCGCCGGGGCGCCGACGCGAACGACGCGAACGAGGGCTGACACCCCCGCCCCGGGCCGCAGCGCCGGCCGAGTGAGGCGGATTTGTTCGACATAGCCGTACATATCCGCCTCACGTCGGGGTGTGAGGCGGATTCGTCCTGCATGGGGGCGGACCCGCCTCCCATCCGCGCGCCCGGACGAGCGAGGCGGGCAGGCCTCGCATAGCGGGAGGAGTCCGCCCGCTCGGGCTGTCGGGGCGTCGGGCCCGGCCCGCGCACGATCTTTAGTGTGGATGACTTAGATTTCTTGCCAATAAACCTAGAAAGTCGCTAAGCTTCCTCCCATGCGACAGGACCGCTTCACGATCAAGGCGCAGGAGGCCGTGCAGAACGCGGCGCAGGCCGCGCGCGGTGCGGGCAACCCGGAGATCACCCCGCTTCACCTCCTGCTTGCGCTGCTCGGCCAGCCCGACAGCTTCCCGGTGCCGATCCTCCAGCGGCTCGGCGTCGACCTCGACAACCTCCACCGCCGCGTCCAGGCGGCGGTCGGCGACCTGCCGCGGGTGAGCGGCAGCGAGCCCGCCGAGCCGCGGCCGTCGCAGGGCTTCGCCTCCGCGCTGCAGGCCGCCGAGCGCGAGGCGGCCGCACAGGGCCGCCAGGTGATCTCCACCGAGCACCTGCTGCTCGCCCTGACCCAGGACGCGCGGACCCGTGAGCTTCTCCCCGACCGCGAGTCGCTGCTGAAGGCGATCGACGAGGTCGTGGGCCCGAACGTCGCGCCCGACTCCCTCAACCCCGAGGAGACCGCGCAGGCGCTCGAGAAGTTCGGCCGCGACCTCACCGCAGAGGCCGAGGCCGGCAAGCTCGACCCGGTCATCGGCCGCGACGACGAGATCCGGCGCGTGATCCAGGTGCTCTCGCGGCGCACGAAGAACAACCCGGTGCTGATCGGCGACCCGGGCGTCGGCAAGACCGCGATCGTCGAGGGCCTCGCCCAGCGCATCGTCGCGGGCGACGTGCCCGAGTCGCTGCGCGACCGGCGCGTGATCGCGCTCGACATCGGCGCCCTGCTCGCCGGCTCGAAGTACCGCGGCGAGTTCGAGGAGCGCCTCAAGGCCGTGCTCAAGGAGGTGCAGAGCGCCGAGGGCCGGATCGTCCTGTTCATCGACGAGCTGCACACGATCGTCGGCGCGGGCGCCGCCGAGGGCGCGGTGGACGCCGCCAACCTGCTCAAGCCGATGCTGGCGCGCGGCGAGCTGCGCGCGGTCGGCGCGACGACGCTCGACGAGTACCGCAAGCACATCGAGAAGGACGCCGCGCTCGAGCGCCGCTTCCAGCCCGTCATGGTCGACGAGCCCGACCTCTCCGACACGATCGCGATCCTGCGCGGGCTCAAGGAGCGCTACGAGGTGCACCACGGCGTGCGCATCTCCGACCCCGCGATCGTCGCGGCGGCGACCCTGTCCGAGCGCTACATCGCCGACCGCTTCCTGCCCGACAAGGCGATCGACCTGATCGACGAGGCCGCCTCGCGGCTGAAGATGGAGATCGAGTCGGCGCCGACCGAGATCGACGAGGTCGACCGGCGCATCCAGCAGCTCGAGATCGAGCGCCAGGCGCTGAGCAAGGAGCAGGACCCCGCCTCCAAGGAGCGGCTGGCCGCGCTCGAGTCCGAGCTGGCCGACCTGAACGAGAGCGCCGCCGAGCTCAAGGCGCGCTGGCAGAACGAGAAGGCGGCGATCGAGGCGATCAAGGAGGCCCGCGAGCGCCTCGAGGAGGCCAACCGCGAGGCGGAGCGCGCCGAGCGCGAGGCGAACCTCGAGCGCGCCGCCGAGCTGCGCTACGGCGAGATCCCGAAGCTCGAGCAGACGATCGCCGAGCAGGAGGCGCGGCTCGAGGAGCTGCGCGCCGGCGGCGAGTCGATGCTCACCGAGGAGGTCACCGAGCAGGACGTCGCCGAGGTGGTCGCCAAGTGGACCGGCATCCCGGTCTCGCGCCTGCTCGAGGGCGAGGTGGAGAAGCTGATCCACATGGAGGACCGGCTGCACGAGCGGGTCATCGGCCAGGACGAGGCCGTCTCCGCGGTCTCCAACGCGCTGCGCCGCTCACGGGCGGGGCTGGCCGACCCGAGCCGCCCGATCGGCACCTTCCTGTTTCTGGGGCCGACGGGCGTCGGCAAGACCGAGCTGGCCAAGGCGCTCGCCGAGTTCATGTTCGACTCCGAGCAGGCGATCATCCGGATCGACATGTCGGAGTACATGGAGAAGCACGCTGTCGCGCGGCTGATCGGCGCGCCGCCCGGCTACGTGGGCTACGACGAGGGCGGCCAGCTCACCGAGGCGGTGCGGCGCCGTCCGTACGCGGTGATCCTGCTCGACGAGATCGAGAAGGCCCACCCGGACGCGTTCAACCTGCTGCTCCAGATCATGGACGACGGCCGGCTGACCGACGGCAAGGGCCGCACGGTGGACTTCACGAACACCGTGCTGATCATGACCTCGAACGTGGGCTCGCAGGAGATCGCCTCCGAGACCGTCGACGAGCGGATCCGCGAGCGGATCGAGGGCGTGCTCGCCTCGACGTTCAAGCCGGAGTTCCTGAACCGCCTCGACGAGACGGTGATCTTCCACCGGCTCTCCCGGGAGAACATCGGCAGGATCGTCGACCTGCAGGTCAAGCAGGTCAGCGAGCGGGTCGCGGAGCGCGGCGTGGAGATCGAGCTCAGCGACGACGCGCGCACGCTGCTCGGCAACCTGGGCTACGACCCGACGTACGGCGCCCGGCCGCTCAAGCGCGTGATCCAGCGCCAGCTCGTCGACAAGCTGGCGATGGCGCTGCTCGAGGGCCGCTTCTCCGAGGGCGACCGCATCCGGGTCGACGCCGAGGGCGGCGAGCTCGTCTTCCGGCCTCAGCCGAAGGCGGTCGAGACCGCAGCCTGACGCCACGAGGGCCCGCCTCGCACACGCGAGCGGGCCCTCCGCGCGTCTCCGTCTCGCCGGCTACAGCCGCACCTGCGTGTGGAAGGTGCGGTTGGTCGCCGCTTTCTTGCCGACGTGCGCGAACAGGTCGAGGCGCTTCGCGGCGCCCTCGCCGAAGAGGCGGTGGGTGCTCTTCCACCCCTTCGGCGGCTTGACCACGCGGATGCGCCCGGCCTTGGCCGCCTTCTTGTTGGTGCGGGTCACGAGGTAGCGGCCGCCCTTCTCCCAGAAGATCCAGAGCCGGCCCTGCCGGCCCGTGGCGATCGAGATGTGCTTGGCGCCACGCGCCCGCTTGCCGGTGACGATCGCCTTGGCCTTGTTCGCCCCGACCCGCCAGAGCAGGATCTTGCGTGTCTGCGGGTAGCCCTTGCCGTAGGCGACCCAGGCGCCGGCCTTGCCCGCGCGGCCCGCAAGCGCCGTGCGCTCCTGCTGGTAGCGGAAGCTGTTGCGCCCGTTCGCGGAGGACCCCGGCGCGTGCCAGACCGGGCTCAGGGGCCCGGTGTTCGTCAGCTCGCGCGCGTAGATGCCCTTGCCGCCGGAGTTGATCTGCTGCCAGGCGCCGTAGACCCTCCCCTGGTTGTCGACGACCACCTCGGGCATGCCGATGCCGACGCCGACCGTGGCCAGGTTGTAGGTCGCATTCAGGCCCCCGAAGTTGAAGCCGTTGGCGTTCGCGCCGGAGTCTCCCCAAGCGCCGACTCGCGTTCCGGCGCCCGCCTTCCGCGGGTCGGCTCCGGCCCCGATCCCGGCGCCGATGTACGCCGCGTCGCCGTCCTCCGAAGCCGGGATGGGCGGCGTCCAGGAGCTCCCGCCGGTGTCGCTCTCCTTCATCGCGAGCTCGCGGTCGAAGAGCTCGCCCACCACCGTCGAGCGGATGCCGCTGAAGAAGACGTGGAGCTTCCCGTTCCCGGGGGTGTGGGTGAGGTCCACGCTGGGGTTGATGGTCGTCCAGCCGGACTCGAGCGTGCTGGCGGCCACCGCCTTCCCCCGTTTGTTGATGCGCGCGTAGCGCAGCGCTGCCGTGGCCCCCGCCTTCTGGTGGTAGGCGACGTGCAGGCGACCGTCGGACGTGCGCGCCACGCCGGCCTCCACGGTGTTGGGCCCCTTGCCGGTGATCGCGGTCCACTTGCCGGGGCCGCCAGCTGAAGCCGCCGGCACAAAGGCCGCGAGTCCAGCGCCCGGCCGCGGCCAAATACGATGGTCGGCCCCGGCAGGCGCCCGGGCAACCATGCGAGTAGGCATCTCCTGTTACTGGTTCAACCGCGGCCAAGGCGTGGTCGGCCGCCAGCTGCGCTCCGCGCTCGATGAGCTCGGGCACGAGACGTTCGTGCTCGCCCGGCCGACGCGCGCCAGCAACCTGAAGCCCGCGTACGTGGCCGAGGACGACGTGTGGGACCAGCCCGGCGTGACCCGCGCCTCGGCCTACAAGATCCCCGGCGAGGAGCTCGAGGCGTGGGCGCGCGAGCACGAGCTCGAGGTCGCGTTCTTCGACCAGAACTACCAGTTCGAGGAGATCGAGCGCCTGCGCCGCATGGGCGTGCGCACGATCGGCCGCTTCGTCTGGGAGCACTTCCAGGCGGAGCACATCGAGCCCGCGCGGCGCGCGTTCGACACCGTGTACTCGGTGACCGCCTGCGAGCAGGAGCGCTACGCGGCGCTCGGGCTCGAGACCCCGCGCGTGCCCTGGGGCATCCACCCCGACCTGCTCGAGCTCGCCCCGGGCGAGCGCTCGACGGGGACCGCCTGCACGCTGTTCTTCCCGGGCGGCTTCATGAGCCGGCGCAAGCCGCTTCGGCCCACGCTCAAGGCCTTCCGCAAGGCGAAGGGCGACGGGCTGCGGCTTCTCGTCAAGGCCCAGGTCGAACGCGGCGTCGACGAGGTGCGAAAGGCGGCGCGCCGCGACTCGCGGATCCAGGTGATCTCCGCGGACCTGCCCACCGACGAGTACATGCGGCTGTTCGCCTCGGCGGACGTCTGCCTCGCGCCGAGCCGGTGGGAGGGGCTCGGCCTGCACCTGTTCGAGGCCACCGCGCTCGGGTTGCCGATCGTCACCAACGACAACCCGCCGATGAACGAGATCGTCCAGGACGGGCGCAACGGGCTGCTGGTCCGCGGCGTGCGCAGCCGCGTGCGCCCGCGCTCGGACATCGGCTCGTTCGACCCCCACCGCAAGGAGCTCACGCGCGCGATCGAGAGCCTCGCCGACCCCGACCTGCGCGCCCGCCTGGCCGCCGGCGCGCGCGAGCGGCGCGAGGAGCTGAGCTGGGACCGCACCGTCGCGGCGCTGCGCGACCTGCTCGCCGCGGGCTGACGCCTCAGTCCAGCGGGTAGCCCAGCTCCGCGAGGAGGTCGCCCGCGACCTCCTCGAACTGGCGGCGCGCGTCCGCGGGCAGCTCCGTGCGCCAGCGGCCGATCCGGTCGGCCCGCGGGGGCTCGCGGACGAGCGCGTGCTGCGCGGCGCGCTCGGCGGCGGTGATGCGCGCGCCTCCCTCGCGCTCGAGGTCGCGCCGCACCTCCGCCATGCGCTCCTCGGCGAGCTCGTGGTAGCGGAGCATGCGCTCGTCCCAGGGCAGGTCGATCGCCTGCGCGACGGCCCGCAGGGTGGCCTCGGGCTCGCGGACGAGCTCCTCGTAGCGCACCTCGACGTACGCGCCCTCCGGCAGCTTGCGCTTCGCCTGGCGGCGGGCCTTCTCGATGCCCTCCTTCCAGGCGGTCGCGGCCTCGGGGATCGTGTCCGGCCCCCAGCTGCGCTCGAGCAGCGAGACCGCGGCGTCGCGGCCGTCGCGGATCACGTGCAGGAAGCGCACCTCGGGGAGCGCGCGGTGGATGCGCGCCATGCGGCCCAGATGACCCGGCGTCTTGTCGCCCCAGCGCGGTTTGCCCTGCTTCTTTGCGTACAGACCGAAGAACGCGCGCACCGCGCCGCCCGCGGTGAACGGCTCGAGCGCCTCGAAGCGCGCCCGCAGCTCGTCCGCGTCGAGCCCCCAGTCGGGCCAGCGGGGGTGCTGCGTGACCAGCGCGTGCGCCTCGGCCGCGCCCGCGCCGCCCTCGATCCGCTTGACGAGGCGCGGCACGAAGTGGGTCTCGGGCGGGATCGCGAGGTCAGGGTGCGCGTCCAGCATCAGGCGCAGGAGCGTCGTGCCGGAGCGGGCCACCCCGACGATGAAGGGCGCCGGCGGCCGGTGCGAGCCGTTCGATTCCGCGCTGCTCATGGCGCTCTACTCTGGCACGTCCTTCCCCGGCAGCGGCCGCAGGGCGCCGCGGGCGGGGGGCTTGGCTGGGGCGCCCGCGCGGTGCAAGATAGGCTGCGAACCCGATGGCCTACCCGTTGAAGGAGGAGGGCTGATGCCGACCTACGTGATGCTCACCAATCTGACCGCCGAGGGCGTGAACACGCTCAAGACGAACCCCGCCCGCGTGCAGGAGGTAAACAAGGAGGTCGAGGCGATGGGCGCCCGGGTCATCAGCCAGTGGGCCACCCTCGGGCAGTACGACTTCGTGAGCGTCGTCGAGGCTCCCGACGCGGAGACGATGGCGAAGGTCTCGGTCGAGCTCC
>ERZ795042.373-NODE-373-length-38041-cov-878.013110_pt1 | contig 38041 bp, 50 predicted proteins | sample MGYA00375126_ERZ795042 | MGnify/ENA primary metagenome ERZ795042 (study PRJEB30171, sample SAMN05518105) | compost metagenome | isolation source: Feedstock adapted compost from Newby Island compost facility, Milpitas, CA | place: USA:Newby Island compost...
ATTGTTGGAATCAAGAGCGGCCATAAGTATGGAGCAGCGATAGAAAGCGATCACCCTACCGGAATAGAACACACAATTGACGTGACATATGTGCAAGAATCACCCGAAGAAGTTGCCCGCAAGGTGCTGGAGTGGAAGATGGCGATGGATAGGTATCGGGTGTCTTACGCACTTGTTATGCAGACGGAAGGTTCCTCCAGCGTTTCGGCTGAACATGCTTGGTCAGAAAAGGAAATGAAGCAACTAGCCGGACTGGAAGTCCTTCCGGTGGTGATGGATGGGGATGAATAGATGTTACAGGCAATAAAATCGTTGTTTTGCAACCATGTATTCTATGCTTATTTAAGCGACAAACCCCATTATACATCAGTCGGTGACGAGTTCTATGATAGAAAATCGCGTCGGTATTACTTGGAGTGCATCAAATGCGCAAAAAAGATTGATGTTGTCGATGTTTGGACAAATGAAAAAGTCAAAGCTGATGGGTGGGGAGGATGAAACCCATGACTGACACCGAAAAAAAGATCGCAGAATTACAGCAGGAGATTGAACGGTTGAAAGAGGAACGGGACGCGGCAGTTGAAGGGTACCAACAACAGGTTAAATATGCAGGAGAGTTGATGACTAAACTTGTATCCGCACAACAGGAACTGAAAAAGGTCAACCGGGGAAACAAATGGCCGACAGCCGACGAAAGGGCGGCGGGCAAAGGGAGGATGAGCGAAATGATCAAAATCAAAGTGCAAAACAACGGATTATACAGCAAAAACATGGAGGGCACATGGAATGAGCTGGTGGAGGAAATGGCGACACGGGTTGACGGCTGGAACACCTACTACGTAGATCGTGTGGAAAACCGACGGCAATACTGGGGAACGTTGAACAACGAGGAAGGAAAACCGATTTACACGTTCTGGGCCATCGTCACCGCCGAATGGGGCGAAATCGAAATCGAACCTTTGAACGAATGAAGGGTCTTACTTCAACGAAAAGGAGACTTTTATTCAGGGGTGATCTCTTGTGGTAGTGGAACGGTACAGAGAACAGGTTGGGAATTACGTTATTGAAGTGAAGCCTACGTTGTCTTCTGGGTGGATCATTGGCCTGTACACTTGTACGGGCTTCATTCAGTACGACAACGGTGGATTCGCTTTCGATGACCCGAAAAAGGCTCCGAAATACGTTCGGAGAAGACTGCCCGGAGCCTTGAAACGGGCGAAACTCTATTACGATGCGAAGAAGGAGTAATCTTCGGGCAATTGCTGTAGGAAAGGAGGTGAGCTCTGTGTCTAGGGTCGTAATTGACCTCGAGGATGTTCGATCCTTGGTCAGGATCCTCAAGCGGTACAAAGGAAAAGTAAGGCTCAAGAGGTTAGATGTTGTTCTTGGCAGAGCCACGCTGAGGACGACAACCAAAAAATCCAAGGAGGAGTTGTTGTCATGGAGAAAGTGATTAGCTCCCACCGCAAGACATTGGGTTGGGTGGGCAACCAGCTCATGATCCGCCAGCTCAAGAACTCTGTTGTGATCCAACAGATTTTCTTGGATGAGGATGAGCTCTGTGAACTCCTGAAAGAGGCATCCAAAAAGGTGGATCACTTACAGTATCTTGTTATCGAAACCACTATCTCACAGACCTCGGGGAAACGGAGATTCACCCACCATTGGTGCGATGACTGGAACTCCGTTGTGGACACCGTAAGAAATATTGTCCGCAACAAGCAGGAAGCGAATGACTGGAATGAGCTCAAAGAGTTTGTGAAGGTAGTCAGGTATGTTGATCTGGTGCCTCTGAATCACTTGATCTCATACGAGGACATCCCCGATGATGAACCTGAAAGCTCCATCGAAGACATCAGCACGGAGGTTATGGAAGAAGATGACGATTTGGGCAACGGATGAAATTATCCGATTCAGACAGCAGGAGATTTTCAATCGGGTGCAGGAAATCGAGCAGGAGATCAGAAGACTGGAGGCAGAGCTAAATAAGCTCCGCAACGAGAAGGAAAGATTGATTGCCGAACACGATCTGCTTGATCGGTTTCAGGATCGAAGCGGGATCATTTCCGTGACCACGACAACTACTGTCACGCGAATGACATCCCGTGATCGCCTGACATTTGAGGACGTTCTCAAGAGGATTTTTGAACATGCCGGGCGTCCGATGAGGATGATTGAAATCATCCACGAGCTGGAAAAGTATGGGTACAAGTGGTCATGCTATGAATCGGCACACAGCTATATCAGTCGTCTTCCGCACATAGAAAAAATCCCCCAATGCCGGGGGTTCTATCAGTGGGTTAGGGTTTAAGGTATCACTTTGTACAGCCCCTTCACGGGGCTTTTTTATTTTATGGTGATTTTAATTTTGCTTAGATCCAATCTGTAGTAGGCACGTTTTCGATAGAGCCAGCCAGCACCCTTGCTGTGATAAGCCCTATTTTTCGGAGGCTGTTGCCATTCTTCCTCAAACGTTTTTTCGATGATTCCTGCTTGTATTCCTTTTTTTAGCATGTTTTTAACACGTTTCCGACTGAACCCGGTCTGTTCTTGGATGTACCCGATGGTCATCCACTCGCCAGACTTCATGGTTAGGATAAGGGCTTTCCATCGGACATCAATAGGGATGGGTGTATAATGCATGTTGCGATACTTGCGGCGATATTCACGAGTTCGGTATTGCTTTAGAAAGTCCATCCCTGATCAACCCCTCAATTGTACGCTTGAACTCTTCATGTTCCATCTCAAGCATTTTTGAAGGGATCTCAATGCCCAGATACCGATAGACGTAACCAATATCCTTGAACCACTTCCGTCTGAAGCCAACAACGTGGAGCCAAGTGAGGTTTTTCTCACGGTCTCCTTTTTCATCCCACTTGCGTATCAGCTTGGGCGAACCCTTTTTGTTTATCTTGGTGCTACCGTTTTTGCTTCCTCCTTTAAACTGAACATTTTTTCCAAAAACATCCTCATGCCAGCATTCGTAAACCTCTTCGTTGATATTGTACTCGTTTGGGCTCCGCATCTTTTTGAAGAGAATGCGCTTGATTTGGCGCTTTTGTTTTTTCGTGAGACGGTCAAAGATTTTATTCATGTTCTGGTCGTTGAAGTAAACCACCTTGCCGTTGGAAAATTTGATCGAACCTCTCACCACCCTTCACCTCCTTAAGAGATGATCATACCATATTCAGGATTGCCTGTACAGAATTATTGCCCAACGGGAATCCTGCCGCTTTGCGATGACCTCCACCTCCGGCTTGTTTGGCCAGCTCCCCAAGATGGATGTTGCCTTTGCCACGGAGTGAACCCTGTCCACGTCTCGGATCAAGGAGTATCACGTATTCAAGATCAAGCTCTTTGACCAGAACATGACCGACAAGAGATTTATACCTCTCGGCTATGCAAATCCCGAATTTGTATCCGTCTTTTTTGTGGATTTGGGTTAGCTTAATGCTCTCTTCTGCGTAGTTGTAGAACTTTTCCCACAGGATCTCCACGACCTCGCTGTATTTCTCCGGAATCTTAGGGCTTGATACCATCATGTTGAAGAACCTTGAATGTCCCAAGAATCCGAACAGGAGCTCCAGTTTCACGGCATCTTTTCCGGGCTCATCCTTTCCTGTGGCTTGTCCCCACAGATCCCAGTCTTCGACGAGATCCACGAACTTGGCATAGTCTTCCAAGTGGAAGCGCTGAGAAAACATCTCATAGACCATACGTGTTCCGCATTTGGATGAATCAACGTGGGCCCAGTGATACTTTTCAGACAGCCACTTGGCGGTATCATGGTGATCGAGCAGACCGACTTTTCCGTGCTTGTCCAGTCTTTCTGCCATTGCTTCATTCACGGAAATGTCAGAGATGAGAATGTCTATATCCTCTTCGCGGTTAAGGAGTTTTTCAATAAGGAGTTCTTCAACGACTTCGTTCACCCTGTTGTAGTCAGTAGTGACGATTGCCGCATCAGGAAAACACTTCGCAAACAAAATCGCACAGCCAATCCCATCGAGATCATTGTGGGTGATAAGAACTCTTTTGGTCATTTCATCATCTTCCTTTCTTCTTCAAGTTTTGCACGCATCTCCAGAACCATTTGTTCAGTGACTTCCCCGAAGTTCATGAGGTATGACTCCCTAAAACGAGCGAGCCTCACTTTGCCGAACCCGAACTCCTCCTTCAGGGTTTTTTCAGCAGACTCCAGACTGGCACGTTCGAGGAAGTCATAGGCTCTGTGAACCTCTTCGATTACTCTGTTGATGCCAAAGCGCTTATCCCGTCTCTTTTTCATCTTCTCCCTTGGCCTCCTCTCGATTAGCAAACCAAAGAGGTGGACGCTTGGTTTTGTCACAGTAGATTAAGCCCTTCTTCTCCATTTCCAGTAGCTTCGCCTTAAGATTCACACGGTTCATTCCTGTGATGGCCTCAAGATCCCGTTCGGATATTCCACTTGAGCCCTTAAGACTGGTGAGAATCTCGTCTTCCACGCTAGGCAGACTGTCGATAATCTCGGGCTTATACGTGTCGTCACCGGGATTACCCATGTTGTATCTGATCTCGATGTTTTTGGGTTTAGGGAATGACCGGAACTCACGGTCGATAATGACTTCGTGTTCTTCCTCATTCTTGATCATGGAGTAGATGGCTGACTCTACCCAACCGTGTAGTGTTACTGAACCTAGCATCCGCTGTCCTCCACGGGTAGATGCCCCGTTCTTGTTCCAGTGGTGGACAACCATGATAGCGGTTTTATATTTGTATCGCAGGTGGATGAGCCAGTTCAAAAGTGGGCGCAAATCTTTGGAACTGTTTTCATCGGTATTACCCAACATCAGATACAACGGGTCGAAGATAACCAGCACAGGCTTTACGGCTTTAATCCTCTCTTCCAGTAACTCCCGGGATTCCTCTTCTGTGAAGTTGAACCCTTGGTTGTTCAGGAAGTCGATCGGCAGGATAGGCGGAAACTTAACCTTAACCTTGCCTTTGCTTAGAACCTTGATCTTTCCTTTCAGCAGCCCCTTGTGGTTGGCTACTTTGCGGAAACGGTCTTGCATCAGGAAAGGTGAGTTCTCTTCCTGAATCAGTATGACTGGTCCCGGGTTATGTACTGGAAAACGTCCGAATAGTGGCTTTCCGCTTGCTACACTAACGGCAATATCGGCGACCAAGGTGGACTTGTACGTTTTAGGCTCACCTGCTACAATCCCGTGTGAATCTTTTTGCCACCACCCCTCTATCAACCAGCCCGGTTCATTGATTCGCATACTCATGAGGTCTTCATATGTTGTCCATGTCCGATTGAACCTGGGCTCTTCGTCTTCATCAGCAATGACCTTATGGCCGACCTCAGCATATGCTTTCTTTACTTCTGTGAGGATACGTTTCTTTTCGTCTCGACGACCGCGATACTTGTTCCAATTCGACAGTCGTACAATGTTAACAACATCTTCGAGGGGTACTCCACGTTCAAGCAGACGACACTCAATTTCCCAAAGGCGCTCTGAACGGTCTTCATTTTCAACCTCTTCGGGGGTTGCAAAGATGAGGTCAAACAACTTACCCTTGATTCGTTTTCGATGTTTCGCAACCAATTGATGGAGGTCGGCTTCATCATCCCAAACATCATCCCCGTCCAAACCTTCATTATGAATGTCTTCAACTTCAGGAACGAACGAAAAGTAATCCAAAGATACGAACCTTCTTTTGTTCCACAGAATCTTGCCTCTGGGTGAGCCTTTGTATTTTGAGTTTCTTGATTCAGGAACCCTAAGAACCTGGGTGAGATCCCATCCACCTTTGTCCGCATTTAGATAATAGGTAATGTTGCGATTGATTTTTTCTGCTTCATCCGGGTCATAATCTTTGTCCAGATACCACAAGCCTTGGTATCTGCCCGGAGATGACTGATAGGCAAGATGGGGCTTAAGTTTCTTCTTGATGTTTTTCGGATTCACTTCGTCCAAGTCAGCCCACAGACAGTGGACGGACTGGACGTATTCCTTTTTCCTGATGGGCTGATCAAATACAGTCGGACACCAATATATGCTGAGCCCATCACTTTCTGCTTTTTTTAGCCATCGGGCTATTTTCTTCTTTTCCTTGGGCCATTCAAAGCATCGCTCGTACCACTTTTTGGTGGAGAAGTTTTTGGCGGGGACGAAGACATAACCCTTACGTTTTCCCCACACAGAGAATATAACCTTGAGCCCTTTTTCCACGCATCATCCCCTCCGTCCTCTCCCCTTTCTGAATACAGGCCACTTATCCGGCAGGTCTTTCTCGTAGACCACATAGATGTGACCCCACTTCTGCGCTTTTATTCGACCCGTCAGTATGGCATAGTGAACCTGATAGAGACTTACGCCATACATGCGAGCAATCTCCCGTGTGTTTAATATCCGTTCCATCGTCTTCCCTCCTTCGACATATATAATAGGAAGCCATTCTACAGAAGACGACATTTACTACTGCTATTTTAATTGATTCGACATAATTTTTCAATTGTTTTTTGAAAAAGATGTTGACATTTGACGAACGATGTCATAGAATACAATCGAAAGATTTATCCGAAGCGGAGTGATACTGATGATGAATGAAAGCATTCAGCAAACGATATGGGGAGTTATGAAAAAGCCCAGGAAGGTAAGCATGAATATTCAGGTGGTCAAGCATGACGGGAGTCTGAATGAAAACCGCATGGAAGGTATCGGAACGGTGGGATGCTGTGTCACCGAAATGGACAATGAAAAAACCTCTGGAAACGTATTTATCATTGGACTTAATCCGCTTTCTCTTGTATCTGCTGTGGAAGGCATCTTGGATGCAACCTATCAGGCAATGAAATCGGACGAAAAGCCGATGGGTCTGTTGCTGTACCTGATGATGCTGAAGAACAAACTAAGCTCCTATGCCGAGGAGTGGTTGAATGAAGAAGACCGTTGAATCACCTTCCGGCCCTTGGGGCATATGCATCAGAACACAAAAAAAGAAAATCATAAAAGTGGTCCCGAGAAAAGAAGGGGAATCGTTAAAAGCCTGTCTGGAACGTACCAAGAAGATCGCCAAGGTCATCAGGAAGAAGTACATACACAGGGACGTGAAAGTAGAAATCATCTCCAGACAAAAGGCTTTTCCGAAACCCGAAGATGTTAGGCTCCGGAAAGGTGAGTTATGGTGCCCTTACTGCCGGAAGCCCAGAAAGTTCCGAAAATGGCAAACGATTGAAATTGATGGAATCGAATATCCTTCTTCCGATTATAGATGTATTGTGTGCGGAATGTCAACAAGAGATTTTTGGGTTCGGACATACAACAACCTGTGGTGATTTAGATGTACTATGAGTTCCACACAGAGCCCTATAAGCACCAGATCAAAACACTCAAGATGGCCTTAAAGAAAGGCAATCTTGGAGTGCTGGCAGACCCCGGGTGCGGGAAGACGAAGATCGCCATTGACTATATTGGATGCCGTTACCTCCGTGACGGACACAAGCGCATCTTGGTTCTTGCACCCAAGTCTGTCCTAGGTGTTTGGGAAGAGGAAATCGAAACCCATCTGCCTCCGTCCATTCCCAGGGCTGTAATCAGATTGGAAGGAACCAATCGGGAGAGACTCATCAAGAACCACATGAACCCGGACAAGCTCACAATCTTCCTTATTTCCTATGACTCTGCGTGGAGGTCAAAGGGTTCACTGATCAAGTGGAAACCACAAGGTGTCATTGCAGACGAAAGCCATTACATAGCAGGAGCTACATCGAAACGGAGTCGTGGTGCCAGAGCCATAAGGGAACATGCTGATTGGGCATTGATTCTGACAGGAACATTTCTTCCCAACTGGCCGCTCAATGCTTATGCCCAACTCAACTTCCTGAACCCAAAAATCTTTCCGTACTCATGGACGAAATTCAAGAACCGCTATGCCGTTTGGATTATGGCTAAAGGTGGATACTGGAGGCTTAAGCGATACAAGAGGCTCCACGAACTCAAGGAGATCATCCGAAAATATAGCGTGGTTATTAAGAAGGATAAGGTTCTCGATTTGCCCAAAAGACAAGACATCGTTGTACCCATTGACATGGACCCCAAAACCCGTAAAATCTATGACCAGATCAAAAAGGAAAAACTGGTCGAGTTCAAGCAAGGCAAAGCCACAGCAGAAATTATTCTCACAGAGCTCCTCAGGTTCCAGCAACTTACCAGTGGATTCCTTTCTGTGGAGACTGGCAGATATGATCGCAGGGACCGTCCCATTAGAGAGGAGGTTAAGATTCATGAGGCGAAAATTAAGGCGGCTCTGGAGATCATTGATATACACCGCGCTCATGGGGAGAAGGTGGTCGTCTTCACCAGATTCAGGTGGGAGCTTGACCAGATCGCAACGGCTCTGAGGAAAAGAAAAATATCCTGTGCTGTCATCGACGGCAGGGTTAATGTAAAGGAACGGGACGAAATCAGGAGAGATTTTCAGAAAGGCAAGTACGATGTGGCTGTAGTAAATATGGCCACAGGTGGTGTAGGCATCAACCTGACAGCCGCGAATGTAGCCATTTTCTTCAGCCTGAGTTTTAAATACGACCATTACCAGCAGGCGAAGGACAGAATCCACAGACCCGGCCAAAACAAGCCCGTCATCTACTACCATTTGATTATGAGGAAGTCCATAGACGAAAAGATTATGACAGCCCTCCGGGAGAAGAAGAGTCTGGCAGACAAACTGACTGAACAGAAACCCGAGGAACTTGTTTAAGGAGGTGATTCCATGTACCAAAAAACCACAGTGGTTGTGGACAGAATCCTCGGCATCCAAGGGGATCTTGTAATTGTATCCGAGGCTGGGATGATTGCCTCATACAACCTCAAATATTACCGCATCGTACTGGACAAGGAGGGTAAATGCATATGATCATCATCGAAGGTTGCGATAATACAGGCAAAACTACCCTCAAAGAGAGGATCCTCAAGGTGAAGTCTGGGGCAGTCAGCGGTCCCAAACAGACAAGACCTCCGGAAGATCCGCAAGCATATATGGAGCGTCTTTGGGAAATTCTGATGAAACCCAATACGGATGGCATGGTCTTTGACCGATTCTACTTTTCAGAACTGGTCTATGGGCCACTGTTCCGTGGCAAGGTGAGCTTTACTCCCACGGAAAGAGTTCTGATCGAAAAGATGCTGAAAAAGCACAACCCACTTATTATCTACTGTCACCGGGCTCCTGAACGGATTATCGAAAGAATTTACGAGAGGGAGCAACTTCACGGCTTGGAAGAGAAAATTCCAAAAATCATCGAACGATACAATGAGATTTTCCTTCCTTGGGCTGAAGCCGGATATGTCACCGTTTATGATATTGACAATCCGCTGACGGCCATAACCACGTGGAAGGAGATCGACAAGTATTTCTACCTGAGGTCCGGGAAGGAGGTCACAGCATGAAACGGATATTCGACAGGCAGAAAGAACTCATGGACAAGTATCATATCATCGAAAAAGAAAATTGCCGCATCTTTGAGTATCAGGACGAGAACGTTCCTGTGGACCTAGATACGATTGCTGGTCAAGCCCGAGTCAAGCATCTGGCGTGGTACTGCATCGAAGAGGTTGCCGAAGCTCTCGACTGCACCAGCATCGAGCAGGCACAGGAGGAGATCGTCGATGCCATTCACTTCTTCGTCGAGCTCTGCATCACCTCCGGTCTGGACGAAAGTGATTTTGAACCACTGGAGGTGATATACAATCGGGTCAGGAAATTCGGTTTCAGTATGAGCTCCTCTGTGAGTCTTTTCCTTCAGCATCTCGGAATGGCCATGAACAGGCTCAAGAACAAGCCTTGGAAAAGAACTCACACTCCGGTCAACATCAATGTTTATCGGGCTGGATTGATTCTGGCCTTGACCCATCTCATCCATCTGGCTTATCGGTTCGGGATCACCACTCCGAAGCAACTGATTAACCTCTACATGGGTAAAGCCGAAATAAACAGACAACGGCAGGAGGTCGGTTACTAAGATGATGGAGGTTCATGCAAAGGACTTGACCGACCTTTGGGATAAAGTCAATCACAGGTTTCTTTTCGATGAAAGCGTTATTGACTTTACCAGACCCGGAGTGAGCGTCCATTCCTTTCATAACATCCTCATCTCCGACACCTGTGAATGCCGTCATACCCTGACGGATCTGGGCTATACCAAAACCAAGTGGTCAATGCTTCTCCGCCTGTACTTCGATGAGTACGAATACAAGATGATGATCAACCGGTTGATCCACTACAAAAACGTGGAGAAGCGCGGGAAAGTGTACGTACCTGATATTGGGATGCACTTCAAATCCCGTGAGAATCGGACAGGCGCTTGTTTGTTGGGTATGACCCTACGGTACTCACAGAAAACAGGTTGGGAATGTTCGGTATTCTCCCGGACGAATGAGACAACTTCCCGGTGGTCGGTTGATCTAATCTTCATGAACCGTATGATTGCCACTATTGGAGAGATCACGGGGTTCTTCACACCCAAAGATGTCAAACTGTACTGGACAGCGGGATCACTCTTCCAGTCATCTACCACCGCTCCGCTGTACATGGTCATCGCAGGTCGTGAGAAAGAACTCATCCGCATGATCAAGGGCAAAATGGGCAATCTCACCAAATGGCAAGAAACCATTGCGAACCGTTATGGTGAGTCGTTCAACCCGAAATATTCTCCCACAGGACAGTTGAAGTATCAAACATATAAGGCTCAACGCAGGGTAACGGAAGCGTACCTTCAGCTCAAAGGCAAGAGCGATAAGTTCATCAAGCCTGTTCCCAATGAATCGCTTCTCATACCCAAGGTTGATCTCACAATTGACAAAGACTTTTTCACCAGAAAGGGGTTTAGGTAAACATGATTTTCCGGGTTCCCATCAATATGATCGGTGATGCTGAGCTCCGCGCGAAAAGGTACGAGCTCGAAGAGAAGATGAGAAAGACGGGAAGACTGACACGCTTTGAAGCCCAATATCTTGACGAAATCGTATCGGAGATCAACAGGAGACATGAGATCGAAAAGACCCGAAATCCCATATCTGGATGAAATCAGGGCTCAACTCGACAGGAGGAAAAGAGTCAAATGTTAATGTACTTCCGTAGCTTTGAACCAGCAATCAATTTTGCCAAGCAAATGCTGGTCAAATACGGGAAACCGGTTCCGGTCGGCCATTGGCAGGGCCTTAATGTCAAGGGCAAGCCTGACATGGTATCATACGAGGTTACCAACATTCACTTCTCCTGTGAAGTCAGCCCGGACATTGACGAGCTCAAAAGACAAATCGAACCCAACCTTCCGTGGGCTGATGATCATTTCCTTGAACGGGTTGGAAGGGTTGGACTCAATCCGGGTGAACAATACAAGAACTGGCCGTATTACGTCCGGCAGAAGTCCAATGACGTTCACAGGACGGAAGGCGGAAAGTTCACCCATACTTACATGGAACGCATCTGGCCAAAGGCCACAGAGTCGGAATACTGGAAGGGAAAGAACCCATTAGGTATCCGATATGAATACGGGGATCTCGATGACTTGGTGAACCTGCTCATCCGTGAACCGCTTACTCGTCAGGCGTTCTTGCCTATCTGGTTCCCGGAAGACACAGGAGCAGTTCACGGTGGAAGGGTTCCCTGCACGTTGGGATACCATTTTATGAGAAGGGATGATAAGCTCCATATCTGGTATCCCATCAGATCGTGTGACTTCATCCGTCACTTTAGGGATGACATTTATCTGGCCTGCCGATTACTTTTGTGGGTACTTGACGAGGTTAAACGGAAGGACTATGATACGTGGAAAGATGTCATTCCGGGAAACCTGACGATGAATATCTACTCCCTGCATGTATTCGCCGCAGAAATCACCTCATTGAGAGGGTGAACGCCTTCTCGTTTGGGCTGTTATTATCATGGCAATTATCATTCTGATCACGGTATCTAGATTTATCTTTGGATGGTGGTGAAGATCATGATTAAGGTAGGGCAAAGGGTTAAAGTCAAATCCTTGAATATCAAGGGCACAGTCGAGTACATCGACAAGCCCTACCTTAATCGTGACTACATGTACCCAATACAAGTGAGGCTGGACAAACCCTATTACAAACCCGTCCAGCCAAACTCCTATCTCTATCGAACCGGATTAAAAGACTTGATAATTATCAAGAGGGAAAAGCAAGTCTTTGAACTCGTTAACATAAAACCCTATAAAAAGGAGATCAAGAAATTCCTGAAATGGCTGGAACAGTATTGATATATCATTAATGATATGTTATAATGAAAGAGTGGTGAGAGTAAATGACGAAGAGAATCTCCCGTGACGAAATGTTCATGAGGATTGCCTATGTTGTAGCCGAACGTGGTACATGTCCACGGGCAAAAGTAGGAGCGGTACTGGTTGACCGGGATCATAAAATTCGTTCCATTGGATACAATGGGAATCCACCCGGTGCCCCGCATTGTGAAGATGTGGGTTGTATGATGAAGAATGGGCATTGCACAGCCATACATGCTGAGGTAAATGCCTTGATGTATGGCCGATTTGAAACCGGGATTTATGATACTGGTTACACCCTTTACGTTACTCATAAACCCTGTGAGGAGTGTAAACGGGTGATTCTGAAGTTTAACTCTAAGATTAAAAGAGTAGTTTACGACATCCCCTACAGATATGAGGGGCCTGAAGACTATGAAGAAGGGGGTGTAATGTTTGAAAAATATAAGGGACCCAAAGTGTAAGAAATGTGATCTTCACCAGTATTGCAAAACTGTCTGCCTGATGGGACACGGAAACACAAAGGCAGAGATCATGTTTGTTGGTGAAGCTCCGGGTGCATCGGAAGACAAGAGCGGACTTCCCTTCCAAGGAAGGGCTGGACAACTCTTAACCCGCATCCTGAAGGAACATGGAATCAAACGTGAGGACGTGTACATCACCAATGCGGTGAAGTGCCGTCCACCTGATAATGCTACTCCAACCAAAAAACAAATTCAAGCCTGCCATGAATATCTGATAGCGGAGATCGAAGCTGTAAAGCCCAAAGTTATTGTAACCTTAGGGAATACCCCACTACAGGCTGTGCTGAAGAAGTCAGGGATTATGAAACACAGGGGTGAACCTGTTCAGGCTACCTTCAGAAGTCATACCTGTATGGTTGTACCCACGGTTCATCCGGCATCCATTTTCCGTAACCCAAAGAATGAGCCTCTGTTCAAGGCTGATCTGGATACGATGGAGGGGGTTCTTCGGGGGCAATCTAAAAGGGATGCACAGGAGAAGTTTAAGGTTTACTTCGTGACGACCAAAGCAAGGCTGGCCAAATGCCTGAGGGCTCTGGAAAAGGCATATAAATCCGGGTCGTACATAGCATACGACTTGGAGACCGAAGGAAACAGTCCGTTTACTCTTAATCCGTATGGAAAACAACCGAGAATCTGGATGATTGCCATAGCTGACCGGGATGACAGATCGTGGCTTATCCCTCTTGAACATCCTGAAAGTCCATGGGCGGACAAGGCAAACAAGATACTCAAGAAGTTGAGAAAGTATCTGGAGACTCCGTGGTTCTGGACAGTAGCACACAACGGAAAATTCGACAATCGTTGGCTCCGTACCCGTGGACTTGATCCCTATCTTAATTTCGACACCCTGTTGGCACAGCATCTAATCGACGAGAATGCACCCAAAGGGTTGGAGTTCTTGGCTACAGTGTATTTCAAGGCCACGAACTGGGGCAAAGGAAAAATCACCTTTGAGGATCGTTTCGACAAAAGAGGACGCCAGATTCAAAAAGTCACAGACCTCATAACGATGGGAAGGTACTGTGGCATTGATACCATCTACACCCGGAAACTGTATCCGATTTTAAGGGATAGGCTCTTGGAGGATGAAAAGACAGCACGTATCTTTAAGTTCATTACCATGCCAGCCTCACGGATGATGGAAAGGACAGAAGTACATGGTCTGTGGGTAGATAGGAAGAGGTTGGGTGAACGGTATCAGGAGGCCGCTCACAATCTGGAAGAGATCATAAAGAAACTGGAATCCTACGTTCCCGATAACTTCTGGGAGTTGCAAGGAAAGCCCAAACCTAAAGGTATTAAAACCAAGATCAACTGGAACAGTTCCGATCAGTTAGGTGCTTTCCTATTCAGTCCGAAGAAGAAGGGTGGACTGGGGTTAAAGCCTGTTGAAGTTACAGACACGGGGAAACCGTCAACAGCAGAACATACGATGATTGAACTCAAGAACGTTCATCCCATCTGTGATCTCATCATGGAATATCGGAAGTGGTCTAAGTATCTGGATACCTTCATTCTACCTTGGATGGAAAAATCGAATAACAAAGACTGGAGGATGCATCCCAACTTCAAGATTTATGGGACTGTCACAGGACGTATATCGTCTGAGGATCCCAATCCTCAACAAACACCTAGGGATAAATTCATCCGGTCGAATATCGGAGCTCCTCCGGGATGGAAGTTTGTTGAAGCCGACTATTCACAAATCGAGCTCCGGGTAGTTGCCTTCATGTCAGGAGAGCCAAGAATGGTCAAGGCTTATCTTACTGGCGAGGACATTCACACTATCACAGCCTGTGACCTTCTGGGCATGACGTTAGAACAGTTCCGCAGTTTGCCTCATGATAAGCAGAAAGAGCTTCGCAAACTGGCCAAGGCGGTAAACTTCGGATACGTCTACGGCATGTCATGGGTTAAGTTCAAACGATATGCAAAAGACAGCTATGGACTTGATCTCACGGATGAAGAGGCTAAACAACACCGGGAGAAGTTTTTCAACCTCTACAAAGGGCTTAAACCTTGGCACGAACGTCAACGGAGAATTGCGGAGAAAACCAGACAGGTTAGGGCACCTCATGGACGCATACGACATCTACCTGATGTAGACTCCGAAGACGAAGCAATCAAGGCTGAAGCCCTAAGACAGGCAATTAATTCACCAGTCCAAGGCTTCGCATCTGGTGACCTGACGTTGCTTGCCGCAACCATCTTTGACCGAATCGTTCACAGGTTCCTTGACCCGGAAGCCATCCGTGTTGTACTATTAGTACACGATGCAATCATGGTAGAGGTCAGGGATGATTGGGTTGACAGGGTTGTACCGATACTGAAGGGAGTCATGGAAAACACTCCGCTTCTGGAATACTTCGATCTGGACTTCACTGTTCCCATCGTAGCCGACATTCAGGTTGGACAATACTGGAGCGAAGCCGAAGAGCTCGACGATGTGAAGTATGACAAGAAGAAAATCAAGAAGATGATTGAGGAGGTCATGTGGTATGATGAGCAGGAAGATTCCAGTATCAGTAGCTCTGGGTTACAAGCCTGAAGTTATCCGATACTGTTGGATTGCCGAAACCACAGAAGGAACCATGCATTGTGGGTTTACATGGGGAGGATTGCCCAGTCTGGTAAAACGAAGGGGAAAAACTCTTAAGTCCCTCAAGATTGTGGATCTCGCAAAGGACAAGGTTTATCGTGTGAAGAACTATGATGGGTTCCTCAAAGACTGGTCTGACAACTACCTGAACCCTGATTGGGATATATCGACCTCAAAATCAATCAAGAGAGAAAAATCTTAATGATATATCTTGACAGGGTTCAAACAATATGTTATGATAAAACTGGAAAAGGAGGTGAAGCCGATGGAACAATTGATTGAAGTATCCTTTTCCGAACTTAAATCATGGAGGCGATGCCAGAAACAACACCACTACAAATACAGGCAGAATCTCCAAAGAAAAACGAAGGCTCTTCCCCTGTACAAGGGTAGTGTAGTACACAGTTGTCTGGAGTACCACTACAAGGGGAAGGACTGGAAAGAAGCGTGGAAACTGTTCAAGGAGGAGTTCGACAAGCTATTCCCCGAAGAAAAGGCTGTATATGGAGATCTCCCCACAGAGGTTGCCCGACTGATGAAGGGCTACATAGCCTACTACAAAGACGAAGAGTGGGAGGTCGTCAAGGACAACAAGGGGAAGCCGATAGTCGAACGTGAATTCAAGATTCGGATACCAAAAACCCGAGTAGTCATCAAAGGAGTCATTGACCTGATCATTCGGGACAAATACGGTATCTGGGTCGTTGACCACAAGACTGTGAAAAAGGAACCTCCTAGCCAAGAGTTCCGCATGTCTGATGTCCAAACAACCCTGTACTTCTGGGTGGTACTGACACTGTGCGAGAAGTGGGGAATTGATCCCAAAGAAGTCAAGGGAGCAATCTTCAACTACATTCGCACAGAACCGCCCAAAGAACCAGAACTCCTGCAAAACGGAACGATGTCCAAGAGAAACATCGACACCTGCTGGTTGTTCTACAAAGCAGCCCTGAAGAGAGCCGGACTTGATCCGAAAGACTATCTCGACATGAAGAAGAAACTGGCAGGCAACGAAGCGAAGTTCTACCACAGGCACAGGATGGACAAGCCAAAGACGTTGATCAAGACACTTTTGCAGGAGGCCGTCTTCACAGGGTATCAGATTGAAGCATTCTCCGATCACCCGGTAAGGTCTTTGGACAAGTCGTGTGATTGGGGATGCGAATACAAGGAGCTCTGCTATGCAGAACTCCAAGGTCTTGACACTGAAAGCCTGATCAGGGCATTATATGAAAGGAGGGACGAGGGTGGCAAAAGCCGAAAAGAAAAAGAAGCGAAAGGGCTCATCGACAGGGACGAAATTTGAAATCCTTAATGAATTGATCGACTTCGACCAAGAAGAGCTCTACCTGTCGCTGGTCGGATACGGAAAGCAGGGCCGAGGGAAGACAACCTTCGCCGGAACGATGCCGAATCCTCTGATCATTGACTTCAATGAAAGAGGAACCCTCTCCGTGAGAGGGAAAGGCATCAAGGGCTTCCGGGTGGAGGATTGGGAGAAAGTCGAACAGATTTACTGGTTCCTCCACAGTGGGGAGCACGACTTCCAATCCGTCATCTGGGATACTGGCACACAGGCGGCAGATGTCTGTCTGGAATGGGTAATGGGTATCCAGTCGCAGTATAACACCTCTGCCGGGGTTCTTGTTACCCGCCAAGACTGGGGTAATATGGCCAAGCACATGAAATACTGGATCACCAAGTTCAGGAATCTGCCCATGCACAAATTGTTCCTCTTCCAAGAAAAGTCTTTGGATGAGGACGATTTGGACGAAGGAAGCCCGTTGGTTGTGCCGATGGTATCCCCAGCGGTAAGGGAAACAGTCTGTGCGGCTGTTGACATTATCGCTAGATTTGAACTGGTGGAGAAAAAGGTTAAGGTGGGCAAGGGCGATAAAGCCAAAGTCAAAAAGGTTCCTGTCTACCGGATGAGAATCGGCCCCAGCTCCACCTATCATACCAAGTTCAGGACTCCTGAAGGAGTTCCGCTTCCTGAAGAATATTACTTCATCGAGAATCCCACCTTTGATAAGGTGCTGGATCTCTATAAAAAACTCAACAAAATTAATTAAGGAGTGATCTCACATGGCAAAGAAAGAAAAAGGCATTGTGATCGACTTCTCCCAAGTGGACGAGGGAGGCTCCAGAATCCCGGCTGGAGAGTATGTGGTGAAGGTGGCCAAGGCAGAAATCCGTAACGGTGAGTCTGGCTACCAGTACATCTCGTGGACGCTGGAGATTATCTCCGGCGAGTACAAAGGCAAGAAGATTTACCACAACACCTCCCTGAAACCGGAAGCTCTGTTCAACCTCCGGAACTTCCTGACGGCCCTGGGTGTATCTGTCCCGAAAGGTAAGATGACACTCAACCTGAAAGAATATGTCGGCAAGGTTCTCGGAGTGTACGTCGAGGAAGGCGAGTATCAGGCCGGAGGCCGGAAGCGCAAAAAGATGGAAGTCGTTGAAATGTACCCTGTGGAAAAGCAAGGCAAGCGGTGGGTCAAGGCTCTGGAGGATGAAGAGGAATACGAAGATGAAGACGAGGATCTCGACGAAGACGAGGACCTCGATGAGGACGACGAGGACACGGATGACGACGAAGACGAAGAGGAAGACGACGACACAGAGGATGACGAAGACGATGAAGACTTCGACCTCGACGAGGATGACGATGAGGACGAGGATGAAGACGAAGAAGATGAGGACGACCTCGACCTAGACGATGAAGAGGATGACGAAGAAGAGGTTCCCCCGAAGAAGTCCTCTAAGTCCAAGTCGGCTCCGAAACAAAAAGACGGCAAGAAACGGATGAAGTTGTAATGTCCAGACAGCCGGAAGGTAGATTGGTCAAAAATATCCTTGACTTTCTCAATGCCAACTACCCCGGCTACTGGCGAAAAATACACGGGGGGCCCTTCCAACGGAGGGGCATCCCCGATATTCTCGGATGTTACCGGGGGAGATTTGTCGGCATTGAGGTCAAGGAGAAAGGTAACAAGCCTACTATGCTCCAGATTGACAATGGAAAGGAAATCATCGGCAGGGGGAAGGGCATCTGGATGGTGGCCTACTCTGTGGATGATGTGAAAAAAGCAATGCAAAAACACTTTAAGAAGGTGGTTAACGATGAACTTCAGTATAGCTGAGGGGTCAAATGGTTGACTGGGTACAGAGGTTCATTACTGGAGTTGCCAAGGAAATGATTAAAAAATATTTTTGAAAAACTTTTTTGCAGGAGCCTTGACAAATAAAAGCATGATCTCTTATAATCTATTCGACAATAATTGATAGGGAGGTTTTACCAATGGCACGGAGTAAAGCAAAGGAAGCTCCGCTGGTGGAAGAAGAGGACATTCTGGAGGAAGAGGACATGATCGAGGACGAAGACCTCGACGTGGACGACATCGACCTTGACGATCTGGATGATGAGGAAGGGGATGAAGAGGTCGTCAAGGAAGAGCCTCCGAAAAAGAAGAAAGCGGAAAAACCTGACTCCCGGAAGGAAGGCCAGAAGGTGGAGGGCCCGAAGAAAGACAAGGCTCCGAAGAAGAGTGAGGGTCCTCGGTACAACAAGATCCCGGACAACTATGTAACGGTGAAAGACCTTGAAGAGGAGTTCGGGAAATCTTCAAAAGAAATTCGACTTATCCTCCGGAACGCTGGGCTCCAAAAACCCACTAACATGGGTCGGTGGGCATGGAAGAAGTCTGATCCTCAACTGAAGCAGATTCGGAAACTTCTGGCCGAAAAGAAAGAGGCTCCGAAGAGGAAAGCTCCCAAAAAGGAAGAAAAGAAAGAGGCTGCCCCCAAAGCAAAAAAGGAAGCAGCCCCGAAGAAGGAAGACAAGAAAAAGAAGAAAAAGTAAGGCCGGGGTTTACCGGAACACTTGAGTACTTAAAGTCGAAGGGCTTCCAAATGTAGAGCCCTCCTTTTTTGTGCTCATTAGAGGTTATAACCTCTGCTGTCCGGCTTGGTCGGGTTGCTGATGATGCCGAGGGTAGACAGAATGCCCAAGATCACATCAGCAACAGCCACCCATGCCTGAATCTGCTCGTCCTCAATTCGCCATCCCATAGCGAAGGACAAGACCTGAACCAGCAATGCCAACTGCGAAACGAGCGAAGCCCACAGGGCATAGTTGCGGAAGCGTTGCTTCTTCATGCCTTGTCACCCCCTTTCAAACGGTAGAGAATGACGGCCAACTCCTCACGGGTAATAAACTTTCCGACACCGAAGGTGTCATCAGGGTAGCCCTTCATCAGTCCGATCTCATCGACGTACTTGATAGCTTTCTCAGCCCAATGACCAGCAGGAACATCTTTGAATCGTGTTTTGGCCTTATCACTGCCCATGAAGAAGTCCTCCTTCATCCAGTTCAGGTCAACATTCCCGGAAATACCCTTGACTCTGCCAGCAGACGTATATTGCCAGCAGACCCAATCAGTCCATGCTGTGGTTCCGGGAGAACCGGAAACATAGTGGGCAATCCACAGTGGATAGTCCACTAAACTTTTACCCAAAACGTTTTTGGCAAACGACACGTAGGTGTAGACGATGGGCTTCACCCTGGTGAGACGTTCCACCTCAAGAAGCCACCGCTTGGTATATTCGATCACCCACTTGTTATCCTTCCCCTTCTTGTCCTCAATGTCACAGACGAGCCATTCATAAGGATAATCTTTGATCTTGTTTACAAAGTGCTGTGCTTCGCGTTCAGGCTCGATGTTATCAGGACGGAGGAAGTGGTAGAATCCAATCTTGAGCCCCGCATTGTAGGCACCCACAGCATTTTTGTCCAGATTGGGATCGACATGGGTAAGACCCTCTGTGGCCTTGATGATGGCAAATTTTACACCATCACTTGCCACAGAAGGCCAGTCAATGATTCCCTGCCAACGGCTAACATCAATACCTTTAATCATGGGCATTCACCTTAACCCATTGTTTAATTTCTCGCACGTCATTCCTGATGTCGTCGATCTTCTGGAGGCTATCTGATTGGGCTTCGATGATCTCGATGTAACGCTTTTCCCTTTCATCGTTGCTCCGCAACGTGTAGTGGGTTATCCACCTAGTCCATAAGGCTAAACCGACTAACAGAACAAGAAAGATGCTGTCGCTTAATTCAAGGGCTCGGTTAACCACTTGTTCAGGCATTCCGATCATCTTCCCCTTACGAACGATGATAATCCGAATCCACCGAACTGAGCCCCTCCCTGTTGCAAATCTTCTAGCTCGTCCAACGTGGGCACAGGTCGTCCTTCATCTCTGAGCTTCCTCAGCAAGTCCTGTAAACGTTGATACTGTTCATACTGACGGCGGCGTTCACGCTGTTCTGCTGTACTGCTTACGGCAGTCACACCAGTCAGCATTGACGACACACTGAACGGGTCATATGATTCACCTCCAAGGAAGTCAATGGCCTTGCCGATGTTCTTTGCGGCTACAAACTGGTTGAGCAGGTGAGCGGTTCTCACGGGTACCCTGACTTCAGGTTGTCCTGTTTCCGGACTAATGGCTATGGTGAAGCCAAGACGATTGGCAATCTGGTTGAACATCTGCGAGTACGGAGCATCTTCATCCATAGCCTGTATCATCTTAAAGATACCCTGAATGTAACCCGGAGCTCTAACCGTTTGACCCTCGTAGGCCTCGAGATCACGGTCAAAATAGATATTCCGATTGGCCACCTGTTCAAATGGTACAGTCAGGAACGGAGTAATCATCGAGAACCACTCATCCGGGTTGAGTGTGTTGATGTCCCGAATGGGTAAGTCAATACCAGCCACTACATCCCGACCACCCACTTGGAACGGAAGGCGCAAAGCATAAAGCTCACGGAGGTATTTAGGCAGGTCCCTAGATTCAATTTCCTGACCTGTGACCTCCTCTGCCATTGCTTCCGCGAAGTCCTTGAACTTGCCCATCAGAGCCGCATACTTGGGTTGCTTCACCAGTTCCTTAATCTGAAGAGGCAGGTTATACCGGGTGAAAGCATAGAAGGGTATAAATCTCCGCATGACGTTCTTCTCAAAAGGCGTCAACATGGTGTAGTCGAACAGATACTTCTTCACCGACATTGCCGCCTCAGCCGGAGTGTCACCCTTCTGCAAGCGGTCGATGAAATGGGCAAGGCGAGCATGGTTGTCAATGGCATTACCCATGCGCTCCGCAGACCGGAACAAGATGTTCTCCCGTGACAACGGGTTGATGTCTTGAATAGAACTCTGACTGCGAAGCCGTCTCAATACATCTTCAATCGTATTGGTGATGTCTCCTGACATAAAGCCACGGTCAAGGATGCCATGAATTTTGGCCAGCAGTTTGATTCCGGTCATATTAACTTCGATGTCCTGATTGTTCCACCTGATCTTGATCTTAGGCCCCTCACCTCCAGTAAGCATCTCCCGGAATTTAGGCTCATTGAATGCCCTGCTCACAGCTACCTGTTCATTGGGTACAAGCCCAGCCGGGATAGGAACATCAGGACTTGCACCCGGAGGCATAACAAGGTCATCCAACGGGCTCCTCCGAATCAGATCATAGAATTGATCAAGGCGAACATCTTCAGCCCTAAGCGCATGGAGAGCCAAACGGTACGGTTCAATGCTTCGCACTCCAGCCAGATAATTATTGAAGATGTTGCCCATTGCGTTTCTGAAGTGGAAACCCGGGTTCGGGATGGTGGCCATACCTTTCCACCAACCCAAGATTCGGTCATAGATTCGGAAGAGCTTATTAGCAGAGTCAGAGTTAACGAAAGGCTCCATCGTATCTTTTAAGTGACGAGCGATGTCCGCAGGAACCGCATACCCTCTGAGCTGAGGAATCGGAACCCTAACCCAGTCATCGGGTATCTCGTCAACTCCGACCCGTCTGATAACATCCGGGCCCAGATTGGCCAGTTCATCCAGCATCTCGCGGTTTCGGATGGCCTTCTGGAGACTGAGCTTATAAATACCCATAATCTTGGCCAAGTCGGTCTCGGGCTTCAACTTTTCACGGAGCTTGGGATCGGCCATGATGTCGGCCAAGTCCATCAGAATGGTGCGTTCCTGTGCGAAGCCAGTTTGAGTGGGAACCCTGACCCCTCTCCGTCTAAGTTGCTCAAGAGCCTCAGCCACTTCCTCTTTCTTGCCCTTGAAGATATGGGGAATATAATTAGCCCTAAACTCGTCGATAACACCATACTCTTGGGCCTTGGCGAAGTGGTAATCGAAGAAGTCCCTGACCTGATTAAAAGCCTCCATCTCCTGTGGATTGAGTTCATTAAGTTTGGCCGGATTTTCCACAGCGGAGATGACCTTCATGTGGTCAACATTCTTCCAGTTCTTGACCATACCTGTGACTTCATTTACAATGTCCTGAACGTCCATGTAGTACAAATCCTCATATCGTTTAGTGATGTCCGTCACCTGAGGATCTACACCATAACCACGGACAAACAGTCGTCCAGCCAAGTCACGGGCTTCTTGGCCAATGCGTGCCAGTTCAGGAGCTCTTTGCTCAATGAAACGACCAATGCCTCTCGCAGCCCCACGGGCTACATTACCCAAAGCTCCGATGACTACATCAGAACCCGGAATGTTCCAGTAACGACCGAAGGCTCCAAAACGAGCGAAGACTCGTCCACCATCTTTCGCCGCTTGTGTAGCTTCGTCAGCCAAACCACTAGGAAGTGCGGGAATATCATCTGCCGCTCTAGCTATCCGTCTTCCTGCACCAATAGCTCTTGCTCCTGCCTTAGCGGCTTGACTGGCAGCTCCAGCCGTACCAAATGTCAGGAAGTTAAGTGGGTCAGTCAAAACGTCAAAGGCAAAACCAGCAATCTGATTGCCAACTCCTTCACCCATACCCCATTGCTGAAGTAAGTCAGCACCGGAGATGTCTTGGCTGAAAGCCTCACGATTCCCGCTAATATAAGAAAGAGCCTGGTTTTTCTTAAGGTTCAGATAATTAAGGGTATCGAACAGACGGTCGAGGATCGTCTTCTCTTCTTTTTCCACAGGAATCGGCTGACCAATGGCCGTCAGTCTTTGTTGGATGTTAGCAATGCGTCTTTCATAGTCCGGTTCATCTTCTTGTTGTTGAGCCATAGAAGAAAAAGCCGAGAGGCCCCGGCCAGTACCGAAACCGAAAATATTACCGGAGCCTCCCTGACTGTTAATAAAATTAGAAAGAGCCATTGAGCATCACCCCCCTGTAAGTCTGGGACCATACTGTGCGTGCCACGTCCAGAAATCAACCCCAGCTCTACGTCCAGTGGGAGAGCGATACCACGAGAACCAGTCAATCTTCGGGATTCTGCTTCTTTCAGATGCCGGAAGCTGATTCCAAGCCCTTTCAATATCCTTGGTGCTGGGGTTCATTTCAGCTTGGATAGCCTTTCGCAGGGCCTTGACATCCACACCCATCTGTCTCAATGTAGATTCGTGAGCATTGAGGTCAGCAATCGCGGCTTCATAGGTCGGGTTATCCAATGCGCTAACCAGAGCCTGTGCTGTAGTGCTGTCCAGATTGTACCTCGACTGATACACAGGAGCCATCTGACTAATACGTTCTTGTTCACGTTGAGCCTGCAATTGCTGATTAAGTTGAAGCTGGTCAAGTTGTTGGCTGGGCGACAGATAAGGCGTAAAAGGTTGGCCCGGACGAATGCCGAATGCTTCCAACCCAGGAGGTGCGCTATTCGTCGATTCCCAGATGCGAAGGAGGTCACTAATTCTGGCCGATTGGCTGGAGGCCTCACGGTCAAGGTTTCTTTGCTCTCTTTCAAATGCAAGTTGCTGTTGAAGCCTTGCATTCTGAGCTGCGATCTCTCTTTCAAGCATCCGAAGTTGATGCTGTCTTTGAGCTGCCGCTTCTCTCGCTTGGAAGGTAGGTGTACCAGCAGGAACTCCAAGAAGCGCTGCATCCGATTGAGAGACGTAACCCAGGGTATTAGCACGTTCAAGAGCGGCATCAATTCTGGCCAGTTCATTTTGGATAAGAGCTTGTTGTTCTGCAAATTCTTGAGCTCTACGTTGAAGCTCAAAGGTTTGTTGGCCAGAAAGAGCATCAAGCAACCTGCCAAGATTTTCAACTTGCCGCTGTTGTCTGAGGTCGAAGGTTTGTTGCTGGCCAGTGAGAGCTCCAAGCAAGGCTCCCAGATTTTGCAATTGTTGTTGCTGACGTTCAGTAAATACTCCTTGCTGTTGGGCAAGAGCTTGTACCAATGCCAATGAGTTTTCAAGACCTTGTTGGTCACGAGCCTGAATCTGAGCTGCAATCTGAGGAACTACCTGTGTCTCCAAGTATTCAGTTGCCGCATTAGCAATGTTTTGGGCTCTTTCAGCCAAGTTAGTTGACCGTGCGAAGCCAGAAGCTCCAAGAGCTTCCTGTGCAGCTCGAATGCCTTGTTGTGCTTGTCTTTCGATTGCCGCTTGAGCTGCCGCGAATTCCGGTGTGGTTCTTGGGTCCACATTGGTAGGGTTGTTGATTCGATAAGCAATCTGATTCAAAAGATCAGCAATCTGGGTATCATAAGGGCTTGTAATCGGCTGATTCACAGCTTGGGTAATTTGACCAAGCAAGTCTGAAATCTGTTGGTCATAGGGGTTGGTTGCAGGCTGATTGATAGCGCTTTCCATTCGGGAAAGGACATCGTTGATTCGATCTCCATACGTTCCCCCAGCACTAGATCCCAGATTGCTCAAAAATTCTCGGGCTTGTTGATAGTTCATCCCCCTCAACTGATTCGCCAGTTCAGTAGGGAGTTGACTATAAAACTGCTGTGCCGAAGTTGAAGCCCAGGTTTGAAGCCCTTTGTTCCCCGTTTGTTGTCCCTTCTCCCACTGACCCTTCCGATAAACAATCTCATTGATTGCTTTGCGATACGGCTCATAACTACTTAGACTACTACGAGTTACCACAGGATCAGTTATCGTTGCCACCCATGATCCCTCCCTTAATACTGAATTTCAAGTTCATAGGTAATGGTCATTCCATAATTTTGAGGACGCGGTGGAGTATCATCGGGAACTTTAAAAACCGTAAGAGCGTTAGAAACGGTTGCCGTGGGGAACGATTGATTCATGCTAAACCAAGCAAGACCTTCTTGATAGGGATTAACTATGCAGGCTTGATAAGTTCCGCTTACAGATAGACCTGAAACAACATCACCTGTAAAGCTATCAATTATAATCCCATAGTAGGTACTACCTACCCCACTGGTGGAAAATGGTGCAACATAAATGTATTGACTGTCAATGGTTACAGACCCTGGGTTAAAGATCGTTCCAGAAATCACCCAATCACTGATACTCTTGGATACCACAGATTGGGTATCGAGGTCAACTATCCAATATTGGTTATTACTCGACACATTGGGAAAGAGGAAGATTTTTCTCAAATAAGCAGCCGCATATTGGTTAAAAGTAGGATTAATTTCCGCTGTAAATTGATACGTATTTAATGGAGTGGAGAAATCAGTATCATCAGCAAACTCATGAATTATCAAAAGATTCGCAGATGTCCGTCCAATAAGATAGATTTTACTACTGTCTATGCTAGGAGCAATGGCATAATTTGAATAGGGTTGTGATATTGAGAATTGGTACTCCTCCACAGGCTGATCCATCGGATATATAACGCCCCTATATACCCGGGGAATAAGTCTATAGGGGCTAGTAGAATATAACACATCGTAAATCACGCTACTTCCTTTAATAACACCCCTAGAACCAGGTTTATTTGAACCGATGAAGAAATTTTTGAAATAAGAATCCGTATTACCATTAGTAAAAGACGCATACTGGTAAGTCAAACCTATTTGTCCCAACTCACCCAACGCTTGAGTGGGGGTAAATTCAAAAGTGTATTTTGAACTAATCTTTCCTCCGGGTGAAAACTGGCGAGTATAACTTTGTTCAGGAACATACCTTCCCCTGTAGTTACCAGACGAAGTTTGTCCCGGAATCCCGTATCCAATAAATTTACCCTTTAAAAAGGGGAAGTTAGGGTCTACATCAACACGGGAATCAGTGATTACCAAGGGATATCCCGTACTCATCAGACTAAACCAGTTTGGAGTAAATAGGTGATCCTTAAATACATAATTCTTACCCTTAATTTCTTCTTTCACCCTGCTAGTAATGAGGTCAATATACCTAATTGTTACCCTTCCCTCGGCATTCAAGTCTTCAAAACGGAGTTTACTAAACTCTCTCATAATTCATCACCCTGTCCACGGATTAAATTGAATTGTCAAAAAGTCATTCACTATGAAACTGTGGCCATCCATAACCACAGAATCCTTAGTCTGGTCAAGATAAAGATAAGAATTAAGGTTTATAGACGATACATCACTTACTGATGGATGGAAGGTATCCGTATCAAAGTTAGTAGGCTCATATACGTAAGCAGGCTTTATCATTAATTCAGGAGTTCCTGCAAAAAATTCAACAAAGAATGGTGGAACTTTACTCCCATTGGTAAAAGTCAAATATCCATCCTTTCGATTCTCTACTACAACATACTCCTGTTGCGGTAATATGCAATCTATCCGAATGACCCTATTTGAAATGCGAGTAAATCCGACAATGTTAATTACCCCATTTTGATAATAAAGTTTTATGGATTCAATCAACATCCCGTATGAAAATTCGCTGACGGCTCTTCTAAAATTAATATAAAAACCAGTAAAATCCCCCTCATCCATATAAACTTCAGGTTCATAAGCCTGACCACTTCTCACCAATCCAGCAGTAGCCAAACCAACAATCAACCCGTTTTGGAAATCAAGATTACTCATGACTCACTCAACCTCATATTGGATTGTTGTACCAGTTAACGGGTATCGTCTGACCAGTGTTAATATCAATCAACGAAGTAATCTTACCCTCAGTATCCTTTGTCCATCGGTAAGCAAGAGAGTACCCAGAATAATTAGCAGAAAACCCATCGGTGTAAATGTCCAACCGTTGGAGTCCGTATGGAGTCATTATCAAACCATTCTCTCCAAGACGAAGAGAAACTTTCTCTCCATTCTGCTTGACGTACTCAATAAGGATCCCATCAACATCCTTATATATAAAACCCCTACCCTTATTAGGGTCTCCATATCCTGCACCAGAACCTAAGACAATCCGGGGGTTCATAGTACCGGATTCATCTGACTGGAAACTGAACTCCATTTTAACAAGTTCATTATACTTATAAATCATCACAGGGTAAGGAGTAACTTCCAATGTCACACCTGTATAGGTGTCATCTTTCCAGTAAAGAAGGTTGCCGAATCGGTCTGTGGCTTGTTCTACTTCAGTCCCGTCAGTAGTAGCAGTAATAAATTGAATGTACTGATCGTAAACCTTGATGTAGTTTACGTCAGAGGTATCACCCATAAGGTACTTTTGCACCTTGTCCGAGGTCTCCAACTGGTCAACCGTTAATTCAGCAATATAACCCTTCTCCGCCGCCAGTGAATAAGTAATGGTAACGTTACTGATGAGAGTATCAAACTCGCCTCTAATAGCTGTGATAAGATCCTCTATATCTAGGTTCTTAGATTTAATCCCGCCAACCAGAATATTGACAGAGCTGATTCTTCCTTGGAAGTAGAAATCCAAAATCCTTCTTAATTGAGAAAGAGCTCCTTGTACTTCTTCAAGAGAAGTAAGACCTTCCAAGAATCTGAAGTTGGGAACAGACATAACTAATCACCTCCCCTCTCCTTAAAGTTGCACAGGATGAACGTCAAAGGATACTTGCATCTGGTATAAGGTGACCTCTCCCTTAGCCACCAACTTAAATCTCACCCACTTGCACAGTGGAACCTGATCCATAGGAATCAGTATGTTGGATGACTGGCTATCATCTGAGCCCTGAATCGTATCCAAGAGTTCAAAGTTATTACCGCGTTCTTGATAGGAGATATATACTTCCACAGTTGAACCCTGTGGTATATACCCCTGAAGATGGGCCTCATAGTACTCTTTCTCCGCATGTGGCACACCTTCATCAAAAGCCTTGGTGATATACTCCGATACAATTTGCTGTCCATCGTCGGTATATCCTGTGATACGATACGTCATCCCAGAGCTATCAGACATGAACCAGTCATTGTTGAACAAGTAAGACATCCGGTAATTTTGATCTTTGCTGAACACACGCCATATACCCGACTTGGGATCAAAGCACAGCAGAAGGTTGGGTTCAGTATTGTTACCAGTGACAAGGCCAAGATAGTATCGGAGCCCGTCTGTTCCCGCGAAGCACTTATCAAGGTGATTCAAATTCACCTTGTCCAAATGTCTCCTGATAGCTTGACCTACCGGTTTGGGTATTCCCCCAGTATGAATGTAAACATCCAATCCCGGGCCCAACCACAGAAGGTAACCCTGGACTTCCTTCAACGTTTTGTGATTAACACACCCGATGTCCCCAGGGATGTCCATAAGCCTGAACTCATAGTAATTCGTACCGTGGATCTCAGCCATTGAATCCTTCTTGAAGATTACAACCCTTTCTGCATACCGGGTTAAAGCCGTTATCTCACCGCCACGTGGTGTATAATATTGAACACTACCGCTGTTTTCCGGGGTCGTCCAATCCTGTGCATCCAAATAAGCAGAATAATGGAGGACATCCCCTTCAGCGATCCATACCCTGATAGTATCTGTGGTTACAAATTTTCCTTTCGGAGCATTAGGACTGAGATTACCAAAGGTAGTGCCATCCCAGTATTTAACATTATCAACCCCGTTGGTGAGAATAAGTGCTGGTTTTCCATTAACCTCAAAGTTCACGGCTGACCAGTCACTATCTGCCAGACCTGTAGCAATGTTTACCCAGTTAGAGCCGTTGTAATACTGAAGTGTACCACCAACAGCCCTTACCAAATACTGACCCCCAAATCCGGTCAGAAGCCTAGGAGTAGCATTACCGCTGGCTCCATGAGATACACGACCCTTACGGGTGTGAAGGGCGGGAAAGTGGTCATCAAGACCCCAACCTGATTCATCGGAAGACTGGTTATCACCAATGCTAACAGGCGGAGCACCAACGTTATGTCCGCCCTCAAAGGTGATTATCTTGGTCTGCCTGCTAGCCCTAGGTCTTACCCAAAAGCCACCCATTGACATCACCTTTTTCTTCTGGGTAGTTCATCCCTAGGAGTATAATACTCCGGAGCATTACCCATTTGGTGCATCAGGTAGTCGCTCAACAGTTGGTCAAAATCAGCCTTAAAGTTATTCTTGCGATCCGCATCACCTCTTGCCGCCGCCATCCTTTCACACAGGGCAAATACCATAAGCTCACGGTAAGCAAACGGCAGAGGAACCGGGTCGGCAAGGTTGTTGATTTTGGGAGTGCCTACATAAAAGATCAAACCTTGTTTATCTTCGGTAAAGTCCGCATCAAACTGGAGCTTACTATTCAAGATCGTGTAGGTTTTATCATTTCCTGATTCATAGACTTCCCGATATTCATAATCTTCAAAGTCCTGACTACCTGCCCCACTTTCAATTTGAATCAAAACAATGTCATCAGGTTCACAGTCAGTGGGCAGGGCATATTCCTTGGTTCCGATTGTAACATTGAAAAAGGAATACGTGACATCACGATTGAACTTCAGTTGAAAGACTTGAGCCAAAGCGGATGACAACCACTTAGTCTTGATTTCTGCGGCAAAACTGTTTCTAAGCATGGTATCTGCTACTTCAATCACATCTTCCCATGTCTCCACCTGATTCACCCCCTTATACTAAAAAAGGAGGCTCCCTTTTCGGGAGCCCCTCTTCCGAAAAATTACGGGCTAACCGTTCCCTCGGACCCGACGATCCCTCTCCAGTCGGAATAACCGACCGAAAAGCGCAGGTATCCGCGATACTTCGCAACCATCGTGTCAAAGTTTTCCTCGCCCTTGAACTCCGGCTTAACCCTCCAGAAGAACCACAGTTGGTGCAACGTGCTATCGGCAACGAAGAATGCCTTCGGATTCTCCAGATAGCTGAGAACCACAGGCTTCAACTTACCCTTCAACACGTTTACATCATTGTTCGGCGTGCCAGCTTGAAGCGTGGAGTTCAACAGACGAAGTGCGGTGAACTCCAAATCCGTCGGAACGATCAGCGTATCAGCCTTGGCCTGAATCTTCAGGCCGTTGTCGTCAACCTGCGCTTGCAGGAGCTTGATAGCCTCTTCAAGGGCTTTTCCTTGACCGTCAAGCTCCAGATCAAGATAGTTGTCACCCACTTTAGCCGGGTCTTTTTTGTCTTTCCCCTTCAACGGGTGAGCATCAGAGAACAACGGCACACCATCATAACCGTTCTTGGTGAACCCTTCGTTCAGAACGTTGGCGGCCGTAATCTCGACCAAGGCGCGGCCACCGCGTGCCAGTTCCCGAGGAAGTTTGTCAATGACATCGTACATCTCATCGTCCACCAGACGACGAGGCACTTGAATGCCCTTGGCATACTCCTTATGCACGTAGGTGACTTCATCACCCATGCCAATTTCAGCATACGAGATCGGTCCGGATTCGGATTTCTCTTCCCAGATACCCAGACCAGTCACATGTTGATCGGTTTCTTTGGCTTTTTTGGAATCAGCCACATGAAAAACTTCACGGTATTCTTCCTTCTTTTCATCATAAGCAGAGAAGAATACCTTACGCAGGCGAGGCTCAAGCAGAGCCTGAAAATTCATGGACGAAATTGCCATTTAACATTGACCTCCTTCTGTTAAAATTAGATTCCGCGAACGTTATCTGCGATTCGCACCCAGGCATACTTGCCGTTGTTGTCAAAAGCCACAACAATCAGCCAGCCATCCGTGGTATCGTCGAGGTTCAGTTTGTTGGTCGTCGGGTTGTATCCGAACTTGGCCCCGAGGTCATCCTCCGTCAAAAATGTTTTCGTCGTGCCTTCATACTCAACCTTGAAGACAGCACCACGGTTGGTGATGACCTCGACTTCTTCCCCAGCCGCAGAAGCCCCGTAAGCAGTAACACCTACCACACCGGAAGTTGCTCCAGATGCGGCTTCAGCGATAGCTCCGGACGAGAGCACCACAGGTACTCCGCTTTCCAGAGCCCCGGCAGACTTGAAGACCTTGGTACGGCGTTCTCCACCGTCAAGGTCGTAGGCATAGATGAACTCCGCCATCTTCCATTAAACCTCCTTTATTTTGAACGAAGTGCTCTTGCTTGATCCAAGGTGATGATATTCATATACTGCATGTACTCCACAGGGTCCATGCCGACCTTTTCGGCGGCAGCCTTGATCTCCGGAGTAACTTGAGGTCCGCTCTTTTGAGCGCCAGAATCACCGCCTTGGACTTGCTTGGTACGTGCATTGGCAATGCTGTTGAGTGTACGATGTTCCGCATCAGCGGCTGCGGAAGCCGAAAGCCTCTGAGCTGCATGTTCACCGGCCACAGCCCAGTATGCTTGCTGAACGGACAAGCCTGAATTAAGAGCTAGATCCACAATTTGATCCTTATAAAGGTCGGCATCCGAATACTTCGGGTTCGCCTTCATTTGCTCAAATTGTTGCTCGATCAAGGTTCTTTTGGTTTGCTTAACTTGTTGCTCCATCTGTTGCTGTTGGGCTTGGTACATCTGGTATCCTTGCGGGGTCATGCCCATCTGACGAGCCTGATGCTGTGCGTGCAGGGTCTTGAGATGTTGGCTGATGAGGTTGATATCCTTGTAGCCAATGATGTCTCCAATCATTTCAACAACTTCTTTGTAGGCTTCAGTACCCTCGTACTGCTTCTTGACCTCATTCAACCGACTGCTAATCATCTTGGCGATGACGGCCTTTTGCTCCGGGGTGAAAGTTACCTTGTTTTCACCCTCCAAGGCATCAATAGTTTGGTCGCTTTCTTCAGTCGGTTGGGCATCAACATCAGCCTCGAGATCGGCTTGACCCTGTTCAGCATCACCTCCCGCTATGCCCCCGTCTTGATTCATCATCGGGATCATGAAACGCTTCCACAACATACTGATTCCTCCTTGCCTGCTAACGTTCGGCGTACGTGATTACACCGTCTTTCCGGCGTGTCAGGTTGGTAACCCCACCACAGGGATAACACCGTCTAATTCCGGCGTGTCAACCCTCAAATATCCGTCAGGGATTTTAGACGGATTGGATTATTTCTTTCTGGATTTACCCGCTTTTCGCAGGGCGATCGCTACTGCCTGATCTTGCGGGTAACCCTCTTTCCTGAGTTTTCGGATATTTTCACTGATAACCTTTTGTGATCGACCCTTTTTGAGCGGCATGTGATTCACCTCAAATAAAGTACTCCGTCTTTTTCGATGACATGATCCCGGAGTACGTCACGAAGTGTTCTGCCACCGGGTCCATGCCAACCACAGACAGGACATGTTCGGTATTTTCTCACAGGGTCATCCTTCCGTGTGTCCCCCAAGGTCAGGGAATCACATTTAGGGCAGACATCTAAATCCATAACACGATGGGCTACACCTTCCATCCTCACGTATGGATTCTTTTTATGACGGGTGGCATACTCATAAAGAGATTGGTATCTCACCCTCATGGTCATCTACCCCCAAGTACCTGTGCCAGTTGACTGACCAAATTGGGATCCATCCCATTAGGAGTACCTGTTTGAGGTGGCGTCGGTTGCCCCTGGGCCATCTGTTGTTGCATCTGTTCCTGCTGGGCTTTCCACATGGCTTCACGCATATAACTGAACATGCCTTGGATTTGGAACGGACTAAGTAACGGCCAGTCGATCATTTCCTTGAGGAACATCCGGGTTTCTTCCGTCGTCATAATCCGCTCCCTGTGAAGCTCAATAGCCGCTTGATACAGGAACGCCTTATTCCTCGGCAAGCCAGAGCCGACGGACACGGAGAAGTCGAACTCAGCTTCTTTGGTTTCATATTCATTAGGAATCGTATTACCTTCTTCGTCCACCTTCTCCAGCTTCTTAAGGGGGTATGTTCCGTCAGGTCTTGGCTGTGACAGACGGTCGGGAACCAATTTCGGAATCTCGTAAAACATCGAGCCTCGTACCCAGATAAATGAATCATCGCCTTCCGCATCTTTACCGCCAATGCGAATGGCCATCTCGTGGGTAAAGTGCTCCTTGAAGTGTTCAAAAGCAAGTTCCAACACTTCCGAGAATCCGATTTCAGTCATCAATCTTTTATGGTTTGCCCGTCTGTTACCAGCTTCCTGAAGCGCAATGATTGCCGATGCAGCCCTCAGCCCCGCAGGTCTTCGTCCTTCCACAACATCAGGACGACCAGAAATAATTTCAGCTTCAACCTTACCCAACTCCCGGCGATCTTGAATATACCCAGGGATAGGTACAGGCTGAACAATCTTCCACGCATTCGGGTCACGGGCAGGAATACGAAGCCCAACCTTGTTTGTCCACTTGGCTGGATTAATGCCCGATGCCAGACCGACAACGATCTGAATATTACCCATGAGTCGAGCATTCATACGGAGTTGGTCATCGAGATCATTAATCAAGTCTTGCGTGGGCTTCAGGAGCTCAACATCACCCATGCCCCAAATCTGACCTTCACGAAGGTAACAGGGCACCACAACAAACGGGTATTTACCATGTTTATAAAAACTTTCTCCGGGATTATGATAATATTTGGAGCCCTTTCCTTCCTTCTTATCAGGATCCCAACTGCTATCCCACAGGATAACATCATCAGCCTTATAAACAACCCTGAGCTTGCCTTCTTCATCCCGAGTCCAGTATTCAATCAGTGTCGTGCTATTATTAAGAATGCCAATGGCATCCTTGATATTTTCGCCCGGATACAGATGGGTTTCATATCTGGTTCTAGTCCGTGGACGAACATATCTAGCACGCTCACCGAATCTCCGAATGAGCCAGTTAATTGACACATCGGAGACCTGACAGATGAAGTCGGCATCCTGAATCTTGTATGGGCTGGTAATTTTGGGATCCGGGTAAAATTTTTCGGGACCCACCACGTCGATGCAAACTTTACCTCTACCCTTATTGCCTAAGGGATCGAAATAGACTTTCCAAATACCAGTCCCATATTTCAGGCGGTGGCGCTCGAACTGGTCGCGTTTGGCCGTGATGTTATTCTGATCTAAAATCCACTGGAGGATGAACTTAACGTAAGAAGCATGGGCTTGATCCGAGGGCTCTCTACCTTTAACGAGAAAATCCATCGGGCTGTCCACCAAGTCGGCCACCTGAGACTCAATTACAGGATGAATAACGTTGGTCACAGAGCCGGGATCATCAGGTGTCTCCGGCTCGTTCTGCTTGCTTCTCCAGTAATCATCATAGGTAGCCCATGCTCGGTGAAGCCCGAGACTCTGGACACCAAGGTATGCGGCTTTAAAATGCTCGTCGATCATCTGATTGGTGATCCAGTCTTTCTCGCTGTTGGGGTGGTCAATTGCCCTTTTGTTCTCAACCTCTGCCGTCGCCATTGTTTTCACCTCCTTCTACTCCGGGAATCACAGGGTCAGGCATGAAGTTTTCAGGCTGGTATCGTGGCGGAGGCTGAGTCTCAAATGGATTAAACTCAGAGCCCGGAATATACCTTCCTGCCAGACTTTCAACAACCCTGTCCGTAGGGCTTTCATCCACAGGGGTATTGTCCAAATAAGCTCTGATTTTTCCATGAAGACCAAGCCGATACATACAGAAACCGACGACAATGTTGCTTGCCAAGAATACAACCCAGACGATGGAGGCGATCAGAATAGTGTCCATCATTTTTTCTTCATCCCTCTCTTCGTCCGGCCCGTGGGGGTGCTGGTAATACGACCGTCAGGCTGAAGATACTTGCCCCTGTTGGGCCCAGAAACGATACGGGCTACCCCACCGGAGTATACCACCTTGTCGCGAGCCACTACCATGCACCCCCCATCATCTCAAAATCACGCAAGGTAACGTAATCTCCCCGGTTAACGTCCTCGTCCTCATCAAGTGAGGGATGACGCCAACCTCTGGAGGATGTATTAACACCGGGGCGAAGCGGGTCGAACGATAAAGCACCAAGCCCAATGCTCATAAGCATATAGCCCAGAGCGTCAATGGCATGGTCGTCACGTTTAAGAGGCTTTGCACGGAAGTCAGCCGATGCACTTTTGGGCTGTGGCTTCCATTTATACGACTGAAGCTGTGATCTCAGGTGTACACAGCGGGAGCTGATGTGAAGCCTGAAACGCAAAAGGAACTGATGAATAGTCGCAATCTTAGTGCTAACGTCATTAGGGGACGGAATCAGGCTCACACCTTCTTTGGCATACAGCATCATGGGCGATTCACCCGTGGGACCACGGTTTTGTGTCGATGGGTCGGCATAAACATAGGACAAACCGTGGCTTTTTATCCACGATGCAACCACCCTGATGTCAGCCTCTTCGCCGTAAAACTCGTCATAGATCCACACGTCGATCATACCATCGGGTGCAAGGCCGATTTTAGCCACAGGAACAGCCGTGGGAGCACCCACACCGAAGTCAAACCCAGCCTCAATGCGTGGCAAAGATGCCAAATAATGGCGAATCTCGGCCGAATTTTCGTCAAAAGTGTGAATTTTATACGCTTCCTCAACCGTCTGGGCGTGTCTCCCGTCAAGAGAATCAACAAATTCTGTAAAAATCTGTCCTTCAAACACCTCAAATGAGGCATTGAGGAAGCGCTCAACCCACTCCGGAGGGTTATTTTTACGCAAATTCTCCACGTAACCGGGCGGAAGATAGGGGTTATCGTCCGATTTTACCGTGATACCCCAGAACTCAGGGGGTTTTTGTGGCCCATAGAACCATTTCCATATCCAGTTTTTACCCCCGGAGTTACTCGTCACCCATCCACGGAGTGGCCCAACGACCCCACGGAGACGGGCCATGAGCATGAGGAATGTATCCTCAGGCACCTCGGAGCCGTCAGCCTCAGTCGCCTCGTCTATCCACCACCAGTCAAGGTCGAGTGAACCCAGAGGGCCCGGCTCGTCAAGCCGCCTGAACAGGATCTCTGAATATACACCCGGCACAGGAGTGTACAGCAGGAGGTGTCCTGTCGTCTCCTTCCACTTATAAATAAGGTGTGGCGGGCAGATCTCGAAGAAGCGCCGCTGTGTCGTGTCGCGCAGAGACGTTGCCTCAAGCCGTCCGATGAGGCCAAGTGATCCCGGAAACGCCTGTGAAAATTTAATAGCCTCACGAACACCCATTGTTGTCTTACCGCCACCCACACCGGAGACCACAGCACGGAACTTGGCCGGGTTCTGGTGGAACGCCTTCTGATGAGGAAGAGGCTTGTACGAACCGAAACCGTCCTTACGACCCTGACTCTTGCTAGAGATGGCCTCATTCGTCTTGTTTCGGCTTCTTCGGCTTGACATTCCTCACCACCCCAAACTGGTCACTCAGCACGGACTCGATGGTAGAGAGCTCTGCACGAATGACCTTTCCGATGCGTTCAGGGTCTTCATCCACAGGAAACATGAACATGTTGTTGTGGATGACCCGACCGTTGAGCTGAATCGTGAAATTCAGAACGTTTTTACTCCGAGGCATTGCTTTCACCCCCGTTCACATAGTTGGGCATATCGTCACCCCATTCATCACGGGAAAAGACGAGTTGCACAGGGGAATGACGAACTTCGCTTTCGATCTTGTGGTTCTCTCGGTACTTTTCAGGACGGTTCGCCTTGAGGAGCAGAGCCAAAAGGGAATCCGACTTTTCCTTGGCCCGTTCAATGGCAACAAGTTCCAGACTGTCCACAAAACGGTCACGCATTTCTTCAAATTTTTTACTGAATTTGGGATACTTTTCCAGCCATTTTCTGACCGTTCCCGGAGCCACAATTGCCATATCACAGGCCTTGGTGAAGACTCCAGTCTTTGCGTAAGCCTTCAGGAAACGAACCATCGTCTCCTTGCGCTCCGCTTCCGTGTAGTTGTAGCTTCCCTTCGGTCTTACCACTAGGCTCACCTCCTCGTAACAAAATAAGCCACTTCCAAAAAGGGATGGAGTGGCTTAAGGACATGATAGCATAAGAGTCAGAACCTTGTCAAGGACCTCACTTTAGCGCACTAAAGCGCCTTACACGCGGAGCTGCAGTTTGTGTGGGGCATATATGTAAGAAACCCCCGGCCAGTCTGAACCCCCCACCCCCCCCTCCTGCCTGCCAAAAAAAATCGTCCTAAGACCCTTGACAGGATAGATAAAATGATATATCATAAAGACAAATCTAAATGAAAGGAATGGTTAACATGATCAAACAATACTGGACGATGATTCAAAACCTGATCGAACAAAATGGACTGTCACCAGTCGAAGCATTCGGAATGGCTATCATCGGAATGACTGAAGACGTGGACATTCATCAAGAAGACATCGGCCAACTGATACAAGAACTGTCTAGCCAATTCCTTTACTATTACGAAGAAAACTTGCCCGCCGTCGAATGACGGCAATTTTTTTTTGCCTTGATAGATTGCCTGCTATCGCAGGCATTTTTTTTTGCCCCTGTCTGAACTGGTCTTGCCAACCCCCCGAACCAGTAATTTTTTTTCTTCTGGAGCCTTGACATTCCATCATGAATGATATATCATAAAGACAAATCATAGGAAAGGGTGATTCATCTATGAC
>ERZ795042.374-NODE-374-length-37979-cov-22.293745_pt1 | contig 37979 bp, 35 predicted proteins | sample MGYA00375126_ERZ795042 | MGnify/ENA primary metagenome ERZ795042 (study PRJEB30171, sample SAMN05518105) | compost metagenome | isolation source: Feedstock adapted compost from Newby Island compost facility, Milpitas, CA | place: USA:Newby Island compost facility...
ATCGTCCCCACACGCGTGGGGGTGAACCGCAGCTCCTTGCCCGCATGACGCCCCGCACGCCATCGTCCCCACACGCGTGGGGGTGAACCGACTTAGGCCTTGGCGAGCTGGCCTATCGGGGCATCGTCCCCACACGCGTGGGGGTGAACCGTTCCGGCGGGCGTTCAAGGGCTGGGTGATCCTATTGTCCCCACACGCGTGGGGGTGAACCGCCAAGGGGTCATAGCCAAATCGTCCCCACACGCGTGGGGGTGAACCGATCGTGGGCGTGATCTGTGCAGCTTTCATCCCTCCCCTGGCAGCCCACTAATGCCCCAATAGAGAGCGGGAAAGTTCCCCTGGCCACTGTGGACGGGTGGCTGTTATCCCGGTTACAGCTGCACCTCCAGTCAGGATAATACGGATTGTCTCCGGGGCGTACAGTAGCCGTTGTGTTAGGATGTAAGCACGCCGATTGATCTGTGGAACGACTTGAAGGGGGTGCTTATGCGTGTGCTCTATGTAGATATAGATAGCCTGCGTCCTGACCATCTGGGCTGCTATGGCTACCACAGGAATACCAGCCCAAACATCGATTCGCTGGCTCGCGAGGCGGTGGTCTTCCAGAACTGCTACATCTCCGATGCTCCCTGCCTGCCTTCACGCACTGCTCTGTGGAGTGGTCGCTCTGGTTTTCATACTGGCGTGGTCAATCACGGTGGAGTTGCCTCCGAACCATTTCGTGAGGGCCCAAATCGCGGCCACCGAGACCTGTTCGACAGGACAGGCTGGATGGCTCTGCTGCGCAGCCTCGGCATGCGCACCGTCACCGTTAGCTCCTTTGGTGAGCGACATTCCGCATGGCACTGGTACGCTGGCTTTACTGAGATCTACAACCCCGGGAAGAGGGGGATGGATGTCGCTGATGAGGTTACCCCTGTCGCGGTTGACTGGCTCCGGCGCCATGCCCAGTCCGATAACTGGTTCCTGCACATCAACTACTGGGATCCCCACACTCCCTACCGCACACCCGTGGAGTTCGGGAATCCCTTCGAGGGTGAGCCCCTGCCCAGCTGGCTGACGGAAGAGGTTCGCCAGAGGTGCTGGGAGGGCTACGGTCCACATAGCGCACAGGAACCCTCTGGCTGGGGTCAGGAGGATTTTCATCTCAGGTACCCAAGAGTTCCCGCCCAGATCGACTCCATGGAAGCTGTCAGGATGTGGATAGACGGCTACGACGTGGGCGTCAGGTATGCGGATGAGCATGTGGGCAGGTTGCTGAGCGTGCTGGATGAGCTCAGAGTCCTGGATGAAACGGTCGTCATCATAGGGGCTGACCACGGCGAGAACCTGGGGGAGCTAAATGTCTGGGGAGATCACCAGACGGCGGATCAGTTCACCTGCAGGGTGCCGTTGATAGTCCGCTGGCCTGGTCTTACGAGCTCTCCGCGTGTGGATAGAGCACTGCATTATCAGTACGACTGGGCGGCTACGCTCGTAGAGTTGTTGGGAGGGCAGGTGCCGGATAATTGGGATGGCACGTCCTTCGCTGAAGCCTTCAGATCCGGGACAGAAGCTGGCCGTCCATACCTTGTCATAAGCCAGAACACCTGGTCCTGCCAGAGATCAGTCCGGTTTGATAACTATATCTGTCTGCGCACCTATCATGATGGCTACAAGCAGCTGCAGCCTCTGATGCTGTTCGACCTTTCCCTGGGTCCTCATGAGGAACATGACCTGTCGGGTGAGATTCCCCAGATAGTCGACCATGCTATGGGGATGCTGGAGCAGTGGTACAGCGAGATGGCCGCTACCAGCCTGCATGATGTCGACCCGATGATGACGGTGCTGCGGGAGGGTGGTCCCTACTACACCCGAGGGGAGCTACCTGCCTATATCGAGCGCCTGAGAGCGACAGGTCGTGCCCACCACGCGCAGGCATTGGCTGCCAGGCACCGGGCGGAGCTTTGATGTACTGGGGAGTCACGGCTGATAGAGGGTGGAATAGTCGAACTCACCTGCCGGGCTGGGGAGTGGTTGAGCTGTAAGCCCATCTCCATATCTCCTGGTACTCGGCTTTGCCTTCCGGGGTGAATTGTTGAAGCGTCATGCCGTTAGGTAGCGCGAGCACTATCGCCAGCTCGGAGTTGTCACCTGCCGACTCGGCTGCGCACTCTCCAAGGCGCTCGAGCGTGGAGCTATCAAGGATAGTGGGGACCTCCGTCGCTTTGCCCAGCTTGAGGCCATTGCGCCTGAGGACCACGTGTGTTAGCTGGATGTCCTTATGCTCTTCCGGGCTATACAATGTGACGGTACTGTAGTACGACAGATCAAAGAGTCCTGTCCGCAGCATGGATCTTACCAGCGCGTTGTTCCCGGGGTAGGAGTTGGCCCTCAGCGGGACGACTATGTATTCCGCATCCGCAGCTGACATCTGGCGCAGCACCGCCGCAACCGAGAGATACCGGAAGGAGCAGTAGTACTGGCTGTCTAACCACACCGGCGTGGTGAGCCTGCTATAGTTGCGATTCAGCAGCTTACCGATCTTCACACGTCGTATTTGTAGTGGCACCCACCTGTAGTCCCTGGCCGTCAGGAAGGCGGTCAAGTTGAGCTGGTGCGACGCCTTACGGTCGTGTGTGGCGATGACCAGCGACTCCCCCTTGGGCACGTTATTAGATAGCCATCGATAGAGGGCCATCTCTGCCTGCACGTTCGTCTCCCATATGTTGTAGCCTTCTGGAGGAGAGGTAAGAGCCCTGACTTGCGATGTGCCGGTCAAGGTCAGCAGTGCCACGAGCATTGCCAGGCTCAGGGCCCCTGCCACCTTGCCCACGAATTGGTTATTGTCCCGCAGGAGGGTAATCGCTCTCCTTGCCAAAGTGAATATCATTGCCGCGATCGCTATGTAGACCAGAGCCTGATAGACCAGCCACTGACGAGGCGCAAGCTTGATGACCATCAATAGCAGCGCCAGCGGCGTCCACAGGAACAGGTAGTGGGTGTAGACCACCCAGGATGGTTTCCTGGCGAACGACTGTCTGAGGGCGAACACATAGGCCAGAGGTACCAGTATCCATAAATGAAACTCCGGGCGCAGCACATCCCATATATAGCTCCAGGTACTGGTATTGTAGACTTCGCCCTCAGCGCCTCTGAGCAGCATCCAGCTGACCGCTAACACCCAGCATCCATTGACGACTCCTGCCGCGCCCTGCCGGTAACCAGCCAGTCGGCAACCTGACAGGTCGTACCAGGCAGCCTTCAGGCGCAGCCCCCGCCGGCTCAATACAACTGCCACCAGGATACCCGCCACCAGCAGGAGGGGGATGTATACGATCCACTCCTGCAAGCGAAATCGTAAGAGCGTCTCCTGGGTGCTGGAGAAGAGGTATATCTCCCTCACCTTCAGCCACACCCACACCCACCACGGGGCACAGGCGATCGCCGCGGCCGCGTAGTGCAGCACGAGCCATCTGAAGCCTCTGCACATCAACAGGCAGTAGATAATGCCCACAGGCAGGAGCACCATTGCCGTCTCCTTCGTAAGGACGGCCAGCGCAAGTAGTAGTCCCGAGACTATAGGCTTCCAGGCCCTGGGTGACTCCACGTCGGACAGGATTATGGCCAGCTGCAGCAGGACGAACGTCAGCAGCAGGCTATCGACCGTGAACGCGTGCTCCAGGTGTCCCGAGATACCAAGGAAGCTCCACAGGAGTGCCGCCAGGCAGCCTGCCCAATAGCCGCTCAGCCGCGATGTGATCAGGAATATGATCAGTGGGTTAGCCAGAGAGAGTAGTTTCATGCCCCAGGCAACCTGCATGGGATCGTTACCCAGAAGCATGCTCAACGTGCCCACTACGAACGGCAGCACTGGACCGCGCAGCGGCATTGGCAGTTGATCGAAGACCGTGTAGCCTCTACCTGACAGGAGGTTGAACCCCTGCAGCAGATACCAGGCACTATCTGGCCGGATTATCATGTACTTGCTGAACCAGTAAAGAGGTAGGATCGATGCCCCCAGGATTATGGCTAATGGTAAAGCTCTGTAGGCCAGCTTTTTCAAAGACGTGTTCGGCATAAATGTCAACTGCCTTTTGGCACTATAATAAGGATAACTTTTTCGGTCTTATAAATTTACCCTTAAGGAATGTTATGACCTCAAACGGCATACGTACTTTAGATCTGGCTCTGCTTATAACTTATATCCTCCTTACCGGGCTGGTATCCGTCACTTTGGCGCCCCTTTCCAGCTTCTGGTGGATCTTCCCCCTCTGTGCCACGGCGCTGCTGCTAGCAATTTTATTGGGTGCTAGAGGGAGATCAACAGGCAAAGACCCTGTCACCATGGCCAGGATAGTCAGGATTCTTCATCAGAGTAGCACAATTACTCCCGCTCAGCTTGCCTCATCTACCGGGATGTCGCTTAAAGATTCCCGGTCTGTGCTGGAGTCCCTGGTGGGAGAGGGTGTGCTTGTTCGTTCCGAAAACGACTCTGACCTCTACCTGAGGGCTTATTATCCAGCTAATGAGACGCTGGAAAATCGTGTCAAACCTCAGTATCTGCCGGAGGCACCACCTGCCGCAGGCCAGACTCAAAACCAGGATCTGCTGGAACCCCTGAGCGAACGCGAGCTTGAGATCCTTTCCCTCATGGCCTCTGGTCATACCAACAGCGAGATAGCGAGGGAGCTGTACGTTGCAGTTGGCACTGTCAAAAGTCATGTAAATAACATCTACAGAAAGCTGGGTGCCAGGAACAGGGTAGAAGCTCTCTCCCGGGCTCGAGAGCTCGGGCTCATCAGATAAACCTCCATCAATCCGCATTTCAACCCCTCTAAACCACCGAAATCTATCTTTTGGTGGATTATTTGCCAACCGGTTCATTCGCTAGCATGCCAACGAAAGCTGCCTGGTTCGTTGGGGCTGCTTTCCTCGAACTAATCTCGTAATAAATGGGAGGCAAGCTGCGAATATGTCACGTGTAAGTGCGGTGCTCTATAGCATCCTGATATCGCTATTTACGCTCTTCGTCCTTTTACAGGTGTTCTTTGCAGGGCTGGCGGTCTTTTATACCCCCGTGTACTGGACCTGGCACATCACTCTTGTGCATGTGTTTGAATGGATCCCTCTGTTCCTTATAGTGTTCTCCCTGTTAGGGCGTATGTCTGCCTGGGCCAGGTTATCCTCCATAGGTTTATTCCTGTTGCTGATAGTGCAGTACGCAACCGCCAACATAAGAGAGGTCCCCTTCATCTCGGCCTTGCACCCTGTGAATGCGTTGATGATATTCCTGATAGCCATTTTGGCTACCTACTCTTCGTGGCGCGAAGTTCTGGGAGGGGATTGATGAGCGGCGCGAGGCTTTCCCGCAGGCGGTTTATGAAGATGGGGGCTATAGGAGCTGGGGGGCTGCTTCTGACCTGCTGTGGAACCTGTTGTGGTGTGGCCAGGCTTGCTGACAGGTTCTTCGATGTCGGCCTGACAGGCACCCGCTTGCAGAGCCGCATCCCTCTCCCCAGGGAGTTTGAGAATCCTCTGCCGATACCTCCTGTCCTGAGGCCGGTCAGGCGAGATTCGGATACAGATTACTATCGGGTAGTCCAGATGCCCGCCAGGGTAGAGATATTGCCTGGCTTGCGGACGGAAATATGGGGATATAACGGTATGTTCCCAGGCCCGACTATCAGGGCTACGAGTGGCAGAAAAGTGGTCGCTACGCATCAAAACCGTCTGCCCGTACCTACCGTGGTGCACCTCCATGGAGGTAAGACGCCACCTGAGCATGATGGCTATCCAACGGACCTGGTTCTCCCTGCAGGCCAGTCACATATACATGAGCTTGAAGGACATAGCCTCAGGGCCATAGGACACGGCGAATACCCGTATGAGTATCCCAATCAGCAGCCGGCTGCCACCCTCTGGTACCACGATCACCGGATGGATTTCACCGGCCCACAGGTTTACAGGGGGCTGGCAGGTTTCTACCTGATTACTGATGACCAGGAGAGATCGCTGCCTTTGCCGTCGGAGGACAGGGACATCCCGCTCATGATCTGTGACAGGTCTTTCGACGAGGATGGATCTCTTATGTATCCGTCAATTGACCCATCCCTGATGGGGCAGCCCGGAGTCGTCAACGAATACATGGATGGGGTGTTGGGAGACGTCATCCTGGTAAACGGAGCTCCCTGGCCTTATATGAACGTCTCTCGTGTGCGCTACCGGTTCCGTGTACTGAACGCTTCTAACGCTCGAAGGTACAGGCTTGTGCTCGACCCACCGCCCCCCGAAGGTTATTCTTTCACCCAGATAGGTAGTGATGTCGGGCTCCTCGAATCGCCTGTAAGACTGCACAAGTTGGAAATAGCGCCGGCCGAGAGATACGATTTGATCGTCGACTTCTCAGCCTACCAGTCAGGGGATGTGATAACCCTGAGAAATGAGCTGGGCAATGGCAAGACCGCCTTAGTAATGCAATTTAGAGTCTCTGGGAAAGCGGATGAATACAGTCAAATCCCATCAAGGCTGTCCGAGATCGAAAGGCTGGCAGCTTCAGATGCCCTGGTAAGGAGGAGGTTCGTCTTTGCGCGTGGTGTGGCTCGCAACAGCAGCCACACATCTGTAGCCCCTGTAGCTATGTGGACCATCAATGGTCAGCCATTTGATCCGATGAGGATAGATGCAGATGTAGAGCTTGGTGCCACGGAGATTTGGCGCATCACCACTAATGTCCACCACCCAGTGCATCTACACCTGGCTCATTTTCAGGTGCTGAGTCGCAACGGTGGACCGCCCGGTCCTTACGATGCAGGCTGGAAGGACACGGTGGACATGGGCCAGGGGGATACTGTTGAGGTCCTTGCGCGTTTCGACGGCTATAAGGGCAAGTACGTATTCCATTGTCATAACCTTGAGCATGAGGATATGGCCATGATGGGGAACATCAGAGTCAGTTAGTGTATGGGTATGGAGGTGGGGGCCACAGGCCCCCACCAGGCTCTAGGAGAAACTGGATAGAGGCTCGCTCGGAGCTATAGTCTGGGCGTTGACCTGCAGGTTTTCCTCCTCGTAAGAGGAGCGCACGAACTCCACCCTGTAGCTCCTGGACTCAAGGGCAGTTATGGACTGCACCATCCAGCCCTCGACGGTCAACCTGTTTATCCCTCTGTCCATCTCATTACGATTAGAGTACATGACGATTCTCTTCTGCATATCGACTCCTTTCTGTCATACCTTCCTGAAACCTTATCTACTCCCCATTGTCCGCACACAACCTAAGGAACAGGTCTGGATGCAATAAGAGGCTGGTAAGAAAGTTAGTAGCAATTAACAAGCCAAGACCCCTGAAGTTTTCCTTCTTACCGGGCGCTATTTCTTACGTTTTTCTTATCCAGGTATTAGGGTCGTCTGATTTGCCTGGGATACATTTGAACTAGACGATCAGGAACACACAATGGAGGCTAGAGTCATGAAAGGCAGCATCAGGAGATTGCTGTTGGTGCTGGTTATGTTGCCCCTGCTGGCGGCATGCCAGTTTGCACCAGCAACCACTGGTAGTACCACCGTTACACCTACGGCGACGTCCGCGGCTTCAACCAACACAAGCAGCTCGAGCAACACCAGTACTGGTAATCAGCTCTACAGCCTGACCAGCGCTACGCTCAATGTGCCCCAGCTGGTGCAGGAAGTAAAGGATGGGGTCGTTGAGATCATCGCCCAGCAGACATCCGATGGCAGTTACATAAGGGGTATCTCTCAAGGATATGCGACCGGCTCGGGGTTCATCATAGACACTCAAGGGCACATACTGACCAACAACCACGTGATAGAAGGCGCTGATAAAATCACGGTTGTGCTGCCGGACAACAGGATACTCTCGGCCAGGCTCGTAGGGGCCGATCCCACCACGGACCTGGCAGTGCTGAAAGTCGAGGCTTCTAACCTGAAGCCTCTGCGGCTGGGAGATTCCTCCAAGCTGCAGGTGGGTGAGCCTGTAGTGGCTATAGGCAATGCTTTGGGCCTGCCGGGAGGCCCTACCGTCACCACCGGTGTGGTTTCAGCTCTCAACAGATCTGAAGAGGAGCCTATATCAGAGCAACCTGGTTACTACCCGGGAATCACCCAGACGGGCAACAGCCTGTTCGGGCTTATACAGACCGACGCTGCCGTGAACCCCGGCAATAGTGGTGGCCCCCTGCTCAACATGCAGGGCGAGGTAGTGGGTATAAACACCCTGGGGCAGCGCAGCACTGAGTCGGGGGTGACGGTTGAAGGTATCAACTTCGCCATACCTATAAACACCGCCAAGAGGGTGGCAGATGAGATCATACGCACAGGTAAGGTGGTATACCCCTACATCGGGATAAGAACGCAGTTCCTGTATCCTGAGGTATCAGTTATAGAGAACCTGCCTCATGTACTGGGCCAATACGTCGCGAGCGTCGAGCCTGGTACTCCGGCCGAGAAGGCTGGCCTGCGCAGAGGAGATATAATAATCGCCATAGATGGCCAGAGAATCACCAACGAGAGCATGTTCGTGGAGCTCCTGAGGGAGCACAAGCCTGGAGATAAGATAACGCTCACTATAAGGAGGGATGGCAGGAACATCACCAAAGAGGTTACGCTCACCGAGCGACCATCCAACTTGTCAGGCTAGTAAACCTGTGCCATCAGCGGGGTGGTGGCTTCAGCGTCACCACCCCCTTTACCATATAGGCAAAAATGATTTGCAGGGGGATAGATGAAGAGGTTAGTTGCACTATTGTCGGTGGTCATGCTGCTGCTCATAGCAGCAGTGGCTTATAGCTACCTTAAGCCCACAGCAGCACCAAGTGGGCCCATAACCGCTGATCCCGTGTCCACGCCTTCCGGGGATACTGACGCCCGCGTATTCACCATCAGTCAGGAGGGCTCCCAGGCCAGGTTCATCATAGATGAGGTTTTGAACGGCTCTCCCAAAACGGTCGTGGGAACCACCAGCCAGGTAGCAGGGCAGATATCCATAGATCCGAACGACGTATCATCCACTCGTGTGGGCACCATACGCATCAACGCCCGTACTTTCCAGACAGATAGCTCACAGAGGGATCGAGCTATCCAGAACAGGATCCTGGAGACCAGCAGCTATGAGTTCATAACTTTCACTCCCAGGGAGATCACCGGCCTGCCAGGCGATCCTGCCATTGGCAGAACCTACAACCTCAAGATCACAGGTGACCTGAAGATCAAAGATGTATCCAGGGAAGTAACTTTTGATGTTACCGTCAAGCCCGAGAGCCAGAGCAGGCTAACTGGTAAGGCAACGGCCACTATCAAGTATGCCGACTGGGGAATAAGCATTCCTCAGGTGCCGTTTGTGGCCAACGTGTCGGATGAGGTCCGCCTGGAACTGGATTTTCTGGCAGTATCCTCGTAGAGCTGGTTGCTTCGTGTACAGATATGCCTCCTTAGGCATATCTGTACACCTATCATGCATCAGGTTTCCTCGAGCACCGGCAACTCGGTTAATGCCACCTGCATGGCATCCTCGATGTTATCTACCAGCACGAATCGCATCTGATCCCTCAGCTCTTGGGGTATATCCTCCAGGTCCTGTTCGTTTTCTTTGGGGAGGATCACCGTCTTGATCCCCGCTCGGTGGGCAGCAAGCACTTTCTCTTTTATGCCACCCACTGGAAGAACCTTGCCCCTCAGCGTGATCTCACCAGTCATGGCAACGTCGCTGCGTACGAGCCGGCTTGAGCCCAGGGAAGCCAGAGCAGCCACGATGGCCAGCCCCGCAGATGGGCCGTCCTTGGGTATAGCCCCTGCAGGAACGTGTATGTGCACAGTCTTCCCCGTGAAAGCGTCTGGATTCACCCCCAGAGGGTCAGCCTCTGACCGGACGTAGGACAGAGCTATCTGCGCTGATTCCCTCATTACTTCTCCTAGCATGCCTGTGAGTATTACTCTGGGATGAGGGTCTGGCATCATGGTGGCTTCGATGAACAGGATCTCTCCACCTGTGGGTGTCCACGCCAGACCAGTGGCCACACCGGGTCGCGTTATCCTCTCGGCAGTGCTATGGAAGTGTCTGGGATGTCCCAGGTATTCCTGCAGATTGTCCGGGGTGATCTCGATGGACTGAGCCGCACCGTCTGCTATTGCCCTGGCCACCTTGCGGCAGATCGTTGCTATCTGCCTGTCAAGGTTCCTGACTCCTGCCTCCTGTGTATATTCTCTGATGATCTTTCTGATGGATTCCTCGGTGAACCTTAGCTCGCTATCCTGGATGCCGTGAGCTCGCATCTGCTTGGGTATGAGGTATCTTTGGGCTATAAAGAGTTTCTCCTGCTCGGTGTAGCCCGATATCTGTATTACTTCCATCCTGTCCAGCAAGGGCGCAGGGATGGTATCCAGCGTGTTTGCCGTAGCTATGAACAGTACCTGCGAGAGATCAAACGGCACTCCCAGATAGTTATCAACAAAGCTGTGGTTCTGTGCGGGGTCGAGGACCTCCAGCAGCGCAGCTGCGGGGTCTCCCTGAAAACCTACTGTTATCTTATCTATCTCGTCCAGCATGAATACTGGGTCTTTGGTGCCAACTCTCCTCATACCCTGGATAATTCTGCCTGGCATGGCTCCTATATAGGTCCTGCGGTGGCCTCGTATCTCGGCTTCGTCCCTTATGCCTCCCAGGCTCATGCGGATGAACTTCCTTCCCAGCGCCCTGGCTATGCTCTGCCCCAGGCTGGTCTTACCAACACCCGGCGGACCAACAAAGCACAGTATTGGTTCTCTCAGCGTGTCGCCAGATCCCGAAGGTATTGTGTTTTGCTCACCCGTACCTTCCTGGCCAGGGAGGTTGCTTACCCTCTGCTCTCTAAGCTTGCGCACGGCCAGGTGCTCTATTATCCTGTCCTTTACCTTTTCCAGGTCGTAATGGTCCTCGTCCAGGATCTCCCTGGCTCTCTGCGTATCTATGGTCCCTCCGGAGAGCTTGTTCCATGGCAGGTCCGCCAGCCACTCCAAATATGTCCGGATGATAGCGTACTCTGGTGAAGCCATGGGGATGGTGGACAGCCTGTTCAGCTCCCGTTCGGCTTCTTTTCTGGCTTCCTCGGGTAGTCCTGCCTCTTCGATCCTGCGTCTGAGCTCGTTGACCTCGGACTGCTCAGGACCTTCTCCCAGCTGAGACTGGATAGTACGCAACTGTTCTCTCAGGTAAGCTTCCCTCTGGGCCTGGGTAAGCCTCTCCTGCGTCTCGCTCTGGATGCGCTGGCTTATCTCCCTTATCGACAGCTCCTTCTGGAGGATCTCTACCAGCCTTCTTAGCTTGACTTCCAGAGGCTCCAGCTCAAGCAGTTCCTGCCTGGTGTCGACATCGAGCTGGATGGCTCCCGCAATGAAATAGAAGGTTTGGACAGGGTCCTGGATGCTGTCTAGAGTGGGTAGGATCTCATTTGGCAGGTCTGGCGATATCTCCACCATCCTGCGGAACAGGTCGACGGCCACCCTCCGGAGGGCTTCTTCCTCCACGTTGTTCTCGGTCTGGTCCGGGGCAGGCTCGATTCTGGCCACCAGGTAGGGCTGGGTAGATATAAAATCGAGAATCCTCACCCGCTGCACGCCCTGTACCACTATTCTCAGCGTGCCATCGGGTGCCCTGACCAGGTGATGTATGGTTGCTACGGTGCCTATCCTGTAGATATCATCTGGCCCCGCCTGCTCGACGTTCCTGCTTCTTTGGGCTACTAATACGATCAGCCTTCGGCTTCTCATGGAGTCGTCTACGAGGCGTATGGACCTTTCCTGCCCTACAACTATCGGCAGCACCGCGAAGGGGTATATCACCGAATCCCTTAGAGGCAGCACAGGCAACAGGCTGGGTATATTAGCCTCCGGCTGTTCCTGATTGTTCATATCAGCCTCCATGGTCATTAGCCTCTATTGTTCTCAGCTACTTTGGGAAGCGTGATGCGAAGTATGCCGTTATCGTAGTTTGCCTCGACACCCTCAGGATCTATACTTGTGGCAATGGCGATCTCCAGTCGGAATGGCCCATGACGAATCTCGGCGTGTCGGTACACCCCATCCTCCCCGCAGATGTTTATGCTTCTCTCGCCCTCGACCACTAGCGCGTTCTCGTACAGGGTGACGTCTATGTCCTCGGCTTTTATACCCGCGAGCTCAACGATGATGTTTATATGTCGTGGCGTCTCACATATATCCGTCATAGGTCGCCATACTGTGGAGCCCAGTCGGAACATGGGCTGCCGGATGCCCAGCAGCCCGCTCATGACGTTCAGATCATCAAAAGGAGCACTGATCGTGTACTGGTAGCGCAGGTATCTGTAGCGCATAGGGTTTCCTCTCTCCACTATCCGAACTTCAGGCTTTAGATATATCCTTTGTAGCAGATTCTAGCTTCTGTTGGATCTTCCTGCTCTGCTCATCTTCCAGATGCATGCTCTCCACCTTGGAGAATATATCCTCAGAAGGTGCAGACCCTTCCAGCTCCTCATACTCTTCGGTCAGCATCTCCTTGAGGTAATTCCTGGCCAGCTCTATCCTGTAGCGTATGTCCTCTGGTTTCTGCCCTTCGATGCGGGCTATCTCCTCTACGCTCATACCATCAACCATGTGCATCAGGAATGGCTCCCTCCAGGATTCAGGCAGATGACCAATTATGCTGGCCAGCGCTGACTGGAACTCCCGCCTCTCTATTATCTCCTCAGGGATCGGAGCTGTTGGGTCAGGGAGTACATCCATCAGCCTTATAGGTCGTTCCATCAGGTAGTCGGAGTCGTAGTTACCTCCTATCGGTTGCTCGAGAGAAATCTCCCTGCGCCTCTGCCGAGCCTCCCTCACCAGGTTGTTCAGTACTCTTCTTACAAACCTTCTAAGCCATGGGTACAGCGGGCTGTCTGGAGGTAACTCTCGGTACCTGCGCAGTGCCTCCACAAGGGCCTGGTCTACAACCTCTATCGGATGCACGAACCCTGGGGCGAGCTCGCCTGTCGATTCGTAATATCTAATGCGCCTGCGTGCGTAATTTACCAATGGTCTCAGGTACTTGATGGCCTCTCGTGGGAAATCTTCAGGTTCCCTTATACTAGCTTCAACTCTAGCTGTCACTGATATCCCCCGGGATATTATGGTGTTGTACGTAATAAAGTGTATTAGTTTTGCTTATATAAAACCAGGGGAATCCGTGGCTGTGCCAGCTGGCACAGCCACAGAGCTAAACTTACTGGGTAGTGGATTGAGGCTCTATAGATGGCTGAGAGGTCTGTGCACCTGTCGTGATCTGTATTCTCCTTGGCTTAGACTCTTCAGCCTTCGGCAGAGTGAGTACTAGCTCCCCATTCTCGTACTTGGCACTGGCCTGGTCGCCATTTATCCTCGTTGGCAGGGTGAACGTACGCGTCACCTTTCCAAGCCTGCGCTCTCTCACCAGGTAGCTACCTTCTCTCCTCTCGCCTTCCTCCTTGTGCTCGGCGCTGATCGTGAGCGTATCACCAGTTATGGATACGTTGATCTCCTCGGGTTTGTATCCTGGCAGGGATGCTCTCAGCACGAAGTTGTCATCCGTCTCTTCAATATCCACCGGGAAGGAAGATTCCCTTGTGCCCATCAGTAGCGAGGGACTCACGAAGCTTTCCTCCAGCAAGCGGTTGACTGCGTCCCGAAGACTCATCATCTCTCTGAATGGATCCCATCTCTGTATCGACATCTTCTTACCTCCTGCAGAGATATTCTTCCCGATGTGAGCGTAAGCATTGCGTGTGCCAAGGCTACAGTCTATAGGGTATAGTGTGTGATTAAATCGCCAATAATTTGAGGATTTCAGCTGATCTTATGCTTGATGTTACTCTCTTAGGGACAAGTGGGACATTACCCCTGCCAGGCAGGTATCTTTCATCAGCCTTGATAAGGATCGGCGGCAAACTCTTCCTCATAGACTGTGGGGAGGGCACTCAGGTAGCTCTTCGAGCTAAGGGTTGGGGCATCAGGAGAATAGACTCTATCCTGCTCACGCACTCACATGCCGACCACGTGCTGGGCCTGCCAGGATTGCTACTGACTTTGGCTTTCAGCCAGAGGGGAGCTGAGGAGCCTCTCCGCATCTTTGGCCCGCCATCGGTGTTGCCCGTGCTGGAGTCTATCAGGGTCTTTGCCCCAAGGTTACCCTATCCCGTCTATTTCATTCCCCTTGAGGTCGGGGATGAGGTGGATGTAACAGACAATCTGAAGCTGTTTGCTGGTCCCACGGAGCACGACGTACCTTGCCTTTCCTATTCTCTGTACGTGCCAAGAAGTCCCAAATTCGACGTAGAAAGAGCTAATTCCCTGGGGGTTCCCCGAGATCTGTGGGGGCGCCTCCAGCGAGGCGAGAGCGTCTTTGTGGGTGAAAGAGAGATCCAACCTCAAGACGTCCTGGGCCCGCCCAGAAAAGGGCTGAAGCTAGTATTTATCACCGACACCAGGTTCACTGAGGATCTTGTGTCCTTTGCTTCTAGGATCCAACCTCCCGACCTGCTCATATCCGAGGGCATGTATGGGGACGAAAGCATGCGTCCCAAGGATTGGGATGTGCCCCACATGACCTTTGCTGAAGCCGCAAAAGTAGCCTCAGCTTCCGGTGCCAGGCTTCTGTGGTTGACCCATTACAGCCCTATGATGGCGGATCCATCCAGGTACATAGAGAATGCTCGCAGGATATTCCCCAACGCCATCGCAGCGCATGATGGCACAGAAATCTCTTTGAGCTACGAGGACTGAATCGTTATCAACAAGGTACCATGTGTGGCACAATGTGAATTGGGGGTACACCTGCCTAATAAACCTTGAAAGGATTTCAAAAGATATGACAGTGCGTGTTGGCTTCATAGGAACAGGAGGAATAGCTACAAGTCATCTGCTTAACCTGGCATCTATAGAGGATGCAGAAGTTGTCGCTCTATGTGATATAGCTCCCAACAGGGTAGAAGAGGCCAGGGAATACGTAAACAGGAACATCCTGACCAGATCGGAAGCCGAGGGCGTAGAGCCCAGGCTGATCGAAGCCGCTACGTACACTGACTACAGACAAATGATAAGAAATGAGCGGCTGGATGCGGTCTACATCTGCCTGCCCCCGTTTGCACATGGCGATCCAGAACATGCTGCGTTGGATGCGAACCTGCACATGCTAGTAGAGAAGCCCGTTGCGTTGGATCTGCGAGTCGCCAACGACATATTGCGCAGGGTAAACGAGCAGGGTGTCATAGCTACCGCGGGCTATCAATTGAGGTACATGGGCTTTATAGATAAGGCCATTGAGCTCTTGAGGAATACCGTTATCGGACAGGCTATAGTCCTGCGCTTTACCAGGACCCCTGGCACCAGCTGGTATCACCGACAGGATAGATCTGGTGGCATGATGATAGAGATGGCCACTCATCAGGTGGATCTTCTCAGGTTCCTGGTGGGGGAGATACGTAAGGTCTATGCAGCCGCTGCCACACGAATAAACAACCTGGACAATCCGGAGTACGATATATTTGACGTTAACTCTTCGACCTTCACGTTCGACAATGGAGCCGTATGCAGCTTCGCTATCAACTTCCTTACCGGCCCTTCTGGCTTGCCGGATCTAAGGGGAGTTCACATCTTCTGCAAGGACTACATCCTTTCGATGGATATCTCACTCAAGGTCCGACGTGGAGATGATATCGAGGAGTTTGGTCTGGAACATGACCCAATGCTGGAGGAGGACAAAGCCTTTATAGAGGCGGTGAAGACCTCCAATCCAGCGATCCTCAGATCTGACTACCTCAGCGCGGTGCGCACACTGGCTGTAACCATAGCCAACGATAGATCCGCAAGATCTGGCATGCCTGTAGATGTCAGCGACTTGTTGCGGGCGGAGGCCCCGCAGGCTGCCTGGTAAAATTTTCGGGAGGAGAAAGAAGGTGCTTATAGGAGCTCGTCAGGATTGCGTACTAGGTGATACCCTGGAAGATCGCATGAGGATACTAAAGGCCCTGGGATACGACTTCGTTGAGCTGGCACTAACCCGCTCGGAGATAGCAGAGCTGGATGCTCATTCCGCCGACTATTACAGGAACGTCGTAGAGAGTACCGGCTTACCTATACTCTCCACCAGCATGGGGCATTTTGGGCATTTCGCATCCCTCAATGATGAGGAAAGAGCAGAGATAGTATCGCACGTGGACAAGCTTATCACCTTCACTCATGACATAGGTGCTGATGCTATACTGCTGGCCACGCAGGAAGAGAGCCTGAAGGCCAGTGAGTACCTGGGTGTCTACAGGCAGCATCTTTTGCCTCTGGCAGACAAAGCCTTAGATTTGGGAGTAACCTTGGCCCTGGAGCACGTCAACTGGTACAAGCCCTGGGCTCTAGCTGAGCTAGTGAAGGGACTCAATCACCCGGCGGTTGGTATCTACTTTGATATGGGTAACTGCCTGTATGTAGGTGAGAATCCAAAGGAACAGGCCAAGATATGCGCTCCCTACGCGGCGCATCTACATATCAAAGGGGGACCTGTGGCGCCACTGGCTGCCATGCCGCTGGAGGAGATCAAGAGCATACTTGAGGCTGGGGGGTTCCATGGCAGGGGTTGCCTGGAGATCATGACGGTGGAGGGGAACAGGCACCTGTCTGAGGCGATGGGCCTGCTGAAGATGGCCGGTTACAAGTAGACTAGAACTTGAAGGTCTCCACTAGCCTCTTGTCGGACTCGCCGGTCACTTGGGCCACCACCTCCACATGTGTCTCGAGCCCTGATCCCTTGAGCTTTTGACGTAGCAGCTCATCTATCTGGAAGATGCCCGCTGCATTGCTCATGTGGATGGTAACCCTTATGGCCTTCTCCTGACCCTGGTTTATTTCCACCTTCTCTATTGCGGCGGCAGATACGGAGTGGATGTTGACGTGCCCACTCTCGAAGGGTATTCGGGATCTGCCCTGGGCCATGTCGAGCGCGTCCGCTACCCGCACTATGCCTGCTTCCAGGGTCAGAGGCTTGCCATCGCTTCTGTGCGTGATGATCGCATGCAGCGTTTCCGAGATGATCACTCGGCGTTCAGCTGGTGGGTACAGGTTCTTGAGGAGCTCCTGCAGCTTGGGTAGGGCTATAAACAGGCTCATGAATTCATGCTCGTCCCTGTGTATGGACATGCCACAGTCGTGCAGGAGTGCTGCCAGTACCACTACCACTTCTGCATCGTGCTCGGTCATGCCGTGGTCTTTGACTATTGATGGTTGTATATCCCTGGCAATCAGGAGGCGGAGTAACCTAAGAGCCAGATTGGCAACTATCTGCACGTGTACTGGGCCGTGATCGCTCATGCCCAGCCTGTCAACCCCGTTGACGTTCTGGCACCTCCAGATAGCATGCAGGTCCTCATCGGAGTTCACAATACCTACTAGTTTCTGGAGCGTGGGATTATGTCTTGTCGGCAACCTGATTATCTCCGAGGGCTGCAACGGGGTGGTGCCTGAAGGCGATACCTCTGGCCCTGGTTCCTGGGGAAGGTCAAAGCCTTCTGACTCCTGCCTGTCTATGCTTGTAGCTCGGTTGCTTTCTTCCTCCAAGATCCACCTCCATCTTGTGCACAACTTACAAGCTATGAAATTATAATGCGTGTTACACTCTAGAAGATTTTTATCTGTTAAGGTATAACAATCGTCAATCAGAGGTCTAATTAGTCTTAGTTTTCTTCTTGGAGAAGGGATGATGTCGAGACTCGTGAAGCTTGGAAGACTACAGAGGATCGAAAGAATACTTTACCAGAACCCGCAGGGTCTTACTATCCAGCGCCTGGCTGAGCTCTGTGATGTATCTATCAGAACTATATATCGTGATATCAAAGATTTGGAACAGATCTTTGAGGTCCCTTTGACCAGAGAAAACGGCAGGTGGAAGGTCGTTCGGACTTCTTACCTGCCGCCAGTCAGGTTCTCTTTGCACGAGGCCATGGGGCTGTTCCTCTCCTACCGTCTGGCACTTCGCTACATGGACAAGCAGAATCCCGACCTCGAGGAGGCCTGGAGCAAGATAGGAAGTGTGATGCCCGAGCCTATATCTCGGTTCTTCCCCGAGACTCTTAAGGAGATCAAGAATAAGCCATTAGACAGAGAGTACAACAGGACCGTTAGGACTCTCACAAGCGCTTGGGCCGAGGGCAGAAGGGTAAGGATTCAGTACCTGTCCTCCAGAAGATCAACGCCCAAGGAGAGGCTAATAGAGCCCTATTTCATGCAGCCCTCGGGTATAAGCCATGCGTTGTATGTCATAGCCAGAGATGTGGAGATCGACGAAATACGCACCTTCAAGGTACAGCGCATAAAGGATATAGAGCTTACTGATGAAAAGTACGAGATCCCGGGAGATTTCGATGCCCTTGAATTTCTCAAGAACAGCTGGACCATCTGGTCAGATGAGCCTGTCGAAGTAAAGGTCAGGTTTAGCCCCAGGGTGGCTTCGGCTGTGAAGGAAGCTATCTGGCACCCCACGCAGGAGCTCAAGGAGGAACCAGATGGCTCAGTCATATGGACAGGCAGAGTTTCCGGCATCCTGGAGATAAGTGCCTGGATACGCTCGTGGGGAGCCGAGGCAGAGGTGCTTGAGCCCAAGTCTCTTCGTGAGTCCTTTGTCAACGATGTACAGAGTTTGGCTAAGCTATATGGCCTGGGCCTGACAGAATCCGCTGGCAAGCAAGAGGGACAATGCGCAGTTGAGATACAGGACGCGAAAAACTTTGCGCATGAGACTCCGTAGAGGGGACGACGATACTAGATGCTGTAGTGGTTGGCAGCGGGCCTAATGGACTGGCTGCTGCCATAACTCTAGCGCGTAGGGGTTTACGAGTACTGCTGCTCGAAGCCAGTGATCACCTAGGAGGAGCTGCGGCATCTCTACAGCTTACATTACCTGGTTTCACGCACGACCTGGGCGCCGCGGTCCTCCCGCTAGCCTTTGCCTCGCCTTTCTTCCTAGAGATGCCTCTGAGAGATCTGGGAGTGGAGTGGGTGTACCCTGACGTGCCGCTAGCCCACCCCCTGGGACCCAGAGAGGTCTTGTTGCTCCATGAATCAATTCGAGAGACGGCTATGCAGTTTGGTGATGATGGAGCTAGATACTCGCGATTGATAAGCCCTTTGGTGTCTGAGTGGCCAGGACTAGCGAGGGACCTGCTGGCTCCCGCTATAAAGATTCCTCGGACACTATCTTATATACGTTTTGGTGTACATGCTCTGCTTCCATTTAGTGTCCTCGCTGATGCGCTGTTTTCTACTTCCCAGGCCAGGACGTTACTAGCAGGTGTGGCAGCCCATTGGGCTATGCCTCTTACCAGACCGCTTACCAGCGTTCCTGTCCTGCTCTTATGCACGCTAGCTCATATTACCAGGTGGCCTATGGTGCGAGGGGGTACCGGCAGGCTAATAGAGGCTATGGCAGCCTATTTCAAGGATCTTGGGGGAGTTGTGCAGCTATCCGCTCCCGTACACAGCCTAAGTGATATCCCGCCTGCTAAAGCGGTGTTATTCGACCTCGCTCCCAGGCAGATAGTTGACATCTTGGGTGATAGACTCCCATCTGGATACAGAAGAGCATGTGCGAGATACCGGCATGGGCCTGGAGTGTTGAAGTTGGATTGGGCTCTGTCCGCACCTATACCCTGGATATCTGAAGCTTGCAGGTCTGCTGGGACTGTACACTTGGGAGGCACTTTTGAAGAGATAGCTTCCACTGAGAGAAGCGTCTGGGAAGGGCGTGTACCCTCGAGTCCTTTTGTGATACTCAACCAGCCCAGTGTCTTTGATCCAGGCAGATGCCCTGGTGGTCACCATACTGCCTGGGCTTATTGCCATGTACCCGTATCGATCACCAACAAAGAAGTGGAGTATCTGGCAAACAGAATAGAGAGCGCGATTGAGGAACTCGCACCTGGCTTCAGAGATACGATATTGGCCAGATCAGTACTTGCCCCCACAGACCTGGAGTATCTCGACTCAAACCTCGTAGCTGGGGATCTAACTGGAGGGGTATTGGATCTATGGCAGGTTTTGGCAAGGCCAGTTCTAAGTCATGTGCCTTACAAGATCCCTGTGCGTGGGATGTATATCTGCTCCTCCTCCACCCCTCCAGGCCCTGGAGTGCATGGCATGTGTGGGTACTGGGCAGCTAGATCAGCCCTACGCTACACGTTCCATATGGAGTGAACCTGGACTTCCTCCATGAGAGCAGACTCTGCCCCGTCCACGGCCCTACATACAAACACTTTAGGTTCTTTCCCTGTCCTGGCAGGATATTCTTGCATCACTCTCTCATAGAGCGTTGGTACAGCATCCTGATGTACTAGCGCCAGAGCTACTCCGCCGAATCCTGCACCGGTCATTCTAGCCCCAATGACCCCATCTGTATCCCAGGCTATCTCGACGATTGTGTCCAGCTCAAAGGAACTCACCTCATACAGGTCTCTAAGGCTTATGTGAGACTCCTTCATTAGGCGTCCAATAGCAGCTGCATCCCCGTTACGTAGTGCCTCCGCCGCCTCGAGCGTGCGCATGTTTTCCTCTATCACATGCCTCGCCCTCTTACGCTGGGTGCTGGTAAGCAGATCCAAATTTTCTTCAAGTTGCTCTAGCGTCACATCCCTTAGGGCTTTTATCCCTGATATCCTGGTGCTCAGCCTGGTTACAGCTTCCTCGCAATCCTGCCTTCGCTTCCTGTACTTGGACCCTGCCAATTCTCTGCTTACGCCCGTATCAAGTATTACCAAGGATACGTTCGGCAGATTTATGGGTATGTGCTGATACTCCAGCGACCTGCTATCCAGCAGCAGGGCGTGGTCCTGACGGCCTAGCGAGGAAACGAACTGATCCATGACTCCGCAAGGCACACCTACGAAGTCATTCTCCGCTCGTTGCGCTATGAGGGCCACCTCTTCACCACTTAGTTCTATATCTGCTGCCCTACAGAAGGCATGAACGAAGGCGACTTCCACGGCTGCTGAAGAGCTCAGTCCAGACCCCACAGGTATGTCGCCCATGTACACTGCTTCCATACCTCTGAGCTTATAACCTCTATTCTGCAGTTCTACCGCTACTCCTTGTGGATACCTTAGCCACAGGAAGTCGGTGCGATTATGGTTCTCCAGATAGAAGTCGGATTCCTTGCCCATATCCAGGGCCACCAGTCTCACCAGAGAGTCGTTTCTAGGCCTGCACACCACGTTTATCTCGTAGTTGATGGCCGCCGGTAGCACCCAGCCATCGTTGTAATCGGTGTGTTCGCCTATGAGGTTTATCCTTCCCGGTGCTCTGGAGGCTATCGTAGGCTTTCCACCATAACGCATCTCGAACGCTCGTATCAGAGCTCCTATATGCTTGAAGCGATACTCCTCGGTCATTCAATGCTCTCCTTGTCTGGTATGACTGCCCTGAGTTCTGGAGCTTTCTCCTCTGGCAGGGAGTCATTGATGAAAGTCCCTGCTCCAGTTTCACTACCCGCAAGATATTTGAGCTTGGTAGAGGTTCTATGTGGAGGATAGAACTGTAACTGGAAGTGGTAGTAAGGATGCTCTTGGTCGTCAGTAGGTGTCTGGTGCAGGGCCATTATAAACGGCATGCTGAACCCGAACAGCTTGTCGTATCCAACAAGTACTCTCTTGAGGGCATAAGCTAGATCCCAGGATTCTTCGCTCGTTATCTCAGCCAGGGATCCGAAATGCCTCCTGGGAATTATATGCACCTCATATGGCCAGCGCGCATAGAAGGGGATAAACGCTACAAAGTTGCCTTCCTCAAAGAGTATCCTTTTGCCATAGTTAGTTTCCTGTTGCAGGACATCGCACACCAGGCATCTTCCCGTCTTCGCCTGATGCTCGCTAAGAGCACTTAATTCCCTTTGCATAAGGGGAGGGATGAAAGGGTATGCATAGATCTGACCATGCGGATGGTGCAAGGTCACACCTATTACCTCTCCCTTATTCTCAAAAATAAACACGTACTTAACGTAAGGCAAGCTACCAAGCTCTATGTAACGATCGCGCCAGACAGCTATCAGGCGGCGAATGTGGCTCACGCTCTGGTCGGTAAGTGTGGTGTCATGCTCTGGAGTATATACCACTACCTCACACACGCCCTCTGCAGGCCGCACATCGAAGATCCCCATAGGCTCTATCGCCGGTTGCGGTGGTTGCCTCTGCAACGATGGGAACTTGTTCTCGAAGACTGCTATATCGAAAGTCTCCACTGGAATTTCTGTCTCATGCTTGCCACTCTTAGTAGGGCATAACGGGCAGTAATCCCTTGGAGGGAGAAAAGTTCTGTCCTGCCTGTGTGTGGCTGTGATCACCCATTCCCTGAGTAGCGGATGCCATCTGAGCTCAGACATCTTTGTTCCCCTCCGAGGATGTCACGGCTTGATCCTGCCCATGCGCTGGTACCTGCTGTTGGTCGGTGTGCTCGGTGAAAGTGTAGTAGATTATGTATCTGCCGTCTTTCTTCTGTTCTTTGGATTTGATCATCTCTGGCTGCCAAGATTGACTATCTGCTGCCATAACCAACCTCTTCCTTGGTCTTCGCGTGCTTTGCATTCTACAACATAACACCTGTCAAGCGAATGAGCGAGATATTAGTACTGCCTGGATCTAGCCAAAAATGCCTATCGTGTAAACGCATATCCTATGAGTATATTTGTAGCGATGATTACTTCAGTAAGGGAAATCTAGTTGGTTTGCAGCGTGGCCAAGGGAAGGATCTTACTGGTCGAGGACAGTCTCCCCACACTCCTTTTCCTGTCGGATGTGCTGGAGGATGAGGGGTACGAAGTCAAAGCGTTATCGGAGAGCAGTGAAGTATTGAAAGTGGTCGGGGAATTTATGCCCGACGTGATCATTTCGGATATAAATATGCCTGCGATCGACGGCGTCACTCTCTCCTCCATAGTGAGAAGGTCTTTTCCAGACCTGCCGATAATACTATGCTCGGCAACCAGGCCTAAGCCCCGACAGCAGCACATACTGGACAAGCTACAGCACTGCTACTTTCGGATCAAGCCTCTGTGTGTTCAGGAGCTTCTATCTCTGCTGGAGAAGCTTGTCGAGTAAGACTACGAATTGCCAACCTTCACTGGATCAATGTAGCCGCAAGTTGATACGATTATCCCGGATTTTTATTCAAAATAGCTTTCGGGGGAAGAGATGGATAAGTTGCACATAGGTATCATTGGTGTGGGTTGGCCTGGTCAGCGGCACATAGAGGGGTACAAGAGACGTGAAGATGTCGAGATAGTAGCTGTATCTGATGTCAACACAGAACTGGCCCAACAGATAGTGGACCAGTACGACCTGAAAGCTCAGATCTATGCAGACTACCACGAGATGCTGCAGTCAGCCAATGTAGATGCCGTGAGCATCTGCACTCCTAATTTCCTCCATGCGCCTATGGCTATCGATGCCCTGGACGCTGGTAAACACGTGCTGCTTGAAAAGCCATTGGCGCATAATCTGGAGTCGGGGATCAAGATAGCTCAGAAGGTCAAGGAAACTGGCCTGGTCTTTATGATCGCCTTCAACAACAGGTTCAGGCCAGACAGTAAATTGCTCAAGGCACGCATTGAGGAAGGGCTGCTGGGTGAGATCTACTATGCCAAGACCGGCTGGCTGAGGGGGGCAGCTGAATTCTTCCTTAGAGGATGGTTCACTCAGAAGGAAAAGTCCGGCGGTGGACCTCTCATTGACCTCGGAGTTCATATGCTTGACCTCGCCCTATGGTTTATGGGTAATCCCAGACCTGTAAGTGTTAGTGGGTCCGTCTATTACAAGTTCACAGATGTGATGAAGGCAAGCGCTGGGCAGGCAGACGTGGAAGATCTATCCACAGCTTTTGTAAAGCTGGATAACGGCGGCACGATAGTGCTTGATGTCAGCTGGATATCACATATCAAGAACCCGGACGAGGTATATTGCCAGCTGTTTGGCACCAAGGGTGGTGCAAAGATAGATCGTCATACAGGCACCGAGGACCTGGACATATATACCGTTGTAGACGGTGTTACCGTGCTCCAGAAACCAGAGTTCAACACGTGGCGCCAGAGGCAGCCTGGATATATGCTCTATGAGTCCTTTGCAGGGGAGACCTCTCACTTCGTGGACTGTGTCAGGGAGAACAAGCAGCCTGAAGCTAACATTCAGCACGGCTTGGACGTACTACGCGTGCTGGACGCTATATACAAGTCTGCTGAGAGCGGGCATGAGGTCATTATAGATACTAACCTCTAATTGGCATGGAAGGTGCTAACTCTACAGTTAGCAAGAGCAGGAGGTTAGTGCCGTGACTCTTTCCGGGCAGAGAAAAATAATTCTACTGGCGGCCGATGGCGTCCATGAGAACGAAGTGCTCAGTATAAGGGAAAGGGCGTCTGCTGCGGGGATGAATTTGGTCATAGCCTCTTTGACTGGTGCTGCGCTACAGTCGGTAAATGGACTCGATAAAGGACAGTTGCTAGAACCTGATATGGCTGTTGACCAAGTCAAGCCGGAAGACTATGATGCTTTGGTCATACCTGATGGTCTGTATTCAGTTGACGCTCTGAGAGGCAATACGCTAGTGATCGAGATAGTAACCAAGTTTCTGGAAGAAGGTAAACCCTTGGGAGTTATAGGCCATGCTCCCTGGATTCTAATAGAATCAGGACTTGTCACTAATCGCTCTCTGTCATCCTGGCACACTCTCAGGGTCGATATACTGAATGCGGGCGGACACTGGGTGAAATCCCCAGTTCATAACGATATGGCGCTGGTGAGCGCTGCTTCTTCCGATTATATAGAGGACTTTCTGGACAGATTTATCAGTGAAGTCCAGTCCGGCGTGCATACCTCCAGAGGAGCAGCTCCTGGCAAGGACAAGGTCCTGGAGTCATCGGAGGAGTCCTTCCCTGCAAGCGATGCTCCCGGCTGGGTGTCGAGTTCAGAGAGAGAGGAGGAGTCGTAGCCCCAAAGGGCTACGACTCAATATTTATCTTATCGATATCTATCTGTGCTCTCTGCAGCCTGCCGCTGAAGTCTATATAGACAGACTTCCATTCGGTAAATACATCCAACGCAGCCCATACGGCTCCCTCTCTATGTCCATTCCCTGTACCTTTGGTGCCTCCAAAAGGCAGGTGCACTTCTGCCCCTATAGTACCGTGGTTGATGTAGACGATACCTGTATTAAAGTCGCGCATGGCTCTAAATGCCTTGTTGATATCTCTAGTATAGATAGAGCTGGAGAGCCCATACTTCGTGCAATTGTTTACCTTTATGGCTTCCTCAAGGCTGTTGACGGTTATCATCGAGAGTACCGGCCCAAATATCTCTTCCTGAGCTATACGCATGTTGGGGTCAACATCTGTAAATAGAGTGGGTTTATAGAAGAAGCCCTTGCTCAATTCTCCATCTGTAGCTCTATCCCCGCCAATGAGAAGCTTTGCTCCTTCCTCCCTGCCGATACCTACGTACTGATGAATCTTGTTGAGTTGCCTCTCATTGATGACTGGGCCAACATCTGTTTCTGGATCCAGCCCGTCTCCCAGTCGCAGATTCTGGATGCGGGACAGAAGCTTCTCTGTAAGCGTGTCTCGTATGCTCTTGTGAACTATCAGTCGGCTACAGGCCGTACATCTCTGACCAGTGGTGCCAAAAGCGCTCCAGAGAATGCCCTCAATCGCCAGATCGATGTCTGCGTCATCCATCACAGTTATCGCGTTTTTGCCGCCCATCTCCAGGCTGATCTTCTTGTTCTTGCTAGCAGTCTGTGTTAGTACCTGCGAGCCAGTGTCAGTGGATCCGGTGAACGAGATTACATCCACACCGGGATGTTCAAGCAGGGCCTTACCTACCTCTTCTCCTGTACCTGTCACTAGATTAAGGACACCTGGAGGTAGCCCCGCTTCTTCAAAGATCTTTACCAGCTCAGCCCCCAGCGCAGGGGTATCAGAAGCCGGTTTAAACACTACGGTGTTGCCGGCCACTAGCGCTGGCATAAGCTTCCACGTAGGGATCGCGATCGGGAAGTTCCAGGGAGTTATAGCTGCTACGACGCCCACTGGGTCCCTGACTGCCATCTGAAACTTATTAGGCATCTCCGAAGGAGTGGTAACGCCGAAGAGCCTCCTGCCCTCTCCACCCACGTAGAAGGCCATATCTATGCCTTCCTGCACGTCTCCCCTAGCCTCTGTCAGAACCTTCCCCATCTCCTGAGTCATAAGTCTGGCCAGATCTTCTTTGCGTTCTTTCAGAATACGACCGACCTCATAGAGTATTTCTCCCCGTCTAGGTGCAGGATATAGCCTCCACTTATCGAAGGCTCTGCGCGCCGCCTGTACCGCTTTATCTACGTCTTCTCTGGAAGACTTGGCCAGGACCGCTACCACTTCCCCATTGGCGGGGTTTATGCTCTTGAAGGTTTCCCCTGTGGATGAAGGTACCCACTTGCCGTCGATGTAGTTCATGTACTCTCTCATAACCCTTTTTACCTCCACATACCGCCTCTAGCAGCCGGATTATAACACTATCCGTCATGCCAGTTTGTTGCTTTGGATCAAGATTGCAACTATCATGTTTGTTAGAGAGCAGGAGTTTTCTCCGATGAGACGAAGGCGTAAGTCGCGCTTTGCAAACTCAATGGAAGAGAGGTTTGCCGCTATATTGGATCTCCTGCGCCTTCGGTGGCAGTATGAACCTCACACATTCGTCCTCCGCCGCAGATTTGATGGATCTCCTATGGTAGCCTTTACGCCTGACTTTTACCTTGAAGAGTTCGATCTCTACGTGGAGCTCACCATGCACAAACGTAGATTGGTAACTCTGAAGAACCGGAAGGTCAGGCTAATGCGTGAGAAATACCCGGAGCATAACATCAGGTTGCTTTATCTGCACGACTGTCTGTCTCTAATCCGACCTGTGAGATCCTACAAGGAGAGGGAGAAAGTCCTTCGTAGGCTTATTCCCTGGGCATCCCAGGAGCACTACGATCGCGTTAGGTGGCACAGAAGGTTAGTTAGGCGAGTATCATCATCTGGACGTGTCCACTTCCTGGGTAAGGTTCTGTCTTTGGGGGCAGATTGGGCGGGCAAGGAATGCATTATATGGGTCTATTCGGACCACCTGGATATAGAAATTGAGGGCAGGACAATAGCCTCCCTGGAATGCGCATACGACAATCGCAAGGATAAATTACTGCAAGTCCAGTCTAAGGTCCTCATAGATAATGAGCCTCTGGAGGGTAATCTTCTCCCCGCAGGTAGAAGAATCCTATCCCTAGTGCAGGAGGATACGGGCAATGCGAGCCATGGCTTGGTTCGCTGCTACGCACAGGCCAGCTTTCAACTGTTTTAGGTTTTATGCTTGTTTTACGCTTGCTGTTGATCTTTTTGCGGCCAATTTAGATAAGAAAACTATACTCCTTTTCAGTCAATGAAGAAACAAGCAGTTGGACTGGAAAGGGGTTGGAAATGATCGGATTTTACTTTATTTATCCGCTGATCGCTATGCTGTTCCTCTTTTGGCTGTTCTACACCCCCAGCAGACCGTCCTACTAGAAGCAAGATAGGAGCGGGAGGAGGGCAACCCTCCTCCCGCTATGGGGTCGGTTAGTGGGTCTGCTGAGGTGGTGTCTTTTCCCTGTAACCCTCTACTACGTCCTTAGCCGGGCTTACTACCGCTAGGTCGTTCACAACGGTCTTTACCCCAGGCATACCCTTTACAAGCTTCTCAGCTCTAAGCCTTTCGTTCTCTGTGTGGACCGTGCCGCGCAGGAAGACCGTACCACCCACCTCGGCCTCGACCTCTATTGCGTGCTCCTTGAGCTTATCATCATCAAGGATCTTGTTAATTACCTGCCTCATCAACCCCAGATCGTGATTGCCAGTCTCCTTGAGCTTTTCACCTTCTGGCACTACTGAGATCTCGTTGATGACCTCAGTTACTCCTCGCACCCGCGATGCGATAAGCTCCGCTCGGTGCCTCAGGTTCTCCCGGGGCACTGATCCTCTAAGGTACACCACCCCGCCTGGCTCAGCATTTACGTTGAGTCTGGGCAGTCTTCCTATTACTGGATCCTCACCCAGCCTGGTTTCAACTCGGTGCTCTATAGTCTCGGGTGTAAGGTCATAATCAGTCTTTTGAGCTACTCTGTAATACAGGGCCCTGGCCTTTCCCGTTACCATGTGGCTCGTGTACCTTAGGGTTCTGTTAGCCTGTCTGCTGGTAACTCTTAGGTACCTCTGCCCCTTCTGCAGGATATACGATCTGGTCGCTCTACCCGTCCTGGGAGCAAACAGGAGACCCGCTATCGCACCTAGAACAGCTCCTATTCCCAGGAAGATCAATCTGCTTTTATTGTCCACCTTAGGAGGCTGAGATCTCCTAGAGATCATCGTTTCAAGCGATTTACCGATATTCTGAGGCAAACTAAATTTACCATTACCTTCCGGGATTTTGACTCGTTGCGTTTCCCATCTTATTTCCGGGACTTTTACGTTTATTCTTGCCATCTTTATCCACCTCCTTTGTTAGTCCCTGGATAGTGGCAAGTTTTATTCGAGCAATTAGTGGGCCAACAATGCTTAAAAACAGCAGGCCGCGATCGGGATCGATCGCGGCCTGCTGGTAAGTCTACTGGACTAGTAGTCCATTGGTGGAGTGGAAGGAGCCTTCTCCTTCTCAGGTATGTCGGTAACCAGAGCCTCAGTTGTCAGGATCATGGCCGCGATCGAAGCAGCATTCTCCAGAGCTGAGGTGGTCACCTTGGCAGCATCCATGATGCCGCGCTCCACCAGGTCGGTGTACTCATCTGCCCAGGCATCATAGCCGTAGCCCTTCTTGCCCTCGTGCAGAGCCTGGCGTACGGTCTGGACGACAACACCACCGTCCTGGCCAGCGTTCTCGGCGATCTGGCGCATAGGCTCCTCGAGCGCTCTCTTTACAATCAGGATTCCGGTCCGAACGTCGCCCTCGGCATCATCCGGGTTGAGCTTCTCGGATGCGTACAGCAGAGCGACTCCACCGCCAGGAACGATGCCTTCCTCGACTGCAGCTCTGGTCGTAGATAGAGCGTCCTCTACGCGGGTCTTGCGCAGCTTGAGCTCGACCTCGGTGGCAGCGCCAACCTTGATCACAGCCACTCCGCCCTGAAGCTTAGCCAGTCTCTCCTGCAGCTTCTCGCGATCGAAGTCGCTAGTGGTGGTCTCGATCTGAGCTCTTATCTGCTCGCACCTGCCCTTGATGGCGTTAGGATCACCATAACCCTCGACAATAGTGGTCTCGTCCTTGGTAGCTACCACTCTGCGGGCACGACCCAGATCCTCTACCTGGACGCTATCCAGCCTTCTACCGACCTCCTCGCTGATTACCTGAGCGCCGGTCAAGATCGCTATGTCGCGGAGCATCTCCTTGCGGCGATCACCAAAGCCGGGCGCCTTCACAGCGAGAGCGTTGATCGTGCCACGGAGCTTGTTGACTACCAGTGTAGCTAGTGCCTCGCCCTCTACATCCTCGGCAATAATTACCAGGTTCTTGGTTACCTGCAGGACTCTCTCGAGGGTTGGCAGGATGTCGTTGATGGACGAAAGCTTCTTGTCGGTTACCAGGATGTAAGGCTCCTCGATGACGGCCTCCATCCTCTCAGCATTGGTTACGAAGTAGGGGGAGATATAACCACGATCGAACTGCATACCTTCGGTGTACTCTACCTCAAAGCCGAGGCCCTTGCTCTCCTCGACGGTAATTACACCGTCCTTGCCTACCTTCTCCATCACCTCAGCAATGAGGTTACCGATCTCGGAGTCTGCGGAAGATACTGTAGCAACCTGGGCAATATCCTCACGACCCTTAACTGGAGTAGCCAGCTCCTTGACGGCATCCACTGCCTTCTTAGTAGCCATCTCGATGCCCTTGCGGAGCTGCATTGGGTTTGCGCCGGCTGCTACATTGCGAAGTCCTTCATGAACTATAGCCTGAGCCAGAACGATGGATGTGGTGGTACCATCACCTGCTACATCCTCGGTCTTGGTAGCCGCTTCCTTCAAGAGCTGAGCCCCCATGTTAGCAAATGGGTCCTCAAGCTCGATCTCCTTAGCTACGGTCACACCATCATGGGTAACATTAGGAGCACCGAACTTCTTGTCCAGCGCTACGTTGCGGCCCTTCGGACCAAGGGTAGCCTTAACTACGTTCGCCAGGATGTCAACACCTTCCTTGAGGGAAGCGCGTGCCGACTCATTGAACTCTATCTGCTTCGCCATAGCTCTACATCAACCTCCTTTTCTTCGAGAATTTTTACTCGCCAAGAATGCCCATTACGTCGCTCTCGCGCAGTATTAGAACATCCTCACCATCAAGCTCGAACTCTGTACCTGCATACTTGGCGAAGAGTACCGTCTGCCCTACCTGCACATCCATGGGCTGCCGCTGACCATTTTCCAGGATCTTGCCAGGTCCTACAGCGAGCACCACGCCCATCTGTGGCTTCTCCTTGGCAGTGTCAGGCAGAACTATACCGCTCTTGGTAACTTCCTCCCGCTCGATCGGCTTGACTACTATGCGATCGCCTAGCGGTCGGATCGTCTTTGTTGCCGACTGTGTCATTTGCCTCCCTTCCTCCTTATGAGAATTTCTTATTGGCACTCTCAGTGCCAGACTGCTAGCTCCGGCACGTATTCTACAACAATGTCCTGCTATCCTGCAAGAGTTTTTAGCACTTTTGAGGTTAGAGTGCTAAAAATGGCCTCGCTTGCCCATGACCTGTTGTCCTGGGTAAGGCCGTCGCTGAGTGTAATAGCAGGCCGTTTTATGGCATACTTCCCTTGCCATGTCAAAATTACACGTAACCAACGAGGTAGGTAGACTTCGCAAGGTCCTGCTTCACAAGCCCGGCAGGGAGATGGATTTGCTGACCCCTGAGAATAGGGAAGAGATGCTGTTCGAGGAGCTGCTGTGGCTCCCGAGAGCAAGCCTGGAACATCGCATACTTGCCTCTGTCCTTGAGGTCGCAACTGGAATAGGAGGAGTCTTTTATCTTGAGGACTTGCTATCCCATTCGTTGGCAGATGATCTTTGTAGAGCGGAGCTGGTCGATGAAATACTCAGGGTTGATACTCCTCTGGGCATGAACAGGCAGGATGCAAAGAGCTGGTTGCTAACCCTACCACCACAAATACTGGCCGATGTGCTGATAGGTAGACCACAGGTTAATGGCTATGACTCTCTGTCTTCCAGATACTTAGGCGAAGGTGGGATCTTTACACCTCTACCTAACCTGATATTTATGCGTGATCCTGCCGTGGTAGTAGGTGACTCTGCAATCGTGAGCAGCATGCATCTGCAGGTGCGCAGGCGGGAATCATTACTCCTAAGGCACGTGCTTCTAAGGCATCCAGATATTGCCTCCACCTTACTGATGGATGCCTTGGATAGCTCTCAGGAAGCCCAGCAGGGATATATAGAGGGAGGGGATGTGCTGGTCCTGAATGAGCGCACGCTGGTGGTTGGATGCTCTGAGAGGACTGACTACCAAGGGATAGACAGACTCGCTCAGAGCTTGATGAAGGCATCTACTGATGTGGAGAAGATATATGTGGTGTTGATGCCTCCAAGAAGGGCTTGGATGCATCTTGATACCATCATCACTTTCCTGAGTCAGGATGAGTGTGTGATCTACTCTCCGCTGATATTGGGTCGCGGGAGCGAGGGTGTTACGGTGCTCGAAGTACAGCTACTTGGCAATAGGATCAGGATAAAGGAGCACGATGATCCCCTGCCAACAGTGCTAAGCAGGAGCGAAGGTATAGACTTGAAGTGGGTCGAGTGCGGTGGCAGCGACAGGTTGCAACAGGACAGAGAGCAGTGGACGGACGGTGCTAATTTCTTTGCTATATACCCTGGAGTAGTAGTGGTCTACGAGAGAAACGAGGCTACTCTGGAAGAGTTGCACAGGCATCTTGGTTACGAGATCCTTAGGATTGATGATGCAGTCTTCCCCGAAGATGCCAGCAACAGTAATGACGGGGTATTCCTTGTAGACGAAAGATGGATATCCTATCCGGAGCTGGTCAGCATGATAGCTATAGGGAGCGGTAAGAAGTTGGCGATAGCGATCCCTGGCAGTGAACTCTCCAGGGGACGTGGTGGCCCTCACTGCCTTACTATGCCCTTATGGCGGGATGATATCTAACTACGGGCTCTTTCCAGCTGGATGGTATCGCCGGGACCTATGCCCAAGGTGTTCCCCGCATGACCAAGGTTTTGCCCTATACAGATGAAGCGCGAAGAATCCTCGTAAATGAGCAGGTCTCCTCTGTTTACTTCCCCAAATGTTCTGGCTACGGCCAGATTTACCTGATTGTTCTTATGCTTGAGGATAATCTTTTCTCCGGTCGAAAGCGGCCAATCAGCCGCCTCTATGTTGGTTCGTATATTACCGAACTTATCAAGAATTGCCACCTCTGCAACGACCCTGTGCTCGTATATCTCAGGTTCTCTCCAGGGCGCTTGCACAAGATCGCTTATTGGTAGCACTTCCCCAACATCTTCAAAGCTCACGCCCGAAGATAAGTGCGCGGCTACTGGGCAGAAAATATCCCTCCCATGAAAGGTATAAGATATATCCGGGCGCATAAGCGCTTTGTTAGAGATTTTCCTTGCCTCGACTATACCCCCCAGCCTTCGTGTTGCCGGCATCAGCACTCCGTTATCTGGGCCTATAAGCACATCTCCGCGCCTGCACAGGATCGCTATCGGCAGCCTCTGGGTTCCTACTCCGGGATCGACCACTACTACGTGCACTGCCGGCGGCACATAAGGGAAGATTGAGGTTAGTACCCATGCGCCGGCTCTTATGTCGAAAGCCGGGATGCCATGGGAGATATCTACTATGCTGATCTGTGGATTTATGCCCCTCATCACGGCATGGCATATACCAACTGGACCCCAGTCTAGTCCAAAATCTGTAATGAAAGTCACTAAGTTGGGAAGTCTTGACATATCTGAGCTCATGACTCACAAAACCCTATCGTTGGTACCTACGTTATACTTTTATGAAGAGGCTACCAAAACTACTTTTGAAAAGGAAGGACATGTCTAAGATTAGGATCTTCAATGCCAGCTTCTGGCTTATTTTTGTAATGGCGTTCTCTTTTTTCATAAATGCTTGTGGTGGGAATGCTAACAGCAGTGCTGGGATACCATCTCCCACTGCCAGGTCGCAGGAAGTCGTTGCTTCCAGCCCAACCCCTGCCCCGTCTCCATCTGTCTATGAAGCTACTCAGCCTACACCTACGGCTGACGGGGTTGTGGCCAGTCCTTCTCCTACACCTGCACAAGCTAGCCCAGCTAACACTCCACCTAAAGAGTCAAGCACCAAATACACTCGGACGATGTATGTTGACGGCATTCGGGAAGGATACGTGGGTGTCAATCTCAGGGCCAGACCTTCCACCGAATCACAGTCCTTGCTAGTTATCAAGAACAGAGAGCCGGTTAGAACCACCAAGGGCCCTATGCAAGGAGCCGATGGCAACCTGTGGTTCCCTGCAAGCTATAATGGTAAGGAAGGGTACATATTAGCCACGCTGCTTAGCGCACAAAGACCAGCCCCCCCTCCAGTGCGCCTAATCATAAAGAATGACAGGTTGGATGTAGATGCTGCCGTTGAGTATGTGGGGTTGACTCCTGATGGGGCCATGGACGTGCCCAAGAAGTGGGAGGATGTTGCCTGGTATCGTTTGGGTCCGGTCCCAGGTCAGCAAGGTAACGCAGTAATAGCAGGTCATCTGGATTCCACCACCGGTCCGGCAGTATTCTGGAAGCTGAAAGACATCAGGATAGGAGATGTGGTGTCCGTAATTGACGAAGATGGACATAAGATTAACTTCAAAGTCACGAAGATTCAGTCCTACTTTGACGAGGACGCACCTCTGTACGATATATTTGGCCCCACAGATAAGTCGCGCCTGAACCTTATCACTTGTGATGGCTCATGGGACCCGAAGGCTAAGAGATATGACAAGAAGCTGGTGGTGTTCACCGAGAAGATCAGTTAGGATAAACTTCTGGTTTTTCAATCACCGTAAGCCTGGTCCAGGATCTGGACCAGGTGTTTTACCTGTATGTCGAGTCCGCGGTGGCGGAGTCCTTTCTGCAGCTGGAGCATGCATCCGGGATTAGCGGACACTATGACCTCTGCACCTGTAGCTAGTGCATGTTCCAGCTTCCTTTCCAGCAGCTGGTTTGAAATTTCAGGATTCGTGATGTTATATATGCCGGCGCTGCCGCAACAGAGTTTGGATTCCTGCATCTCCACCAGCTCTACTCCGGGTATGGAAGCCAGCAGCTCTCGTGGTTGTCTGTATACTTTCTGAGCATGCGCCAGGTGGCATGGGTCCTGATAAGTAACTCTTACAGGCACAGCTCTATTAGGGCCGCTCATGCCCACCTCACTCAGGAATTCGCTTACGTCTCGGACAAGTGATGAGAAATGCTTTGCTCGCTCGTGCCACCCAGGATCGTCCTTGAAGAAGTGAGGGTATTCTTTGAGCGTTGCTCCACAGCCTGCAGAGTTCACGATTATGTAATCGAGATCAAGTCTTTCGAAGGCTTGTATGTTGGCCTTCATCATCTCGGTGGCGCTCCTTCTCTCTCCAGAGTGCACATTGAGAGCGCCACAGCATCCCTGCCTCTTCGGGACTACGACCTCACAGCCATTGTGCTGTAGAACTCGTATCGTTGCCCTGTCTATCTCCGCAAAGGCGGTGCTCATGATGCATCCTGCAAATAACCCAACCCTGAACCTCTTGTTACCCTTAGGTGGTAATGCTTGGTCCTCTGGAACAAAGAACTTGGAAGGGATTTGTGGCAGTAATGCTTCCTTGTCAGCAAGATGGAGTATATCCAGTATGCGCGTCGACCTCGCTATACGCGAGAGTCCTGTACGCTGGTATAGCCAGAGGGCCCTGCTAAATGCTCTGAATAGGGCCATGCTTGCAAACAACTTGTTAAACACTATCCATCTCAGAGCTCTCACCCAAAGGCTACGTGGATGCTTTCTTTCCAGCTGTGCTCTGGCCGACTCTACCAGCACCCCATATCTGACTCCGGAGGGACATATGGCCTCGCAGGCCCTACAGTCTAGGCATTCATACATTTGGTGATCCAGGATTGGATCTCTGGCGTCAAGTTTTCCTTCCCATACGGCCTTTAATAAGTGGATTCTCCCTCTCGGAGAAGAAGTCTCTTTGAAAGTGAGCAGGTAGGTGGGACATACCGACAAACAGAGGCCGCACTGGACGCATGCGTTGATTATATCGTATGCTGGGGGGTCGAGTTCATCCCAGCTCTGTAGTGTATTACTCGAAGGACACACAAGAAGTATAACTAATATCAGGCTGTTCGAGTAACCAAAACAGCATCAAACAAGATTACTCTAAGGAGGAAGCGATGAAGATCATCATAGATTGCGACATGGGCATAGACGATGCCATAGCCGTGGCTTATGCTCTGGCTCTTCAGGATGTAGATGTGCTAGGTATAGGATCGGTCCACGGCAACATTGAAGCCGATGTGGCGGCCGAGAATACGCTCAAGCTGCTCAAGGTCATGAACAGGACCGACATTCCGGTAGCGGTGGGTGCGCCCAAACCGATGATCAGACCTCTCTCTATGGCCAAATTCGTACATGGTGAGGATGGCTTGGGTAATGCAAACTTTGCACCTTCAGGACTAGTTCCTTCTGATGAGCATGCAGCAGATCAGATAATCAGGCTTGCTCGCGAAAATCCAGGAGAGATCACCCTTATAACCACTGGCCCTCTGACAAATGCCGCCATAGCGCTTCTCAAGGAGCCTAAGCTGCCTCAGCTAATACCTCATGTTGTGGTGATGGGAGGAACCGTAGAGCACCCAGGCAACGTCGGGCCGGTATCAGAAGCCAACATAGCTCATGACCCAGAGGCTGCACAAATAGTATTTAGCGCCCCTTGGAAGGTCACTATGGTAGGGCTGGATGTTACCATGAAGACCTTGCTCCTAGAGCAACATCTAGATGCATGGAAGCAGGCTAGAACGCCTCTTACCGAGTGGCTACTACGTATAGTACCGTTCTATATGCAGTTCTACTCGCAGTCGCTAGGATACATGGCTTGCGCTATGCATGATGCGCTCGCAGTTGGTATAGCTGTTGGTAAAGTCGAGGTTAGCGAATCGATGACTTGTCCAGTGTGGGTGAACACGGTGGTTGGTCCGGGCCTTGGGCAGACGGTAGCCGATAGAAGGTCAGAAAGCATGCGAGCGACTTCGGAACCTTACTACTTTATCGGTGAGTCTAACACAGAGGTGATCATGAAGGTGGATGGCGATGCATTTGTGTCACACCTGGTGGATTCTATTGCATCTTATCAAGTAAGATAATATAGCTACTTTAATTTACGGCTATAAAACTTCAATTGGGGTAGATAATGGGGACTAGGATCAGGATCGGTAGAAGAATTAATATATCTCCTCTATGGGTGGCGATTGCCATAATAGTGCTAATTGCTGCCCCAGCTCTCTATCTGGCTGCTAAGACCTGGCAGACCAGCAGGGCTATATATCACGAGATCCCCACACAAGCCCAAGGAGCTCTTACTCCTGCGCCGACTGGGCGTATACCGATAGTTATCATTACTCCCCAGGCTACTGCAACCAGAGGTGTAGCAACTCAGCTGACACCGTACGATCCATCTAAATGGGTACCATCTCCTACTGCTGAGGCCACACCGGTTGTTCAAAGTAATATAAAGGAATGGAATGGCAAGAAGAGGATAAATTTCCTGCTGCTTGGTGTGGATAGGCGAGGCAATGAGATTCCCAGATCAGATACGATCATATTAGCCTCTCTTGACTTCGAGCACAATCGTGCCTATGTGCTGAGCATACCAAGGGACTTATATGTAAATGTGCCAGGCTTCAACTACTGGAAGATCAATGCAGCTTATGCCCTGGGGGAGAATCCCAAGTACAAAGATCAAGTTGGTGGCGGCATAGGGCTCTTGATAATGACCCTCAGGCAGAATTTTGGTATAGATATCGACGAATATGCAACTATAGATTTTGAGGGTTTTATCAAAGGCATAGACGCTATAGGTGGTGTGGATATAAGAGTACCCAAGAAAATAGTAGATAACCAGTACCCATCGGAAGATGGCGGATATGAGCGTGTGGTTTTCAATGCTGGTTTGCAGCACATGGATGGTGAGATGGCTCTAAAGTACGCACGTACGAGACATGCTGATAGCGACTTTGGGCGCATGAGGAGACAGCAACAGATCATACTTGCTGTTCAGCAGAAGGCTAAGAACCCGTCCATCCTGCTGAAAGCCCCCACTCTACTCAACATAATAAAGGGGCACGTAGAGACGAGCCTTTCACCTTCCGAGCAGCTAAAGCTTGGGAGATGGGCAGCATCTCTGCCCAAGAAGAACATCGAGTTCTACTCGATAGAAGGTCCTATAGGTATGACTCCAGATGGCCAGTCGGTAGTCTACGCCGATTGGAATGCTATAAACCCGATCCTGAAGAAGGTGTTCGGGCCGCAAGCTGGTCATCCATAGCTTTTACTGAAGTTTCGCTGGGCATAGATTTAGTGCCCAGCGAAACTGGTTATAACGAAACTAGTTATAGAGTGATGACCTGGTCGGGTGGGTTATTTCCCAAGGCCGCGTATAGATCGGGGAAACAACCTACCTGTACTCCCTCCACCACATCCTTCGGGTAGCACTTGCCGTCCGGTCCGATCTCAGCTAGCCCTCGCTCTACAGCGCACTGGTCACAGAGCATCAGCATTATGCCCTTATCCTTTGCGACTTTGGAGAGTCTCTCCCCTACCGGATCACCCTTTCGAAGCATATATGTGTTGTCATCAAAGAAGAACATACCGATGACCTCGGCGCCGTGCCGATCTTCCTCGAGCTGCGGCAAAATCATCTT
>ERZ795042.376-NODE-376-length-37884-cov-215.716487_pt1 | contig 37884 bp, 58 predicted proteins | sample MGYA00375126_ERZ795042 | MGnify/ENA primary metagenome ERZ795042 (study PRJEB30171, sample SAMN05518105) | compost metagenome | isolation source: Feedstock adapted compost from Newby Island compost facility, Milpitas, CA | place: USA:Newby Island compost...
ATCCCTGAGGATTTCGGGGGCCAGATTGGCGGGGCGTACGGGACTCGAACCCGTGCACAAGGTCCGGGCAAACGCAGGCGATAGCGGGCTAAGCCTGGATTTTCCTTGAGGAATTTCGGACGCGCCGGGCTCTCGGATCCGGCAAAATCGGGCAAAATCCTGTGACCACTGTCACAGCTGTCACAGCCTGACGCGCCGCGGCTGGATCTGAAATTTGCGCGCGTAACCCCGCGGATTCACTGATCTTCTTCCATCCGGCGAAAAAATCTCCGGAAAGTGCTTGACAGGGAAGGGCAGCTCCTCTACTCTGGGACCATCGATGGTCGGCATGGAACCGACCCGGAGGAGGAGGGAGAGACGATGGCGATGGTAACCGAGAGGATCATCGAGGCCCGCTACCCTGGCACCTGCCGCGACTGCGGCCAGGCCATCACCCCCGGCACCAGGATCCGCTGGACGAAGGGCGTCGGCTCGGCGCACGAGACCTGCCCTCCGCGCGTGCCTGCCCACTTCCGCACCACCTACCGCTGGTACAGCCAGCCGGAGGTCATGACCGCCACCGCCGATGGGGACTGCGATCGTCGGAGCTGCACTTCTCGGATCCAGACGGGCGAGGAGGTGGTGCAGATCGCCGTGCGGCGGAAGGGCCGCTCCTCGGACGACTACCTCCGTTTCCACCGCTCCTGCTGGGATGAGATGTGCCAGCCCCGCGAGGTCGAGGCCCCCCGCCCGGCCCCTGTGACGGGCTCCCGCTCCGTGGCGCGTCAGACTCCCCAGCGCCGACGCCCGGGCGGTGCGTGGTGCCATCGCTGCTACGGCCCCGTCTGCGACGGCTCCGGGATCTGCGAGATGTGCGAGTGACCCCAACGGCCGGGGGGATTGACCGGCCGGCACCGCGGGGATGGTCCTCGCGGCCCGCCTCCTGCAAGGATGGGGGATGCCCCTGGGGATGGGGCGATACGGAGGGAGAGATGCGCTACTACAAGATTTCGAATCGAACGAGTGGACTGGTGATGGGGGTGTTCGAGGCCGAGGACGAGGCGGGCGCCCTCGACGCCCTGGCGCGGGACGCGGGCTACCGCGACCACGCCCATGCCTGCGAGGTGGCCCCGGTCGCCGAGGGGGAGCTGCTGGTGGAGGAGGTGGACGGAGAGGAGGAGACCACCGCGTGACCACCACCTACCGCGACACCACCCTGGCGCTGCTCCGGGCGCTCGCCCGGGGCAGCACCATGGCCGAGATGGTCGAGGCGCTCGGGATCTCCGAGCGCACCATCCGCTACCACCTGCGGCGCCTGGAGCAGGATGGGGTGGAGATCGTCCGGCCGTCCGGCGGATGGGGAGGACCGGGGGTGTACCGGCTCGGCGATGAGCGGCTGGCGGAGGCGCTCACTGGGAGCACCTCGCCGCCGCCTCCGCCATCCACGCCATCGCCTCGCGGAGGTAGCGCTCGAGCTCGAGCGCGTCCGCGAGGCTGAGGCATCCCACCCACTCCTCCGGGCATCCGTCCTCGGGGCCGGCCAGGCGGACCCCGCGTAGCTCCGGCGGAGGCCTGTCCGGGCAGTGGCCGTCTCCTGGGCCTCTATCCCTGGCCGGAGAGGAGGTCGCGCAGGCGATCGCGCACGACAGCAGGATCGGTGCTGCGAGAGAGCGCATCATGGCATGCCTCCATCTCTGCGCGCAGGACAGCGAGCGCCGCCTCGGCGCGCTCTGCGCGGGCCTCCGCGGCCCTCTGGGCGGCGAGAGCGGCGTCCCTGGCCTGCACTGCCTCCAGCCTCCGCCGGTCGGCCCAGGCGGCCACGAGGAGGCCGGACAGCAGGCCTACGACGCCGACGAGGACGCCGGTCACGCCACCCTCCGCGGTGTCCACGCGCCGCCCCCTGCGCGCAGGAGCTGGCGCCTCTGCTCGCCCGTGGCCGGGCGCCGGAGGCCGAGGTGCACGCGGCCATCGTAGAGGATCGCCTGATCCCACGCGAGCACCTGCGCCGCATCGTGCAGCAGGAGCATGATCTGCTCCGGCGTGCCCCGGACAGGCACCACGTCTGCGGCCCAGCCGGACATGTGCGCGCTCGTATCGCTACCGCCCACGGCGCTATTCACCGCTGGGCGCCGGTAGCCGGAGGTGACGCGTAGAGGTCCGACCGAGGCCCGGACAGGCTCCAGAAGTTCCATGCAGAGCTCACGCAGGCGCTCAACGACGATCGGCGTCGGCACCTGGTAAAGCCCCTGCGTCTGCGCGGTGTCCGAGCGCAGCAGCTCGGACAGGCGGAAATGTGGCGAGAGTTGCACATCCTCGACCTGCCCTCGCCCCTCGCAGTAGTCGCACAAGAGCTGAGAGCCCCAGCACGCGGGGCAGGGCATCAGCCTACGGTCCATCATTCACCTCCCGGTACCGCTCCGCCCTCGCTTCTGGATATCCGGCCGGCGTGCCGTAGGGGATGTGCTCCCCTGCCCCGGCCAGGCGGCATCCTGGGGTGCAGCACACGCCCAGATACGGCTCGCGCGCCGGCAGCGTGATCGCCTCCTCCCCCGTGCCGATGGTCGTCTCGACGCGCTCGACGTGGCCGACGACGCAGTGGGGGTAGCGGGAGGCGATCTCCACCAGCTCGATGGGGTGCTCGCCGCACTCGGTCTTGGTGCGCTCCGGCTCCACCTCGTAGAGCCAGGGGGGCTCCTCCTGGTCGAGGAGGGAGCCGTGGATGCGCGCCAGCACCGCCACAGGCTCACCATCACATGCCGGCGCAGGGGCGCCGGGGAGGGTCTGCGCGAGAGAGCAGGAGAGATACAGGACCGTCAGGTAGCAGGTCACGGAGACACCTCCTTGTAGCTGCGAACGGTGAGGGAGCGTATGGAGCCGCTGAAGTAGCTGCCCCCGCCCGTGTCGTAACCGACCGTTGCTGCGGCTCGGTGCGACGCAGGAGGCGTGTGTGGCGACTCCCCAATCAACTGCCCGTCGAATCGCAGACGCAGCGTGGTGGCGTCCCACTCCAAGCAGGCGATGTGGGCGCCAATGGGCACAGAAGGGCCGGGGATCGAAACCTGGCTCCCTTGGTGGTAGGTACGCCCAACGATCTGGCCACCTGTCAGATGCAGCGATACACCCTCCCCTCCCGCTCGGGAGTCCAGGAGGTACCGGTTGGCACTCGATTCGTGATCGAACCCGAACCTGATACACACCTCCCCACTCTCCGTCGGCCACCCCTCGGTGCCGATGGTGTGCCGGTCGGCGGCGCACGTGACGGGGGCCTCACCACCCCAGCACGCGCGGCCGGGGGTGGACGTGTGGGTGAGCCAGCAAGCCTTCACATCCACAGAGGCTGGCGTGAGGTCCGTATTCCTTGGGCCGATAGCGACCCACCGATTCGCCCCTGCCGCAACAGTGCCGGAGACGGACACTATCTCCCACTTGCCTGCCGTATCGAAGGAGTCGAAGTGCCGCACTACTCCTGTCCCTGCCTCCAGAGTGAGGCGTCCAATGGGTTGCTGGGTGCGCACAATGCACGACAGCGTGACCGGACCTTCTTCTGGCTGCGCGGAAAGCACCTGAATCCTGCCGGACACCCCCGCCTCCCCAGCTGCGCTGGTGACCCGGTAACCGTCGGCCAGGGCTGCGATTGTCCCGCCTCGAAGCGCATTCCACGGACTCCGATCCAGCTCCGCCCCATACGCCAGATAGCTCGTCGTCGCCGCCCACGCCTCCAGCCCGCGCCACGAGATACATGCCGTGTTCTCCGGCACCATCTCCCACACACCGGGCGCGACCTCGCACGGCACGGGGGTGGAGCGGGTGGTGGTGATCTTCCTCCCGTCCGAGCAGGTGTCCGACCGCATGTCGCACGCCACCACCAGGCGGCCGCGCTCCGCCGGCCCCCACACCACCGGCCCTGCGCACTCGCCCACGCAGATCGTCGGCCCAGGCTGCACGCGGGGAGAGTCCAGCCCAGGCCACGGCAGCACGATCTGCGCTAGTATCAGCGCCAGCATCATAGCGACCGCTCCTGCACCCGCACCGTCACCGAGCCAGACTCCACGATGCCGTAGAGCACCTCACCAGGGTCGAGGATCACCGAGTAGCAGCGGCCGGGATCGACAGGCATCCCGGTCGACGCAGTGGCTCCAGCGCCGCCTACGTAGACCGGCCCCGCCGCCGCCTCCGGCACGCAGACTGCGATCGCTCGCCGCGCCGTCTGTGGTACGCTCTCGTCGCGGAGGGGCGTTGCGCTCGTTCCCACCGTCACCGCAGCACCGCGTCCTACCCTGGCCACAGCCTGTCCGGGGAGGACGAGGAGGGCGATGCAGACGAGCGTGAATAGGATGGACCTGACTCGCGTCATGCTATACTGGACGATCGACATAGCTTGACTCCTATGTGAGAGGAGGTGAGACATGCTCCGGAAAATCCTGCTCCCTACCATGCTGGCCCTCGCCGTCTCCGCCTGCGGCGACGATGACTGTGAGACCGAGGTCATCATGGACACCTCCGGTCGCGAGTACTGCCTGCCAGCGGAGGGCTCCGACAAAACGATCTGCATCCAGCGCCCGGACACCAGCCATGGGCTCGCGAGGGCGTGTGCGGAGATGGCCAGCAGCTGTACCTCAGTAAATATACTCGGCGTGCGCGTATATGCGCACGAAAGCTATCACATCGTCTGCACGTGCTACACGCCTGAGCTCGCTGATGTATGCGATGGCGTAGTGTACGACATCTACCCCGAGTACTGAAAACCAGGTTCCCCAGACTCAAATAGACCCGTCACATCGCAGGCTCGAACGAAATCGATCCGATAGCTAGGATCGATAAGGTCCGTCCGCATGACTGCCCACCCAGCGCGCAGGACGGGATCATCAGACGTGGCGAAAACATCAGAACTGCCAGGCTCTAGCTCTTCGTCCGGCATCACGTAGACGATGTTGCCGGATATTGAGACGACACGCCAACTGCGCCGCATATCCTCCCGAACGGCGCCTGGCGTCCATAGCGTCATCCCTTCCTCGATATTCGTCGCAAATCGCGCAAGGTTCTGCACCTCCCAGATATTGTCAGAGATAAACAGGATGATAAGGTTCTCGCCTCTCCCAGCGCGATCCACGATCCATGGCGTCACCGAGTCGAGCAGGCCTAGCCGCATGCGCTCGGATGGGCCTAGGTCTGTCACGGTGAGTCGCTTTGCGTCCTCGCCCGGCATAAGCTCCGCTACCTCGATGCGTGCCAGTCTGCGATTCCAGCCCACGCCGGGCAGTCCGAGTCCGCGGGGATGCGTAATCCGGATGAGCTGCGGTGGCAGCAGGACGCGGTCAGGCAGATCGAGATGTGTCACAAGCTGTGCCCGGACAGGCTCCCCAGCCACGCTCGCCTGCAGCGCACCGATCACATCACGCCCACGCTGCGGGACGATCCACTCACCCCGCAAGATCCGCTCGCGCTCCATGCTGCCCGGTCCACTACCGAGCACCGGAGACGTGGCCAACGTCTCGATCGGATACATCGCCACCTGATCGTCAGTCCACTGGATCGACACCCGCGCGACGCCAGCCTGATCATCATCAGGGTCGCCGGCGATCTCCGTCTCCCACGCGGGCGAGTAGCTCGTGTCTCGCGGGTAGATATCCCCTTCGACCAGCTCCGGCAGCGTCCCTTTTGCTGCCTGTGCGTCCTCGTAGCTGTATCCACCTAGCGCCATGTGCAGCTTGTCATTCGCACCGATCCACGTCCGCATGCCGCAGATCGGCGCGATGTACTGTAGCGCCTCAGCGATTGTGCCACCGTCGCGACCGAAAACACCTCCACACACGCCACTATAGAGCGATCGCGCCGTCCGGCTCGCACGCTGGTAGCTCGTCTGATCGATACCATCCTCACCCGCTGGCGCATGATCGACCACGAGCTGGCGCAGCAGCTGCGGGGGCGAGCGTCCCGCGAAGACCCCATCCGGCACTCGACATGCACGCAAGATCCTCTGCGCCTCATTCTCTGGCGGCTCCGGCGCCATGTACATCAGGACCGAGACCTCGCGCTTATTGCCAAGCGCATCTTCGATCGAGATGGTCGCGAGGAACTCTCCGATTTTCTGTCGCCAATCCTTGAGCCCAAGATTTAGGCTCATGTCATTGTATGGCCGCAGCGCGCCAGAGAAGTCGCCGACAATCACGCTCGGGTATCGCGGCGGCGATACGACGCCTGCGACCCAGTAGCGCGGATAATCGTCGCACAGAGGGATCAGCTCTGAAATACACGGGTCGTACAGCCACGGTACGATCGTCGCTTCGTTTTGCTTGAGAACCGAGAGCGCCTCCTCGAACAGAAAAGTCTCAGATCTAGAATCGAGATAGTCGAGCATCGCAGAATTATCGCGGATGGTCCGGTCGATGTTGACGCGCACGAGCTCTGCCCCGAGTACGTCCATCACAGACCAGAGCGCAATCGATGGGCCTAAGATCCTGCTGTAGTCAGACCCGACGGGAATCGTCGTGATCCCGTCATGATGCCGCACGGCACCAGACACATACAGCGTCGGCGAGACCTCGAACTCGAACAGCGGATCTCCATCTGGTCCGAGCTCTCCGACAAACAATCGCCCGGATAGTGCGACGCCCCCACGCCTGTCCGGCTGCAAGCGCGCTGCAATGTCACCGTCAGGATCAGCGACCACGAGCGTCGTGCTCACCTTGGGCGGCGGCTCACCGATCACGAATGAAGGGCCGATTTGAAATCCGCTCGGCGGTTCGACGAGCACCGCTCGTATCGCGTCAGCGGGCTGGTAGAGCACGGTCGTGCCCCATGCGATCCAATCGGATCCGAGTCTTCCTCGAAACGCCCAGTAGCGTCTTGCAGTGGCATCTAGCCGCATGTCACCTGACTGCGATTGTGATCGCCTTCAGTGCCAGCATGAAGGCAGAGAGCTCGTCAACCAAATCCTCTCCGACCTCACGCCAGTCGAACCAATCTAGAAATGCAATGCCGCGCCCATCGCGATCCTTGTTACGATTGTCTGATCCCGGGATTGCTAGGCCCGCATCGAACACGAGAAGATTTCTAGGGAAGACCGGACCATTCGTCTCGAATCCGAGCGCCACTGCTTGTGGACCGATCTCTTCTAGCCTCCACGTAAGCCACCATCCTCTAAGAGGCACGCCGGCTGGAATCCCACTCCACGGGATCTTACTCCCGCTCACCTCAATCTTTGGTGCCTCTGCGAAGCCGTACGAGAAGAGCACTCGCGTTTCGACTTCATGCACCGAACGCGTGACGATCTCGAGCTTCGCCACAGCTCTCATCCATCGCAGGCCGCGATGCACTGGAAAGCCCTGCCAGTCGATCTCGTGGTCTCCGCGGAGAAGATCGACCGCTGCGTGCTGCGTCTGCACTGCATGCTGCAAAAGCTCGGCAGGCACGACGTCTCCGATGCCTGACTGATAGAGGCGATGCCAGAGCGGCTTCACTCGTCTCTCCTCCGGCCCACCGCGATCACCATGCAGCCAGTGGGACTGCGGCGGCTCGTGCGCAGATAGATCTTCGTCGTGACAGTGCGACCGGAGACGCTCGGAGTGTCATAGACACACTCCTCTCCCCAGTCCGTTGTGGCGATCAAGCCAATCGTCGTCGGCGCCACGAGTGCCGCATCAGACAAATCGATGGCTACCTCGATCCAATCTGCGCCCGCAGACAAGAGGCTCATCCTGTCTCCGAACTCGAGCGCCCATGATCCATCAAAGACGAATACTCCGATCGCGAACTCGAATCTCATGTGGATGTGGAGGCCACTGCGATTGTGCTCCCGGGCTGCAGCAATCGCCACCTCCTCACTCGATCCGACCAGCGAGTTGATCTTCGCTGCGGGCAATGGTTCCCCGGCGACAAACTGTTCGATCGACTTTCGCATCAGAGCTCTGGCCTCGTCTCCATGTAGATCACGCCGACGACCTGCTGCTGGTCTTGGCCGCGAAAAGCTTCGAGCACATTGCCCCATGCTTCAAGCACAAACGAGCTTTGTGTCCTGCTGCTTGGATCGAATCGAAAATAGCGATAGCCATTCGCGACAAGCTGCGGCGTCCCCCAGACATGCACCCAGTATTTGTCGTTTGGCAGTTGTATTCCAAGCTTTACCTGGAAACGACCTGACGTGCCAGGAGTGCGATCCGGGACGATCGTGTACAGATCAGGCTGCTGATCCGCCCGAACGCCAAAGAGCACGCTGTCGCTGAATACGCGACCGTCGAAGGTCGCCGATGGACCGTATGTCGGCATCCAAAATCGGAACGCTCCGATCGCATGGAAAGCGCGCCGATGGTGGCCCGGCATCTCAGCCTCGTCGTCCGAATGCTCCCGCCGCAATCCACGCGTCACGCGCTGCGTCCAGTCGCAGATCGCATTCGCTTCCTGCGCCGTGATGTGCTGTTTGGAGACTACCCACAGTCGCTTCCCATTCGGACCGACAATGCCATCCAATAGTCTCGTCATCGCAGGCTCCGCATGCTCTCCGTCACCACGAGCGAGATTCCCTCGTCGTAAACGCCACCGAGTCCCAGTGCGTATTCAAGCACGTCGGACAGGTGGCCGTGGATCGCGCGCCATTGTGATGCATCCGGCACGAGAACCACGGGCCGGAGGGCACCATCGCACCGGCGCCAGATCTCTTCCAGCAACTCGATCTGTCCTGGTCGGTTTATCGCCGGGAAGGAAATGACATACTCAGACGTAGGCTCAGATAGCTTCGTCCTCCACGGACCATTGGCGACCGTGGTCCACCGTCTCGCCCTTTGCGTGCGCCTGGCGGGAGGCGGTGCATTCGATAAGTCCGCAGAGAAGATCGCATCGAGGAAGATGCACACTTCGCCGATGGCCCACTCAGCGCCTTCGCCTCCTGTCCGCGGCACGAGTGTGATCCGTAGATACTGCGCGGTGCTAAGGGCGGCGCCGGATGTATACACCGACCAGTCCGACCGGCGCAAATCATCCTCGTACCACTCGCGAACAGTGATCCACGACGACCCATTCGTGCTCGCCTCCACGCGCAGACGTTCGATCCGCGCGCCATAGATGCGGACGTCGTGCAGAGAAATCAGAGCGGGCGTGTAGATTTGATTCACTGCCCGGAAGACCATCGTCTTGTTTGTGCTCCCGACAGCCCTGTACAGCACCGCCTGCGCGCCGTCCCACATTGCATCGCGCGCGTAGCCGGGCACGGGCGCGGGTGAACTCTCGTGCACCCATCGCCCGTCGCGGAGCATATTTGCGTCGTCGAGTCCGATCAGCCACGTCATGCGCCAGCCCTCGGTGCGAGCCTGCGCCGCAGCATCGCCATAGTCTTGGCGTCCTGAAGCGACATACCACGTCGGTACTGAGCAGGCTCCCAGATGCGAGCAAGCGCCTCTTCGGTCGAGCGAGGATCGAAGGCTTGGATGTAGACTTGCACAGGACCGGCAGTCATACCGCCGCTCACGGATGGAGCCTGTCCGACTAGACCACCGCGCGCGTAGCCAGGAAGGCGCGTCAAATCGAGCACGCCTTCATTCAATGACTCGAAGAAGTCGACTCCGAATTTGCGCACACTTGAGGCTCGCGTGATAAACTCTCCATCCGAGACGCGCACGAGGATGCTGTCGCTCGTCGACGTGCCGGGGCCGGAAACTTGACCACCTTCAGAGAAGCCGGCGATCAAACTTGCAAGTGCTTGCAAGCCAAAACCTGCTGCTTGTCCACCGGGAGCAATCGAGACGACGGCACCAACGATCGACAGAATCGCAGAGAGCACAGAGCGGAAGTCTTCGCCATCGAACACACTCCGCATGCCGCGCACGAACGCATTGGCGATGTTGGCGCCGGCCTGCACCGCCTCCATCTCTTCCTTCTCTGCTTCCCTCCGTAGCTTCTCTTGCATGCGCTTCTGCGCTTCGATGCGCTTTTGTCTCTCGTTCTCGCGCTTGATCGTAATCTCGCGTTCGACCTTCTCGACGTCGGCTAGGGTCTGACGCTCCGCGATCTCGAGCTGTTTGCGCGTCTCCTCCGCAATCTGCACGCGGTACTCCAGCATCCGGCGTAGCCGCTCGCGCTCCTGCTCATCTGCTGCATCCATTCTCACGCGCAGCTGCTCGATCGCGCGTTCCTCCTCCTGCAGTCGACGGCGGATCTCCAGCGCCCGGATCTCTCCGCGGATGCGAACCTGTTCGATGGCATTGTCCGTGAGCTCGGCCTCCATCATGCGCGTCTGGAGGATCGCATCCTCGACCTGATGGACCATCTGACGCGCGATCGCCTCGACCGCTTCACGATGCTGTTGCGTCAAAAGCTGAGCCTGTCGTTCTGCATCCTGCGCAGAAATCAGCCCTTGCCTGCGTCGCTCCTCGAGCGCTGCAAGCGCCTGCGTCAGCCTCCAGACCGATGCGGCCTCCTCGTCTCGTGCTATAGTCGCAGCGAGAATCTCCGTCTCGATCCGCGCCGCCTCTCGCGCACGAGCACGCGCCAGGGCTTCCGCCTCGGCGGCCTTCCGCGACTTTTCCTGCTCCTCCTGGAGCATCCGCATCAACGCGGCGCCGGCCTGTCCGGCGAGGCGAAAGGCACGATCGATGCTCTCGATTTCTGCGCGGTACTCCGCAGCTCGCTCCGACAATTCGCGAAAGCGCTCCTCCTGCACCTGCGCGTTGTGCTCCCATGCCCGCCGCACAGTGTTAGCAGAAGACTGCTCCGCAAGCTGCCGATATCGCGCGGCTTCGACCGCGGCTTGCGCAGCGTCGGCTTCAATTCTCGCTAGCTCCTTGGCAGCTGCGGCGCGCTTCTTGTGCAGCTCTTCCGAGAGCTGACCAAGGCGGAACATCTCCGACGACACTCCCGACGCGCGCAGCTCCTCCTGCTCCAAGATACGCTTGGTGAGATCTTCCACCTCGCGAAGAGCCTGCGTGTGAGCCTGGATCACTTGGCGTGCTGCAGACGCGATGTCGGTACCTTGCAGCGTCGCCAGCTGCTGGATCTTCTCGGCGAGTCGTCCAGCCTCGTCCGCGGACAGGCCAGCCTCGTGCGCGAGCTGGGCGAGACGCTGCGCTTCGATGCGCTTGAGTTCCACACCTGCGCGGGCAAACGCGCGCTGCAGCTTGTCCACCTGCTCTGCAGTGACTCCCGTCTCTCGCGCAAGAGCGGCCATGTGCTCCTGCGCCTCTCGCGACTCCCGCACTGCCTGGGCGATGCCGCTGACAAGCGCACCAAGCCCCACACCCACCGCCGCTATGAATCCGCCAGTGAGAAGAGTCGAGACGCCGCCGAGTACCTTGCCGACGTTGCCAAGATCGGAAGCAGCTTGTGAGCCCAAAGCCGTGATGACATTGCCAAGCGAATCGACACCCTTCCGCAAGCCAGCAATTTGTTTTTCGCTATTCTTTGCGAACTGTTGGATGGTACGTCCAGCTCGATCCATTCCGATCCGCAGACCGCTATCGTCTACGCCGATGGATACGAGGACGTCTTCTCGCGTGAATGGTGCAGCCATCACCTACCCCTGACCTCTTCGCGGCGCTTCTGCAGCGCCGTGATGTCTCGCATCACCGCGAAAATTTCCTGCGGCGTCTGCTGCTTCCGGACTGGCTCACGACGCTCGATGTCTATCCACGGCGCGAAGTACTCCGGCTGCGGAGCACGCTTTCCACGTGGGACCCAGAGCGCCACCGTGCGCGCAACCATGACCGCGATCCGCTCGTCGTGTTCACGTTCGAGCTCATCACGACGCCGGTGCAACTCCTCCAGACGACGGAACGAAAGCGTCTTGAATTCCTTCTCCGTCAGTCCGAAGTCTTGCTTGCAGATCGCCCAGAGCCGCCCCCACGTGATGCGCTCGAGCTCTGGGCTTTCGGAGGGCGGGCCTTATCCAGCTTCGGCGCAGGGCTTGTCGCGCGGATGGCGTCCTTTAGCTTCTCCCGAATCTGCTCCATGTCACGCAGCGTGACCATCCGCGCCACCTCCTCGACCGTCTCGATCTCTGGATGGAATTCGCGCAATCCAGCCCAAAGAAGCCGCATGCAGCGTTCCGTGTCCGCGAGATCCGCGTCGAGGAGGACGTCGCCCAGGATGGAAAATCCCGACACGCGCTGGAATTCCATCCATGCCCACATGCCGAAGTGCAGGGTAAATTTCTGCCCCCGCACCTCGATCTCGACGAGTTCTTCTGGCGGAATGGTGTACATCACTGCTCGACCCAGTTAATCGGACCAGTGACAGAGAGCGTGAGCGTCCCCTCCAGAACCGTTGAGGGACCAGCCTCCGCCGGAACGAAGCTTTCGAGCACAGCTCTGAACTCACAATTCCAGCCGATGTCTTCCGGGAACTCGATCACCCAGTCGAGGGTTTTCCCAGCATCTTGATAGAGCCGCTGCGTCCCCGGCGTTCCGGGCACATAGCGAATCGTCGCTGTCACCTGTCCGGCATCGAGGACGCCGCCGACCTTCTCCCGGATCTTTCCCGGCGACTCCTGATGCGTGACGTCCAGGATCTCCGCCGTGTATCCGGGCGGGGTTACTGCCGCGATATCACCGATACGGATGGTGCTCGTTCCATCCTTGAGCTTGAGCACCACACCAAAACCAGGAACCGCGCTCGCAGCAATCTCTGCCATGATCCACCTCCTCGCTCGCTACTCGCGAGCCATCACGTGAAGACTGATCCACGCTTGCCAAATTTCGGTTGACTCATCCGGCACGGCTTCGCCGACCGTGCCGCCAGTAACTGAGTAGATGTGCACGCCCTCTACCACGCCGCGGAAGCCGAGCAGCGCATCGCGCACTGCGCGAGCTAGATCGCGTGCCGTCGTGTACCCGCTCGTCGTTTGCGACCCGCGTGCCCATGCAGTCAGCTCAACATCTGCCTCGATGAGACCAGTCGGGCCCGTGATCACTTCGTCTGCGTCGTCCAGGACCGTATATGTCACAGCCGGGAAGTCTTCCCCCTCCGGCATGATGTGCGGATAGATGCGGTCACCGACGAGCGCAGACACCACAGGGTCCGCCGTGAGAATAGAACGGACTGCTATTTCGATGCGCGCCATGCTTTGTCGATCTGGATCCTGAGCGCCTTTCTGAAGGCAACGATCGCCTCATCAGTCCCAGCTTCGATCGCCGGTCTGACGAATGGCTGCTCCTTCATCCGCCCGGTGTATGCCTTCCACGTCGGGCGCAGCACCATCATTCGATAGGTCGTCGCCCTGCGATACTTCCCGGTCTTGGAACGAGGATCGAGGAACGACCTCCGATGCACTGTGATAAAGTCAAACTCGCGCTTCACCACGCGATATCGGTCCTGCGTCCCTTTCTCAATCCAGAGCCAGATCGGCTTTCCTGGATGCCGCATTCGCACGCGCCCGAAAAGAATGTTGCCACGGCGCGCCTTCTCGACTCGCACGATCAGATTGCGCCGCAGCTGTTCTTTCCCTGACGGAGAAAGCTCGAGATTCATGATGTTTTCCTGAATTTTGCGCCTGTATACTCGCATCGCTGGGCGCAGCGCCGACCTGATCACGCGTCTACGCAGCTTGTCTTCCAAGTCTGCAAGCCGCCCCTGCAGCGTATCCAGTCCCTTCACTTCCAAGCGTACAAGAGGCTTCACGCGCTCCTCGCCTGTCCGGCGTCAGCCGCTGACGCCATGATCTCCATCCGCCGCTCGCGTGGATAGCGGGCTATACCGTCGATCTGCCATGTCTTTCCAGCATGGCGGATCGCCCACGATGGTTCTAGCGCTTCCATCCATCGGATGTGGAAGCGCACCGTCTCTTCTGGGATCACCTGCGGAGATCCGAGTCGCTCGCGAGCAGAGACCGGCGTCACCGTCGCCCACACGCGAGCGACTTCCTCCCATCCCTGCATCCAGGAGCCATCTGGATGCCTGGTTCGAGTAGGCCGCAGCAACGTGATGAGAGTATCAAGTCGACCTGCCATCACGGCTGCGGCCCCTCATCCAGTAGCCATAGCATGCGCTGCACTCCGAGTGGAAGCTCGGTCGCGATCGTGCCGGTGATGATCGGCTCGCGGTACTCGTAGTAGTACGCCGCGAGCAGCATCACCGCATGCTTCGCAAGAGGATCGACGCTCGGCTGATCGAAGAGCTGCAAGCCGGTGTGAGCCTCGACGTATCGCGTAGCGGCGTCGATGTATTGCTGCATCAGATCGGCTTCTGCGTCGCGCTCGTCGGGGCCCACACGCAGATGGTGAGCGAGCTCTTCGACTGTCACCGGCGCAGCCATGATCTACCTCTTTCGTCTCGCTCGTGCGTACTGCGGCCTGTCATCAGCGGTCTCCCGGACAGGCTCCACCGATGCAGTCTCGGCCGGAGCCTGTCCGGCGACAGCCACGACGAGGCCATGCGCGATCCACGAGCGAGCGAGCGCATCCGGCACGTCGATCTCGGCGCCGATTTTGATCTGCGACGTCGGAACGACCGACGTGACGAATGATCGGATCACTCGCACGCGCATGCATCAGCTCCCGTGCTGCAGAGCGACGATCGCCTCCGGGAGGACGAGGCGCCCGTCGATGCGCTGGTACATCCGGAAGCCGACCTGGCCGCGAGCCGCGTAGAGCTCGTTCAACCTCTGCATCACGCGCTCACGGCGCACGAGGATCCAGTAGTACGAGAAGTCGCCGAACAGGATCGACTTCGCGCCGGCTGCCATCTGAGGCATGTATGGCGAGACATACACCGGGCGCCCAAGAAGCGTATCCGGCTCGCCCTCGCGCAGACCAGGCTGCCAGATATACTGGCCCTGATCATCCTTGAGCTTCCGGATCGCCTTCAGCGTGCTGTCCTCCATGAGCCACGACGCACGCTCGCGATACGGCCGGCGCAGAGCATGCTGCAGGTCGATCAGATCGTCACCAGTCACCGCAGCGGCCGCAACGGTGACGCCGACCTGAGCGCTGCGCACAACCCCGAGCGGCTTGCCGCTGCCGTCGCCGTTGATCATGGCGCGCTCCTCCGCGCGACCGAACGCGCGGCCGAAGACATTCGCCATGTACTCCTCGATCGCGAGGAAGGAGTCCTGCATCAGCTCCTCGCTGACCTTGGTGATGCGCCCGAGCTTGTGCGCGCCGACGATCACCTGGCCGAACTCGACGTCGAGCTCGGGATACTCCTCGGCCTCGCCAATCCACTGCGCCTCGCCGATATCGACCTCGACCGGGATCTGCCCCTCACCCGTCACGCCCTCGCGGACGTAACAGATCCGGCGCATGACATTCTCTTCCTCCAGTTTCTGGATGAGCTGGCTGACGAACTCATCCGGCACAGTGTATCCGCCGGCGCTGTCCGGCACGAGGCCGAGTGCACGCGCCTCGGCGCGCGAGACCGGCTTCCCGGACATCAGGTTCCAGAATGCGATGCGATACTCGCTCGCACGCTGGCGATCGAGCGTCCTCTGCTCCGGGAGGATCTGCGCTCCTCGCCTGCGGTGCCGTGCGCGCTCCTCCTCATCCCCATCCTCTTCGCTCTGCGCCAGCTCTCCATCCGAGCGGGTCATATCCTCCGTGATGATCTCGCTCTCGAGCTCCATCAACTGCTCGAGGCGCTCGATGCGCTGCCGAAGCGAATCCACCTCCGACATGAGCGCGTCGAACTGCGCCTGCTCCTCGGGCGAGAGCTCGCGCTTCTCGCGCTCGGCCCGATCAAGAATCGCTCGGGCCTGCGCCACGCGCTCGGCCCGCGCCTTCCGCAACTCCGCGATCTTCACCTTCGACATACTGTTCCTCCTTCAAGCGGTCTCCGCGAGCCGGAGACGCATTCTCATCACCTGGTATGCAGAGCGAAGCTGCCGCGTCCGCTCTTGAATCACGGCCTCCGCAGAGGACCGAATACCAACTTCTGTCTGCTCGTAGGCGGGATAGGTCACGGGCGAGACGTCTACGAGATCGACGTCCTCCACCACGCGCAGGCCAAGGCCTGACTCGTCCGCCTGCTCCCAGCTCACGCGCGTCGGGACGAAACCGAAACTCATGCCATAGATGTCGCCCCGGCGAATGAGCTCCACGACCTCGCGTCCGGTGGGAGTATTCGGCGGATCGATCTCGACTCGCAGGCCGTGATCGTCATCGTACAATCGCAAAGTGCCAGCACCCACCCGCCCGAGCAAAAAATCCGGATTGTGATTGAACAACGCGCGAACATCCTGTCGAGCTTCCACTGCGCGTCGGAACGCACCGCGACGGAGCCTCTCACGGAACATGTTGGCAATCACGGTCTCCGCTTCGTAGACCGCTGCATAGCCAACAATGGTCGGAAGCTCGCCGTCTTCGCGCGTCTCGATCGAAAAGCGGCTCTGCACCGCGCGCTGCTCACGTCTCGCCATCAGCGATCTCCTCTTCTGCCTCGGCCCCGGACACCTGTCCGGCCGGCAGAGATGGCGTTACAGCTCCCATGTTGAGCGGCCTGATGAACTCATCGCCGCCAGGATACGGCGGCAGATTTTCGAGGCGCCGCGCTTCGTTCGGAGACATGATCCCGGTTTGAATTGCGATGCTGTAGCTCTCGTAGCGCGTCTTGGTGTCGCCCCGCAGCAATCCTTCAAGCGAGAACTCGATCTTGAATTCGTCACGCTCGCTCGGAAGGAGCAGATCACGCCGCGCACTCTGCTCGAACTTCCTCGCCCACGCGCGCAGCGTATCCTGCACCCACTCCATGTTCTGGTGCTCGATGTTTGCCCACGTCGCGCGTCCGAGATCGCCTACCTTGTGCGGAGGCACGCCAAACATCATCGCGATTTCGCGCGCCTGGAACTCACGCGTTTGGATGTACTGCGCGTCCTCTGCAGTCATCGTCAGCGGCTGCCATTGCATGCCTTCCTCGAGGACGGCAACGCGCCCGACACCGCGTCCAGAGAACTGACTTTGCCAGTGTTCTGCGAGGCGCTTGCGCGCGTCGTCCTTGAGCTTGCCAGGATGCACCAGGACACCGGACGGGCGCGCGGCTTGGGAAAAGACCTGCGCGCCGTGCTCCTCTGCTGCGAGTGCGAGGCCGATCGTGTTGCGATTCAGTGCGATCGGTGTCAGAGCGTTGATGCCATCGAGCGTAAACGCCATGACGTGCCACACCTCGCCGGCTCGCAGCACATACTTGCCTCCATCGATCAGGTACGCGATCTCTCGGCCGCCAGGCTGGACTTGCTTCAGCACCCTGTCTGGATGGATGGGAATGATCTCCATCACGGACCCATCCCAATCATTGCGCACGACATGCGCGAACGCCTCACCGCGCAGCAGGCACGACGACATCATCATCTCGATCATCGTCGTGGCCGTCATCAACGGATTGGGTTGATGATGCAGCAGCTCGTACAGTCTGTACCCCCGCGCGATCTCCCAGCTGTCTTCGCCTGTCCGGCGGTAAACATGTAGTGGCAGCGTGGCGATCGTCTCAGCGAGGAGCCGTACGCAACGGAACACGACCGCCTGGCGCAGCGCGGCTTCCGGCGTCACAACAATACCGGCCGGAGTCACCGGCCCACCCCATCCATCCCAGCTCCAGGTGGAGATGGTCTGACGCCGTTCGCGCCGGAACCAGCGCTTCATCTGCTGCCAAAGGCCCATAACCTCTCACAAGACAAGCAAATCCTGTTCTTCGTAGACGCTGCGATCTTCTTCCGGATCGTGTGCAAGCCACCGGTTGATCGCAAGCAGCGTCGCGACCGCGCCGTCGATCTTGTCCTTCTCATGTTCCTTGCGTGGATAAATCTCGCCCTTTGCGTTTGGCTTCACCACGACGTTAGAAAACATCCACGTGAGAACAGGCGAGTTCGCGTGGTGGATTCTGCGAGCCAGGAGCAGCGCCTCGAATTCCTTCATCGCTGGCGAGAGATTCGATGTGTTCTGGCGCACCTCCACCATTGGCACGCCCTCATGCTGCATCCTCGTCGCGAATTGATGCGCTTGGTGCGGATCGTACGCGACTTGCTTCACTTCAAACTCCGAGCACCACTTGAGCAAGTCCTCCTCGATGTACTCGAAGTCCGTGATGTTTCCCGGCGTTGCGATGAGGTGTCCTGATGCCACCCACCCCTCATAGCGAGGGTCATCCACATCAAAAACGCGTTCCTCCGGAACGTAGTGGCGGTCGAAAATGTAGTACTCACCGTCGCGATAGAAGACCGCGACCATGCTAGCAATGTCAATCTTGCTCGCTAGGTCAATCCCGATCATGCATGGCTCGCCCGCGAAATCCTCAATTCGCAAGCTCTCATCAGCGCAGGCGCGCCAGGCCTCCAGTGCGATCCACTGCGACCGGGAATGCACCCAGATATTGAAGTGCTTGGTCTTGACGACCGCTTGCTTCCGCGGATTCAGAAGTGCCTGCTGGACCTGCGAACGAATGAACTCAACTGATACTGAGACATCCGCGTTTGGATTCGCCTTCCGGATTGCTTCCTCGGTTGTCCAGTCATCATCGTCGTCGATCGTGTAGATGATGCCAAAGAGCTCCGGATCCTTGTCGATACCGTCGAGCATGCGACGCACGCGAAGGTTCATCGCACCACATGGCCCCTCGATATCAGAACCAGCGGTCGTGATAATAAACAGCAATGGCTGTTCGCGCGCACCCATGCCGGTTCGCATGGTGTCTACAAGCGAATCATCCGGGTGCTCGTGGAACTCGTCGACGATCGCATAGTGCGGCGAGGCGCCATCTCCGGGTTTGCCAATAACCGGCTCAAAGCGAGACAGATCCGATGGAATCCAGATCCGCTTGGCTGCAACCTCGACTCCGAACGCCTCGCGGAAGTCGATCGACTCCTGCGCCATCTGCTTCGCGGGGCGAAACACCTCGAGCGCCTGCTTTTCGCTCGTCGCGCCGCAATACACCTCGGCACCCACCTCGCCGTCTGCCGCAAGCATGTAAAGGCCAGATCCTGCAGCGATGGTAGACTTGCCGTTCTTGCGCGGCACCTCGATGTATGCCTCGCGAAACCTCCGCAGCCCATCCTTCTTGCGCACCCACCCCCAGATGCTACAGAGGATGAACTTCTGCCATGGCTGCAAGCGGATGTGCTCCCTCCTCCGCGCCCACTTGCCCTTCACGTGCTTGAAGAGCTCGATAAAGCGACAGATGTCCTCCGCGCGCGCTTCGTCGAATCGATATGGGAAGCTCCTCGTTTTCGCCGCCTCAAGTTCCGTCAAGTGACGCTCGCACGCACGTTTGACCCACTTGCACGCGGGCACACGCCCATCCACCACGTCGCGAGCGTACTCGTACGCATCCGCAACATGCCGATACTCGGTGCGCATGCCTGTCCGGTCAGGTGGTGCGAGTCAGATGCGTCAAGAACGGATTGCCCTGCGGCTTCTCCTCACCTCGCGTCTTGATCGCCTTGCTTACGTCAGCTGGCGTCAAGCACGCCGCGGCGTACAGCGCGGAGAGATGACGCTCCGCCTCCTGCAAATGCGTGAGCAGCGGATGCGCCTTGCTCACGCGCTCGCCCTGCGTGCTCGTCACGACGCGTGACAGACCCTCGATCATCTCCGCACGCATGCGCATCACGTCCTCCTCACGTCGCGCGATCTGCGCGAGGAGTCGCGCATACGTAGGCGAGGCGAAACCAGCGGCGTCCATCTCACGGACGAGCTCATAGAAGCGCGCGCGCTCCGACTCCGTGAGCCGCATGCTCGCAGGCGGATGAATCTCCGCCGCTTCCGCGCTCTCCGGCCGCACACCAGTGTCACGGTCCGTGCGATCGTCAACCAACCGCAAGTGAGGCGCCTTCCGCTTGCGTCCGCGTGCCATAGCAAAAAATGCGCCGAATTTCGCCGGCGCAAAAATTCGGGTGGGGCGCGCGGTTCAACCGCGCCAAAAGCAAAGTTTCCAACACCCCCTACGGGTCAGAATTGTGAAAATTTTCAAAATCCGCGTCAAAAGCGGCGCTAGGGGCCGTTTTACGCAGGCTCTGCGCCCTCCTCCGGTCCTCGGCCGTCTTCTGGACATGGCACGAGTGGCACAGTGGCTGCAGGTTCTCCGGGTCGAGCCGAGCACCGCCCTGGTCGAGAGGAACGATGTGGTCAACCTCTGTGGCGAGCCTCACTCGCCCCGCCGCGAGGCAGCGCACACAGCGTGGCTCGGCCGCCAGTACCGCATCCCGGAGCCGCCGCCACGTGGCGTCATAGCCTCTCACTTTGGCAGATCCACGTCTCCGGTCGTACTCTCGGTCGACCTCGGTCCGCTCCCGCCTCCGTGGCTCCCTAGGATGCCTCTCGCACCGTCCACCCCTTGCTGCTAACCGCAGACATCCAGGATGACTGCACACTGTAGGAGGCGCGACCGGCATCACTCCTTCTGTCCACAGAGCGTCTGACAGACGATGCCATACTCGTCTGCAGTCAGAGCGATGCCAGCGATGGCAGCCACGACCGCGGCGACGATGGTGATGATCAGCTTCCGGTTCATGACAGAATCCTCGCCAGCGCTGGCACTCCAGCGCTGATCAAACTGCCAAGCATTGATCCAGCCAGCGAGAGCCAAAACAGGCGCATCTCGATGCGCTCCACGCGCCGGTCGAGATCCGCATAGTCGCGCTGCAGGAGAGCCACGATGCGATCAGTGGCATCCTGCCGATCTTGGATGCGCTCGACTCTGATGACTAGCGACTGCAGATCCATGCCGGCCCCAAAAACGGCGCCCCCTGGCGGGAGGCTACCAGGGGGCGCCTGGAGGGAGAGACATGCAGCGCCGGGCCAGGAGGTGCGCACACGACTCGACGCTACTGATGAGTATGCGTGGCTGCGTGGTGGATGTCAAGCGCTTTTTGCAGGGATGAGACCCAGCTCGGCGAGGATGTCTCTGACCACAGTCCAGCCGCGGATGTGGCGGTTCCGTACCCACCAATCTGATCTGTGCAGGTACTCGGCGATGGAACGGTACGATGCGCCTAGGGCTACCGCCACGACGATCTGGCGCTCGGTCTCCGGTATTTGAGCCAGCGCCCATGCCACGCACGCATAGGCGAGATCGGCCTCCTGCGCGCCATGAAGTGTGCCAGTCCGTGGTGCAGACAGATCGAGGCTCTGTACATGGCCACCTCGCCGGCGCCAGTAGTCTCGGATGGCAGCATCTGGCGTGGCCCACCGTGGCATCAGTGTCGTCTCCTCGGGCGCGGGGCGATGATGCCGCCTTCGCGCAGCAGACGCTCCTGCAGACCTCGCGGGATCGGGCAGTCGCAGCGAGTGGCCGCGGCAGCCTCGTCATCGGCCTCTGGCTGCCCTCGAGCTTGCTCGCGCCAGTAGGCGTCCCGCTCTCCCTGCCTCCGGCGCCGCTCCCACTGCCAGGCCGCGGCCGAGAAGCCGAGGTAGGCGCCCACGGCGGCCGCGATGGCTACCGCGAGGATGTGTAGCATCACGGGATCCTCCTGGTAGTGGCCGCATCGGCGAGCTGCTCACACGCTACCTGCGACACCTGCCGATGCCTCTCGGCCAGCCACTCCCATCGGCGCGTTAGCTCGCGAGCGTGGATGAGACGGGCCTCTAGGCGCTCCAGATCCGTGATCGATACCTCTGGCGGCGGAGATACCGAGGCCGGTGCACGTCGGGCCACAGAGGCCAGCAGAACCGCCCAGAGCACGGCCGCAGACACGACGGCGAGAATCACCATGGATCGCATCACTCCTCCACCACGAGCGGCGAGTCCGACCACGTGGAGCCGGTAGAGCCAAAGCCACCCTCACCTCGGGCTGTCTCCGACAGATCCTCCACGACATCCACCCCGACTCGCGCCACCGGAGCGATCACGAGCTGCGCGATACGGTCGCCTGGATGGACGATGTAAGGCTCGCGACTGCGATTTTCGAGGATGACATGGATCTCACCCCGGTAGTCCGAGTCGATGGTCCCGAGGATGGCCACGATTCCCCTGGCAGACAGCCCAGATCGAGGTCGCACCTGTCCCTCGTAGCCATCCGGTATCTCGGCATGGATGCCAGTCGGCACCCGCAGGATCTGGCCAGGCTGCAGGATGCAGGTGATGTCAGCGCAGAGGTCCAGGCCTGCCGCGCCCTCGGTGGCATATCGGGGCGTCGGGATGCCGGGGTGTGTTTTCTTCAGTCGCAGCCTGATCATGCTTTCCTCCTCGTCTGGGAGACACGCGCCTCCCATCTACGATGCCACACATTTGGGATTCCTGCCCTTCTGCGATACATCCGCACCATCCACGGACACAGACCCACTCGGCGCGCGAGCTCCTCGTCGGTGATGGTCGGAGCCTCGGCGAGCGCTGCGCGGATGGCTGCGATGCGCTTTTCTGCAGGCACCCACTTCCGCCCTTGCTCTGCCTCGTCGGCCAGGAATCGAGGCCTATGCGCTTTGCACCATGGCCTGTCCGGCAGAGGCGCAGCCAGACACCCATCCACCGAGCACATCGGGCGCTCTCCGCGGAGACGTCGGCTCCAGAAGACCGCACGCTCGAGCTCGCCCGCATCAAGCCACGCTCGGATCTGGAGGCACACGTCGCGCACCTGTCCAAGGGTCAGGTCATGCATGGATCGACCTCCGGGGCAGAGATGGCAGATGCGCGGCAGATAAACCGAGAGGATCTGCCACGGCGTTTTTCGTAGTGATTTCGCTCAGTTACATGCGCCCGTGGCAGACGTGGCAGATCCTCTCTCAAAAAGAGAAGGAGAGAGAATAGGGGGTATATACGCGCGGCGCGCGCACGCGCCATGAACTTTGCCGAATGTTGGTGGCCGATCATCTGCCACATCTGCCACGTGCTTGAAATCACTTGGCTTTTTGTCGATGACCGTCTGCTACGCATCTGCCATCCATCCGCCAGAGCATGACGCAGCCTTGAGCCAGACTCGCTTACCTGGATGCACTTTCACCTGTTCGTATCCGGCCTTCTTCAGGATGCCTGCCAGTCGTCTGGCGTCTGCGGTCGTCCACTGGCTGCGAGGCTTGTCGAGAGCCCCCTCCATGATTTCTGCAGTGCTCCGTGGCCCCGTCTGACGCTCGAGCCAGTCCAGGACTGGTTCTTCCCACGGGTCGCGGCGCGTGAAGAGAGCGTGGACTTCCGCGAGTTCGGCTTCCTCCTCGCGGGTGAGGTGCCAGATCTCACCTGCGCGGTAGCGTGCGACGGCTTCCGCCCACAGCTGGTCCCGGACATGGCGGATAGGCTCCAGGTAGATCTCCGAGCCGACCGGGATCACCCAGTAGCGCCGCGCACCAGTAGGATCGGCGAGAAAATCATCGTCATTGGTGGTGCCTACGATCACAGAGTGGCGCGGGATGCGCACAATGCGGCGGTCATATGGGAGTCGGATCACATCGACCCTGCGCGTGATGAATTCCTTGATTGCCTCCTGATGTTTGGCGCGCTGGAGCGATTCCAGTTCGCCCCATTCGAGCACCCAGACTCGCGAGAGGAGCAGCGCAGCGTCTCGGTCGGATTTCTCGACGTCGAGCTTTGCGCTCGCGTACCACTCGGAGCCGACGAGCTCCGCGAAAAAGGACGACTTGCCCGCGCCTTGTGCTCCCTGGAGGACGAGCACCGTATCCACCTGGCAGCCAGGCGCGAGAGCGCGCGCAACAGCGCTGATCGCCCATTTGCGGAAGAGCACGCGATAGATGGGCCGGTCGCTGGCGTTCAGATAGTCATCGGCGACATGATCGAGCCGCTCTTGGCCATCCCATCGAAGTGATTCAAGATACTCGACCACTGGGTTGTATCGGCGTTCGGATGCCACCAAATCAATCGCGCGGTCGATCTCCTCTTTGGAAAAACACAAACCGCGGCCACTGGAGTCTTGGATGGTGAGCTCGATCCTCTCACGGATTTCGAGCGCCATCACGTCCGTGACTGGCTCGCCACCGATCGTCGGCGCTTGAATGAGCTCGTTCCACGCCAGCTCTTCTGGAACGATGCGCTTGTCATGGCGGAGGATGGCGCAGAGGGAGGCGAATGTCTTTCGGATCTCTTTCGGTTCGCGCGGAAGCTCGATCACTTCCGCTTCGGGAGGAGGCGCTGCTACCGGCGCCATCGGTAGATACCCATCCTGCCGGAGCACCTCCATGATGGAGCATCCACGCCGCCACGCCTCGAGGTCGAGGGCGTCGCCCGTGTAGCAGGTACCGTCCTCCGATGGCCTACCGGGCGCTCGATGCGAGACGTGGTGACAGACCCACCGGTGCGAGCCAGGGAGCTGCGAGAAGGAGTCTCGCCCATCACAGGCCGGACATGGCTGATGCGAGCCCCAGTCCGCGGGATGGTCGTCCAACCACCGTTGGATTGCTTGTTGAATGGGAGAACATACACCCGGTGAATGTTGTGGGGGCTCGTAAGCCTCACAGGCTGGCGCCGCGTACTCTGCTAGCTCCTCCGGCGTGTATGTGTCGCGCCGGAGTCGGATCAGCTCGGCGTCTCTAGCCTGTCCGTCGACCGTGGTGCGCGGCGCCCACATCAGCCGGGCGAGATCCCGCGAGGCTTTCTGGTCGATCTGGTAGCCAGGGATGTGTGCGATCGCCTGCGATACGAGGTGCACGGCCCCCTCGCATGCACGCAGGTAGAGCTGCTGATCCTGGCAGGGAGCCTCGAAGAGAAAGATCACGCGTGCGCCACGTGGGGTGTGGTGGAAGAGCGAGCCAGGCAGCGCCTGCACCGCGTCATCCATCATCGCTCGCACGTCTGGTGGAGGCGCGCAGTGCTGGCCATCCTGGATATGATCGATGTCGAGGCAGATCCCGGCGGCGCCCTGCCAGCGCTCCCGGCCCCGGTGGTCTCCCTCCCAGATATGCACCGACCACCATGCCTCATGCCGGCCGGGGCCATGCTGCGCGAGTGTCTCGGCGATCGTGGACGGAGACACCCGCACGCGCTGCCCCCGCGAGGAGCGGCGCCCAGCGCCTAGAGTGATCCATAGCTCAGCTGCCACGGGCCACCTCCTCCACTGCGCGGAGTGCCTCCTCGACCGAGCGCACGATGCGGTAGGCGCCGCCTAGCTCAGAGACCATCGACTCGAATGCGCGCTGCTCGGGAGACTGGCGCCCGGACGGGCTCTTCACTTCGAGCCAGAGGTAGCGCGGACCGACGAGAACGAGAATGTCTGCCATCCCCGGAACACCGAAGCGTACGCCCCGTCCGCGCCTGTCTTTGGCAAAGCCTACATTGAGCCTGAATGCCCTCACTCGCTCCATCCTGCCGAGCGCAAGCAGGATCTCCCGCTGGATGTCTCTCTCTGCTGTCATGCCGCAGGTCTCCAGCTGGCAGGTGGCCAAAATCCAAACTTCTGCTTGAATCGAATCTCAGCCGCTTTCGGTTTCCATCCCTTCTCGCGCGCTATCCGGCACAATCGCACGTATTCGTACCGCGCGTGCTCGCGTGCGTAGCCAGAGGCGAGCTTGGCTTGGATGGCTGCGATCGACGACTTCAACGCGTCGATTTGCTCTAGCGGGATCTCGATGAGGCCGGTTGTGATCTCTCTCGGTTGCTGCGCAGGCCGCACGAAGCCACACACCGGACACGCTGGGCCCGCCGGCTCAAAGATCGCGTAGCACTTAGGACACTGCCGCAGCGGCGAAGGCCCATCCTCGCGCGCCTCTCGCGCTTCGGCGGTGTCCGCAGTGAGCGAGTAGTCTCGCTCCGCATGCGGGAGGCCGTGCATGAGGATGCAGCCCGCGTGGTCATGGATGCGCGCGACAGTCTTGCCTGGTGCCGGCCGTAGCACACGCCCGACCATCTGCAGATATAGAGCCACTGATGCGGTCGGACGCGCGAGGATGCAAATCTCCACCGCGGGGCAGTCCCAGCCCTCGGTGAGCACGCCGACGTTGCTCACTACCTGCGTCTCGCCTGATGCGAGTCGGGCGAGGATGCGTTCGCGCGTGAGCTTGTCCGTTGTGCCATCGAGGTGCTCCGCGTGTACGCCAGCATTGCGGAAGCGCTGCACCAGATCGAGTGAGTGTTTGACGCTCGTAGCGAAGAGAATCGCTCGTTTCCCGCGCCCGTGTTCTAGATACCTCTCGACGATGTGGCCAGCGATCACTTGCCCGCCCATGGCGAGCTCGAGGCCATGTGGGTCATAGTCGCCGCCGCGCTTTCTCACTGCTCGGAGGTCTGGACTGTCGTACGCAAAGCCGGTGACGGGCACCAGGAAGCCCTGTTCGATCAGCTCACGAATGCTGATCGGAGCCACCAGATCCTCAAAGAGCTCACCCAGCCCTCGCCCATCTGTGCGCCATGGCGTAGCCGTCAGCCCGATGACTGGTGCGCATGGATAGTGGTCGAGGATGCGCAAATACGTACGCGCGCGGGCGTGATGTGCCTCATCGACGATGACTAGGTCCGCGGGCGGCATGGCTCTGCGCACGAGCGTCTGAACGCTCGCAACCTGGACAGGCATCAGCGGATGCCATCGCCGGTGGCCGGCCATGATGACACCGTGTGGGATGCTGAACTGATCGAGCCTCTGCGAACACTGATCGATCAGTTCCTTCCGGTGCGCGAGGAAGAGCACGCGCTTGCCGCGAGCGACAGCTCCGTGGATCATCGCCGCCGCCACGGTTGTCTTCCCGGCGCCCGTCGGTAAGACGAGGAGGACACGCCGCCGTCCGCGCGCGATGGAAGCACGAAGGCCATCCAGCGCGGCGCGCTGGTATGGTCGGAGTGTCTGCATTTTACTCGCCAGCGACGCGTTAGACGCCAGTGGACCGATCGCTGAGTAGCTCGAGCCGCTTCCGCACTTGTCGTGCGTAGCCGGTTGTGACTCCAGCCCACGCGGCGATGGCCTCGTCGTCCCAGTCCGGCCACCGCCGGATGGCCTCCGCAATGCGATCACGTACCAGGCGTGGATACGGCGTCCGTACAGGCTCTTTGTCGAAGCGTGGCCGGTGCGACTCGCACCATGGCCAGCCCGGCATGCGCGAGCAATTGCATCCCCTCACCACGCACACGTCTCTGTCACTCACGGTATGCCTCCAGAGAGACATGACGGACGGTGGCCTCGGCCGCAGCGCGTGCGCGCTCGAGGGCGCGGTCGATCCAGGGGAGGAGCGATGCATCGTCGCCGGGGTCTGGGATGCCAGTGATGCGCCTGGCCTCGACGATCTGCTGTGGATAGACGTCGAGGCGTTCCATGAGCTGGCGATTGGTCAGCGTCGGATCAGTCTGTATGAGCCTGGCTAAGCGGTGGACGATGGTCCGCGGCGGCGGCTCTCGGCATGGCCGATGCGTCGGACACCATCGGCGCTCGCCGTACACGAGAGCGCCACACCCTTCCGCAGAGCAGAGGCGAACTGCGATCATGCTCCACCTCCTGCCTGCCGCGGAGCGCCGGAGAGGCGGTAGGCGCCTGCGTGGTACTCAATCTCGCCATTGCGGAGCATGTCGACGAGGACCATGATGGCGACGGGCTCCGCCACTCCGGCTGCCGATGTACGGTCCAAAACTTGGACTATTGAAAGCTCTTCGGATTTGATTGCGTCCCGGATGATGCAGTCCACTCGAGGCGCACGGCCCGGAGACTGGTGCGCTGCGTCCATCGTGCTCATCTCTGCCTCCACGGCCACGATGGTACGGCGCACCGTACAAAGCCGCAAGTGGGGCCCTGTCCGGCGTGTGGATGCCGCGCCGTACGGACGCGCCTAGACGGTGGACGAGACCGGCGCTCCAGGCATACGGTGCGCCGCCGGAAGGAGGAGGGACGACATGCTGCACGGACTCGACCCCGCGCGGATCGGGGCGGAGCTACGACGGCTACGTCGGCAGGCCGGCCTCTCGCAGGCCGAGCTGGCAGCTCGTGCTGGTGTACGGCGAGCGACGATCTCGGAGCTAGAGACTGGAGAGAGGCTGCCTATGGTGGAGACGCTCGAGCGCATCGCCGCCGTGCTCGGCGTCCCAGCGGTGCTCATCATCGCGGCGGCAGCCGGTCCGATGCCGCCCGAGCTCGAGGAGGCATGCCGCATCGGGCTCATCCGCGATGCGACATGGGCGGAGCTGCAGCGCCTCCGGCTCCTACCCGACCTGCTAGGGCGCCGGCCCGATCCACTAGACTATCAGATGGCGCTGGCGCTCATCCGCCGCGTGCCGTCCCGGTCCTGACTGCGTGTCCGCAGCGGCCCGGACAGACCGGACGGAGCACCGCTTGCCTTTTTGTACGCCAGACCGGACACTCCTCCCTGTCGCTGATGAACGCGACAGGGAGGAGTGATGAGACAGCAGCATTCCCGCTACGACGCCGCCGTCCGTGCGATGGCGGAGCTTGCAGCCGAGGGCCACGGCACGCTTGAGGAGCGCATCGCACGCCCGTGGACCTACGCCCCGTACCGCATCGCTCGTCTAGAGGCCCGGTGGTCGCGCGATGAGTGGCACGCGCACGTGCGTCGCATCGTCGATCGCCTGCAGTCGATCCGGGGGATCAGCATCCACCTCGAGATCCTCTCCGATGGTGTCGCGGTATCTGTCTCTATCACACGCGATCTCACCCCCGACGAGTATGCGCGCCTCTCCCCCGGCGAGGCACACGTCGTGCGCGAGTCCGCGGAGGTGGTGGGATGATCCCCGGCAGCGAGCTCTACACGCAGAGCCAGATCCGCGCGGTTCTCACCTGCCTTCGATATCATCACTACACCTATCGCCTCGGCTATCGACCGGTTTCGACCGCGCTCGCGCTGCGCTTCGGCTCACTCATCCACCGCGGGACCGAGGCGTGGTGGCGCGCCTATGGTCAGCCCGCTACGGACCGGCTCGCCGCTGCACTGGAGGCTATGCGCGCCTATCGAGACGCCCTCGCCGAGCGCTCCGATGAGCCTCTCGATGATCACACACTCGCAATGGCCGAGGCCCTCATGATCGGCTACCACGCGCGCTGGCAGGACGAGCCGCTCGAGCCTGTGATCACCGAGGGGCAGTTCCGCTTCGATATCCACCACCACATCGACGGCTCGCATATCGGCACGATCGGCGGCCAGGTAGACAACCTGGTGCGTGATACGCGCACCGGGGAGATCTACTTGATCGAGCGCAAGACCAGCTCTGACGATATCACGCCTGGCTCGGACTACTGGCGCGCGCTCGCCATCGATCATCAGGTGAGCACCTACTACGCGGCCGCCGCTGCGCTCGGCTACGACGTGGTGGGGTGCATCTATGATGTGATCGCCAGGCCGCGACTCCGACCGCAACTCGCGACTCCTCCGGAGAAGAGGCGGTACACCAAAGACGGTCGCCTATACGCCGGCCAGCGCGAGACGGACGAGACGCCGGATGAGTATCGCGATCGCATCCTTGAGGCGATCGAGAGGGACCCGAACGCCTATTTCCAGCGCGGGATTGTCGCTCGCGACGGGCGCGAGATGGTGCGTTACCGGCAGGATCTCCAGGACGCAATCACGCTGATCAAGTCCGGAATGACCACTCGCAACCCCACCGCATGCCGGCGTTATGGGCGCTTGTGTGAATTCTTTGATGTGTGCAGCGGGGCCGCTGATCTCGCGGATGAGACGCGCTTCCGCAAGGTGGAGACCATTCACGAAGAACTGGAGGAGAGACAGTGACTCGCATGTCATTGCAATCCATCACCAAGGGCAAGATCGAGCGCCCTTTCCGGATCGTGCTCATGGGCCAGGAAGGAGTGGGTAAGAGCACGTTTGCATCACGCGCGCCGGCGCCTGTCTTCCTTGGCTCGGAGCAGGGCACGCACCATCTCGACGTGCATCGTTTCCCGCAGCCGGAGACTTGGGAGGATGTGCTGGATGCGGTGCGCGTGCTCACCGAGGAAGAGCACGAATTCAAGACATTCGTGCTCGACTCCCTCGACTGGGCGGAGCCGCTTTGCTGGGATTACGTGGCGCGCCAGGCTGGCAAGAAGCACATCGAGGAAATCTCGTACGGCAAGGGCTACGTGGCAGCGGTCGATCAATGGCGCTTCCTACTCTCGCAGCTCGACCGCCTCTCCGAGCGGAGCGGGATGCACATCATCCTGATCGCGCACTCGCAGATCAGGACGTTCAAGAATCCCATCGGCGAGGACTACGACCGATACCAGCTTGCGCTCCACGAAAAGAGCGCCGCGGTCATCCGACAGTGGGCTGACGCGTTGCTCTTCGCGCGGCATGACGTCGTGATTAAGGCTGACGGCGATCACAAGGTCCGCGCGCTCGACACCGGCGCGCGCGTCATCGAGACGCAGCACGCGGGCGGATGGGACGCGAAGAATCGATATGACCTCCCGGAGCGGTTGCCGCTCGACTGGCACGAGTTTGAGCGCCACGCGCGCGCTGGCCTATCCGGACAGGCGGACAAGCTCATTGAGCAGATCCGGGTGGAAATTGATTCGCTCGACGATGCGAATGCAAGCAAGGCTCGTGCTGCTCTTGAGAGAGCCGGGCGAGATATTGGCAAGCTCGAATCACTTCTGAGCTGGTGTCGAGAACGCATCAACAAGAACGGAGGTGAGCAGTGAGACTGATCCCGGAGGGCAAATACAAGGGCCAGGTCGAGGATTGGTACTTTGCCAAGAGCAGCAAAGGTACGCCCTATATCGCCGTGCGATTCAGGCTCCTCAATACGGGAGACTTTGTATGGTGGTACGGGTACTTCTCTCCCGCCACGATTGAGCGCACCGTGGAAAGTCTCCGCTACTGCGGGTGGACTGGTTGCGAGATCGATCGGATGGCCGAAGACGGGATGGGATCAAAGCAACCCATCCTCGTGATCGAGCACGAGGAGTACGAGGGCCAGGTCCGCGCGCGTGTGCGATGGATCAACTCGGGCGATCCGGTTGTCTCTGCACCTAGGCTCAAGGACGACGAGTTGCGCGCATTCTCTCGCGAGCTCCGCGACTCCATTCGTGCCATCGATGAGAGCAAGCGCCAGGCCGGACAGGCCTCTGGAGTGCAGGACGACGACATCCCGTTTTGAAAAGCGAGACACAGCCGCCCCGTGGTCCGGCTGCCGCGGGGTGGCGCTTGATTGAAGGAGGGAACTACATGACCAAGAAGACCTTGGCTGAGCTGCGCGCTGAGACTGACCGGCTGATGCGTCGGTCCCTGCACAAGACCATGTGGCCTGAGTTGGAGCATAAGGCTCGCCTTGCTGCGCTAGCCGCCGAGCGGAATGCCGCGGACATCGAGATTGAGCGCCTCACGCGCGAGATCGAGCGGCTCACGCGCGAGCGGGACGAGGCGAGGTATCAATTGGCACGGTCGTACCAATCCGAAAAGTGCACGCTCGACCCACAAACTTGTAAGGAGGCGGAGTGCTGTGCGTGCGGTGTGCTGATGTGCCCACACGCGGAGCCGATGCACCTTCACCACGATGGCTGCCCTGCGTGCCATGGCGCCGCCCTGGCGAAGGTGAGGGACGGCTTCGAGTTGGAGGTGCGCGATGAGTGAGCGCCGGAGGAATCCGAGGCGCCGGATCGTGACCTGGCGCATCGAGCTAGATGAGAACGCGCCCGGTCAGACGAAATCGAAGTGGCTGTACACACTGTCCTGCGGCCACGAGGTCGAGGGCACGGCGCGGGCCACTCGCGACGGCCGCAGAGCCTGTCCGGAGTGCGGGAGTGATGGAGATCGGACAGAAGCATGACGCCGCCAAGCCGCGCTGGGATCTCCTCCCGTGGCGGGCTGCGAGCGAGGTCGTCGACGTGCTCACCTTCGGCGCGCAGAAATACGCGCCCGACAACTGGCGCGATGTGCCGGACGCACGCCGCCGCTACTTCGCCGCACTCCTCCGCCACCTCGTCGCGTGGTGGCTCGGGGAGCAGAGGGATCCGGAAAGCGGGCGGCATCACCTCGCGCATGCGGTCTGCTGCGCGATGTTTCTGATGGAGCTCGAGAAATGAGGCCTGCATCTCATCTCCTCTGGGAGGTCGCAGGCAAGCCACCGTGCCCCAAGCGCGTCCGACCTTGCCCCGGCGGCACGTGCTGCGTCTGTGGAGAGCCGTGCGACGAAGGCGTGACGGTGAAGGACCACTTCGGCGCCAACTTCACCGATCACAACATGCTCCGTGACTTTTCGTCAGGCTTTGTCTGCGTCCCATGTGCATGGGTGATGTCTGGTCGCGGCACGAGCGGCTTCCGTCTCTGGTCTGTGATTTGCCGTACGGATCGCGAGCTACCTCCGAGCCACGAAAAGGCAGACAAGCTCGGCCCGCACATCCAGCTCACGACGCGCGGCGATCTGTCCGCCGCGGTCGAGCTGCTCTTGGATCCGCCAGACTCCGAGTGGGTCATCTCGATTGCCATTTCTGGTCAGAAGCATGTCGTCCCCTACGCATGGGCGAATCGCGGCTCGACGTGGACTGTACGCATGGAAGGCATCGACGTGGTCTCGGACTCGGTCACCTTCGCGCGCGTGCTGTTCCACGCTGCGAGTCTCCGATCGCTTGGCTTTACCGCCGACGAGATCCTGTCCGGAGTTCCGTCGGTGCACCGCATCACTGCAGAGATCTTCCCGCTGTGGACCTACCACGCAGACGCCCTGAGGCGCCACCGTGGTGGCGCACTTCTGGACCTGGCTCTCGTCTGTATCACGAAGGAGCGAATCGATGAATACCGAGACGCAGCAAAAACAACCCTTGAGCGATTCGGAGTTGATCTTGCTCTGCCGCGACTTTTTGCTGGCCATGATGCGATCCGCGAGCACGGAGCGCATCCCTCCGCGCGAGTGGTGGGAGCAAGCGAAAGCGGCCATCGAGATCGGAGCGGAGGAAGAGACATTCGAGGAGATGGCTGCGGCGGTGGCGAGGCGTCTCTACATCGAGAGTTTCACGAAGGCCACCGCCAACTGGATCTCTTCGCATGAGGCGATCATCCGTTCGCATTGGCCTGCGTTCCGCAGGCTGTGCCGGCGCAGTGCGGTCTACATTGCTGGCATTGCAAGAGTTGCGCGCGAAGAGCAGAAGCGAATGAGGGAGGATGACAATGAGTGAGCGAATCACTGCGAAAATCGACATCACCGCCATTGCAATCGAGCCAATCCACCACGGCGCTGGCACTGTGGGAAACCTCTCCCGCATGCGCAAGCAGGAGATCATCGGTCCGGATGGCGAACTCATCGAGACTCCATTCATCAGTGGCAACAGTTTTCGCCACACGATTCGCGATGGCGTCGTGCGCTTCGCCCTGGATGCGATGGGCGCTCCCGAGCGCTTCTCGAAGGCGGTGGTAGATCTGCTTTTCTCCGGCGGTCACCTGTCCAAGACTGGTGCTGCAGTGGACCTGCGGCGCGCGCGAAAGATGGAGGAGCTCTTCCCCGCGTTGTCTCTCATGGGATACTCGGCAGGCAACGCGATGGTTGAAAGCAAGATCACCGTGCGAAACTTCCACGTCGCATGCAGGGAGAATCTTTTCCGCACGCCCGAGGAGGTCCGTGCGATGCCGCATGCGCAGCTTCCAGCCGCGCATGTGAGAACGGTGGAGTTTCTCACGCGACATGAGGCGACTCGCTCGCCGCATGTTTCTCGACTGCTCACTGACGGTGAGCGGGACAGGCTGGCGCTGGAAGCGTCGGAGAAGCTCGCCGGCCTGCGCGAGGGGAAAGGCGATACCACGCAGATGATCGCCTCGCATGATGTGATCAAGGCCGGCGCCGTGCTGTGGGGCGGAATCATGCTCCATGACGTGACGCGCTCGGAGCTCGCCGCACTGCAGGGCGGCTTGATGTATGCGTGCGAGGGGCGTCACTCTGACGGCGGGTTGCTCTTCCGCCTCGGAGCGAAAACGAAGCAAGGCTACGGCCTGGTCTCGATGCACTTTCACGGTCAGCTTCGCGACCTGGTGCGCGCTCCGACGTATTCCGACAGCGAGGAGATCGTCCCTCACGCGAAGACATACAACGCCGACGTGGATGCGTACGTAGAGCATCTGCGCGAGCACCGCGACGAGATTCTGCGGTTCCTCGAGGAGTGCATGGCATGAGGCTCATCGACGGTCGCACGGTCGTCGACACGACTGCCGATCCGCGCTGGGAGCCGATGCGTGTGCGAGCGATCCTCGCCGAGCCGATCGTCACGACGGACGCATTGCTGATGCTAGACGGCCCCGTCGCGAAGGGCGCGTACTATCTATACATCCGAGAGCACGGTCGGTACTCACTCCCGCCCATCGCCGAGGAAGCCGTCGACTTCGAGTTGCCGTTCGCGACTTGGACACGGCCCGCTCCGGAAGGCGCGCGCTTGCATCCATCTCTGCTCAACGCGCGCGGCGAAGTCTGGGGATGGTGTGTCTCTAGAGCAGAGGCAGACTGGATCTGCGAGACCAAGGTCGAGGTGCGCAAGCGCCCGCCGATCGGTGAGTTCGCACGCTACACCGACGCGAAAGACCATCACACGTCTCTCGGTCCGATGAAAGCGAAGGATGTCGCCTTCCCTGCGCGCGTAGCGTGGGAGTTGCGTTGGTACGCACTTGGAGATCGCGACGCGGTTGCACATCTGCTCTCTCTCGTCCCCGGACTGGGCAAGCTCTGCCATCACGGCTGGGGTTACGTGGAGCGCTGGATTGTGGAGCCGATGGGTCCGCAGGAGCGCGATCGCTGGATGGCTAGACACTTCCCTGCATCCGGTGGGCGCGTCATGGGAGTGCGCGCACCGTACCACCACCGGCATCGGGGGGCGCCATGCTCGTGATCAGAGAGATTCCGGAGGAGCAAGCAGCCCGGATCCTCTTCCGGGCAGAGGACCGCGACTTGCGCAGGCTTCCGTCGCCTGGCCGCGGGAGACACATTTGGTTCGGCGCTTTCGTCCGGGGGGAAGAAGCCGGCGTGGCCTGCCTATGGATCCACAAGAGGAACGCGGAGCTGAAGCGATGCCTAGTCCTCCCGCTCTGGAGAGGACGAGGGATCGGGGAGGCGCTCATCCTGCACCGCCTCAAGGTCGCACGAGAGCATGGATGCAAGCTCGTGCGAGTGAATGCAATGAATCCGAGCTGGTTCGAACGCAACGGCTGGACGCTGATTCGAAAGACAACTCGGTTTCATACATTCGTGAGGGGGCTATGGGTCTGATTCCGAGCCATCGGCATAGCGCTGAAGACCTCGAGCACTGGCGCAAAATGGAAGCCTTCGACGCGCTGCTCGCGAAGTCTCCTGCACTGGAGGCGAAGGAAGCGAAAGCACTCCAGGTGATCCGTGAGTTCGCGGCACGTGGGCCGTGCTACGTCGGCACGAGCTGGGGAAAGGATTCGATCGTCGTCGCACACCTCGCGTGGCGCCTCTATGCCGAGGGGCTCCGACTCCCCGTTGTCTGGCTGCCAGCAGGTGGACTTGAGAATCCGGACTGCCCACGCGTGCGTGATGCCTTTCTCGCCCGCTTCCCCGTCGACTACCACGAGGTGGAGGCCGCGTCAGAGGAGCGCCCGTGGGGAGAGACGGAGGGACATGACGGCGCGCAAAAGGCGTTCGAGCGCGAAGCCCGTCGCTTCGGCAAGCGCTACATCTCGGGCGTCCGAGCCGAGGAATCCGGCGTTCGCCGACTCCGCATGCGCATGGACGGCGAGATCTCGAGAAACACTTGCAGACCGATCGGCTGGTGGAAGGGCGAGGAGGTCTTCGCCTACCTGCACAAGTACGATCTCCCCATCCATCCGGCATACGCGATGAGTTTCGGGGGGATGCTGGATCGAAAAATGATCCGTGTCTCGACCATCGGAGGTGAGCGCGGGAGGCGATTTGGTCGTGGCGAATGGGAGCGCCACTACTACGGCGACGTGCTGGAGTCGATAAATGAAAACAGCCGTTCGTGAGTCGATGCGCATACACACACGCCTGGGGCCAAGCGCCCCGCTCGCGCCCGTGGTGCGCCAAGTCGTCCTGCTGCTGAACCCGGCCTCCGCAGACGTGAAGCGCGATCTGCGTGATATCCAGCGGATGCATGCGCGGACGTGTAGTCTCGTGGGCGCCGCACGTGCAGACGCACAGCTACTGTGGCGAGCTGACGGGCATCGCCTCGTCGTCCAGTCCACCCGTCCTATCGACCTATCGCGGCTCCCCCGTGGCTACGCATCCATCCATGAGGAGCGCACCGTCAAGCTCGATTGGCCTGCGGGGACCACGGTGCGGTGGGAGATCGTGGCGAATCCGACGCGCGACATCCCCCGCACACGCCGCCGCGTGGGGCTGACGAACCCCGAGGAGTGCGCCGACTGGATCCAAGCGAGGCTCCCTCGGGCTGGGCTCCGCCCGCTCCGCATCGATGGATGGCAAGAGCCGCTCGGCCGAGGTTGGCATCCTATGGGGAGGATCATCGTGGGGCGGTGGCGATTCCGGGGCGTCGCGATCGTCGAGCAGCCAGATGCTCTCGCCCAAGCGCTCATCCATGGGATCGGAAAAGGGAAGGCCTACGGCGTGGGTCTGCTGACGGTCGAGGAGGTCGCATCATGAGCGCGCCCGTCCGCATCATCGCGATCACCGCCGAGGAGCTGCGGTCCCTCATCCGAGAGGAGCTTCAGGCTGCGCTGCGCGGACAGGCTGCGCAGGCCCCCTCCCCTCCTCCGCCGCGTCGGCTCTACATGAGCCTGTCCGAGGCAGAGCGAGAGAGCGGCTACTCGGCCGACACCCTGCGGCGCTGGATCCGAGAGGGGCGCCTGCGCGCGGAGAGAGCGGGCCGCCGGGGCCACTACCGCATCCGCCCGGAGGATCTTCAGGCGGCTCTCCGCCCTGCAGCGGCGGATGCGCCGGTTGACCCCGACGCGATCGCCAGGGCTATCCTCACCGGCCGGAGGTGAGAGATGGGCTCTGTGTACCGCCGAGGAGATCGGCTCTGGATCGTGTACCGAGATGCGCACGGACGGAGGCATTGGCGCTCGACAGGCCTGCGCGTCGGACAGGAGAGAGAGGCCGAGCGTGTGCTCGCCGCCATCGAGGCTGCCATCGAGGCGGGCTCTGCGATCGGCCTCGACCCGGAAACGGTGACGCTCCGGCAGTGGGCCGCGGAATGGATCCAGCGGCGTCGCGCTCGTGGCGTCCGCACCGCGGGGGACGAGGAAGCCCGCCTGCGGGACCACGTCCTGCCGGTGCTCGGGGATGAGCGTCTTGCGGATCTGCGGCCGCGCCAGATCCGTGCGCTGGTCCACCGACTGCGCCAAGGTCCGCTCGCCCCGCGCACGGTGCGCCACATCTACGGCGCGCTGCGTGCGTGCCTGACCGAGGCCGTGGTCGAGGATCTGATCCCCTCCTCGCCCTGCGTACTCCTCCCAGGCGATCTGCCCCCGGTGCAGGATGCAGATCCCACGTGGCGCTCGAGCGCGGTCTTCACGCGGGACGAGCTGGAGATGCTGATCTCGGACGAGCGCGTGCCCCCGGACAGGCGCGTCGTCTACGCGCTCCTGGGCCTGGCCGGGCTGCGGTGGGGAGAGATGGCCGCCCTACGGTGGCGAGACTACGACCCGGGCCTGCGCCCCCTCGGGCGCCTCACGGTGGCGACGAGCTACAGCACGCGCCGCAAGGCCATGGGCGCGACGAAGACGGACTCCGTCCGCCTCATCCCCGTCCACCCCACTCTCGCCCGCATCCTCGACGCGCACCGGGCAGGGACACATCCGGATGACCTGATCTGCCCCTCCCGTGAGGGGACGCCTCGCTCGGTCAATATCGGCCTACGCTCGCTGCATCGTGACCTTGCCGCACTGGGGCTGCGGCCTCGCCGCGCGCACGATCTGCGGCGGACCTTCATCTCGCTCGCCCGCGGTGCAGGTGCACCGAAAGATCTCGTCGCGATGATCACCCACACCCCCCGCGGCGCGGATGTGATTGACGGCTACACCACCCTGGAGTGGGAGGCTCTGTGCGGCGTCGTCCAGGCGATCCGCGTGGAGCTCCGGGCGCCCTCGACGGCCCACGTGATCCGCCTGGGCTGTGACAGTGCTGTGACAGTCGGGGGATCGGAGGAGACAGTGCAAAGAAAAACCCCCGAAATCCCTGAGGATTTCGGGGGCCAGATTGGCGGGGCGTACGGGA
>ERZ795042.383-NODE-383-length-37518-cov-3547.439500_pt1 | contig 37518 bp, 33 predicted proteins | sample MGYA00375126_ERZ795042 | MGnify/ENA primary metagenome ERZ795042 (study PRJEB30171, sample SAMN05518105) | compost metagenome | isolation source: Feedstock adapted compost from Newby Island compost facility, Milpitas, CA | place: USA:Newby Island compost...
TGGCGGTCGGAAATATCCTCACTGGGCGATCCCAATGATGAGCGCATCACCAAGGGAGCCGTGAAAGGCTTGCGGGCACGTATTGCGCTGTTTGCAGGCGGCTATTCCCTGCGCCAGGATGGGAGCATGCAACGTCGTTCCGATTATTTGAAATATTATCAGATTGCCGATACGGAATGCCTGGCTATCATCAACTCGGGCCAGCATAGCCTGGATCCAAGTTTCCAGGATCTCTGGCAGAATCAAGTTGATGCCCACCGCATAGATCCTTATGGTGAAATTATGTTCCAGGTGGCCATGAGCGGTGCAACCAGCGCTACGGATAGTAAGCTGGGTTATTACAATGGACCTCGCTTGGGTGGTAAGGGCAATTCCAGCGTATATCCCCTGCCAACCTATTTTTATTCTTTTGATTCGCTTGATAGCCGAAGAGATGTAACCATTGCACCTTATTGGGTAAATGCCGATTATACCATTCAGGCTCAGTCGATCAGTACCCTTTGCGATGGAAAATTCAGACGCGATTGGATTACCAATCCATCATTCGGACCGACAAACAATGCCCAGTCTTTCGGAATCAACTGGCCCATATTGCGTTATGCTGACGTGTTGTTGATGTTTGCTGAAGCAGAAAATGAAATCAACAACGGGCCTACTCCTGCTGCTATAAATGCCTTCCTGCAGGTGCGTAAAAGAGCATTTGCTGGTAATCCTTCTCGTGTGGGTACGCCTCCTGCCGATAAACAGGGATTTTTCAACGCCATCGTCAATGAACGGGCATGGGAATTTGGCGGAGAAGGTATTCGTAAATATGATTTGATTCGGTGGAATCTGTTGGGAACCATGTTGAACAATACGAAGGCTGCACTGCAGGCCATGGCCAATGGTCAGCCGCCATACAATAATTTGCCCAGCAAAATGTATTACAAGCTTAATTCCACGACCTTGATCTGGGGCAATTCGTTTTATCAACCTGCACCTGCCACCACGCCTTCGGGTTATGGAAGTGTGAACTGGGTGAGCTCCAGCATGCTTACATCGAACAGCCTGAATAAATATGCCGAAGGATTTACTGCTGGCAAAACCGAATTGTTCCCATTCCCGCAAGCGATTATCAGTGCTAATCCCAATCTGGTGCAAAACCCAGGCTATTAACACATGGGAGCTATTTATCGTGAATCAAAATATATGCGACTATGAAAAAATATGTTTCAATATACGCGCTCGCAGCGGCCCTCCTGATCTTAGGATTGATGAATGCCTGTCAGAAAAAGCCCGTTGACTATTTTTATCCGAGCCGCATCTTCACGCCCACATCGGTCAGTATCCTGGCTTATGATACGCTGGTGAATATTTCCTGGCCGGCTTCATTATATACCCAGACTATGCATGTGACCTATACAGTGCAAATCGGTCGGGATTCTACTTTTCAATCGGGTGCCGATTTTACCCTGGTAGCCGATACGAATTTTATTGTGGTGACCGATGATACGCTGGCCGATCGGGTGAAATATTTCGTGCGGGTGCGCGCCAATGCCACCGGAGGAGCCGATTCATCGAACTGGGTATATGCTACGAGTTCGTTTACACTCACCGGCGTACAGATTTTTGGTGCAATACTGAATTCAGATATTCTGGATAATGCGGTCAGGCTCAACTGGAAGCCCACACCTGGCGTCAATCTCATTGTACTTACCGATACCAACGGCGATACGATGCATGTAAATATCAGCAGCACGGATAATGCCAATGGGATGATTATTGTCAATGGCTTAAAGCCAGGCACCACTTATACGGCGCAAATATTTGCCGGTACCAAAAGCAAAGGCATCATCAGCTTTACCACCAAGCCGGCATTGAGTGGAAATATCATCGACTTGCGCGGCATCACGGGCAGGCCTACCGTGTTGTATGATACCCTGCCGCAGATTCCCTCAGGCAGCATCGTGCTGCTGGCGCGCGGGCAAACCTATACCATTCCTTCTACCTACACGTTCGACCGCACTGTAACCATCATGAGCGGCATGGGCTTCAGTACGCCGGCCGTCTTGCAGCTGAGCAGTAATTTTGATGCCACTGGAAAAATAGATTCGCTGCGGTTTTCTGATCTGGTGATTGCCACCAGTGGTGCGCAGTATTTCATGAATGTAGGAAATACCGCTACCATCGGTACATTAAGTCTGGTCAACTGCACGACACAGGGCGTATTTACCAATTCCCTGGTTCGTTTAAAAACAGCCAACGATACGATTCGTAAACTTTATGTAAACAATTGTATTTTCGATAGCATCGGCATTCAGTCAAAATATGCGGTGTTTTATGCCAATGCCAGTTCCAGCGCAGAAATCGACCAGATTGAGATTCACAACAGCACATTTTATAATTTCTATTATTTCATCCGCCAGGATAATGTACATCCCAGTTCATGTTTGATTGATCATTGTACGTTTAATGCCTTTATCAATCAGGGTGGATATTTCATCAATTACACCTATTTCCCAGCGACCTTTGTGCTATCGAATAACATTTTTGGTAGCACACTCGATCCGTCGAATGCCAACTGGATTAAATCCACGCCCAACCTGACCGTAACCAATTGTTTTTACACCACCGATTGCGTATTTAGTGCCAACAGCATCTATGGCGCTACGGCCTACAATGGTTCATCCACGGCTTTGTTCCGCTCGCCATCCACGGGCGATTTCACGCTTATGGATGCCAGTTTTGCTTCGGGATACAAGGCTGGTGATCCACGCTGGTTGCCGTAACAAATTTTTCAAGGCTTGAAAAAGCGCATGCCAGATGTGGTGCAAAACAATGCTTTTATGGTGTGGCGGGATGATCATGCTCGCATTGCATGGTGGATGTAAAAAAGCTGCAGCTCCAGCGTCATCCGGCTCCAGTCCGGCTCAGGTGGGAGAGCCTTATCTGGCCTTTCCCGGAGCCGAAGGAGGTGGAAGGCTGGCCTGGGGCGGCCGGGGTGGTGATGTATATGAGGTCACCAACCTGAATGATAGCGGCCCCGGCAGCTTGCGCGATGCACTGAGTGCCGGGCATCGTACCATCGTGTTTCGCGTGTCGGGAATCATTTATCTGAAAAGCCCCTTGAAAATCACGCACGACAGCATCACCATTGCCGGACAAACCGCTCCCGGAGCGGGTATCTGCATTGCTGGATATACCGTTTCTCTGCAGGCCAATCATCTCATCATCCGTTACCTGCGTTGCCGGCTGGGCGATATTGATCGATATCCGGATGATGCGATGCATGCCAATGGCGGCGGCTATCACGACATCATCGTCGATCATTGTTCGCTGAGCTGGTCAATCGATGAGACGGGCAGCTTTTACGACATCAAAAACTTTACCTTGCAATGGTGCATCCTGAGCGAAAGCCTGTATCATTCCTATCATCTCAAAGGCGATCATGGCTACGGCGGCATCTGGGGCGGGTATATGGCCAGCTTTCACCATAATCTGCTGGCCGATCATACCAGTCGAAATCCCCGTTTCTGTGGAAGCCGGTATACGGGAAAGCCTGATTCAGAGATGGTGGATTTCCGCAACAATGTCATTTATAACTGGGGCAATATCAATTCGGCCTACGGGGGTGAAGGCGGACATTACAACATGGTGAACAACTATTATAAACCAGGCCCCGCCACGCCCGGTAATCTCACGGTAAGCAGCAGTAAGAACTTGCGGAACCGTATTTTGCAATATACCAGTTATTATTACGCTTCCGATGCTGCCGTTTATCCCGATACCTTATGGGGCGGACAGTTTTATATCCATGGCAATGTAGTGGAAGGCTATCCCGATGTTTCGGCCGATAACTGGACCCAAGGCGTGCAACCCGATGGTTATTATCGGGCCCAGCAACTCATGCAGCAGGCACGTGTTGATACGCCTTTCCCTTATGCTCCCGTGCGTACACAATCTGCGCAGGATGCTTATCAGTCGGTTCTTGACAGTGCCGGCGCCATCCTGCCGCGGCGCGACGCCATTGATCAACGTATTGTGGAGGAAGTGCGTACGGGCACGGCGCATTATGAAGGTGCAGCCTATGCACAAATCAATGCCACAGGTATTACACATCCTTCGGGCATCATTGATTCGCAAAACGACGTGGGTGGATATCCTGATTATCCTTCGGCAACTCCGCCCGTGGATAGCGACCACGACGGTATGCCCGATGATTGGGAAATCGCGCATGGACTGAATCCGCACGATCCGTCGGATCGGAATCTCTATACTTTAGATAAGCATTATACCAATCTGGAAGTGTATTTGAATAGCTTAACGGGTATGCAATAAATGATGCGCACATGTTCTTAAAAACCTTATGGATACTGGGCATGATGGCATGCTGGGGTTTACTACAACCTGCTGTGCCGATTCAGGTAGTTTGTTTCGGCGATTCCATTACCCATGGAGCCGAGGTAGATGGGCATAGCTGGGTATGGATGCTGCAACAGCAACATGCAACGAATCAATGGCAGTTCATCAATGCCGGACGCAATGGAAGAAAAACAGCCGATAAACAGGAGCTGTTGCCCGTATTGCAACAGTATCCGCATGCAGCATTTTATTTGATTTTTCTCGGTGTAAATGATCTGAAAAACGCTTCATCCGCCCAGGTCGATAGCTGTGTACGCAACATGCAATGGATGATCGATCGGATTCGAGAAGTCAATCCACAGGCTAGCATCGTTATTTTATCTCCCTGCAATGTGAATCTGCACACGATGTCGGCGCTGAACCGGCAGAAACAATACAATATCCGTACGCAACAAGCCTTATTTCAGCTGGAAAAACAGTACCGCCGGCTCGCCAGACGCATGCATACCGGCTTTTTGTCGTTATTGCATGTGGTTGCTCCGGAGCATTATGTTGATGGCCTGCATCCCGATCTGGCCGGCCAGCAAGAAATTGCAGATGCTGTATGGACATACCTCACCCATCATTTTCCCCAAACCTTTCATACATGAAAACCTACCTGCTTTTCTTATGCTTGATCTCCGGTTTTCATCAGGGTTGTCAACATATTGACCAAGCTTCATATCCACATCCCGGGCGCGAATCGATAAGCAGGACCCTGGTTGTAGCCAGAGATGGGAGCGGCGACTTCACCAGTGTGCAGGCCGCCATAGCTGCGGTTCCTGATTCAACAACCGATAGCACTTACATTTATATCAAAAACGGCGTGTATCGAGAAAAAATCATCATTCCCGCCAGCAAACGATTCATCAAACTGGTGGGGCAAAATGTAGATAGTGTGATCCTGGTATATGATGATTATGCCAGCAAACCGGATAGCACCGGCAGGCCCATAGGCACTTCCGGATCGGCGAGTGTGTATATTTATGCCAGCGATGTGGTGGCGGAAAATATCACATTTCAAAACGATGCCGGGCCGGTAGGACAGGCCGTGGCAGCTTATGTGGCTGGCGATAGGGTATATTTTCATCATTGTCGTTTTCTTGGTTTTCAGGATACCCTCTACACAGGAAACCCTGAACTGAGCCAGAGCCGGCAATATTACCGGGATTGTGAAATTGAAGGGACGACCGATTTCATTTTCGGCTCAGCTACCGCCGTATTCGATCATTGTGTGATTTACTGCAAGGCCGGCGGGCATTATATCACGGCTGCTTCCACGCCGCAGGGCCATCTTTATGGCTATGTATTTCTGCATTGCCGTATCACCGGAAATGCGCCTCCACATTCGTTTTATTTAGGACGCCCATGGCGACCTTATGCACGTGTGGTATTTCTGTATTGCCAGTTAGATGATATGATTGCACCGGAAGGATGGAGCAACTGGCACGATACACAGAATTACTTAACAGCTTACTATGCAGAATACCGGAACACAGGTCCCGGATATCCGCCCCAGCAAAGGGTTTCATGGGCACATCAATTGACGGATGAAGAGGCTGCACATTATACACCAGCTGAAATCTTTGGTGAATGGCATCCGATGGATGAATAAAACATGATGTAATGAAAAACTTAAGCTTCGTATTGCTATTGCTGCTGGCTGTATCTCAGGTGGGTTTATCCGGATATGCACAAGGCGTTGCCAGTGCGCCTGTGAAAAAATATGATTATGTAGTATCTCCCGATGGAACGGGCGATTTTACTTCCATTCAGGCGGCGATTGAAGCTTGTAAATCGTTTCCTGATGAGCCCATCCGTATTTTCATCAAAAAAGGGATCTATCATGAAAAGGTTTTCATCCCAGAATGGAATCCGAAGATTGTTTTGATAGGCGAAGTGCGCGACAGCACCATCATTGATTACGACGATTATTTCAACAAAATCAATAAAGGCCCCAACAGCACTTTTTATACGCCTACAGTGCTGGTACAGGGCAATGATTTTTATGCGGAGAATATCACTTTTAAAAACAGTGCGGGAGCGGTCGGTCAGGCCATCGCCCTGGCGGTGGATGCCGACCGATGTATGTTTGTACATTGTCGGATCATCGGAAATCAAGATGCTTTATATGTTACCGGTGAGCACTACAGGCAATATTTTCGCCATTGTGAAATTGAAGGCACAACCGATTTTATATTCGGTCAGGCTACAGCCCTTTTCGATAGCTGTGTGATTGTATGTAAAGCCAACTCGTTTATTACAGCGGCTTCTACGCCTGCAGATGCTCGATTTGGACTGGTTTTCCGTCATTGTACCATTCAAGCCGTGCCGGGCGTGCATCAGGTCTATCTGGGCCGACCCTGGCGTAAATATGCCAGAACCGTATTTATAGATTGCCAGATGGGCGATTTTATCCGTCCGGAAGGCTGGGATAACTGGCGTAATCCAGCCAATGAAAAAACCGTGTTTTACGCTGAATATCATTCTACCGGTCCGGGTGCAAAGCCAGAGCAACGGGTGAAATGGGCGCATCAACTCAGCGACCGTCAGGCGGCGGCTTATACCATTCCACAAATTTTTACAACAAGTGGCAACACCTGGATTCCGCAATAGTAAGTTATTCGCTGTATGCAAAAAATGATTGGCACGCGCAGGATGTCCAAACATTGGTGCTTCACATGGGGTATCATCTGGATGTTACCTGTTGTTGCCTGTGCACAGCATCTACAGGCAAATGATACGGCTGTCTGGACACCCGATCTGGGGAATGGGAAGTACAGAAATCCCGTGATTTATGCTGATTATTCCGATCCGGATGTGTGTCGGGTAGGGAATGATTATTATCTGGTGGCATCGAGTTTCGATGCGGTGCCCGGTTTGCCCATCCTGCATAGTCGCGATCTGGTGAACTGGACCATAATCGGACATGCCTTGCCTCGATTGATTCCTGAGGATCATTTCGCTAAAACCCAGCATGGCAATGGTGTGTGGGCGCCCGCCATCCGCTATCACAACGATTCATTTTACGTGTATTACCCCGATCCGGATTTTGGGATTTATCTGGTCAAGGCCCGCCATCCGCAAGGGCCGTGGACAGGACCTCAGCTCGTGATGAAAGGGCCTGGTGTGATCGACCCCTGTCCATTCTGGGATGATGATGGACAGGCATATCTCATTCATGCCTATGCCGGCAGCCGTGCAGGCATTAAAAGTATTCTGGTTATTCATAAAATGAATCCTGCTGGCACGCAGGTGATCGACAAAGGGGTGATTGTGTACGATGGGCATGGCATCGATCCCACCATCGAAGGTCCGAAATTGTACAAACGTCATGGATATTACTACATCTTCGCACCGGCAGGGGGCGTACCACAGGGCTACCAGCTGGTATTGCGGTCAAAACATATTTATGGTCCTTACGAACGAAAGGTGGTCATGCACCAGGGCAATACCTCCATCAATGGCCCCCATCAGGGTGCATGGGTACAGACACCCGACGGCAAGCAGGACTGGTTTATTCATTTCAGCGATCGGGGTGCATACGGCAGGATTACCTATCTCGAGCCTATGAAGTGGGTCAACGATTGGCCTATCATCGGTGTGGATCAGAATGGCGATGGCATTGGCGAACCCGTGGAAACTTATACCAGGCCTCATGTCGGAAAAGTTTATCCGCTGCGGGTACCCCAGACTTCCGATGATTTTCGTGCACATGAATTGGGCTTGCAATGGCAATGGCAGGCCAATCCCGATCCTACGTGGTACTACCTGAAAGCCGCGGGGGGCCTGCGTCTTTACGCCCGACCCATGCCCCGGCAAGCCCGCAATCTGTGGGATGTGCCCAACATCCTCATGCAAAAATTTCCCGCACCCGCATTTTGTGTAACCACAAAAATCCATTTTTATCCTTTGCAGGTGGGCGACCAGGCCGGTATGGTGATCATGGGTACCAGCTATGCGCGTTTATCAGTTGAACAACAATCCGATGGCCTGCACCTGATGTATGTTACCTGTACCCATGCCGACGAAGGTCATGCCGAACAGATCGAGGTCAATGATCCCCTGCGCGACAGCACCCTGTGGCTGCGTGTGAGGGTCGATTCACCGGCCATCTGCACCTTCAGTTACAGCCTGAATGGAAAAGATTTCATTCCCATACCCGGCAGCTTCATCGCACAGCCGGGCAAGTGGATCGGCGCTAAGGTGGGCATCTATTGTGTAGGTAAACAAAAAAGTAACGACGCAGGATTTGCTGATGTAGATGAATTCCGCGTAACACCAGCGACTGATTGATAGGCTCTCATGGTTGTTCACCGGATCGAGAACAGCGCTTTAAGAAAAGGCTTTGTAGGCAGTGAGGCGATGATGCGTATATCTTCAGCCCAGCTCGATTGATTGGATAAAAAGCGTAATACTGTGGGTGTGGGATTGTTTTGAAACAATTGCAAGAACAACGCATCACCCGGATACAGCCTGTGTTGAAGCACATGTAGCAACAATTGATCATACCAGCGAAAAGCACGCTCATGCAATGTGGATTTTACAATGGGCTTACCCGTTTTTTCCCAGGCTTTTATGAGCGCATCACTATGCCTTTGAATGAAGCTAAACGTATAACCGGTAGAAGCTTTGGTTTGTCCACCGGCAGTACCAATGGGGATCAATCTACCCCTGGCTGTGGGAAAAGCATAATCGGTCATGGGTATTGCCCCCTTCTCCGTTTCAGTGATATCGTAAGTGATACCGGGATAATGTGTTTGCAGGTAATGGCGAATGCAGGCATCATAGACCTGTGCATCAAGCAAGTGTGGAGAAAACACGGTGTATTCTATCAGGGCATCACAATCAGAGAAGGGAAGTACATACATAAAAGCCGTAGCTTCCTGCTGGGGCACGCGGAAATCCATCAGAACCATGCATTCCGGATCGAATACCGATGCATGCATATGCACGAACCATCCCCTGAAATGCTGCCAGAGAAAATATCGGTAAGACGCTGGAGGGATACTGGATAAAAGGCTGTAGAAAACATATTTCGCCTGAACGCGGTGCTGGGTGGTGTGTACAATTGCATACTGTTCTTCCCTTTCCATCTGAAGAACGGGCTCATACAGATAATCGATTCTTCTATCAGCATTGTTGTTTCTGGCCTGTTGCAGTTGTTCATGGGCATATCGATAAAAATCGATGCCCCGAATCATTTTGTAAGCGAATGGCTGAAGCTGTATCTGTAGGGTATGCTGCTCGGTATGTAGTTGTGCTTTTGTCCAGCGATGATAGACGATGGGTTCGAACCATCCCGGTTGATCTTCCCAGAAACACCAGGTGCGGTCATTTTCTTGCTTGGGCGCTACATCAATCAGCAGAATGCTGAAAGAGGATAAAAAATGGGCATGGATCAACCGCATGGCCAGACTGAGCCCGGCGCATCCCATGCCTGCAATCACAATATCGTATGAAAGTGAATGTTGTCGCAATATTCACCTACTTGGCAACCCTGGTAGAAGGACGAGCAGCAGCTATCTCGTCATCGTGTTTAACCTTATCCCAGTATTTTTTAGCAACGATCAACATGCCGAATGATTCGCCGTCGTTTTTTCCCAGATGTTTGTGATGCATTTTATGAGCCCAGCGCAACACCCGAATATATCGATTGCGGGAGTGTGTAAACCATTTAAACCGCTGGTGAATGATTACATCATGCACCAGGAAATATGCAATGCCATAGATTAAAATGCCCACACCTATTGCGGCCAGCCAGCCTATATGGCGTGTTGCACCAAAAAACAGACTTAAAAAACTGGGGATAGCAAAAATGAGAAAAAAGGCGTCGTTTTTTTCAAAAAAACCGGGTTCTTTCTGATGATGATCTTTGTGCAACACCCACAAAAATCCATGCATCACATATTTGTGGGTGAACCAGGCCACTCCTTCCATGAACAAAAACGTGGCGGCTACAATCAACAAGTATACGAACAGCTCAAGCATGGGTATAAAATTTTAAGATGAAACCATGAGTTTGAATTCAGGCAATTTATGTTTTATCCGCGGGAAAGCCAGTTTAAACCAGGCCGTAAACAGCTGGGGCTGCGTATGAAGTTGTGCTTCGATATGCGTTAAGGGAAAATAGGCCAGGGCAGCTATTTCAGTCGCTTCGGGTGAAAAGGGCCCGTCGTAAAAACCCACAAACACATGATCGAATTCAAATTCCATCAATCCATTGGGCAACTTCACGCGGTACATGAAAGAAAAAACCGGTTTTACGCCGCAATCCATGCCTAATTCTTCCTGCAAGCGCCGATGGACGGCTGTTTCGGTATCCTCGTCCGGGCGGGGGTGGCTGCAGCAGGCATTCGTCCATAGCCCACCCGAATGATATTTATCGAGCGCACGTTGCTGTAACAGCATTTCATCATTGCGGTTAAACAAAAACACGGAAAAAGCCCGATGCAGGAGGCCTAGCTGGTGCACGCGCATCTTATCCATGGTACCCACCATGTTGTCGTTTTCATCGACCAGTATAAGTTTTTCTTCCTGTTTCATATCATATTCAGTTGATGGCGAATGCAGGCGCGCAGCATGATCATGAGCTTGGAACGGTTGGGAATACGGATACGACGTTGCATGATTTTATCGGGCGAAGTGCGTTGAATTTTTCGGAATAAGGCATAAAAATACCGATAGGCTACATATACCCCAAATCGCGACCGGGCAGGTAAGCGTTTAATGCCCTGCAAGCCCTGTGCAAACTCCTGTTCAATATCGGTTTCAATTTCGCGTTTGGCTTCTTCATCCAGATATCCTTTGTAAGCAAAGGCGGGAAAATAGCTCCGATTCAATTCCTGATAATCGGCCTGAATATCACGCAAAAAGTTTACCTTCTGAAAAGCTGATCCCAGTGCTCGAGCCGATTCTTTCAATGATGCATACAAATCCATATCTCCATCGCAGAATACACACAGGCACATCAAACCCACCACTTCAGCTGAACCATACACATAGGTTTGTAACTCATCCCTTTGTCGGTAAGTATGTTTTTCCAGGTCGAGGTACATGCTGCGGAAAAATGCATCAATCAACTCCTGCGGAATATGATACCGATGCACGGTTTGCTGGAATGATTGCAAAACGGGATTGGTGCTGATCTGCTGGGCAATGGCTTGATGGGTGGCTTCTTCAAACTGCCGTAGCAGGGCAGCCTTGTCGTAATCATGAAAACTATCCACAATTTCATCGGCCACGCGGACAAATCCGTAGATAGCGCAAATCGGATAGCGTAGCTCACAATGCAGCATCCGGATGGCTGCTGAAAATGAGGTGCTGTAATGTTGGGTGATGGTCCGGCTGCACCGTTGGCTGACGTGTTGATAAAGTTGAACTCGGTTCATCATATTACAGGTAACAATTGATGCAGGTATTTTGTTATGATGCGGGCCGCGATCTCACCCGAGATGATGGCGGGTGGTACGCCGGGCCCCGGAACCGTAAGCTGGCCGGCGAAAAACAGGTTTTCCACTTTTCGGCTACGCATCCGTGGTTTCCAAACGGCTGTCTGTCGCAAGGTATTGGCCAACCCGTATGCATTTCCGCGAAAAGCATGGTATCTATTTACGAAATCATCCGGTCCAAAAGTTTTTTGGTACACCGGATCGGAGCTTATATGCTGGCCGGTATGCCAGGCAATACGATTCAACACCTGTTGCAGATAGTCTTCGCGTAAGCGAGGTGTATCGCCATCCAGTCCCGGTGCCAGCGGGATCAGTACAAAAAGATTTTCCTGACCAGGCGGTGCCACCGAGGGGTCGGTGATCGAAGGAACTGAAAGGTAAAACAAGGGTTCCTCTGGCCAGGAAGGTTCGGCATATATGTGTCGTGCGTGGCGGTCGAAATCGGTATCAAAAAACAGATTATGATGGCGCAGGCCGGTCAATTTTCGATCGATGCCCAGATAATAAAGCATAGCTGAAGGTGAAAGTCGGCGCGACAGCCAGTAGGATGGCCGATATTGCCGGTAAGGCTCTGGCAATAAGGATTGTTCTACGTGGTGATAATCGGCCGTAGCCAGTACTACATCGGCAGGCTGGAACCCTGTCTTGGTAAGCACGCCGGTGGCTTTGCTTTGCTTAACGATGATTTGCTCTACAGCCTGTTGGAAATGAAACCTTGCGCCCAGCGATCGGGCAAGTGCATACATGGCCTCTACCACCCTGTACATGCCGCCGATAGGGTACCAGGTGCCTAATTCGATATCTGCATAATTCATCAGGCTGTATAAAGCGGGTGTATCCTGAGGTAAGGACCCTAAAAATAGTACAGGGAATTGCATGATCTGGCGGATGCGTTCATCCTTGAAATAACACCCAACATGTCGTTGAATAGAAGAAAGCAAATCCAGTTTGCCGATAGCCCGGATGATGTCTGCATCTAAGAACTCCAGCCACGACAGGCCAGGTTTGAACACAAACTTTTGCATTGCAATTTCATATTTGCGAGCCGCCTCGCGCAGGTAAAGCTGCAAAGCCCTGCTGCTGCCTGGTTCCCAGCGTTCAAACAGTTCGCCCAAAGCCACAGCACCTGCCGGAATGTCCACAGCAGTTTCTTTCCAGAAAATACGATATGAGGGATCAAGGCGCACGAGCTGGTAATAATCCGAAGGCTGGCGGTTGAATTGCTGGAAAAAACGTTCAAAAACATCGGGCATCCAGTACCAGCTTGGGCCCATGTCGAATTTAAATCCCTTTTCCTCCCAGAGGCTTGCCCTTCCCCCAGGCTTATCCAGCGCTTCGAACACATCCACTTCAAAACCCTGACCAGCCAGAAAGCAGGCCGCCGAAAGACCGGCAAAACCACTTCCTATGATGCAGATGCGTTGTCCCATATCCGTTCAAAATACTTCATCCGGGATTTTAATATTTTACGGGCAAAATGAATCCGGCTTTTGATGGTGCCCAGCGGCTCGTGAAGCATTCGGGCAATTTCTTCATATTTAAACCCCTGAAAATAGAGCAGAAATGGCTTCCGAAAAATTTCGGGCAGGTCGTAAACCAGTTGCTGAATTTCTTTCAAACGCAGGTTCATCTCGCCGGTATTGCTGCCTGGGCGCATCAGGCGATCGGTGGTCAGGGCTGCCGTATCGAACATCACCGGATGTTTGCGTTTCTTGCGGAAGTCGTTGATGAAAATGTTTTTCATGATGGTATACAACCAGGCTTTCAGGTTGCTTCCGGTTCGATATTTATCCGAATTGGCCAGTGCACGATATAAGGTTTCCTGATAAAGGTCTTGTGCGAATACCGGATCGCGGGTAAGGTGGATGGCAAATGGCTTGAGGAAGTCCGACTCGGCAGTCAGGAGTTCCTGAAATTCAGTAGCAGACATTTTGTTTAACTTTTATTGATTCAAAGTTAAACAATCTTTCTGGATAAATCATCAGCCTTTACGAAAATTTTTTCCATGAGCTGCCGGAGTTCTTCCTGGGAATGAATGAGATGGATATTGGGGAAGGATTTATGGGGAATTTGCTCTACCACGGGGCCTGAAATGTATATCTCACTGTTTTTTAAATGGATGCTCAGCTGATGGATATAAAATGAAAGATTGAATCCTGGAGGAATAGCGGTGAGATGGGTAAACAGCAAAGGAATGTTTTTCTGTTTAACGATATACTCAATATTGTTCAACGGAACACTACTCCCTAGATAATAGATTTGAAGGCCACGCTGTTTCAGCAGGTAATACAGGTAAAGCAGGCCCAGTTCGTGGTATTCGTCTTCGGGTAAAAAAAGCAGGGCGGCTTGTTGACTGATAGGTCGGTGCACCAGGCTTTCAATGCCCGCGATGATTTTTTGCCGGATAAGGCAGCTCACCAGATGCTCGTGTACCGGATGGATGCGATCGGTGCTCCAGAGAATGCCAATCCGCTCCAGAAAAGGAAAGATAATGGCCTGCATGGTTTTCTGGATACCCTTGTTCAGGATATAATGATCCAGAATTTCTTCCATGCCTTCCACATCCATTTCAATCATGCGGGTGATGAGCTCATTGACCAGCCGATCTTGCAAAGCTTCATGCTGATGCAATTCCAGCACTTTTTCCTGCAATTCCGCATCGCTCATCTTGCTGATCTGGGATATCTTAAAACCGTAACGGGTGAGCAATGCGGCATTGAGCATTTTTTTGAGCTCATCGTTGGTATAGTAGCGAATATTGGTATCGGATCGCCGAGGCTTCAGAAAACCATACCGCTGTTCCCACACGCGAATGGTATGTGCTTTTACTCCAGAAAGATTTTCCAGATCCTTGATGGAAAAACGTTGTTCATCAACTTCCATAAGCAAAAATATACAGCTATGTCAAGGATAACATTTTATCCACCGATATGTTTACAGAAATATGAATTAAGTTTGCCTTGAAGCCGGCTCATACGCCGGCGGGAAAAGCTGATCTGCAATACAGAGCTCATGAAAACAGCACTCATTACAGGCATTACCGGGCAGGACGGTGCTTATTTAGCCGAATTTCTCTTGCAAAAAGGATATCGTGTGCACGGCATCAAGCGGCGCAGCTCGTTGATCAATACAGAGCGGATCGATCACCTGTATCAGGATCCACATGAGCCTGATCCACGGCTGATTTTGCATTATGGTGATATGACCGATGCTACGAACCTGATTCGCATCATCCAGGAAACCCAGCCCGACGAAATCTACAATCTGGCGGCGCAGAGTCACGTAAAAGTGAGCTTTGAAACGCCGGAATATACGGCCAATGCAGATGCTCTGGGCACCCTGCGTTTGCTGGAGGCCATTCGTTTGCTGGGATTAACACAAAAAACCCGTTTTTATCAGGCTTCCACCTCCGAATTATATGGCCTGGTACAGGAAGTACCGCAGAAGGAAACCACACCTTTTTATCCGCGTTCACCTTATGCCGTGGCCAAGCTTTATGCTTACTGGATAACGGTGAATTATCGGGAAGCTTACGGCATGTTTGCCGTAAACGGCATCTTATTCAACCATGAAAGCCCGATCCGCGGGGAAACCTTTGTGACGCGCAAGATTACCCGGGGGGTGGCTCAAATTGTCCTGAAGCAGGCCGATCAGATTTACCTGGGTAATCTGGACGCCCAGCGCGACTGGGGTCATGCCCGGGATTATGTGGAAGCCATGTGGCTGATGTTGCAGCAAGACAGGCCGGAAGATTATGTGATTGCCACCGGTAAAACCACTTCCGTACGGGAATTCACCCGGATGGCCTTTGCACAGGTGGGCGTCGAGATTCAGTTTGAGGGAAAGGGTCTCGATGAAAAGGGAATCGTGGTAGCCTGCCATGATGCACGCTATCAGCTGCCTGCAGGCAAGGTGGTGGTGAGTGTGGATCCGCATTATTTCAGGCCTACCGAGGTCGACCTACTGGTGGGTGATGCTTCCAAGGCCCGTCGTCAGCTGGGCTGGCAGCCGCGTTATCAGCTGGAAGACATGATCCGGGAAATGGTGGAAAGTGATATCCGCTATTTTTCAATGCTTCATCCTTCGTTGATTCAACAAAAATCTCATGCGTCTTACGGATAAAATTTACATAGCCGGTCACAGGGGCATGGTAGGTAGCGCTATATTGCGCCGGTTGAAGGAAGCTGGCTACCAGCATTTTGTGTTGCGTAGTTCTGCCGAGCTGGACTTGCGCAATCAGGCTGCTGTATTTGATTTTTTCCAGCAGGAGCGCCCCGATTATGTGTTTCTCGCCGCCGCCCGGGTGGGGGGCATTCTGGCCAACAACACCTATCGAGCCGAGTTTATTTATGATAACCTGCAGATTGAAGCCAATGTGATTCACGCGGCGTATTTGAGCGGGGTGAAAAAGCTGATGTTTCTGGGCTCATCGTGCATCTATCCCCGTCTGGCGCCCCAGCCCATCAAAGAAGAATACCTGCTCACCGGTCCGCTGGAGCCTACTAACGAGCCTTATGCCATCGCCAAGATTGCGGGAATCAAACTCTGTGAAGCCTATCGGGCACAGTATGGCTGTCATTTCATTTCCGTGATGCCCACCAATCTCTATGGCATCAACGACAATTTCGATCTGGAAACTTCCCATGTCTTACCCGCCCTGCTGCGGAAGTTTCATGAAGCCCGGGTGAGGGGCATACCGGAGGTGGTGGTCTGGGGCACCGGCAAGCCGAGGCGAGAATTTTTGTATGTCGATGACCTGGCCGATGCTTGCTTGTACCTGATGAATCTGGAAGAGGAACCGAATTTGGTTAATATCGGCACCGGAGAAGATATCAGCATAGCCGAGCTGGCTGAATTAATCCGGCAAATAGTGGGTTATCAGGGTAACATCGTCTACGATACCTCCAAGCCCGATGGTACCCCGCGCAAGCTGCTCGACGTGAGTCTGCTGCACAGGCTGGGCTGGCATCACCGGACTTCCCTGGAAGAGGGCATCCGAAAAGTGTATGAAACCGTGTTTTTGCAGGCACAAGCACCGGCCGATTACAGATAACGTGCCGTGTAGCTCTGTTTGACTTTCTTCAACTGATCGGGTGTTCCGGCAAAAAGGAGTTCCCCGCCTCTGTCGCCTCCTTCCGGCCCCAGCTCAATCACCCAATCGGCTCTGCGGATGATATCGAGATTATGCTCAATGACGATGATGGAATGGCCCTGCTCGATGAGGGCATCGAACGATTGCAATAAAAAGGCGATATCATGAAAATGCAGTCCGGTGGTGGGCTCATCGAAGATAAACAGGATATGCTCTGCTGCCCGGCCCTGTCCTAAGAATGAGGCCAGCTTCACACGCTGGGCCTCGCCTCCACTCAGGGTGCTGGCCGGCTGCCCCAGTTTGATATAACCCAGTCCCACCTGCTGCAGGGGAAGCAATTGCTGCACGATGGCGTGTTCATCTGCAAAAAATGCGATGGCCTCATCCACACTCAGGTTCAGTACATCGTAAATGTTTTTCCCGTGGTAGGTCACTTCCAGAATTTCTTCCTTGAATCGCCTGCCGTGGCATACCTCGCAGGTGAGGTGCACATCGGCCAGGAACTGCATTTCGATGGTGATTTCCCCTTCTCCTTTACAACGCTCGCATCGGCCGCCGTCGACATTGAAAGAAAAGTGTTTGGGTTGATATCCCCGGATCTTGCTCAGGGGCTGGCTGGCAAACAACGAACGGATGCTGTCGTATGCTTTGATGTAGGTAACGGGGTTTGAGCGCGACGATTTGCCGATGGGTTGCTGATCGACCAGCTCAACCCGGCTGACGGCCTGCAGGTCGCCTTTCAATGCCCGATGCCAGCCCGGTTTGCCCACCGGCTCGCCTTTTGCTTTCTTGAGTGCCGGATAGAGAATATCGCCCACCAGCGTGCTTTTTCCGCTGCCGCTCACGCCACTCACCACACACAGCACGTTCAGGGGAAATTCCACATCAATTTGTTTCAGGTTATGTTCCCGGCATCCCTCCAGCCGGATCGATCGGGTCCAGCGGCGGGGTCGGCCCGGACCGCCTTCCGGTATACGCATGCGACCGCTCAGGTAGGCCCCGGTCAGGCTTTTCGGGTCGTGCAGGATTTCGTTGTAGGTACCAGCGAAAACCACCTCGCCGCCCTGGTGGCTGGCCAGCGGTCCCATGTCGATGATATAATCGGCCTCACGCATCATCTGTTCGTCGTGTTCTACCACGATCACCGTGTTGTGCAGGTCGCGCAATTCCTTGAGTACTTCAATCAATTGATGCGTATCGCGAGGATGCAGGCCTATGCTGGGCTCATCGAGGATATACAGGGAATCGGTCAGGTTGCTGCCCAGTGAACGCGTGAGCTGGATACGCTGACTTTCGCCGCCGCTCAGGGTATTGGCCGGGCGATCGAGCGTCAGATAACCCAGTCCTACTTTTAGCAGGGTGCGCAGGCGGTAACGAATCTCATGCAGGAGGCGCGAGGCGATTTGTTGTTCTGCATAGGAAAGCTGTAGCTGGTCGAACCAGCTGGCCAGTGCTTCCACCGGCATGGCCATCAATTCGGCAATATTTTTTCCGTTGATTTTTACGTATAAAGCTTCCTTACGCAGTCGGGATCCCTTGCAGGCCGGGCAGGTGGTGCGGCCTCGATAGCGGGAGAGCAGCACGCGATATTGAATCTTATACAGATTTTCTTCCACCATTTTGAAGAAATCGTCAATGCCGGAGAAATATTGATTTCCCTTCCATAGCAGTTCATATTGTTCCGGGGTGAGTTCAGCTATGGGCTTATGAATGGGAAAGTTGAACTTATGGGCATTGCGGATCAGCGCCTCGTTCCATTCCTTCATTTTTTCGCCCTTCCAGCAGGCGATAGCTCCTTCATATACGCTCAGTTGCTTATCGGGAATCACCAGGTCGGGGTCGATGCCCAGCACCTGACCAAAGCCCTCGCATACCGGACAGGCCCCAAACGGGCTATTGTAGGAAAACAGCTGAGGAACAGGTTCTTCAAAGCGAATGCCATCCAGTTCGAAACGATTGGAAAAGTTGTGCCAGTTCTGGCGATTCACTTCAACCCAGCATTCGCCCTCTGCTTCGTAGAAAGCGGTCTGGATGCTATCGGCCAGTCGATGGCGTGCATCCTCATCATCGAGCGATTCATTCACCACCAACCGATCGATTAATACGTATACCTGCTTATCGGGTAATTCATTTCCCGACACATCCTCAATTCTGACAATTTCACGTCGATCACCCTCTACTATGTACAGACGGGAAAATCCTTTTTGCAATAGGATATGCAATTCCTGCGAGAGGCTATAGCCCTTGCGAATACGCAGGGGCACGGCAATCACCACCTGATCGTGTTTTTGCAGGTGCAGGATAAAATCCACGACATCGCTCACCTGATAGCGTTTCACTTCCTGCCCCGATATCGGCGAATAGGTCTTGCCTATGCGTGCAAATAATAATCGAAGGAAATCATAGATTTCGGTCAGCGACCCCACGGTGGAGCGGGGTGTGCGGGCAATCACCTTTTGTTCGATAGCGATGGCCGGACAGATCCCTTTGATCATATCCACATCAGGCTTATCCATGCGCATGAGGAACTGACGGGCATAAGCGCTCAAACTTTCAGCATAGCGACGCTGACCTTCCGCATACAACGTATCAATCGTCAGGGATGATTTTCCCGATCCCGATACGCCGGTTACCACAATCAATTGGTTCCTGGGAAAGGCTACCGTAATATTTTTTAAGTTATGTACCCGAGCCCCTTTAACCAGGATGGCCTGTCGGGTATCCCATTTGCCATCAAACAAGTTGGGTTGATCATGAATCGTTTCGGGGATATGTATCTGTTTACGCGCCATCACGTAAAACTACTGATCATTCTAAAAGCCTGTGCAGGTTGACAAATTTTTGACTACAGAGAATCTATGGCTGCTTAATACAACCGCATTTTTCACAAAAGGATTTGGAGAAAAAAATTTTTTGAATATATTTGGTGAAGTTTTTAACAATTCTTTTATTTTTGCTATAAACCGAATGTTAAACCACCAAAACTCCCCTCTATCAGCAGCGAGCTCTACGTGTTGTTTTTGAGATGCCGTATTACAATGAACAAACATGCGCTTTAACCCATCCTGCAGCAGATGCTTCCATGTGTCTGTTGTAGGGGATAACCTAAAAACCATATCTCGTATGACCAATTCTTATCGGAATTTGTCTGATCAGGCGCTAATCGCTGCTTACCAGAGGGGTGATAATGATGCCTTGAATGCCTTAATTCATCGGCACAAAGATCGGCTCTACACGGCTATTTATTTGCTGGTGAGAGATGTGCATCTGGCTGAAGACATTTTTCAGGACACTTTTATCAAGATTATTGATACTCTCCGTGCCGACAAGTACCTGGAAAAAGGCAAGTTTTTGCCCTGGGCTATGCGCATTGCCCATAACCTGTGTGTGGATTATTTTCGGCGGACCAGGCGCAGTCCGATGATGCGCAGTACCGAAGAACATGATGTATTCAATTTCATCAAGCTTTCGGATACAAATGCCGAAGAAGAAATGATGATGCGACAAAGCCATCACTATGTCAGGGAAATGCTCGATCGTTTGCCGCCGGAACAGCGCGAGGTGATTATCCTGCGGCATTATGCTGATCTGAGCTTTAAAGAAATTGCTGCGCTTACCCATGTAAGCATCAATACAGCCCTGGGACGCATGCGCTACGGACTGATTAATTTGCGAAAGATGATGCTGGAAAAACAGATCTGCCTCTAAAGCAAATCATTTTCACAACCAGAGATTCCCTGAGATTGTATTTCATCCGGATAAACTAGCCGTGAGAAACAGGCCTGCAGGAAATCCGTAACTTTGTGGCGTGAAACAAACTTCCACCAGGCCCAATATTCGCCATCTTTCACTTTCCGATTTACAGGAATATGTAGTCAGGGCCGGGCAGCCTGCTTATCGGGCCAGACAGCTGTACGGCTGGCTCTGGCAAAAGCATGCGCTTGGCTTTGAGGAGATGAGCGATTTGCCTAAGGTTTTTCGGGAAAAACTCATGGCCGATTTTAGTTTTCCGGTGGCGAAGCTTGAACTCTTGCAGCAGAGCCGTGATGGAACGGTAAAATGCTTATTTCGTCTTAGCGATGGTAAGGCGGTGGAAGGCGTGCTCATTCCTGCCGGAGAACGGCTTACCGCCTGTGTGTCATCCCAGGCCGGATGCAGCCTGGGCTGTACATTCTGTGCTACGGGTCATCTCGGTTTGCAGCGCAATCTTATGATGGACGAGATCTTCGACCAGGTAGCTTTTCTCAATGCATTAGCGATGCAGCAGGCGGGTCGTCGCCTTACCAACATCGTGTTTATGGGTATGGGAGAGCCTTTGCTCAACTATAAGCAGGTAATGCAGGCCATAGAAAAAATTACGGATCCCCATGCACTTGCTTTTTCGCCACGCCGCATCACGGTATCCACCGCAGGTATCAGCAAAATGATTTACCGCCTGGCCGACGATGGGGTGAGGTTTAACCTGGCTATTTCCCTGCATGCCGCTACTGACGAAAAACGCAGCCAGATCATGCCTATCAACCAGAGCAATCACCTTTCAAGCCTGCTGGAAGCCCTGGCCTATTTTTACCAGCTTACCCGAAATGAAATCAGTATCGAATATATCCTGCTCAACCATTTCAATGATAGTCTGGACGATGCAAAAGCATTGGTAAAAATTTATCGCAAGCTGCCATTTAAAGTGGTAAACCTTATTGAATACAATCCTGTACCATCTTCTCCTTTTTCGCGAGCCGACTCATCAACCACAGATCGGTTTATTGCTTATCTGCAACAACAGCATGTGAATGTACGCCTCAGAAGAAGCCGCGGTGCCGATATTGATGCGGCATGCGGACAGCTGGCGAATGTGGTGCATGCCGATGCTGCATTGCCGACATCCCATGCGGATGTGCACTAAAAATCACCGAACTATGGCTCGAAAAAAAATACGCCCATCCGAATCAGCCCGGCATATAGGCCGTTTGCAACAGCCGGTGGATGGACGGAAGCCGGACACGATGCCCTTGAATAAGTATGTGGCCCATTGCGGGATATGTTCCCGGCGAAAAGCCGCGGAACTCATCAGGCAAGGGCATGTTCAGGTCAATGGCAACACCATCCTGGAGCCCGGCTTTCAGGTGACGGGCCGTGAACATATTACCTATAACAAAAAGCCCATCAAGCCGGCGCAACAAAAGGTTTACATATTGTTGAACAAACCTAAGGGCTATCTTACCACCACACACGATCCCAAAAACCGCAAAACTGTAATGGAACTCGTGCAAACAGCTTATTCCGGTCGTTTGTTCCCTGTAGGCAGGCTCGATCGCAATACTTCCGGATTACTTTTGCTCACCAACGATGGAGAGCTGGCACAAAAACTGGCTCATCCCAGCTACGAGGTAAAAAAAATCTATGAATTACGTTTGAATAAACCCCTTGCAGAATCTCATTTTCAACAGATACTCGACGGGGTCATGCTGGAAGATGGTGTAGCAAAAGTCGATGCCCTGGCCTATCTGGATGCTACCCGAAAAAATCTTGGACTGGAAATTCATAGTGGTAAAAATCGGATTGTGCGGCGGATATTTGCGGCTTTAGGCTACGAAGTGGAAAAACTCGACCGGGTGATGTACGCCGGACTGACCAAAAAAAATTTGCCCAGGGGCAAGTGGCGTTATCTCACAGAAAAAGAAGTGATCTGGCTGAAACATTTTCGTCCATCCTGATATCAAGCAAATCTTGAAACCATGCCGGTATCACGTCCTGAAATTATTCGGGAAGAAGCTGAATGGCTGGCCGTGAATAAGCCTGCCGGCTGGCTGAGTGTGCCCGATCGATTCGATCCACAACAGCCTCACCTCTATGGCTGGCTGAAGCAACATTATCCTGAGTTGTTCATCGTGCATCGACTGGATAAAGATACCAGTGGGGTAATGCTTTTTGCCCGTACTGGACGCGCCCATCACCTCCTCTGCCAGCAATTCGCTTCACGTAGGGTGTACAAGGTATATCTCGGTATCGTGGAAGGGAGGGTCAATTTTCAGGAAATAACGCTCGATATACCCATATCACCCGACTCACGCACAGCTGGCAAAATGCGGATCGACAATTCCGGACGACAGGCCGTTACGCATTTGCGCGTAAAGGAACTATTTACGAGGTACAGCTTTCTGGAGATCATCCCTGCAACCGGACGTACCCATCAAATTCGTGTACACCTCCAACACGCCGGATTCCCCCTGGTTGCCGATCCTGTTTACGGCACCGGCCGTCCCTTAATGGCTTCGGCACTTCATAGGCACTTTCGACATAAGGCCGATGAAAAACCGTTGCTGGCACGCACCGCACTGCATGCAGCCGTGATTGAGTTTACCGATCCCGAAGGTGAAAAACAGCGGATAGAAGCACCTCTGCCTAAAGACATAAAAGCTGCACTTTACCAATTGCGGAAAAGCACTTGTATCGTTCCAGGTAAAAAAACAAACCCGCCCGACACCTGACATCGGGTGGGTTTGGTGAGCCTGACCATGTTTACTTGTTGGGCTGTGGCGTAAAACGCAGATAGGACTTTACGACCCGGAATCCTTTCGGGAAGCGTTTGCGTGCTTCTTCATCGGATAAGGACGGTGCAATCACCACATCTTCTCCTTCTTTCCAGTCGACTGGCGTGGACACCGGATATTGTGCCGTAAGCTGCAGGGCATCCAGTGCCCGTAAGATTTCATAGAAATTCCGACCAATGGATGGTGGATAAACCAGTATCAACCGAATTTTTTTGTCAGGGTCAATGATAAACACGTTCCGAACGGTATGCGTTTCCGAAGCATTCGGATGGATCATGTCATACAGGGTGGCAATTTTCCGATCCGGGTCGGCAATGATCGGATATTGCACCTGTGTTTTCCCTACCTCATTGATATCTTCCACCCATTTTTTGTGCGAATCGAGCGGGTCCACACTGATGGCAATAATTTTTGCATTGCGTTTGGCAAATTCATCGGCCAGTTGCGCCGTACGTCCCAGTTCCGTGGTGCAGATGGGCGTAAAATCGGCAGGATGTGAGAAAAATACACCCCAGCTATTACCGAGAAATTCATAGAAATCAATTTCGCCCTGTGTTGTCTGGGCTTTAAAATTTGGGGCTGTGTCGCCAAGTCTGAGACTCATAGTAGTCATTTTTTAAGGTGAATAAATTGGGTTTAAACATGAATCAAAACTATGTAATCCCTATTAAAATTGTAGAATAAAATTCGTCAAATCTGTGTTAAATTCATTCGCGTACTCAGCTCCGGGCAAATACTGTCAGGCAGGCTTTCCAGGCGTGGTAGGCTGTCTTGAATTTCAACGGATCCTGGAGCTCCGCTTTTTCCCTGGCTTGTGCTTCACTAAAGCCCAATTCCAGATACCCCAGGTATTCGGCGTAGGCATGAGCAAGCATATCCATGCAGTGTTTCAAGTCGGGCTCCAGAAGAAATGGCGATACATGCAGGGCCATCAAACGGGCAGAAAGGCTGTGAACCATAGAAATTGATTTTGGAATTCCAAAGTTTTGGTGTAACTACGCATGCAACTTGCGTACATAAAATTTTTTCTTATGCCCTTGAATAAATTCGCCATGGCTCGTTACAAGGCCATTGATGAAAGGCTGCAGAGGAAGGATTATCCTTCACTTGAAGCACTGGTGGCGTATGTTTCGGAAAAATTGGATAGACCGATAGCTGTCCGCACCATCCAGAAAGACCTGTACGACATGCGGAATAGCATGGATCTAAATTTTAATGCTCCCATCAAATATGATCATTATCGTAGGGGATATTATTATGATCCTTCCGATTATTCTATTGACCGGCTGCCCGTTACGCAATATGACCTGGATGGACTGGAAATTGCTATCAATATACTGGAACATTTCAAGAACATCCCACTCATTCGGCAGTTTGAGGATGCGATTGGCCGGATTGCAGGTGCAGTGAAAATCAGCAAAGAGCGATTGAATAAGGCTCAGGGTATACTGCATATTGACCAGTCAGTCGAATATGCAGGTTCATCCTGGATTGCAGCCCTTGCTGAAGCAATAGTGCAACGCAAATGGGTGAGAATTCGTCACAGATCGTATCAGCGCAATGAAGCCCGGGAATATCGCCTGGCACCCTATCATATTCGGGAATATCAACACAGGTTTTATGTGATTGGAGAAAGTAAGCGCAGGGATGAAACGCAATCAAAGATTCGCATCTTCGGCCTGGATCGTATTCAGAATATCTGGACTACGAGGGATACTTTCGAGTATCCGGAAACATTCGACCATCAGGCTTTTTTCGGGAATATCATCGGCATCTCCGATCCAGAAAAAGAACCGGAAAACATTGAATTATGGTTTGAGGCGGAGCAGAGCAAATATATTTTATCGCAACCCATTCATGCTTCGCAGCGTGTATTGGAGCAAACAGATGCCGGTTGCAGGATTGGCCTGAAGGTCGTTATCAATTACGAACTGCTGATGCTGTTGTTGAGTTATGGTTCCCATGTAAAAGTGCTGTCACCAGCACATCTGGCCCGGCAAATCCAGCAAGAAGCCCGGAAGATGGTGGCATTGTACGACAACAAGTAAGCCTGACGAATCACTTGCTCAGCAGCATGCTTCTCTCCTTATAGAGTTTGCGGAAATAGGGATCGCGCAGATCCTTGATGAAACGAATAGCCTCGCCGGTGGATTTCATTTCCGGGCCCAGCTCGCGGTTGACACCGGGAAATTTATTGAAGGAAAACACCGGTTCTTTGATGGCATATCCGTTCAGTTTTTTCTCGATTTTGAAGTCCTTCAGCTTGTGCGTGCCCAGGATGATTTTTGTGGCGATGTTCAGGTAAGGCACCTGGTAGGCCTTGGCGATGAACGGCGTGGTACGCGAAGCGCGTGGATTAGCTTCAATCACATACACCACACCATCTTTGATGGCAAATTGCACGTTGATCAATCCTTGAATATGCAGGGCACGGGCGATTTTCTCGGCATAATATTCCATGGTGGTAACCTCCATGGGCGAGAGGTTGAAGGGGGGAAGCACGGCATTGCTGTCGCCGCTGTGGATGCCGGCGGGCTCGATATGCTCCATAACCCCCATGACATGAAATTCTTCCCCGTCGAAGATGGCATCAATTTCCGCTTCCTGACAGCGATCCAGAAAATGGTCGATCAGGATCTTATTACCGGGCAGGTGTTTGAGCAGGCTTACCACGGCTTTTTCCAGTTCTTCTTCATTGATCACGATCCGCATGCGCTGCCCGCCCAGCACATAAGAGGGGCGCACCAACACGGGATAACCCACTTTTTTAGCAACGGCCATGGCTTCTTCGGCTGTATAAGCCGTACCGTATTTTGGATAGGGAATGCCCAGCTCTTTAAGCATATCGGAAAAACGACCCCGATCTTCGGCAATGTCCATATCGTCGAAAGCAGTACCGAAGATATGAATGCCGTTTTCATGCAGGTTTTTAGCCAGTTTCAATGCGGTTTGTCCACCCAGTTGCACGATTACGCCTTCGGGTTGTTCCAGGTCGATGATCTCGCGGAGGTGCTCCCAGAAAACCGGCTCGAAATAGAGCTTGTCGGCCATATCGAAATCGGTGGAAACGGTTTCGGGGTTGCAGTTGATCATGATGGCTTCATAGCCGCATTCCTGAATAGCCATCAGTCCGTGTGTACAGCAATAATCAAATTCAATTCCCTGTCCGATGCGATTGGGACCGGATCCCAGCACCACCACTTTTTTGCGTTTCGATGGGATGCTTTCGTTGACCTGATCGAAGGTGGAATAATAGTAGGGGGTACGGGCCTCAAATTCGGCTGAGCAGGTATCCACCATCTTATAGGTGCGCACAATACCCAGTTGTTTTCGCTTTTCATAGATTTCATCTTCCGAATCGCAGCGCAACAGGATGGCCAGCTGACGATCGGAAAAACCCAGCTGTTTGGCTTCTCGTAACAACTCATCGGGGATATCGCGCAGGTGATAGGTGCTTAGTTTTTTCTCCATGTCGACGATGAGCTGGATTTGATGCAGAAACCAGGGATCGATATGGGTAAGCTGGTGGATGGTTTTGATCGAAACACCCAGCATGAGGGCATCTTTGATACGGAATACGCGATCCCAGGTGGGGCGTTTCAATTTTTCCAGCAGCTGTTCTATTTTCAGCGAGGAGTTGTTATAGGTGCCCAGTCCGATAGCTTCATTTTCCAGGCCCTGACAGGCTTTCTGGAGGGCTTCAGGGAAAGTACGGCCGATGGCCATCACCTCGCCCACCGATTTCATCTGCAATCCCAGGGTATCGTCGGCGCCCTTGAATTTATCGAAGTTCCACCGGGGCATTTTCACGATCACGTAGTCGAGTGCGGGTTCGAAGTAGGCCGAGGTATTGCCGGTGATTTGATTTTTCAGTTCATCGAGTCGATACCCTATGGCCAGCTTGGCGGCGATCTTAGCTATGGGATAGCCGGTGGCTTTGGAGGCAAGCGCGGAGGAGCGGCTGACACGCGGATTGATTTCTATGGCGATGATTTCTTCGGTCTGTGGATTCAGGGCAAATTGTACGTTACAGCCTCCTGCAAAGTTGCCCATGCTGCGCATCATTTTGATGGCCGTGTTGCGCATGAGCTGGTAGGCCGTATCACTCAGCGTCATGGCCGGAGCCACGGTGATGGAATCGCCCGTATGGATACCCATCGGGTCCATGTTTTCCACCGTACAGATGATCACCACGTTGTCGGCCGCATCGCGCAGCAGCTCCAGTTCAAATTCTTTCCAGCCCAGTACGGCTTTTTCGACCAGCACTTCATGGATGGGTGAAGCTTCCAGTCCACGCTGAAGGGCTTCATCCAGCTCTTCCTTGCTATGCACAAAGCTGCCGCCCGTGCCGCCCAGCGTGTAAGAAGGGCGGATAACCAGCGGGAAACCAATTTCCTGTGCAAATTCTTTGCCTTCTAAAAATGAGTTGGCGATGCGCGATGGAGCCACCGGTACGCCAATTTCATGCATGAACCGGCGAAATTCTTCCCGATCTTCGGCCTTATTGATGGCTTTAATATCTACCCCAATCAAGCGCACGCCGTATTTTTCCCATAATCCCAACTCATCGGCTTCTTTAGCCAGGTTAAGCGCTGTTTGTCCACCCATGGTAGGCAATACGGCGTCGATTTCATTTTCCTGAAGGATTTGCTCCAAGCTTTCCACCGTAAGGGGAAGCAGATATACCCGGTCGGCCATCATGGGGTCGGTCATGATCGTGGCCGGATTTGAATTGATGAGAATAACCCGGATACCCTCTTCCCGAAGCGAACGTGCTGCTTGAGAGCCACTGTAATCAAATTCACAGGCCTGGCCAATGATAATCGGACCGGAACCAATGATCAGTACAGAGCGGATCGAATTGTCTTTGGGCATTGCTTTCAGACCAGCATTAAGAATTCTAAAATATTTGAAAAGAACCCGGGATTAATTGGAGATTGTTTAATTTTTCCAAAAAATCGTGCAAAGATATACAGTCCGATTGGTTTTCAAAAATGAAATGTTCCCCGCAAAGCTGAAAAGCCTGTTCGGGAGTGAATTTCGGACACTTGTAGTACCTGCTACATGGGGAAAACGGCGTGAATCTTACCTTTGTAAAAACTTTTGCTTTGAAAAAGAAGTATGCTTATCTGCTGATTGTTTTGATTTTGATCCTTGATCAGACATTGAAAATATGGGTGAAAACGCACATGGCACTGGGTGATGAATTTCCCGTACTGGGACGCTGGTTCCGGATTCATTTTATTGAAAATGAAGGCATGGCTTACGGATTACAGTTCGGTGGTCCTTCCGGGAAACTGATCCTGAGCCTGTTCCGACTGGCAGCCGTGATTTTTGGTTTTTTCGTATTAAACCGCATTATACGGGATGGCTATCCGCGAGGCTTGATTGTATGCGGGGCATTGATTCTGGCGGGTGCTATCGGTAATTTGCTCGATAGCATGTTTTACGGACTGATTTTTTCTTCAAGTGATTATGGCATAGTTGCCCATTTGTTTCCCCGGGGTGGAGGATATGCTGGATTTTTGCACGGCAAAGTCGTGGATATGCTTTATTTCCCGATATATGAAGGTTTTTTACCGAGATGGATTCCGTTTAAAGGAGGAGATTATTTTATTTTTTTCCAGCCCGTGTTCAACATTTCAGATGCTTCTATTTCAATTGGCGTAATTGCCATTTTGTTGTTTCAGAAGAAATGGCTGCATAAGCAAGCTTCCTCGAGTCATGTAACCACCACCAGCCCTGCCGAACAGTCGGTATCTTCCTCAGAAAATCAGTCGGTCCACCGATAAAATTTATCCGATACGCAAACCGTTGGCCACGGGTCGCTCGGGTTGCAGGAGAATCACCTGCTGATCGTCTGCTATCACGCCCAGGATCAGGCATTCACTGAGGAAATGGGCGATTCGTTTTGGCGGGAAATTCACCACAGCAATCACCTGTTTACCCATAAGCGTTTCGGGCTGATAAAGATGGGTGATTTGAGCCGAGGAGGATTTCACACCTATAGGCCCGAAGTCGATCCAGAGCTGGTATGCGGGTTTGCGTGCTTCAGGGAAGGGTGCCACCCTGATGATGGTGCCCACACGAATATCCAGCTTGGCAAAATCATTCCATGTTGCCTGAGGAGGAGATGATGCATCAGCCATAGATGAAATATGAAAATGAATCAGGATGCGTGTACGGCCAGCACCTGAGCAACTGTTTTACCAATATTGGCCGGGCTTTCCACCACATGAATGCCGCATTCGCGCATGATAGCCATTTTAGCTGCTGCGGTGTCTTCAGCTCCGCCTACGATGGCACCGGCATGACCCATGCGGCGGCCGGGCGGGGCGGTCTGCCCGGCGATGAAACCGATGATGGGCTTGGTGGCATGTTGTTTGGCCCAGCGGGCGGCTTCGGCTTCCATGCTACCCCCGATTTCACCAATCATCACTATCGCACGTGTTTCGTCGTCGTCCATGAACAGCTGGATGGCTTCCAGCGTAGAAGTACCGATGATGGGATCACCTCCAATGCCGATGGCTGTGCTGATGCCCAGTCCGGCTTTTACCACCTGATCAGCAGCTTCGTAAGTGAGCGTGCCAGAGCGAGATACAATACCTACCGAACCTTTTTTAAAAACAAATCCCGGCATAATGCCCACCTTGGCTTCTCCGGAAGAAATGATGCCCGGGCAATTCGGACCGATAAGCCGCGTGGCGGTGCTTTTCAGCATGTGCTTGACCTTCACCATGTCCTGCACGGGAATACCTTCGGTAATACACACCACCAGCGGAATGCCCGCAAAGGCTGCTTCTAAAATGGCATCGGCAGCAAAGGCAGGAGGAACAAAGATAATAGATACATTCGCCTGGGTGGCTTTCACAGCTTCTTCCACGGTATTGAATACCGGACGATCCAGATGCATTTTTCCCCCCTTTCCGGGTGTCACACCACCCACAACCTGGGTGCCGTATTCAATCATCTGTGTTGCGTGAAAAGTGCCTTCTGTACCGGTGAAGCCCTGAACAATAACTCTGCTTTGCTTATTAACTAATACACTCATGATGTAAGAGATTCAATCTGTATTCGGTTACACAAAAGTAAGGCTTAAATGATATATTTTCCGGGATTCAAAACGCGGGTTTCATGTTGAATGTACATGAAAGATGCTTTCATGGCTTATGGAATGATGCAAATCATTTTTGAAAGAGATCGTTAATCGTGTATCATCGTCTGGAAACGCATACCAGGAGACATAGTTGCGCAAGGTCAGGAAAATGGAATGGGCATATCAAACAATTGTATTTCCAGGCGAAAAGTGAAATCTGTTTTTGATTTGCTTACATCATCAACCCGCCACACACGCTGATGACCTGGCCGGTAATATAGCTGCTGAGGGGTGATGCCAGGAATAAGACCACATTGGCCACATCTTCTGCTTTTCCGAAGCGGCCGAGCGGGATGTTTTTTAAATAATTCTCGCCCTGTTTGCCTTCGTGCAGATAAGCCGTCATATCGGTTTCAATAAATCCTGGAGCTACTGCATTGCAGCGGATTTGACGGCTACCCAGTTCTTGTGCGATGGATTTGGTGAAGCCAATGATGCCGGCTTTGGAGGCGGCATAGCTGCTCTGGCCAGCATTGCCTTTCACGCCCACAACGGAGCTCATATTGATGATGCTACCCGAGCGGGCTTTCATCATCGGCTTAATGACCTGACGGGTAATATTGTACACACTCTTCAAATTCGTATTCAGCACTTCATCCCATTGTTCAGGTGTGAGTCGAAGCAACAAATTATCTTTTGATATCCCTGCGTTATTCACGCAAATATCAATTTTACCGAAATGCTGCAGTACTTCATTCACCAGCCGTTCAGCCTCTGCATAATCGGCAGCATTTGATTGCCAGGCCTTTGCCTGTACACCCATTTGTTGTATCTGTTGTACAAGTTGATGCGCCTTTTCAGCCGAACGATCGCTCACATAGGTAAAGGCGATATGTGCGCCTTCGGAGGCCAGCTTCAATGCAATAGCCTCGCCAATGCCGCGACTGGCGCCGGTAATCAATGCCACTTGATTGGTTAACAATGCCATAGAATCATTTTTTTTGATCGGTTAAAATCTGGACTCGTCTGTTTGTTTATGTAACAAGGATTTTATTTCTTCAATCATTTCACGGTTATTGTTCAAGCGGGGTACCTTATGTTGGCCGCCAAGCTTACGTTTAAGTTTTAACCATTGATGGAAAGTGCCTCTCGGAACGGGCACAATCACTGGCGGATGAAGCGCCATGTTCTTATAACGCTTAGCTTCGTAATCGGAGTTAATGGATTGCAGCGTTCGATCAAGAATTTCTGTGAAACGCGATAAAGAGTCGGGCGGGATTTCAAATTCAATCAACCACTCATGTGCACCCACAGATTGTTGATCGAAAAACAGGGGCGCAGCCGTGTAATCGCTCACCTGTGCACCGGTATGCTTGCAAGCCTCGGCTATGGCCCGGTCGGCATTTTCCACCACCACTTCTTCGCCAAAAGCATTGATAAACGATTTGGTGCGACCGGTAACCCGAATACGGAAAGGCTGTAGCGTCACAAATTCGATGGTATCACCAATTAAATAACGCCATAATCCACCATTGGTGCTGATCACAAGTGCATACGATTGCCCGATTTCCACTTCCTGCAGACTCAATGTCTGGGGATTATTTTTTCCGAGCTCTTCCATGGGCATGAATTCATAATAAATGCCATGATTTAAAAAGAGCAGCATACCCGGACCGGTTTCGGTTGATGCGTCGTAAGATACATTGCAAAGCTCATCTTGCGCGGCAAAAAAACCTTCGGATGCATTATAGGTTTCCAGATAATGCATGTGCGGCGATGGAATAATTTGTTGAAATTGGGTACGGTAGGGCGTAAAACTCACACCGCCATGCATGTATAATTCCAGATTAGGCCATACATCCAGCAGATTTTGTGTGCCCGTGATTTCAAATATTTTCTTAATCAGCACCATCGTCCAGGTGGGTACTCCCGCGATGGATGTAACATTTTCCTGAATGGTGGTATAGGCCATCCGGTTGATTTTTTCTTCCCATTCATCCATCAATGCAATCGAGAGATCGGGCGTGCGGATGAGCTGCCCATAAAAGGGCATGTTCTGCAGCATTACTGCACTGAGATCGCCATAATAAGAAGCTTCATTCAGCTTATTTACCTGATGGCTGCCGCCAATCACCAATCCTTTTCCCGTAAGCAAATCAGATTCAGGAAAGTTTTTATAGTAAATGGAGATAACATCTCTGCCTGCACGATAATGGCATTCGTGCAGGCTTTCCGAGCTCACGGGAATGAATTTACTTTTATCGCTGGTGGTACCGCTCGACTTGGCAAACCATTTAATAGGCGTGTGCCAGAGCACATTTTGCTCTCCTTCCATGATCCGAAAAATATAGGGCTTCAATGATTCATAATCATGGATGGGTACCTGTTGTTTGAATTGTTTTACATCATGGATACGGGAAAACTGATATTCCCGGCCGAATAGGGTATGTTGTGCTGCGGTGAGCAGTTCATGCAACCATTGTTGCTGCGCTTCAAAGGGATTGTTCATGAAATATTCAATGCGTCCCCAGCGCAGGCGTGCCAGTTGTGATAATGCAGGACTCAATATTTTTTTCATACTTCATCAAGCGTTGGATACCGTGTATAAATCTGCATGATGCAATCGGGCAATGCCGCCACAGGATGCAAACTTTCAACAGGTATTTCCACGTGTTTATGCATGATTGGATATTAATGATGTGATGAAACCCCCTGCTGATCCACGCCAGTTAAATGATTTTTGCGACGCAAAACAAAATTTTGTCCGAGGTATACCTTTCTCACCTGTTCATCGGCTGCTAACTCTTCGGCCGTTCCCGATTTTAAAATTTTTCCTTCAAACAACAAATAAGCCCTGTCGGTAATCGACAGGGTTTCCTGTACATTGTGATCGGTGATCAGGATACCAATGTTTTTGTATTTTAATTTGGCCACAATAGATTGAATATCTTCTACGGCAATGGGATCGATGCCTGCAAAGGGCTCGTCCAGCAGAATGAATTTGGGATCCACAGCCAGTGAACGGGCGATTTCGGTACGCCTTCTTTCGCCGCCGCTGAGCACGTTACCATGGCTTTTGCGCACATGTTGCAGGTGAAATTCATCTAACAGGGATTCCAGTTTCTCGCGCTGGGCTTTTTTGGTCAGGCCTTTCATTTCCAGCACAGCCAGAATATTGTCTTCCACACTGAGGTTACGAAACACAGACGCTTCCTGGGGTAAATAGCCAATGCCCATCTGTGCCCGCTTATACATAGGCAACCGGGTTATATCCTGATCGTTTAAGAACACCTGTCCTTCATCGGGCTTAATAAGCCCCACCACCATGTAAAAAGTGGTGGTTTTCCCGGCTCCGTTGGGCCCCAGCAATCCCACGATTTCACCTTGGGTGACTTCAATAGATACCGCGTTGACTACGGTTCTATTGCCATAATGTTTGACCAGATTTCGGGTGAATATTTTCTGCGACATACCGTGAAATCAAGCAAAAATAAGAATTTCGAACTTGCTACCTTTGCAAAAATTTTAATCAATCGGGCATGCATGTTACCGAACATATCAAAAGAGCGCAGAAAACTTTGATTTCATTCGAAATTCTGCCTCCCCTGAAAGGGAAAAGCATCGAATCGATTTATCAGCACCTGGATCCCTTAATGGAATTCAAGCCGGCATATATCAATGTTACGTATCATCGGAGCGAATTCATGTTTAAAAAGAAACCAGACGGCTCCTTTGAAAAAGTAGAGATTCGCAAGCGGCCCGGTACGGTGGGTATTTGTGCGGCCATCATGAATCACTATCAGGTGGACGCCGTGCCCCATCTGATTTGTGGCGGATTTACCAGAGAAGAAACCGAAAATGCCCTGATTGATTTGAATTTTTTAGGCATTGATAATGTGTTGCTGTTGCGGGGTGATCCACCCAAAAATGAAGCGTATTTTGAACCCGAGCCCGGCGGACATCGGTATGCCGTGGAATTGATTGAACAGGTGGTGAATATGAATCACGGGATTTATCTGGAAGAAGATTTGATTGATGGCGTAAAAACCAATTTCTGTATCGGTGTGGCTGGCTATCCCGAAAAGCATTATGAAGCCCCCAATCTGGAAACCGATCTCTGTTATTTGAAACAAAAGATTGATAAAGGCGCGCATTACATTGTAACGCAGATGTTTTTTGACAACCAGAAGTATTACGACTTTGTGAAACGCTGCAGGGAGAAGGGTATTGATGTGCCCATCATTCCTGGATTAAAACCCATCACTTCACGCAAGCAACTATCTATGTTGCCACGTGTCTTTCATGTAGATATTCCACAGGAGCTGGCATCGGAGGTGATGAAATGTAAGAACGATAAGGAAGTGGAAGAAGTGGGCAAGGCCTGGCTGGTATATCAGTCCCGGGAGCTTATCAAATTCGGGGTGCCTGTTTTACATTATTACACATTGGGCAAACCGGAAGTGATTAAAAAAGCGTTGATGGAAATCCTGTAAAAAATCAAGGCCGACGCATCATGCGCCGGCCCGATCAGGTGGGGAGGTGAGATGAAAACTCATTTAAACGTATATCCAATCGTTACCTGGAAGGAGGTATTGCGGAAACTGTTGTTGCTATCGCCGTTTTTCAACAGATTGACCAGTCCCAGTTCGCTCTGAACGCCCAGATTGATACCACTGGCCAGCTGATAACCGATCAACACATTCAGACCGGCATCGAAACGTTTCAGCCCGTTGTCACCCGAGAACGGGTCATGAGAAAAGGTGAACAGGGAATCAGCAAAGCTGGCGGAATGCGTGCCCGATAGTCCGTATCCGAAATAGGGGCCGATGCCCACCAACCACTGGCCGGTGCCCACGGCCGGAGCAAAGGTGAAATTGATGGGCAGGGTCAGGTAATTCAGCCGAAACAATTCATCCGACTGGCTACCAAAAACCTTTTTCCCTCCTTTTTGTTCGAACAAAAGGGCCGGTTGCAAGTAAAACTCAGGAGCAAGCGGAACGTTTACATATACGCCGCCGCTGACACTGGTAAGCAAATTGCTGGTTTCTTTTGAGCCTGATACTTTGGTAGTTACACTTGAAAAATTGGGTCCGACCTTGATGCCAAAACTCGCTGTAGCCGGGGGCTGGCTGTTTGCAGGCATCTGAGCAAAGGCAGGGAACCACAGAAATCCCAGGCAGATGAACGACAGGGGCGATGCCCATTTCCATGCTTTTTGAGGCTTCAAGTTTGCGTGTTTCATAGATGCTTTATTTGTGTCAACAAATCAGGATTACTGAACACCCGGAATAGGATGTTGGTTAATATTTGCCGAAATAATAACGAATTATGTGCCAAAATCAGGGAGTGGATGCAGAAGCTGTTTCCTGAAGATGATGTAAAAAGGCTGAAAGGCCTTCTACATCGAGCCTTTTGGCAATGATTTTTTTATGGGCGTCGAGCAGATAGGTGACGGGGGTTTCATACACATCGTAGAGCTGGCGGAAATGGCTGCTGTTATCCGGGTCATAGAGGTGCAGCCAGCCAGTGAGATGATGAGCCAGGATAAAATCTTTCCATTGTTGGGGCGTACCATCAGCCAGGATCCCCACCATTTTCACGCCCATCCGGTGCCAGTCGGCTCGCCAGGCCGAATCCATGCGGGGTACCTCGCGGATGCAATGTCCGCAGGTGGGATCCCAGAACACCAGCAGCAGGTAAGGAGCCTGTAAGGTGTCGAGGACATAACGATGCTGCAGGGTATCGTGCAGGATGAGGTTGGGCGCGGTTTCGCCAATCAGGTTGGGGGAGAGTTGATAGGCGCGTTGAATCAATTTCTGTCGCAACGATTCACTCAGCCAGTCCACCTTAGCCGGTGGCATGTAGTATTTTTCTACCAGGTGCACAAATACGGCATCCATACCCATATAGGGTGAGCTCTCGAAGGTATAGGTCAGCCACCAGAGCACGAATTTGTACATCGAAAGGTTAACCCGGGCTTTGGCCAGTAAAGCGTCGGCAGCAGCATTGATGGAATCGGGTTGGGGCGGCACCAGCTGGCTGAAATAGCGTTGGAGTTTGCCTTCCAGAATGGGTGTACGCAGCCACAGGCTATCGGCAAAGGAAAGTTGATCCCAGTAATGCGCCTGCAGATAATGATATGCAAACAGGGAATCTGCTTGCTCGGTTTTTTGTTTGGACTGTGGGGGCTCAGGGTCCATCATCCCCTTAAATAGGGTGGCCAGCATAGTGTGTGGATGATTTTTAATCCATTGCAGCCGATAAGCCTTGATCTTATCCATAGCCTGCTGCTGGAGATGGTCGAGTGTTGCGCTATCAGCAGTACTATTTTTGGCGTCATCCAGTTCCTTTTGCACATGCGCAAGAAACTGATTATATGCCACAAAAGCTTCATTGTCGGGCGAATGCAGGAACTGAATCTGGTCCAGATGAGCCGTATCGGCAACCACTTCAAAATGTTGCTCGTGCCAGGGTATGAGCATCTCGAAAAAGTGCTGACGATCGGGCATCAACACAAAATAAATGCCCGGTGGCAGCAGCCCGGGCCCACTGAAAACCGCCATGCCATTGGCATTTATCCGTGTTGAATCAACCAGATAGGTTTTGCTGCCATAATAATTGCCCAGATAAAGTGTGGTGTCCTTCCAGTTTTTGAGAGCAATCCGAATCTCATGCGATTGAGCCATGGTCTGTACACCCGTAAGGACCATGCAGCAAATCATCAGACCGAACGAATAGATGTTTTTCATGCAGCTTTGTTTTTCACAGGTAAACAGGGGAATCATGGAATGATCGGTGTCTGCATAGCTAAGTTAAGGTTTCCCGGTTGTCTGGAAAATGATAGATATCCCGCTGGTTGCCGGTCATTTGCTTACTTTTGTGGCAAACCCGAACTACAGTGAGCAAATCACAGCAGCGAATCGAACAGGTATCCGTACTGGATTATGCGGC
>ERZ795042.385-NODE-385-length-37298-cov-72.403781_pt1 | contig 37298 bp, 32 predicted proteins | sample MGYA00375126_ERZ795042 | MGnify/ENA primary metagenome ERZ795042 (study PRJEB30171, sample SAMN05518105) | compost metagenome | isolation source: Feedstock adapted compost from Newby Island compost facility, Milpitas, CA | place: USA:Newby Island compost facility...
AAGAAAGGAGGGGCGATGCGCATTACTGATGTGCGGACGGCGGTGATCGCCGGCAACTTCGACTGGGTGCTGGTGCGGGTCGATACCGATGAGGGGCTCAGCGGCCTCGGCGAGGCTTACTGGGGCGCCGGCGTCGCCGAACTCGTCCACGCCATCAAGCCGATTATCATCGGCGAACACCCCTTCAATATCGCCAAGCTCGTCGCCAAGATGCTCCGCGGCATGTCCGGTGCCGGTTCCCTCGCCGGTGCAACCGTCACCGCCATCAGCGGCATCGAGCTCGCACTCTGGGATCTCCTCGGCCGCGCCCTCAACGTCCCAATCTCCACCCTCCTCGGCGGCCGCTTCCGCGACCGTGTCCTCGTCTACGCCGACTGTCACGGCGGTCGCGGCCATACCTACACCCCTGAAGCCTACGCCGAACGGGCACGTGAGGTGCTCGCAGCCGGCTTCACCGCGCTTAAGTTCGACATCGACGTCCCCAACCCCTACCAGCTCGATGTCTCCGATTCCCCCGAGCCACGCCGCAGCTGGTACGAGCCCTACAGCCGCATTATCTCCCCAGCTGAGCGCGATTTCATCGTCTCACTGGTCGCCGCCGTCCGCGAGGCGATCGGCCCGCACACGATGCTCGCCATCGACTGCCACTGGAAGTTCAACGTCATCGACGCGACCCTGCTGGCCCAGGCCCTCGAGCCCTACAACCTGCTCTGGCTCGAAGACCCTATCCCGCCGGAAAATGTCGATGCCCTGGCCAAAGTCGCTGCTAGCACCCGCACGCCGATCTGCACCGGCGAGAACGTCTACCGCACCCACGGCTATCGCGAGCTGATCGAGAAGCAGGCAGCTGATATCCTTTCCCCCGACATCCCCAAGATGGGCGGACTGCTCGAGGCACGCAAGGTCGCCGACCATGCCGACCAGTACTACATCCCTATCGCACCGCATAACGTGTGCAGCCCGATCGGCACGGTCGCCGCGGCCCACCTCTGCGCCGCTATCCCCAACTTCCTGGCACTCGAGTTCCACGCCTTCGATGTCCCCTGGTGGGGCGACCTGGTCGAGGGCGGCCCGATCATCCGCGACGGCTACATCACGCTCACCGATGCCCCCGGCCACGGCCTGACGCTCAACGAAGACGTCGCGCGCGCCCACCTCAAGGAAGGCAGTTCGTTCTTCGGCCCAACGCCCTACGCCGACTAACCCACGGAGAGGAGACGGCATGATCACCGTGCCTGATATCGAACGCCCACCCCGCGAGTTGATCGAGCAACTGCGCCACGTCAGCAGCGCCACCGCAACCGGCGCGCTCTATCGCCTCGGTTTCCGCGACTCCCACCTGCGCGGCCTGACCGCCTGGACACCCGGCGCCCACATCGTCGGCCCGGCACTCACGCTCCAGTTCATGCCGAAACGCGAGGACGTCTACACCCTGGAAGAGTACGGCGATCCCGAGCGGCAGCTCCACCGCCACGTGCTCTACGTCGCGCAGCCCGGCGATGTCGTGGTCGTCGACGCACGCGGCCACCTGGGCAGCGGCGTCTTCGGCGAGATGATGCTCACCTACTTCAAAGCCAAGGGCGGCATCGGCGTCGTCGTCGACGGCTGCATCCGCGACTATCCCCGCGTCAAGCAGCTGGGGCTGGGGCTGTGGCTGCGTGGCGTCACCCCCAACTTCCACACGCAGACCGATATCTTCCCCTTCGCCGTCAACGTCCCGATCGCCTGTGGCGAACGGCTCATCTTCCCCGGCGACATCATCATCGCCGACGATGACGGCGCCGTTGTCGTCCCCCGCCAGCACGCCGAGGCCGTGCTCCAGGATGCGCGTGAGCACGCCGAGTGGGAGGAGTTCTCGCGCGAGCGGCTGGCCCAGGGCGGCGATCTGCGCAAGTACTATCCCTTGACCGAGGAAGCGCAAGCAGAATATGCCGAGTGGCGGCGCACCCGTGGCCATTAGCCGCCACGACGCGGTGAGAGGAGAGGACAGCATGGCACTCGAGTTCGCGCTCTTCCTGCCGGCCGAGCCCAGCGAGCGCTGGCAATTGGCCCGCCAGCTCGGCGTGAGCCACGTCGTCGCCCCCTTGCCGTTCACGATCCGCGGCGGACACGTCGCCGCGAACCAGCCCGGCGTCCCCCAGCCAATCGTCCCGCCCGAAGTCCCGCCGCCCGACCATCGCCCCTGGGACTTTATGCCCCTGCTGCTGATGAAGCAGCGCTTCAACGAGGCCGGGTTCACCGTCAGCGTCATTGAGGCCTCGCCGCCGATGCACCGGGCGCGCCTTGGCCTGCCTGGCCGGGACGAGGAGATCGAGTGGGTGATCACGCTCATCCGCAACATGGGCAAGCTCGAGATTCCGGTGTGGTGCTGGAACTGGATGGCCGTGATCAACTGGGCTCGCACCTCGATCACGACCCCAACCCGCGGCGGCGCGCTCGTCACCAGCTACGACCACGAACTGATGGAACGCGCCGGGCCAACGGAGGTCGGCACGGTCACGGAGCAGCAACTCTGGGACTCGCTCGCCTACTTCCTCAAGGCCGTGGTGCCGGTCGCCGAAGAGGCTGGAGTCAAGCTCGCGCTCCACCCCGACGACCCGCCGGTGCCGTCGTTGCGCGGTATCGCCCGCATTCTGATCACGCCGGAGGCGATGGAACGCGCCATCTCCCTCGTGCCCAGCCCGGTCAACGGCATCACGTTCTGTCAGGGCGTCTTCTCGACGATGGGCGTCCACGTGCCCACGTGGATTCGCCACTTCGGCGCTCGCCGCGCCATCCACTTTGTCCACTTCCGTGATGTGCGCGGTGGCCCCACCAAGTTCGTCGAGACGTTCCACGACGACGGCCAAACCGACATGTTCGAGGCGATGCGCACGTATTATGAGATCGGCTTCGATGGGGTCATGCGCCCTGACCACACGCCGACGATGGCCGGTGAGCCGAACGACCAGCCCGGCTACATGATGCTCGGCCGGCTCTTCGCCATCGGCTACATGAAAGGGCTGCTCGAAGGCGTCCAAAAGACAAGCCAGTACCCAGCCACCGCCCCCGCTCACGCCTAGCACGCATGCCGTGCATGCCCCGCGCCGCGATGCCAGCACCAGGCCTATTCCCCTGGCTGCAGTCAGCGGCCGCGGGGCTGTTCAAGAGCTCGCAGCGCCGTGCCCCTCGTGGCCATGGTGATGCCCAACGCGCAGGGTGAGGGCATTGAGTGCCACGATGATGGTGCTCAGCGACATGAGCAGGGCTCCAACCGCCGGCGGGAGCACGACGCCAACCGGCGCAAGGACACCAGCGGCCAAGGGGATGGCGACGACGTTGTAGGCCAACGCCCAGCCAAGGTTTTCGACCATCTTGCGATAGGTTCGGCGGCTCAGTTCGAACAGGCTGACAACATCGCGAGGGTCATCCCGCACCAGCACGATGTCAGCACTCTCGATCGCGACATCGGTGCCGGCGCCGATGGCCACGCCGAGGTCAGCGGCGATGAGCGCTGGCGCGTCGTTGATGCCGTCACCAACCATAGCCACGACATGCCCGTCACGCTGCAGCTGCCGGATGATCTCGTGCTTCTCCTGCGGCATCACTTCGGCATAAACCTGCGTCATTCCGAGCGCCGTCGCGACCGTTCGGGCAACGGCCCAGCTGTCGCCAGTGAGCATGACGACCTGCAACCCCATCGCCTGCAGCCGCTCAACGGCCTCGCGCGACTCCGGTCGGATCTCATCCGCCAGAGCAAAGGCAGCTGCCGGTTGCGCATCGACGATGAGAACCGCGACCGTCACGCCGCGCTCAGCCCAGGTCGCGAGTGCAGACTCGAGCCAGGCTGGCACTTGCGCGAGCAGCGTCGGCCGGCCAACGACGACCTGCTGGCCGTTGACGCGCGCGGCAACGCCGCGTCCAGGCAGCGCCGTCACGCCCTCCGCCGAGGGAAGCTGGATGCCTCGTTCAGTTGCACGACGGACAATCGCCTGGGCAATCGGATGCTCCGACCCCGCTTCAACGGCAGCGGCGAGCGCAATGGCCTGCTCCTCGCTCCAGTCAGGCGCAAGGGCAAGCTCGGCAACGGCAAATTGGCCACGCGTCAATGTCCCGGTCTTGTCGAACACGACGGTATCAACGAGCCGTGCGCGCTCGAACGCCTGGCGACTGCGGATCAGCACGCCCTGTCGTGCAGCAAGCCCACTCGACAGGGCGACCACGAGCGGGATGGCAAGCCCAAGCGCATGCGGACATGCAATCACCAGCACCGTGACAGCCCGGCTCACTGCAGTGACAAGAGGACTCACCGCCAGCCATACCGCGAACGTGCCACCACTGACGATGACCGCGATTAGGGTCAACCAGAAGGCAACCCGATCTGCCAGTGCTTGCAACTGTGTCCGCTCTTGTTGAGCTTGGGCCACGAGCTGCATGACCTGCCCAAGGAACGACGCCTGCCCAACCCGCGTCACCCGGATGCGAAGCAGCCCGCTCCCATTGATCGTCCCGCCGATCACCGGACTCGCTGGATGCTTGGGAACCGGCCGCGACTCGCCAGTCACGGCCGCTTCGTTGACTTCTGACTCCCCATCAACCACAATGCCGTCAGCCGGGATCCGGCCGCCAGGACGAACCAGCACAATGTCACCGGGTTGGAGTGCCGTCACCGGCACCTCGTGCACACTGCCATCCGGCTCGACGCGTTCAGCCGTCGCCGGGAGCAGGCTGGCGAGCGCGGTCACAGCCTGTTGCGCACGCCCAACGGCCCGCATCTCCAACCAGTGCCCAAGGAGCATGACGACGACAAGGGTGGTCAGTTCCCAGTAGAACGGCTCACCCGGCAGACCAAGCGTCGTCGCAAGGCTGTAGAGCAACGCCACGGTGATCGCGAGCGCGACCAGCGTCATCATCCCCGGCCGACGCGCCCGCAGCTCGTCACGTGCTCCTTCAAGAAAGATCGTGCCCCCGTAACCATAGACAAACGCCGAGAGCACGACAACGATGATCATCTCGCCCGGCACTGTGCCAAGGCGGAGCACGTGACGGAGCGGGCTCGCGAGCAGCACAACCGGGAGCGTGGCCACCAGTGAGAGCCAGAAGCGGCGGCGCAAGAGCGCTGGCGCATGCCCAGCGTGTGCAGCCGCTGGTTCAGCCGCCGCGTGCGCTGTCGCATGGGTATGCACCATACGGTGCGCTTGATGCTGGTAATGATTGTGCTGGTGAGGATGCATCGCTCCCTCCACTTCTTCCGTCTCTAACTATACGATACAGGGGTATCCTATGCGAGAACGTTCCGCATGGGTGTGCGCTCCGGCAAGGCATGCGACGCGCGTCAGCATGGACGCATGACGCAGCCGATGCCATCACCCCTGGTGTGCACGGAATCAGCAGTTTCGCGCACGCAGCGCGCAGCGCGACGCTGGACGCATGCGCCGCGGGGCAACCCGATACGCCCACCAGCGGTAGGGCAGCGAGACGCAGCATCACCGTGACGAAAGGCCAGATCTCCGGTGATCTGCTCAGCTGATCGTCTGTTATGCTTACGGTGCGCCGTAGTGCGCCAACGGCAGTGCTGCCAGGAGAGTGTGGCAGAAAGGACGGCGTTGATGGCTGAACCGGTGCTCTATCATCTTGATCAGCAGACAGCGCCGGGACTGCTGCGCCCGGTTGCCTATGATCTGCAGCGGCTCGAGCAGCGCCTCGCACACTACCTCGTCCACCTGCGCCTCAGTGAGGATGACCGCGCAACGGTCGCCGAAGCCCACCGTGTGCTCGCCGAAGCGGCCGACGCACTCGCCCGCCTCTGGCAGGGCCACGGCCACACCGAGGAGGGCGCATGAGCCAGCAGCAGCGCATGCGCGTGTTAATCACCGGCGCCGGTGGACGCATCGGCACCACGCTCGCCCTCCACCTGCGCGATCGCTATGCCCTGCGCCTCCACTACCATCACGCCCCACCCAACCCACCGGTCGACGACGTCGTCACCGGCGATGTCAGCGACTTCGCCGCAATGCAGCGTGCTGTCACCGGCGTCGATGCGGTCGTGCACCTGGCCGCGGACCCACGCACCACGGCACCGTGGGACAGTGTCCTGCCCAACAATATCATCGGCACCTACAACGTCTTTGAAGCAGCACGACAGGCCGGCGTGCGCAAGATCGTCTTCGCCTCCACCAACCACGTCATGGGGATGTACGATCGCGACCACCAGTGGCCGGTCTACTCGCACCTGCCGGTGCGCCCCGACTCGCTCTACGGCGTCTCGAAAGCCTTCGGCGAAGCCCTCGGCCGCTACTATGCCGACCGCTACGGCATCTCCGTCATCTGCCTGCGGATCGGCTGGTTCTTGTCCGAGCCGCACGATGAAATCAGTCGATGGATGTGGCTGAGCCCGCGCGATTGCGTGCAGATCGTCTGGCGCGCACTTGAAAGCCCGTTACCCTTCGGTATCTTCTACGCCATCTCCAACAACAGCGGGCGCCATTGGGATATCACCGACGCGATGGAGTTGCTCGGCTACCGCCCCGAGGACGACGCCGAACGGTTCTTTACCGACACGGCCGAGCCTGCGCCCGATGCATCCTGACCCGGTGAGGAGCGAACGATGACTGATCGAACACCGCGCCTCGTCGCTGATACCCGTTGCGCCGTTGGCGAAGGCCCGCTCTGGCACCCACAGGAGCAGTGCCTCTACTGGATCGACATCCCAACCGGCCAGCTTTTCCGCTACGACCCCGCCACCGGCACGCACGCGCTCGTCTTCCATGCCCCAGCGGCCATCGGCGGCTTCACCATCCAGGCCGACGGCGCGCTCTTGCTCTTCATGGCACGCGGCATGATCGCCATCTGGCGCCGCGACGGTTCCTTCACGCCCATCGTCCCCGAAATCCCGGACGAGCGCCACACCCGCTTCAATGACGTCGTCGCTGACCCGCACGGCCGTGTTTTCGCCGGCACCATGGCCACGCCTGAGCGGCCCGGCCGGCTCTATCGCATCGACCCCGATGGCCAGCGCACCACGCTGCTCGATGACGCGCTCATCCCGAACGGCATGGACTTCTCCCCAGACCTCCGCCACTTCTACTACACCGATTCTGATCGGCGCAGCATCCTGCGTTTCGACTACGACGCCGCCACTGGCGCGCTCACCAATCCCCAGGTCTTCGTGACGGTGCCTGAGGGCGAAGGCGTGCCTGATGGCCTGACTGTCGACGCTGAAGGCTACGTCTGGTCAGCCCGCTGGGACGGCAGCGCGCTCTACCGCTACACCCCAGACGGCCAGGTCGACCAGGTGATCCACTTCCCGGCCCGCAAGGTGTCGAGCGTCATCTTCGGCGGGCCAGACTACACCGACCTGTACGTGACCACTGCCGGCGGCGACAACCGCGCGCACGAAGGCCCGGGGGCCGGCGCGCTCTTCCACCTCCGCCCTGGCGTACGTGGGCGTCCGCCCTTCTTCAGCCGTCTCGGCTTGGAGCCCTCTCCAGCCGAGCATGGTCCGCAACGCAGGTGATGAGGGTCACGACGAGCGCCGTCATGGGCAGGAGTATCCTTAAGACAGGAGAGATGAGGAGCATGCCGTGCCGAGACGACCGCGCCGTGTTGCCCTCCTGACGACACCGACAAGCTATCGCACCGCGGCGTTCCTCAGCGCTGCGGAGCGGGCCGGGCTTGAGACGCTCGTCTTCACCGACACGCCCACGCCGCTGGCCCAGCAGTGGCACTCGCCCTTCGCCGTTGATTTCAGCCGGCCGGAGGAAGCTGCTGACGCGATCTGCGCCGTCCTGGCTGAACGCCCGGTCGCTGCTGTCCTGCCGGTTGACGATAGCGGCACCCTCCTGGCCGCGCTGGTCGCCACGCGGCTCGGCCTGCCGCAGAACGACCCTGAGGCTGCACTCGCAGCCCGCGACAAGCTGATCATGCGCCAGCGGCTTCACGCCGGCGGCCTGCCGATCCCGACCTTCACGCCCTACCCGGCAGCACTCGACCCGGCGACCATCGCTGACCAGCAGCCCTATCCCTGTGTCGTCAAGCCGACCCGGCTTTCGGGGAGCCGCGGGGTGATCCGTGCCGATACGCCGGCGGATTTCGTCGCCGCCTTCCAGCGCCTGCAACGCATCCTGCTTGCCGACGGCGTTGCCCTGGACCAGGCGGTCGTGCTGGTCGAAACGTTCGTCCCCGGCGTCGAGGTCGCGCTCGAAGGCCTGCTCACTGACGGTCAGCTGCACGTCCTTGCACTTTTCGATAAGCCCGATCCGCTCGATGGCCCGTTTTTTGAAGAGACGATCTACGTCACGCCGTCACGCCTGCCACCCGCAACCCAGCAGGCGATCGCCGCCTGTACTGAACGGGCCGCGCGCAGCCTGGGACTCCGCACAGGGCCGGTCCACGCCGAACTGCGCGTGAACGAGCAAGGGCCATGGGTGATCGAGCTGGCTGGCCGATCAATTGGCGGCCTGTGCTCGACCATTTTAGAATTCGGCACTGGCATGACGCTCGAGGAACTGATTCTGCGCCACGCCGTCGGCGACCCGATCACGTCGCTCGATCGACGGCCGGATGCAGTCGGCGTCATGATGATCCCGATTCCGCGTGCGGGCATTCTGCGCCGGGTCGAGGGTATCCCGGAGGCATGCGCCGTACCGGGCATCACGGGCGTAGAGATCACGGCCAAGCGCAACGCCCCCCTCGTGCCGTTGCCGGAAGGCGCGAGCTACTTAGGCTTCATCTTCGCGCGTGCCGACACGCCAGACGCGGTCGAGGCCGCGCTGCGCGAGGCCCATCGCCGTCTCCGCTTCCACATCAGTCCGGAAATCCCGCTGCTGGTCGCGCCAACGCCGGCCGGCGCAGCCCACCCTGCATGACGACGCACAGTGACTCGCGATCACGCCCCATGCTGGTCATGCCCTGCTTGGATACCCCTGGTTGGACACCTGAGGTGTCGCGGCACCCAGGCAGCCGCGCGGGTGGCGCCGGCCCGCAGGAGGGCGGTTTCCTACTTCTTGCGCGCGGGGGCGCCTTTCTTGGCGCTGCTCCCAGCCCCGGGTGGCGTCCAGCCCTCGGGCATCTCCTCTTCCTCGCCGAAGAAGAACCGCTCCATCTCCTGGCGCAGGACGGCACGGTCGTCGGGGTCAGCGGGGTTAAGGCCATAATGGTTGATCACGATCGTCTGGTATTCGCGCCACATGTCCCAGGCCTGCTGGGAGATCTCGTTATAGATCCGCTCGCCGAGCGGGCCAGGAAACGGTGGCTTTTCCAATCCAGGCAACTCTTTGCGCAGCTTTGCGCAGAAGACCATTCGTGGCATCGTGTTGCGCGTCCTCTCGCAGCATCGTTTCTGGGCCAAGGCTAGCTGAGGGGCACGCTGATGTCAAACCGCACCGCGCCACCTCGCATCCTGTTCTTCGGCACGCCGTGCGCGCTGAGCGTCTGGCCACTGGCGCGCCTGCTCGCTGACCGGCAGCCGGTCTGCGCCGTCGTGACGCCAGCCACCCCGGGGCAAGGTGAGCCAGTACACGTAGTGCCGCCGTCCCGCGGCCCGTTGCTGCGCACGCCCACGGCAAGCCTGCCGCACCTTTGCCAGCAGGCGGGCATCCCGCTGCTGCGCGTGCGCGGGCTGCGCCACCGAGCAGTGCAGGAGGCGCTTGCTGCCTTCGCAGCCGAGCTGTTCGTCGTCTCCTGCTTCCCCTGGCGTGTGCCGGCCGCGTTGCTCGCAACCGCGCGGTATGGCGGGCTGAATCTGCACCCGGCGTTGCTGCCTGACGGGCGTGGCCCTGATCCGCTCTTCTGGCTCTACCGCCGCGGCGCGTTGCGTACCGGCCTCACCCTGCACCAGCTGACCGACGAACTCGATGCCGGCCCAATCGTCGCCCAGCAGGCTGTCGATGTCCCCCTCGGACTCCCTGGCGACCAGCTCGAGCGCCTGCTCGGGCAGCTCGGCGGCTGGCTGCTGGCCAGCGTGCTCGCTGACCTCCCGGCCGCGCTCGCTGCAGCTCGCCCACAAGACGAGCGGCGAGCCCGTTTCGACCCCCTCCCTAGCCCGGCCGACTGGACAGTCACGCCGGACTGGCCAGCCTGGCGGGCCGTCCACTTCCTGCGCGGCGTTATACCGCTCGGCTACCGGCCGCTGCTCGCGTGGCCCGGTGCTGCCCCGGTACCAGTCGCCCGGCTGATTGCGTGGGCAGCCAGCCCCGCGCATGCCCGAGCGTATTCCGTCGCCGGCGCGCAGTTCTTTGCCTGTCACGACGGTGTGCTCGTGGTTCAGGCTGCAGAGACGCCTAACTAGACAGTGGATGCGCCGCGCTGGCCGCGCACGACCTGCCGCCAGTAGTCGAGGATGTCGCGCAACGTCTGCGCAAAGGGAATCGTCGGTGCCCAGCCGGTTGCCGCACGCAGCGCCGTCGCATCGCCGCGCAACACCGGCACGTCGATCGGGCGCAGGCGCGCGGGATCGTCCCGCACTGTCATCGGCACCGTCGCCATCGCGAGCAACTGGTCGACGACCTCACGCAGGCTCCACGATTCGCCACGGGCGATATTGTAGACCTCGCCAGCGTAGCGGACGTCCGCGACCAGCCGATAGGCGCGGACGACGTCACGCACGTCCAGCAGGTCGCGTTCGACGTCCAGGTTACCGACGAGCAACACCGGCGGTGCTTGCCCGGCCTCGGCTTGAGCAATCTGCCGGGCGAAGTTGGCAATCGCGAACCGCTCGCTCTGACCCGGGCCGATGTGGGTAAACGGGCGCACCCGTACGACCGGCAGGTGGTAGCTCAAGTAGTACTGCAGGCCGATCATGTCCTGGGCGATCTTGCTGACGCCGTAGGGGCTGATCGGCCGGAAGGGCTGCTGCTCAGTGATCGGCAGTTCTTCTGGATGGACGAGTCCGTAGACATCGGAGGAGCTGACGATCAGCACAACGGGCGGCGGCTCGAGGTGCCGCGCCGCTTCGAGGATGTTGATCTCGCCGACAGCGTTGTTGACAAGCGTGCCTGCTGGGTCAGCATAGGAATGCGGCACGTAGCTGACGGCGGCCAGGTGGAAGATGACGTCCGGCTTCCACTGGGTGAGCGTGCGTCGCGTCAACTCAGCGTTCAACAGGTCGCAGACCAGGTGATGGTGCAACTCTGGGCCAACTGGATGTGGGCGCGCCGACAAGCCGATAATCTCCCAGTTCCCTTCCGCGGCCAGCGTCCGGGCCAGGTGACGACCGGCAAAGCCTGACGCGCCGGTGATCAGGGCGCGCGGCATGGGTACCGCTCCTAGCGCGACGAGACGACGGATGAGAGCTTGGCCTCTTCGCGCAGCACCTCGACCTTGTCCAGGCGCTCCCACGGCAGGTCGAGGTCGGGCCGGCCAAAGTGGCCATACGCAGCGACTTGCCGGTAGATTGGCCGGTTGAGCCCGAGGTGGTGGATAATGGCCGCGGGACGCAAGTCGAAGTGCCGCTCGATCAGCGCACGGATGACCGACTCGTCCACGCGCGCGGTGCCGAACGTCTCGATGTGGATGGCCAAGGGGCGAGCGACGCCGATCGCGTAGGAGAGCTGGATCTCGAAGCGATCAGCGAGCCCGGCTGCAACGATATTCTTGGCCACGTAGCGTGCCGCATAGGCTGCTGAGCGGTCGACCTTGGTTGGATCCTTGCCGGAGAAGGCACCGCCACCGTGCCGTGCCATCCCACCGTACGTGTCGACCATGATCTTGCGCCCGGTCAGCCCGGCGTCAGCCATTGGGCCCCCGACGCTGAAGCTGCCGCTCGGGTTGATGAAGCAGCGGGTCTGGCTGTCCATCAACTCCGTCGGGATCGCCTCAGCAATCACGGCCTCGATCAGCTCAGCGCGCATGCGGGCCGGGTCGACGTCAGGGTCGTGCTGGGCCGAGAGCACGACCGTGTCGACGCGCACGGGCTTGCCTGCGCGGTACTCGACGGTGACCTGGCTCTTGCCGTCGGGGCGCAAGTACGGCAGCTGGCCGGTCTTGCGCACCTCAGCCAGGCGCCGGGTCAGCCGGTGGGCCAGCGCGATCGGCAGCGGCATCAACTCGGGCGTTTCCGTGCAGGCGAAGCCGATCATCATTCCCTGGTCGCCAGCGCCAATGGCATCGAACGGGTCACCCGTGTCGCGCTCACGGACTTCGTAAGCACGCGAGACCCCGGCGCTGATTTCCGGCGCTTGCTCCTTGATGGAGGTGATCACTGCCATCGTGCGCCCGTCGAGGCCATAGTCGGAACGGGTATAGCCGATCTCCGTGACGACTTGGCGCGCGACCTTCTCGTAGTCAATGCGGGCGCTCGTGGTAATTTCCCCGAAGATGAAGAGCAACCCGGTCGTCGTCGCGACCTCGCATGCTACGCGGCCCGCCGGGTCTTGTGCGAGCACAGCGTCGAGCACGGCATCGGAGACCTGGTCGCAGATCTTGTCAGGATGCCCCTCGGTGACAGATTCTGATGTGAAGAACGTGCGCGGAGCGCGCATCATGCTGATCGTCACGGCTCTGCCCTCTCACCTTTCCCAGGAGCAGCACGCAATCATGTGCCATGTTGCCACGACTGGAGATACGCTTCTTGTTCCGGCGTCAGCCGGTCAATGGCAATCCCCATGCTTTGCAGCTTGAGCGAGGCGACCTCGCGGTCGATCTCGGCTGGCACGGGGTAAACGTCGGCCTCCAGTTCCCCATGGTGGGCGGCCAGATAGGCGCAACAGAGCGCCTGGTTCGCAAAGCTCATGTCCATGACACTGGCCGGGTGCCCCTCGGCGACCGCCAGGTTGACGAGCCGGCCTTCGGCCAGCACGAGGATGGCCCGGTCAGGCCCAAGCCGGTATTCCTCGATCAACGGCCGAACCTGCCGCCGCTCAGTCGCGAGCTCGGCGAGCCCGTCCAGGTCGATCTCGACGTTGAAGTGCCCGGCGTTGCAGAGGATCGCCCCGTCCTTCATCAGCGGGAAATGCTCGCGGCTGATCACGTGAATATCGCCCGTCGCGGTAATGAACAGGTCGCCTAACGGCGCAGCCTGGCGCATCGGCATCACGACATAGCCATCCATGACGGCCTCGAGCGCCCGCACCGGATCGACCTCGGTCACGATCACATGGGCGCCCATCCCACGGGCCCGCATGGCGATGCCTCGTCCGCACCAGCCATAGCCTGCGACGACGACCGTCTTGCCAGCGAGCAGGATGTTGGTCGCGCGCAGGATCGCGTCGATCGTGCTCTGCCCCGTGCCATAGCGATTATCGAAGAAGTGCTTCGTATCGGCATCATTGACGGCGATGGCCGGGAACGCCAGCAAGTCGTCCTTGGCCATAGCCTTGAGCCGGATCACGCCGGTCGTCGTCTCCTCCGTGGAGCCAAAGACGAAGGGCAACAGGTCACGGCGCTCACGGTGCAGCGTGGTCACCAGGTCAGCGCCGTCGTCAATGACGATCTGCGGCTGGAAGTCGAGAACCTGGCGGATGTGCCGGTAATACGTCTCGTGATCTTCACCGCGGATGGCGAAGACGGCGAAGCCGTCTTCAGCCAGCGCCGCGGCCACGTCGTCCTGCGTGGAGAGTGGGTTGCTGGCACAGAGGGCGAGCGTTGCACCGCCGGCCCGGAGTGTGTAGGCCAGGTTTGCCGTCTCGGTCGTCACGTGGGCACAGACCGCGATGCGCACGCCTTCGAGTGGGCGCTCACGGGCAAAGCGCTCGCGGATGAGGCGCAACACCGGCATCTCGCGAGCCGCCCAGGCGATCCGCTCCTGTCCTTGTGGGGCCAAGCTGCGGTCACGGATCTCTGCTCGTGCTGCAGTCACGCGCGCATTTCCTCCTCTGCTCGCAGTCGGCTGTGTGACGGGCCGCCCGCTGCGACGGCGGCCGCAATCCGGTCAGGCGTGGGCGGGCTGATGACGCCGACATCGGTCACCAATGCGGTGATGAGCTTGGCAGGGGTAACGTCGAACGCCGGGTTGGCTGCGGGCGCATCCGGTGGCGCGACGAGCACGCCGCCAACGCGACGCACTTCGTCCGGGCTGCGCTGCTCGATCGGGATCGCGCTGCCATCCGGCACGTGCAGGTCGAACGACGAGCATGGCGCAGCGACATAGAACGGCACACCAGCGTAGGCAGCGATGATCGCCAGGCCGAGCGTGCCGATCTTGTTCGCGACATCGCCGTTGGCCGCCACCCGGTCTGCTCCGACGATGATGGCATCAACCTGCCCGCTGGTGATGAAGCTCGCGGCTGCCGCATCGGCAATCAGCGTGTAGGGGACGCCAGCGCGGCCGAGCTCCCACGCGGTCAGGCGAGCACCCTGCAGCCAGGGCCGGCTCTCGTCGACGTAGACGTGCGCGACGATCCCCTGCTGGTGCCCCCAGCGGATGATCCCGAGCGCCGTGCCAAGCGCACCGGTGGCGAGTCCGCCAGTGTTGCAGTGGGTCAGCACGCGCGCGCCGCGGGGCAAGAGCGCTGCCCCAGCCCGGGCGATCGCCTCGTCGGACGCCCACTGCTCAGCCAGGAGCTGATCGACAAGGGCAGCCAGCGCTTGCACTTTCGTGGCAGGGTCTGGCTGGACGCGAGCGACCGCCTGTGCCCGCTCGAGCGCCCAGGCGAGGTTCACCGCTGTTGGGCGGGTCTGGCGCAGCATCGCTACGGCGGCGTCGATCGCCTCGTCGACGTCGTGGCCGTCGTGCCAGGCCTGGCGCGCAGCCAGGGCAACGCCAGCGGCGGCTGTAATGCCAATCGCCGGAGCGCCGCGCACCCGCATCTCCTTAATCGCAGCAGCAACATCCTCTGCCGTGCGGCAGGTGACCCAGCGCTCAGCCTGGGGGAGCGCCGTCTGGTCAAGCAGCAGCAGGTGCTCACCTTGCCATACGATCGGCCGGAACTCTGGCGTCCCACCCCGCTCGGTCATCGTCCCATCCGCTCACGAAAAACGGCTTCTCCAGAGAGAAGCCGGGGGCTTCGGCTCACTCCCATCTCCCAGCGCGCCTCACACAACAGCTCGTCGCTGGCGGACTTGGCACCGTGCAGCGTTGCTGCCGGTTGCCGGGCTTCCTCGGGCCGTTCCCTCCACCACTCTGGATAAGAGGAGCCCCACCGTTACATTTTCCGTAACTCTACCATAGCCCACAGGCCTGATCCAAGCTCAGGCTCGCTCGACCTCTGCCTGGCTCACGGCTGCGACAATCGCGGCGACGTCCTCGGCGCTCGGCTGGTCCGTGATGATCACCTGGCCAGGAGCTGTTGGCAGCACCCAGGTAAGGCGGCCATGCACGGCTTTCTTGTCATAGGGCAAGCGGGCCAACACCGCTGCGATATCGCCGACGAACTGGCGCGGTAGGCCAAGCCGGTCGAGCAGCGCGTCCTGCCGCGCCACCAGCCTGTCGTCAACCAGGCCGAGGCGCTGGGCAAGGCGCGCTTCCGCTCGCATGCCCAACGCGACAGCCTCCCCATGACGGTAACGGTAGGCAGCGGCCTCGAAGGCGTGGCCGAACGTGTGGCCGTAATTCAGGATGCGCCGCAGCCCATCCTCGCGCTCGTCGGCTTGCACCACTGCGGCCTTAATCGCCACATTGTGCTGGATCAGCGCGGTCATCTCAGCCGGTTCGAGTCGCAGCGCCTCGAGCGGCACCGCCTCCAGCGCGGCAAGCAGCGCCGGATGCGACGCGCCCGTCGCGGTACACTCGATCATCGCGTGTTTGACGACTTCAGCCCAGCCGGCACGCAGCTCAGCATCGGGTAGTGTTGTGAGCGTCTCCGGGTCGATGACGACCAATGCCGGCTGGTAGAACGCGCCAATGAGATTCTTGCCAAACCGGTGGTTGACCGCGGTCTTGCCGCCGACGCTCGCGTCGACCATGGCAAGCAGGCTCGTCGGCACCTGGGCAAAGCCAATGCCGCGCAGCACGACCGCGGCAACAAAGCCCGCCAGATCGCCGACGACACCGCCGCCGACCGCGACGACGACATCCCGCCGATCGACGCGGCAAGCGAGGAGCCAGTCGAGCAGGTCACCAGCCGTTTCCCACGACTTGCTCGCTTCGCCAGCCGGCACTGCTCGTGACTCAACCCGCAGCCCAGCGCTGGCAAGCGCGTCAGTAACGCGGGTGCCCCAGTGCGGCCAGACTTGCTGGTCGCTCACGACGAAGGCTGTCCGCGCCTGGGGCCAGCGCTGGCTGACCAATGTCCCCAGTTCTCCAATCACCCCAGGCCCGATGACGATGTCGCTGCGGCCAGCCTGGCCCAGCAGTGAGAGCGCAGGCACCAGGCCGCGGCGCTGGCGTTCGGCAACGGCCCGGGCGATCTCGGCTGCGAGTTCCTCCGGCGTGCGGCCATCAGTATCAACAGTGAGGTCGGCACGGGCGTAAAAGTGGCGGCGGGCTTCCCACAACTGCGCGAGACGTGCGGCAGGATCACCCTGGAGCAGAGGGCGATCGCGGCCAGGCTGCGCGCCAGACTGCGCTCGCAGGCGGGCCAGTAACGTCGGCAGGCTCGCCCGCAAGTGGACGATGACGCTGCCCGGGCGGAGCGCGGCCCAGTTTGCTTCGTCAAGCACAACGCCCCCGCCCGTCGCCACCACCGCCCGGCGTTGGCGGGCCGCGATCCGGACGGCCTCGCGCTCGGCCGCCCGAAAGACTGGCTCGCCGTAGCGCCGGAAGATTTCGGCAACGGGGCAGCCAAAGCGCGCCTCAACGAGCGCGTCTGTATCGATGAGCGCGTAGCCAAGCTGTCGCGCCAGCGCCTGCCCGACGACCGTTTTGCCTGTTCCGCTTAACCCCACCAGCACCACGCGCTCTGGAAGTTGCATGCTCGTGTGCGCTCCTCTCCTGACCCGCGCAACTGGGGTAATTCTAGAGGGTAGCGTGTATGATGTGCGGAGAGCATGGGTGCCTGCGCGTTGCGCATGGACAAAGGATGAAGGGAAGGAGGAGTGATGCGACCCAAGGTCACCATTGTCGGGGCGGGGATGGTCGGGTCAACGACAGCCCAGTACCTGGCGCAACGCAATATTGCCGACATTGTGCTCATCGACATCGTCGAGAACTTACCCCAGGGCAAAGCGCTCGATTTGCTCGAAGCTGGCCCGGTGCTCGGCTATGACTGCCTGGTCAGCGGCGCCAACGACTACGCGGCGACGGCAAACTCGGACGTCATCGTGATTACCTCGGGCTCACCACGCAAGCCCGGCATGAGCCGCGACGACTTGCTGCGCGTCAACATGAACATTGTGCGTTCGGTCGTCGAGCAAGCTGCGCCGCTGTCGCCCAACGCTGTCATCATCGTGGTGACGAACCCGCTGGATGCGATGTGCCATGTTGCGCTCGAGACGTCAGGCTTCCCGGCAGCGCGTGTGGTCGGCCAGGCTGGTGTGCTTGACGCCGCCCGCTTCCGTGCCTTCGTCGCCCAGGAACTCGGCGTTTCGCCGCGTGATGTCACGGCCTGCGTGCTTGGCGGCCACGGCGACACCATGGTGCCACTCCCACGCTATTCGACCGTCGCTGGCATTCCCGTCACCGCGTTGCTCCCGCAGGACCGCATCGAGGCGATCGTCGAGCGGACACGCGACGGCGGCGGCGAGATCGTGCGACTGCTCGGCACCAGCGCCTACTACGCCCCTGGCGCTGCCGTCGCTGAAATGGTCGAGGCCGTGCTGCTCGACGAGAACCGGGTGCTCGCGTGTAGCACCTATCTCACTGGTCAGTACGGCATTACCGACCTCTATGTCGGCGTGCCCGTTGTGCTCGGCGCGGGCGGGGTCAAGCGCGTGATCGAGCTGGAGCTGACGGAAGAGGAGCGGGCGGCGCTGCACCGCTCGGCTGATGCCGTGCGCACCTTGGTTGAGGCAATGCGAAACCTCTAGCGACACGCACGAGGAGGAGCGGACGATGGCGACGTTGCGTCCATCCCAGCCTGTCAGCGACGAGGCTCGAATGCTGAGCGTCGACGAGGCCCGGGCGCGCATTCTGGCCGCGTTCCAGCCGCTGCCCCCGACCCGGCTACCAGTCTCACGGGCGTTGGGACGCGTCCTGGCCGAACAGGTTGTCGCACCGTCGCCAGTGCCGCCGTTCACCAACGCGGCGATGGACGGCTACGCGCTCCGCGCGGCCGACATCGCCGCCGCCAGCCGCGAGCGCCCGGTCTGGCTCACGGTCGTCGGTGAGTTGCCGGCCGGGCGCCCGGCGACGTTGCCGCCGCTCAGGCCTGGCCAGGCGGTGCGGATCATGACGGGGGCGGTGCTGCCGCCGGGCGCTGACACCGTCGTGCGCTTCGAGGATACGAGTGAGGTCGAACAGCCAGGAGCAGGCCGCACTGGCAGCACGATCGCTGTCTACCGGCCGACGCCACAGGGCGAGAACGTGCGGCTGGCCGGCGAGGACGTCCCGGCCGGCCACCTGGTCCTGCCAGCTGGCACGGTACTCTTGCCAGCGCAGCTCGGGCTGCTGTCCGCGCTCGGACTCACCTGGGTGTCCGTGCATCGCGCGCCGCGTGTTGCCATCCTGGCAACCGGCGACGAGGTGGTTGATCCCGGCTGGCCGCTGCTACCTGGGCAGATCCGGAACAGCAACAACACCATGGTGTTTGGACTCACGCAGCTCTGCGGCGGCGAGCCGACGCTGCTCGGTGTGGCTCGTGACGATCCGGATGCACTGCGCTGGCGCCTGCGCTACGCTGACGCCTTCGATGTCGTGCTGACCTCAGGCGGCGTCTCGGTCGGCGATTACGACCTCGTCAAGGACGTGTTGCGGCAATCCGGCCGGATCGAACTCTGGCAGGTGCAGATTAAGCCTGGCAAGCCGTTAGCCTTTGGTTGGATCGGCCAGACGCCGCTGATCGGCCTGCCGGGCAACCCGGTGGCAGCCTTCGTTGCTTTTACCCAGTTCGTCCGGCCAGCGCTGCTGCTGATGCAGGGGTTCCGCAACCTCGACTTGCCGGTCGTTCGGGCGCGTTTGCGCAGCAGCCTCGAGAACAGCGGACGCCGCCACTTTGTGCGCGGGCAACTTCGGTGGGAGGACGGGGAATACGTGGTTGAGCCAGTGCCGATGCAGGGGGCTGGCGTGCTCAGCTCGGTCGCGCAAGCCAACGCGCTGATCGTCCTGCCGGAGTCATGTCGCCTGGCACCGGCGGGCAGCCTCGTCGACGTCCAGGTGCTGGTGCTCAATCCGTTGGAGCAGCCGCCGTTGCCAGGCATGACTAGCCGAGTAACACCATGATGATGCCAGCAAGCATGATGAGCGCGCCGACGAGCGCGTTGGGGCTTGGCACTTCGCCGAGGAAGAGCCAGGCGAGCACGATAGCGCCGGTAACTTCTTGCGTGAAGAGCACATTGGCCACGGCGGGATGTACACGGCGCACGCTCGCGTTGTAGAGTGTATGGCCAATGGCGTTCGGCAGCAGGCCAAGCCCAAGCAGGGCGAGCATCACCTGCGGGGTGTAGCGGCCGAGCGCGCCGAGCGGCAACGGCGCCCGCAGCGCCGCGGCAAGTGCGAACGGCGCAGTCCAGAGTGCCGCAAGCGCGTAGACACCGACGGCATAGCCGAGGAGTGGCACTCGCTCGCGGGTCTGCCGGCCGAGCAATGAGTAGAAGGCGAAGGCGATTGCAGAGACGATGGCCCACGCGTCGCCGAGAAGCAAGCGCGGCGTGAGGTGAGGCTCGAAGCCCGCGAGCACACCGATGCCAACAATGACGACAACGACACCGACGATCTGCAGCCGGCGGAGTGGCTCGTGCAAGAAGACCGCGGAGAGGAGGGCAAGGAAGATCGTCGAGGTGTAAACCAACGGCATGACGTGAGCGACGGGAGCATAGCGCAGGCCGAGGTTGTAGCCGATAAAGTGGACCGCTAACGTGAGGCCGTAGACCGCGAAGCGCCGCAGCCCCTCCGTCCGCACAGCATGCCACTCGCCACGCAGCAGCATCGGCGGCGTGAGGACCGTCGAGGCGATGACGAGCCGCCAGAACGCGATCTCATAGGCGCTGACCTGGCCGGCGAGCCGCACGAACAGTGCACTCGTCGAGACGCTCAACACCGCCAGCAACGTCAAGCCGACACCGGAGAGCGAGAGCGCTCGCCGCTGGTGCGCTGCCGGAAGAGTCAACGCTGGAGCTTCAGCATCACCACGCTGGTTGTCCACGGTCATCTTGCCTTTCTCTCGGTCATCACGGATACGCTCCGCCTTCATGCTACAATGACGAGCTCATTGCCCGAAAGTCGGCGCAGGCATCGATACAAGCAAAGGATGCGAACGGGTGGCCCTCAGTATCAGTCAACTGTGGCAGCTTTCGATGACAGCCGAACCGGTCCTCGTACTCGGTATCGAAATTAGCGGCACGGGCCAGCGTGCAGTCGTCGCTGACCAGCGCGGGCAGGTGCATGGGCGAGCTCACGCCCCGAACGGCGTCGCTGACGCACTCAGCGCCCTAACCGTCGCCCAGCACCTGGCTGAGGAGGCATGTCGCCAAGCTGGCCTGAGGCCAGAGCGGCTCGCCGGATGTGGCGTGGCCTTCGGCGGCCCGGTCGACCCGCAGCGTGGCACAACGCTCTGGTCGCACCGGGCCGCCGGTTTTGAGCAGTTCCCCCTGGTGGCCTTGCTCGAGGAGCGCCTTGGCATCCACGCCGTGCTCGACAACGATGCACGGGCAGCGGCGTTGGGCGAGGCCGCGTTCGGCGCTGGGCGAGGCTGCCAGAACATCGTCTACGTCCATCTCGCCAGCGGCGTCGGCGGCGGGATTATCGTTGATGGCCGGCCGCTCTATGGAACGAGTAGCGCTGCCGGGGAGATTGGCCACATGGTCGTCACGCACGGCGGCCCGCTCTGCTCCTGCGGTAAACCCGGCCATCTGGAAGCCTATGCCTCGGCACCGGCCATCGTGCGCCGTGCTCGTGAGCAACTCGTCGCCCACCCTGATGATCCAGCCGCTGGACTCTTTCGGCGGCGGGTGCCAAGCCTGCGCCAGCTGTTCCAGCATGCACCGACCAGCCCCGTCCTGGATGAAGTTGTGCGCGAGACGGTCCAGACGCTCGGCATTGCCCTTGCCAACCTTATCACCGCGCTCAATCCAGAAGTCGTCATCGTCGGCGGGCCAGTAGCCGAGGTCGGCGCCGCGTTCCTTGGCCCACTCCAGGCCCGCGTCCGACAGTACAGCTACCCTGCAGCCCTCGGCAGCGTTCGCGTGACCACGAGCGAACTCGGCAGCGATGCCATCGTGTTGGGGGCCGCGGCACTCGCCTTAGCCCACCAAGCGGCCAGCAGCTAACGTCGCCGCACGCTCGGTTGCCGCGCCATCCTGCATTGGCCAGGACGCTGCTCGTCCTAACGGCAACCTGCCTGGTTGGCGTTCCACCGCCGCTGTGCCCTGCCAGACTACGTGACCCTACCGAGTCGCCATGCTAGCATTGCCCTAACGACGCCGGGCCGCGGGTATCGCCTGGTAGAACATGGTGTCTCGATGCTGCATCACGGACGAAGCTGGCTCCTCATCCTTCTGATTCTGCTGGAAGTTGCGCTGGTGCGGTCAGGCTGGCTTTCCGTTCGGGAAGCCGTGGCGATCGTCGTCGCCATTGAGGGGCTGCTGACCGTGGTCGCTGGCATCCAGGCAATGCAAGCGATTCGCCGGTTTCGTCGCCGGCGCGCCGCTGGACAGCACTGGCTTGATGCGTTCGAAGCAGCGCTCGCCGTGACCATGCCCCAGCAGCTTGCCCGGCTCATAACCCTGGAATTGCGCCTCTGGCTTTGCCTGATCCGCTGGCTCTCGCGCCGTTCCCAACTGGGCGAGCACGCGTTCAGCTACCGCACGCGTTCGAGCCTGGGCGCGCTCGTCGTGCTCGTGCTCGTGACGTCTCCAGCCGAAATCCTGCTCCTCGAACTCCTCATCCCGTGGCCTTGGCTGCGTTGGACACTGCTTACTCTGTCGATCTACGCACTGTGCTGGGTGCTCGGGCTCTACGCCTCGCTGATCGTGCTGCCGCATGCGGTCACGAACGACGGCCTCTGGCTGCGCTACGGGCTACTTAACGAGGTATTTATCCCCTTCGCGGCGATCACTGTCGTTCAGGTCGCTCCGCGGACAGCCCCGAACCACCATGACGGGCTTTATGTTGACAGAGCGGAGCGGACGGCTTTTCTTGCCGTCGGCGGCCGCACCGACGTGACGATCATCCTGCGGCAGCCGCATGCCTTCCGTACCGCATTCGGGTACTCGGCCCCGGTCGAGACCATCCATGTTGCCGTCGACCATCCCCAGCGCCTGGCCGACGTGCTCCAAGCCCGACTCACTGATGAGCCGCCGGGGTCTGCCGCTCGCGTGATGCTGGATGCGAGCCCTCTGCGAGACTGGGCCGGACACGAGCCGCAGGTGGCCGAAGGCTAGCCGGGGGTGTTCCCTGGCTAGCACGCACAGGTGCTGTAAGAAGCAGCCATTGGCTGTACAATGCCGCTGGATGAGCAGTGGCTTGCCGTAACCAGTGTTCTTTACGCCCTGCCTCGCCATCATGGTGCGCGGCCAGCTCGCGCTCTCCACTGCTGTGGCTCGCTCTGCTCACCTGAGTCTGCAGCAGCGGCAACTTCGGTGTGGTCGTGAGGATGGTTGTGGGCGGAACCAACGAACGGAGCGGATTCCGATGCCAACCGTGGTCTTAGTTGGCACACTCGACACCAAAGGTGCGGAGTACGGGTACGTGCGCGACCATCTCCGCGCTGCTGGCTGTGAGGTCATCCTCGTCGATGCCGGCGTACTCGGGGAGCCGCTTATCACACCAGATATTTCCCGCGCCGAGGTCGCTCGTGCTGCCGGGACGACCATCGACGCGCTGGTCGCCCAGGCCGACCGCGGGGCAGCAATCGAGACCATGGCCCGCGGGGCAACCCAGATCGTCCGCACGCTCTTCCAGCAGGGGAAACTCCACGGCATCCTCGGCCTGGGAGGCTCGGGTGGTTCGGCTCTGGTCACCGCCGCCATGCGTGCATTGCCGATCGGTGTACCGAAGCTGATGGTCTCAACCCTGGCTGCGGGTGACACGCGCCCCTATATCGGTGTCAGCGACATTGCCCTGCTCTATCCAGTCGTCGACATCGCCGGCCTCAACCGGCTCTCTGAGCAGATCCTGGCCAACGCCGCTGGCGCCATTGCCGGCATGGCCCAGGCCTACGAGCAGTTCCGCCCGCCCCAGACGGCTAAGCCGCTGATTGGGGCAACGATGTTCGGCGTCACAACGCCGTGCGTCACTGCAGCGCGCCAGCGGCTGGAGGAACTCGGCTACGAAGTGCTGGTCTTCCACGCCACCGGCACCGGTGGCCGAGCCATGGAAGCGCTCGTCACGGGCGGGTTTCTGGCTGGCGTGCTCGACATTACGACAACTGAGCTGGCCGATGAGCTGGTCGGCGGCGTGCTCTCGGCGGGCCCGGAGCGGCTGGAGGCGGCTGGGGCGATGGGCATCCCTCAGGTTGTCTCGCTTGGGGCACTCGACATGGTCAACTTCGGCCCCATCGACACGGTGCCCGAACGGTTCCGGCACCGCCGACTCTACAAGCACAACCCGACGGTCACGCTCATGCGCACCACTCCCGAGGAGTGTGCGGAGTTGGGACGGATCATCGCCCAGAAGTTGAACCAGGCGCGGGGGCCTGTCGTTGTCTTCATCCCGAAACGGGGCGTTTCGGCCATTGCGACAGAAGGTGGGCCATTCTACGACCCGGATGCTGACCAGGCGTTGTTCACCGCGCTCAAGGCCCACCTGCGGCCGGACATTCCGGTCGAGGAGTGGGATACGGACATCAACGACCCGGCGTTTGCGCGGGCTATGGCCGAGCGGCTGGCTGCACTGATCGAGGCGCAGGCGCCAGGGGGATGGCGGGCTTAATGCACTCAATGGGAGGGAGGAACAGAGACCAATGCGCTGGCCGCCGATGACGCGTGCAGAGGCACTCGAACGGCTTCGCCAGACGATTGCGGCGGGCAAGATTATCATCGGGGCAGGGGCAGGCACCGGGTTGTCCGCCAAGTGTGCGGAGGTGGGCGGAGCCGACCTCATCATCATTTATAACTCGGGCCGCTATCGCATGGCAGGGCGTGGCTCGCTGGCTGGCTTGCTTCCCTACGGCGATGCCAACGCCATTGTTGTGGAGATGGCAGCCGAAGTCCTGCCGATCGTCGAGCACACGCCAGTGCTGGCGGGGGTCTGCGGGACCGATCCGTTCCGGATCATGCCGCTGTTCTTGCGCCAGTTGCGTGAGCTGGGATTTGTTGGGGTGCAGAACTTCCCGACGGTGGGACTCATCGACGGCATCTTCCGGCAGAACCTGGAAGAGACCGGGATGGGCTTTGCCCTCGAAGTCGAGATGATCCGAATGGCGCACGAGCTGGATCTGCTCACCGCACCCTACGTCTTTGACCCTGAGCAAGCCCGGGCAATGGCCGAAGCGGGTGCTGACATCCTCGTCCCTCACCTGGGCTTGACGACCAAGGGAATGATCGGGGCGCAGACAGCTGTCAGCCTTGATGAGGCGGTGGAGCGGGTACAGGCGATGTGCGACGCAGCGAAGGCGGTGAACCCCGACATCATCGTGCTCTGCCATGGCGGGCCGATCGCCGAGCCCGAGGACGTGGCATACGTGCTGGCCCGCACGCGTGGGGTGGTCGGGTTCTTCGGGGCCTCGAGCGTCGAGCGGCTGCCGACGGAGAAAGCGATGGTCGAGAACATGCAGCGCTTTAAGGCACTCCAGGTGTCGCCTTCCGCGTGACGTTGGCTATACCAACCTGCTGATCACCAGGCTCCCGTGGCCGAGGGGCACGTGGTAAGTAGCGAACACCGGTTGCCCCTCGGCACCCGCCGGTGTACCGTGTTACACGACAACTGCGCCTGTACCGATTGCGCGAAGCAGGCGAACACCAGTACACTTAGCGGTTGGCATACAGGACGTTGCGGATGGAGGCGCGATGTCTACAACACCACGCCTGCGTGAGGAGGATCGCGAGCTACTCATCGCCCTGCTCAGCCAGGCGCGCCGGCCGCTGACGACTGCTGAACTGGTTGCCGCGTTCCGAGCGACGCTCGCTGAGCGGGCAGGCCAGCCACAATCCTCGACCCGTTCTGCCGAGGAGGAATAAACCACTATGCCTGAGACACTCGAAACAGTCGCCGCTCCGTCTTTCCAGGGCAGTGAGGAGGAACAGCGCCTTGCTGCCCAGGTGTGGGCGTTGCTGCGGGCGACCGGACGGTTCTTCCCTGAAACCGCTCCGATCCGGGCGCCGCTCAGCGCGCTTGTCGACTACTTTGCCCAGACCGATCCCTCCCACAGCGCTCCTGAGTGGGAAGCGCAGATCCGCCAAAGCGTCCAGCAGAATCCGCATGTCTTCATCCTCGAGGACGATGCGGAGACCGGCACAACTTTCGTCATCACCACGCGTGCCGGCCGGGCGCCCACGCCACAGCCCGAGGTCGACGTGGCGCATATGCTGCCTCGCCGCTTCCAGGATGCGCCTCCGGCAACCGCCGTGCGACCTCGCCGGGCTGCTCCAACGACGGCACCGGCCGAAACCGCCAAAGTTGCTGCCGAAACGGCAACGCCAGTCGCCGAGACGGTTGTCGACCCACTGGCACTCGATGAGGCGACGCTCGAGCGCCTCATCATCGATGAGCTGTCACAGAGCCCGGAGATCGCCCACTTTGGCGACCAGTGGATGCTCGAAGAGGACGTCCCGCGCCTCAGCCGCGGCGACCTGCGCCGGCTGCGCGATTACATTCTGGAACAGGGCAAGCCACTCAGCGATGTCGAACTCGTCGAAGTTATTCTCGGCATCCGGCAGACATCGCCCGACTTCAGCGTCTATCAATTCGGCCTGAACTATCGGCTCGCCCAAGAAGGGGACTTCGAGTTCGTCGGTGTGCCCGGACTGGCACTCTGGACGACCAAGGGCGCGCCGGGGGTCACCACCAAGCGCCGGGCGGCCGATATCGGCCAGGATTATCGCTTCCTGCTCGATGAACCGATCCCCACCGAGGCGCCAAGCGAGCCGGTTGTCGACCACGTGCTGACATTCTACGAGCACTATCTCGGCGTCCTGCCCTATGACGCGACGCTGGCGCCCCTGCTGCCCAAGCCGGTGTTGCCCGATCAGCGGGTCGCGGTGCTCACGTTCGAGTCACCCCAGACCTACGAGACATTCCCCGTCGAGTTGCGCTATCCCTCGGGCAACCGTGGTGGCTACCTGGCTGGGTTCGAAGCCTTCTTCCAGGCCAATCTCGTGCCTGGCGCGTTGATCACCATCGAGCGCACCGACGAGCCCGGCCACTACCTGATCGAGTTTTTGCCGATCTCCCCGCGCGATGAGAAGCTGCTGACACTCGACGAAAAGCGCAACCGCTACGTCTTCCGTCAGGTCAGCTACCGTTGCGCGGTGCAGGAGCAGATGCTGCTCAGTGAAAACCGCTACCCGAAGCTCGCCGGCCAGTCGCCGCTTGACGAGCGCACGCGCAGATCGCCAGATCGGGTGCTGGCGGTTACCTTCGAGCGGGTCGGCGAGCAGATCGGCACGCCCGCGCAACCGCGCTACATGGCCTTGCTTGACGACCTGCTCGCGGTGGCCAATGTCGAGCGACCGATGACCGCTGAACTGATTGCGCAGGTCGTCCACGACCATCCTGACGAGTTCAGTGTCGACCCAGACGCTGAAGGCGTCTACTACTACACACCAAAGGAAGCGTGAGGTTTATGACACCGCTCCGCACGTTGCACCGTCCACCAACACACGAGGAGCAAGAGCAACTCCGTACCCTGTTTGCCCGGCTGACGGCCCGGCCGAAGCCTGCTGCGGGTGACGTCGCCCAGCTCTCCGACCTGCCGCGCCGGCTGGTTCCGCTTGCCCGAGCCCACTGGCAAACGCTGCCAGTCGAGACGCGGCAGTATGTGGTCGGGCTCATGGCCGAGCTGGCGGAAAGCACTGTCGAGCTGAATTTTCGCCGCGTCTTCGAAATTGCACTCGATGACCCTGACCCGACCGTACGGGCCAAGGCGGTCGGCGGGCTCTGGGAAGAGGACGACCCGGCTGTCCTCGACCAGTTGCTTGCTCTGCTCGATCGCGAGACGTCCCAGGACGTCCGTGAGGCCCTCGCCTTGGCCCTCGGCCGCTTCAGCGCTCAGGCTGCGCTACAGGAACTGGACGAGCCGCGCATCGAGCGGCTGCACGCCGCACTCCAGTCGCTCGCTCGCGATGATGAGCCCGTCGCCGTCCGTCGCCGTGCGATCGAGGCGCTGGCCTATTTCAGCGATCGTGATCCGACCGTCCATGACCTGATCGCCGCCGCCTACGACGCGCCCGAGCACCTGCTACGGGTGAGCGCGCTCTTCGCTATGGGACGCACGCTCGACCGCCGGTGGCTTCCAGTGCTGCTCGCGGAGCTGACAAGCGATGATCCCGAACTGCGCTACGAAGCCGCTCGCGCCTGTGGCGAACTCGGTGCTCCCGAGGCGGTCGACGAACTGCTCGCGCTTGTCAACGATCCTGATCGCGAGGTGCAAGGCGCGGCTATCGACGCGCTGGGCCGCATTGGCGGGACGATCGCGGTCAACACCTTGCGCCGCCTGGCGCGCTCGTCTGACCCCGTCGTGCGGGATGCTGCTGAAGAGGCGCTGGAGCAGGCCCTCTTCCTTGTTGATCCTCTCCAGCAACCCGGGCCATGACTGTCCAGCAAACACCCCTGGCAAACGCGATACGCTGTGCTGCGGCGTGGAATGATCAGGTACTTGCACTCGGCGGACGGTTGCTGCAGAGCTGGCAATGGGGTGAGCTCAAGCGCCGGTATGGCTGGATTCCCGTGCGGCTCTCCAGCGGAGCAGATGATCCACCGCGTTGGGTAGCACAGGTGCTGGTGCGCCCCACCGGCCCACTCAGCATCGCCTACATCCCGCGCGGGCCGCTCGCCCAGCCCGGCAGTCGGCCTGATCCCGCGTTTGCTCGCGCTCTCGATCAACTCGCGCGTCGCCGCCGAGCCATTGCCATCATCGCCGAGCCCGAGGACGACGCTGGTGCCGCGTTGCTGGCTGGCTTGCCCGGCTGGCGCCCGTGTCCGGTTCGCTTGCAGCCAGCACGCACCATCCGCGTCCGTGTCGATGCCGATGATGCGACACTGCTGGCCCGCATGAAACCCAAGACACGCTACAACACCCGCCTCGCCATGCGCCGCGGTGTGCGCGTGCAGCTTGGCGGCCTCGAGCTGCTCGCGCCGTTCTACCGTCTGCTCCAGGAAACAGCCGAGCGCGACGGCTTCGGCATCCACAGTGCGGGCTACCATGCCGACATCTTGCGTCTCTTTGGCGACGATGCCGTCATCGTGCTGGCCGAGTACGAAGGTGAGCCGGCTGCCGCCGCCCTGATCGTGCGTTTCGGTCCCGAAGCCATCTACCTTGCTGGCGCCTCAGCCACCGCGCATCAGCGGCACATGCCGTCCTATCTCGTCCAGTTCACAGCAATGCAATGGGCTCGTGCACGTGGCTGCCAGGTCTACGACCTCTGGGGTATTCCAGCCAGCGACGAGCCACCCGACGAGGCCGACGACGAGCATCGCAACGTCCGGGCTGGTCTGTGGGGCGTCTATCGCTTTAAACTCGGACTCGGCGGTGAGGTTGTCCGCTATCCGGCACCAGTTGAACGCGTCTACCTACCGCCACTTGTCTGGCTTTGGCGCCGTCTGCGGCCACTAGAACGGGCAGATGCATGACGAAGCTGTGTGACATCCTCGAGCACGTGCCCATCCTCGCGCACCACGGCGATCTGACCGTCCCGATTACCACAATCGTCTACGATTCCCGCCGCGCTACCACCGGTAGCCTCTTCGTCGCCTTGCGTGGCGGCTACGCCGACGGCCATGACTTTCTGGCCGATGCTCACCAGCGTGGAGCAGTGGCGGCCGTCGTCGAACGCGTCCCGGACGACGCTCCGCCGTTCACGGCCTTCGTGGTCGTTCCCGATACCCGCGCGGCTTTGGCGCAGCTTGCTGCAGCGTTCTACCACTACCCCTCGCGTTCGCTCGGCATTGTCGGCGTCACCGGTACTGACGGCAAGACGACCACGACGTTCCTGACTGAGACGCTTCTGCGCAGCGTTGGCCACCATACCGGCCTGGTCGGCACGGTGACTGCTCGGGCGGACGGCACGCCGCTTCCGTTCGCCAGCCGCAACACGACGCCGGAATCGCTCGAATTGCAGGCGCTCCTGGCGACCATGCGCGACCAGGGAATGGAGTGGGCCGTCGTCGAGGCGACATCACACGGGCTCGTCATGCATCGGCTGGACGAGATTGACGTCGACATCGCCGTTGTGACGAACATCACCCACGAGCATCTCGACTTCCATGGCACCTACGAAGCCTACCGTCAGGCCAAAGCAACCCTACTGCGCTTCGCCGCACGACGTCGCCCGCGTCCGTATCCCTGGGGGGTCGTTCTCAATCGCGACGACGCCGGTGCTGCCTCGATCGCCGACGCTGCAGGCCCCGCCCCCGTGCTCTGGTACAGTACCCGAGATCCAGCTGCACCGATCCGAGCCAGCGACATCGAGGAACGGGCCGACGGCACGCGCTTTGTGCTCCACACCCCACACGGCACAGCCCCCGTGCAACTGCAGTTGCTCGGCGCATTCAACGTGGAAAACGCACTCGCCGCCGCGGGCGTTGGGCACCTGCTTGACCTCGATCCCGCAACGATCGCTGCAGGACTCGGCCAGCTCGCAGCCGTACCAGGGCGATTGCAGCGCATTGACTGCGGCCAACCGTTCCTCGTGCTCGTCGATTATGCCCACACCCCGCGCGCGTTCGAGCGCCTGCTTCCCTTCGTACGCCGCCTCGTCCCCGGCCGGCTGATTGTCGTCTTTGGCAGCGCCGGCGAACGCGACCGGGCCAAGCGCGGTATGCAGGGTGAGCTAAGCATGCGGCTAGCAGACTTCGCCATCTTCACCTCGGAAGATCCGCGATTCGAAGATCCCGAGGCGATCATCGCCGAGATCGCAGCCGGGGCTGAACGGGCTGGCGGGCGTGAAGGCGAGCGCTACCTACGGATTGAAGATCGCCGGGCGGCCATTGCCGAAGCGATGCGCCGAGCCCAACCTGGCGATGCCGTGCTGCTCCTTGGCAAAGGCCATGAAACGAGTATCATCTACGGCGCCGAGCCTCGCCCCTGGGACGAGGCCGCCGAGGCACGCCGGGCACTGGCAGCCCTCGGCTACGGCAGAGAGGGGACTTGACGCGATGGCGAACCGGCAGGGGGCACGCAGCCATTGGGTGGTGCTGTGGCTCGTCAGCCTCATCCTTGGAAGCGCCGTGGCAGCCTGTGCAGGCCCCGACCTTACAACCGGCACAACGCCCATCGCGCGACCGGGCGCGAATCCCAGCGGCCGCATCCTCTTCGTCCAACACGGCCACCTGGCCGTTTGGCAGGATGGCAAGATCCAGCAACTCGGCGACGTCAGCGACGCCGCCTGGGCTCGTTGGTCGCCCGACGGCCAGCGCATCGCTTACGTCCGCATGGGCGACTCCTACTCCGATCTCTGGGTCGCCAATGCCGATGGCAGCGCGGCCAAAGCGCTGACGCGCAATCAGCCGAGTGGGCAACCTGGCACCTACAATTATGTGCAGCAGGCTGTCTGGGCACTGATGCCGGCCTGGCTTCCTGACGGCTCAACGATCGCCTACATTAGCGACCTCAACACCGCCAAAAACTTCCTCTGGCTGATCTCCAGCACTGGTGGGCAACCGCGGCTCGTTGGCGCAACGACAAGACTCGGCGACAACATCGAGTGGCCGAGCGTCTCACCCGACGGCCAACGCGTTGTCTTCGCGCTCCGGGTCACGGGGGAAACCGAGCTGCAGCGGCGCACGGACCTGTGGGTTGTTAACCTGACGACTGGCGAGGTTGCGCCGCTCGTGCAAGGTGGCGACGGCAACTATGCCCCAGCCTGGTCGCCAGATGGGCAGTGGATCGCGTTCGTGAGCCGTCATGGCGAGCAGAATGACCTCGCAGTCGTCTCAGCGCGTGGAGGGCAGCCGGTGCAGCTCACAACGCTCGGCACCGTCGCCGCGCCGGCATGGTCGCCGGATGGACAGCAACTGGCCTTTCTTGTCGCTGAGAAAGATGGGAGTTTCAGCGTTGAGGCGGTACGCTTCAGCGTCGACGCCAACGGAACGCCACAAGCGAGCACACCCAGCAAACTCTTCTCTGCCCCAGACATCGACGCCCGCTCCGGCCTCTCCTGGTCTCGCTAACCGTCCATCACCGCACGCTCGACGCTTCAACTCCCCACCCTCATTGGGGAAAGAAGGCAGCCCCACTTGACAAGGGGCGCGGGATGGCAGTACACTAAAGAGTGCCAAGCGGGAACAGCCGCTGGCACCAGAGCAAATGCGGAAGTGGCTCAGTTGGTAGAGCACCTCCTTGCCAAGGAGGAGGTCGCGGGTTCGAGTCCCGTCTTCCGCTCCAACAGTCCCCCGGCTGGTATCCGTCAGCCGGGGTTGGTGTTTTCTTCCCCCTCCATCACTTACTCTCATTCCCACACGGAGGAACTGAGCCCGACCGCAAGGCAGGGCTGCGCGCTGCCTTCTTTCCACATACGGGGGAGTTGACCGCAGGCTGGTCACATCATTCCCTCTCTTTCCCCGCTCGTTCGCCAGGCACGAGGCAGCGCGCCGTGGGCATTTCCAATTCCCTCTCATTGAGAGAAGCTGGCAACGCGCGCCGAGTGCGTACTGGTGTCAACTCTGGATCACCGAGTATTGAGCGAAGCAGGTCAGTCAAGGGTAGGGGCGCTTGCATCGCTGATCCCGTTGCCCACAAGCATGAGGCAACACGCGCTAGGGCAGGCATTGCGCCGGTGAAGCAGACGCGCGGTGATGACACTGTCTGCAGCCTCGCGCACCCATGGAGACGGATTCGCGTTGGCCGCGATGAGTAAGTGTGCAGCCGAGTGGCCGTCGGAGCAGGCGATGGGAGAGGACACGATACTTCAGCCCGCGACCTATCACCTCGCTCCGGGGAGACAGGAGTAGGGGACATGAGGAGCAAAGCGGCACAATTACGATGGGAGATGGTGGCCGATGCAGCACCGTACACTGACAGTCGCCTGGGTGGTCGGTATCGGGCTCATCGCCCTCGGCATCATCGCATGCCGGCAGGCATCGCCAGCGCTGCCCTCGCCCACCGCATCCCTCCAGCTCCGCAGCCCTGCCTTCGCCGCCAATGCCTCGCTGCCGATGGAAGCCACCTGTGATGGCGCGGATCGCTCTCCAGCTCTCGCCTGGAGCGATCCGCCCGCTGGCACGCAGGCCTTCGCCCTGCTGGTCGACGACCCCGACGCACCCAATGGCGTGTTCATCCATTGGATCCTCTTCAACATCCCAGCCACAAGCCGGTCCTTGCCTGCCGGACTCCCCGCGGATGCCGTGCTGCCCGATGGGAGCCGGCAGGGCAAGAATGACTTCGGCCATCTCGGCTACAACGGCCCATGCCCACCTCCTGGCCCAGCCCATCACTACCGGTTCACCCTCTGGGCACTCGACCAGCCGCTCGACCTCCAGCCCGGCGCTGACCGCGCAGCCTTCCTGGCGGCCGTCCAGCGCCACGCGCTCGCCTCCGGACAGCTCGTCGGTCTCTACCAGCGCCAGCGTGCCCGCGTATCCTAAAAGCCAGGCCAGTCACGCTGAGCACAGGCTGGCCCGACCGAAGGGAAAGGAGCACTTGTGCACGAAGAGAGCCGCTGGGGCGCACTCCGCTCGCCAAGCGAGGTGCGCGCCATGTTTGATCGCATCGCCCCGCGTTACGACCTCCTCAACCGCGTGATGTCCTGGGGTCAAGACGTCCAGTGGCGCAAGCAGGCAGCCGCGCTCGTCGCCCTGCAGCCCCGCGGTGAGGCGCCCGTGCTCGACCTTGCTACTGGAACCGGCGACCTCGCCCTTGCGCTGGCACAGGCCGGCGTCGATCGTATCGTCGGCGTCGATTTCTCGCTCGGCATGTTGCGGCGCGCCCGGCAGAAGTGTTCCCAGCAGCCGGCCATCCACCTTGTCTGCGGCGACGCGATGCACTTGCCCTTCCCAAGCGGCACCTTCGCGGCGTGCACCATCGCCTTCGGCCTCCGCAACCTGCCGGATTATCCCGCCGCCGTTCAGGAGATGGCCCGCGTGCTCCGCCCTGGCGGTCTGCTCGTCGTGCTGGAGACCACGCCCGTACGTCGCGGCGGCTTCGGGCACCTCTTCCGGTGGTACTTCGGCTGGCTGGTCCCATTCGTCGGCGGGCTTCTCAGTGGCAACCGCGATGCCTATACCTACCTGCCCCGCTCAACCGCCGCTTTCCTCGACGTTCCCCAGCTCGTGCGCGTGATGAGCCAGGCGGGACTGCGTGTCGAGTATGCCGCCCAGCTCATGCGTGGCACGGTCGCGCTGATCGCCGCGCGGCGGATCAGTGCGCCTCGTTGCTGAGCCCGTCTGCAGGCAGCAGGCCCAGCGTGCGGAGCGCGCTTTCGAGCGCCGTGACCTCCTGGGCAAACACGCCAAACGCCCGCTCATAGGTCTCCGGGGCGAGCAGGTCAACGCCGGCATCGCGCAGGAGGTCGAGTGAGTCTTTGGCCGCCCCAGACGATAGGAAGGTCAGGTAGCGTTCGCGCGATCCCGGCTCCCCAGCGCGTATGGCATCAGCGAGGGCTGTAGCGGCAATCAGGCCAGTCGCGTACTGGTAGACGTAGAAGGCGCGGTAGAAGTGGGGGATGCGGCTCCACTCGACGGCGACCTGCGCGTCTACCTCGACGTCTGGCCCGTGGTAGGCGGCAACAAGCTCAGCGTACTGCCGGCAGAGGCGATCTGCGCTGATCCCCTCGCCCCGCTCAACGACCTCATGAAGCCAGCGCTCGAACTCGGCGAACATCGTCTGGCGGTAGACCGTCGTGCGGAATGTCTCGATCGAGTCCGTCAGCAATGCTGCTCGCATCTGGGGATCGTCGGCACGCTCCAGCAGCGCCGCCGTGAGCAGACGCTCGTTGACCGTTGAGGCGACTTCCGCGACGAAGATGGTGTACTCGGCTGTCGGGTGCGGCTGGGTGCGCGACGAGAACAGCGAGTGCATCGCATGCCCGACCTCGTGGGCAAGCGTGAACACGTCGCGCTGCGTCTCGCCCCAGTTGAGCAGGATGTAGGGGTGAACGCCGTAGACGCCCAGACTGTAGCCGCCTGATCGCTTGCCTGGCGTCTCGTAGACATCGACCCAGCGAGCGGCCAACCCCTCAGCCAGCGCCTGCACGTAGTCCTCGCCCAGTGGCTGGAGCGCTGCGAGCACAATCTCCCGTGCCTCGTCGTAGGTGTAGCGGCGTGGTGGCATGGGCACGAGCGGCACGACGAGGTCGTACATCCGCAGGCGGTCAAGCCCCAGCACTTGCTTGCGCAGGGCGAAGTAGCGGTAGAGCACCGGCAGGTGGTCGCGCACGGCCTGAATGAGCGTACTGTAGAGTTCGACGGGGATATTCTCCGGCTCGAGAGCGGCGTGGAGCGCGGAAGGATAGCGCCGCGCGTAGGCGTAGAAGGCGTCACGCTGGACACTGCCTGAGAGTAAAGCCGCGAAGGTGTGCTGATGGGCGAGGTACGGCGCGTTGAAGACCTCATAGGCTGCTTGGCGCACGCGTCGGTCGCGCCGCTCGAGGAGCAGGCGATAGCGGGCCTTCGTGACCTCGACCGTGCTGCCGTCTTCGTCGACGACAGTGCCATAGGTGATGTCGGCGTTGTCCAGGAAATGGAAAGCGTTTCCTGTCGCCTGGGCCATTTGGGCCGACGCGGCCAGCAACTCTTCGACTTCGGCTGAGCGTGTGTGCGGGCGGCTGCGGATCGCCTGCTCAATCGCGCGGCGGAACGGCGCGAGCCGCGGTTCGGCCTCGAGCATCGCCCGGAGCTCGTCATCGGAGAAGCTGAGTAGCTCTGGGGTAATCCAGGCGCCAGCACGACCGGTGGCGACGGCCAGCGCCACAGCCTGCTCGTAGCGTTGGGCAGCCTCAGGTACCCGCGTATCTTCATCACGCGCAAGCAGGGCGTAGGCGAAGAGCTTCGAGACGCGCTGGTCAAGTTCATCGGCAAACTGGAGCACTTGCAGTACCTGCTGTGGGCCTTGGTGCAACGTGCCCCGCAATGCCTCAAGCTTCGGCAGTTCGGCCAAGAGTGCTTGGCGCTCAGCTTCCCAGTCCTCCGGCGAGGGAAAGAGGTCAGCCAGGTTCCAGCGATAGGGTTCGGGAATCGCTTCACGGGTCAGTGTCTGGACCATGCCATCACCTGTCTTTCCGTCCGTGTGCTCATGCTCGCGACAGCACTCTGCTGCCAGTGCGCAGTGGCGCGAAGGCAGCAGCGGAGCACTGCTCAACCTCTCAGTATACCGACAGGCTACCCGGGCCGCCTGCTGGAGGATCACGAGCGGTGTCAACCGCGCCTCAGCCGTGTCACATGCCGCGGATAGGGGCGAAAAGTGTACGTACTACGCGCTTTGGCGTAGTACGTACAGCGCGACTACGCCTTTTGTCGTAGTCCGTACACCCCGCAACTACGCCTTTTGTCGTATTGCCAACTGGCCTTCACCTACGGAATGAAGAAGAGCGAGAGGCACCCTACAGGTGCTCTGTTGGCGACTAACAGGGGGGGTGAAACGCCGGAAGCGGGTCGGCGCCAGTGTGAGATCAATCTCCATCCGCGGTAGCAGGCCGGCTTACCATGCGAGGGCCAGGAGTCTGTTGATTGTTCCACCGTTTAAGCCGGCCTGCTTTTATACTGGCTGGCAGTAGGCTGCTTCGGCAGCGAGGCGCGGCACATCGAGCGAGCCAGCAGGCGCACGTTGCCCGCGCGCGACGGCGATGGCATAGTCGATGATTCGTCCAGGGATATCAACGCCAGTCGGCGCGATGCTATTGCGGAATTCCATCGTGGCGTTGACTTCATTGACAAGCAAGCCGCGCTCCGGATGCTCGAACAGGTCGATGGCCAGCACGCCGCCGCCGAGTGCGCGGGCAACGCGGGCACAGAGTTCGGCAAGCTCCGGTGTCACTGGGCAGTTCGTTGCCCGGCCACCGCGGGCAGTGTTGGTGATCCAGTGCGGCGACTCGCGATAGATGGCGCAGATTGTCTCCTCGCCAATGACGAACGCGCGGATGTCACGTCCCGGCTTGTCGACGTATTCCTGGATATAGAACGTGCCATGGTGAAACCCGCCGAGCGCGACCTTATGGCGCAGGAGCGTCTCGGCAGCCTGGCGATTGTGAACGCGGGCGAGGAGCCGCCCCCAGGAGCCGAGGGGCGGCTTGATGACGACGGGATAGCCCAGCTGTTCAATCGCCGCAAGCGCTTCCTCCGGACTAAAGGCGATCAGCGTGCGAGGCTGAGGCACGTCAGCTGCAGCCAGCAGAGCGGACGTGCGGAGCTTGTCGTTGCAGCGGTCGAGCAGCTCCGGCGGGTTGATGGTAGGAATGCCCCACGCGGCGAAGATGCTGAGCGCATGCAGCGTGCGTTGCTGGCTCACGCTCCGCCCGAGGACGACATCGAACGGCGGCGGTGGGGCAGTGAGGTCAAATTGCAAGCGCTGGTCAAGCATGCGAGTACAGCGTACGCCCCGCCGGGCGCACGCCTCGAGGAGCAAGCGCTCTTCGGCGCGTAGTGGTCCGTGAATCAGTGCCAAATGAATCGGTTCTGCCATTGTGTGTTCCCCTCCATGCCGTGTGCTGAACCACCCAACCAACCGCGAACCGGATGCTGGAGCAGCGTTTGGCTTTCGCTGCCCCGGCCGGGCGTTTCAGCACTCCAGCGGGGAAGGGCGAGGCGAACACGAACCGTGTCGAGAAAGGACAACGCCGCGCGAATCCGTGTGTTATTGCAGTATTCATGTCCATTCCCATCATGCCCGTTCCGCCTCGTATGCCAGCTCGTACGCGTTTCTGCAGAACCCCAAACAAAAACCGCTCGCTCCCATCGGGGGCGAGCGGTCACCTCGCGGTACCACCCCGTTTCGCCACGCCCTCGCGGCACGTGGCCTCGACCTGTCGGCTGATGCCAGACCGACAGCCCGCTCGATAACGGGAGCGACCCGTCGCCGCCTACCCCACCATCGTGGATCGGGGCGAAGCTCCGAGGCCTTCTTCACCGGCGATCACGGACCGCGTTCCCAGCTTCCCGCGGCTCTCTGGACCGGCCTCGCCGGCTACTCTCCTCATCGCCGCCGCTGCCAACTGCATTGGCATCAGCAGTATACCGTAGCGCTGTCCTGCCTGTCTAGTCAATTGCCCCTGCGGGCGACTACGCGGGTAGCCTGAGTCGTCAGGCACACTGCCACGATCACGGA
>ERZ795042.388-NODE-388-length-37200-cov-305.891237_pt1 | contig 37200 bp, 30 predicted proteins | sample MGYA00375126_ERZ795042 | MGnify/ENA primary metagenome ERZ795042 (study PRJEB30171, sample SAMN05518105) | compost metagenome | isolation source: Feedstock adapted compost from Newby Island compost facility, Milpitas, CA | place: USA:Newby Island compost...
AGCTTCTGGGGCGGGCTGGTGGGCTACTGGAACGGGGGCTCGCTCGAGCTCGGGCGCACGTACACCGCCTGGGACGAGATCCGCGTGGCGGGGCTGGGCGGGATCCCGGTGCACATGGAGGTGCGGGCCACCGCCCAGAAGTGGGTGCCTTGCGGCGAGGATGATCCGGACCAGGACTGCGTCGAGCTCCACCTCGAGGCGCGGCCGGCGGAGGACCAGATCCCGCTGCTGCAGGAATTCGCCACCGCCTTCTTCGCCTCGGATCCGGCGCGCGAGCTGCGCGTCGAGCACGACGTGGTGGTGATCACCGAGCCGCTCGGCCTGCGACCGCGCTCGATGCGCCAGCGGGAGGTGGTCGAGATCCCCCTGGCGGGCGGCGAGTCGATCCTGATCGCCGACGAGCGAATCCTAGACTTTCGCTGGACGACGGCCGAAGCGCGCGAGCCACGGGTAGATTGAGGGCAGCACGAGCAGGGTGAGGGCGGTCGAGGTGACCAGCCCCGCCACCACCACCGTGGCCAGCGGGCGCTGCACCTCGGCGCCGATGCCCGTGGCGACGGCCATGGGAACGAAGCCCAGCGAGGCGACGAGCGCCGTCATCAGCACGGGATGCGATCGCGACCGCGCCGCCTCCTTCGCCGCCTCGGCGTGGGAAAGCCCGCGCCTTTCGTTGTCGAGGAGCCGGTGCATGAGCACCACGCCGTTGAGCGTGGCCACGCCGCTCAGGGCGATGAAGCCGATGATCGCCGAGATGGAGAGCGGTATTTCCCGCAGCCAGAGCGCCAGCACGCCACCCACGGTCGCGAAGGGGATCTGCAACATGAGGATGAGCGCCGGTCGGAGCGCGCGGAAGGTGAAGACGAGCAGGGCGGCGATGGAGACGAGGACGATGGGCACCACCACTGCCAGCCTCCGCTGCGCGCTCGCCAGGTTCTCCACCTGCCCGCCCCATTTCCAGCGGATCCCCGTCACCTTCGAGAGGATCGGCTCGACCGCCTTGCGACTCTCCTCCGCCACCGCCCCGAGGTCGCGGCCGCGGACGTTGAAACCCACCACGATCCGGCGCTGACCGTCGTCGTGGCTGACAGCGCTCGGCGTCTGCACGGTCCGGATCCGCGCCACGCGGGAAAGCGGAACGAGCCGCCCTCCCTCGCCGACGACGGGGAGCCGCGCGAGGTCGAAGGCGCTCGTCGCACGGCCGGCGTGGAGCATGATGGGGATCTGGACGGGGCCTTCCCACGTGGTCCCCACCTCGAGGCCCGCGCGGATGGCGGTGACGGCGTCGAGGATCTCCTTCGCGGTCAGGCCCGCCTGCGCCGCGAGGATGGGATCGGGGACGACCTCGATCAGGGCCACGTCGGGAGGGATCATGATGCGCACGTCGGTGGCGCCCTGGATCCGGGCGATCGCGTCCCGCGAGGCCTCCGCCAGCTGGCGCAGCTGTTCCAGGTCCTCGCCGTAGATGGAGAGCGCGATGTCGGTGGTCTCGCCGCCGACCATCTCGTTGAAGCGCATCTGGATCGGCTGGGTGAAGCCCATCTCGGCGCCGGGCGCGCGCGTTCGGATGGCCTCTTCCAGCTGGGCGATCAGGTCGTCGCGCGTCAGGCCCTCCCGCCATTCGCTGCGCGGCTTGAGCCGGATGAAGACATCGCTCTGGTGGATCCCCATCACATCCGTCGCGACCGCGGGGCTGCCGATGCGGGAGGCGACCTGCACCACCTCCGGCGCCGCCTCGAGGAGGACGGACTCGAGGTGGTTGGCCTCCCGGAGCGCCGTCTCGATGGAGACGTCGGGGGAGCGCACCATCTGCAGGACGAGATCGCCCTCGTCGAGCTGGGGGATGAACTCGGTTCCCAGGCGCGAGAGGAGGAATCCGCTCCCCACCAGGGCGATACCGGCCACCACCGCGACGACGATGGGGTGCGAGGTGGCGGCGGGCAACGCCTTGCCGTAGGCGCGGTCGATGAGGCGGACGAGGAGGGGATCCTTCTTCGGCACGTCCTCGGGCCGGAGGAGCAAGCTCGCAAGCGCGGGGACGACGGTGAGCGAGTACACGAGCGCGCCGGCGAGGGCGAAGACCATCGTCAGCGCCATCGGCCGGAACATCTTCCCGTCCACGCCGGTGAGCGTGACGATCGGCGTGTAGACGAGGGCGATCACCACCACCGCGAAGAAGACGGGGCGGGCCACCGAGGACGCGATACCGGCGACGAATTTGCGCCTGGCGAGCGGATCGCGGACGAGCTCCGAGACGTCCGGATTTTTGCGCGGATCGAGGCGCCGGAAGATGGCCTCCACCATCACGACCGCGCCGTCCACCAGCAGGCCGAAGTCGAGGGCGCCCAGGCTCATGAGGTTGCCGGGGATCCGGAAGAGGACCATTCCCGCCGCGGCGAAGAGCATGGAGAAGGGGATGGCCGTCGCCACCAGCAACCCCGCCCGCAGGCTGCCGAGCATGGCGAAGAGGACGATGATGACGAGGAGACCGCCTTCGACGAGGTTCTTCGCCACCGTGGCGAGGGTCGCGTCGACCAGGCGGCTGCGGTCGTAGACGAGGCGCAGGGTGACGTCCTCGGGGACCGCCCGGACGAGTTCGGGGATGACCTTGCGGATCCGGCCGACGACCTGCAGGGCGTTCTCGCCTCGCAGCATCTGCGCCATCACGTAGACGACCTCGCCCCGCCCGTCGGCGGTGGCCGCGCCCAGCCGGGGCCGCGCGCCCCAGCGCACCTCGGCCACGTCGCCCACGCGTACGACCTCGCCGCCCTCGTCGCGCCGGATCACCGCGGCGGCGAGGTCCGACGGGGAGGTGGGCCGCGCCATCCCGCGAAGCAGCGCCCGCCCTCCTCCCGCGGGGAGGCTCTCGCCCGCGGCGCTCCCCGTGGCCCGGACCAGTGCCTCGCGGAGCTCCTCGAAGGAGATGCCGCGCGCGGCCAGGCGCTGGGGGTCGGCGTCGACGGCGAGCGTGCGCTCCTCGCCTCCCCAGGTGTTGACCTCGACCACGCCCGGCACCGCGCGGAGCACGGGCGCGATGCGGAAGCGTGCGATCTCCAGGAGCTCCGCCGGCGTGCGAACCGGAGATTCGAGGGTGAACTGGAAGATCTCGCCCAGGCCGCCGGAATGCGGTCCCATCTCGGGAGCCTCCACGCCCTCCGGTACCTGCACGGTGGTGAGCCGCTCCTGGACGAGCTGGCGCGCCCGGTACGGGTCGGCGTGGTCGTCGAAGACGGCGACGACCGAGGAGAGGCCGGCCTGGGAGGTGCTCCGCTGCGCGGCCAGGCCGGGCATTCCCCCGAGCTCCGTCTCGATCGGCCGCGTGACGAGCCGCTCGACCTCCTCGGGCGTCAGTCCCGGCGCGCGCGTGAGGATCTGGACCTGGTTCGGCGTGACGTCCGGAAGGGCGTCGAAGGAGAGCCGGACGGCGAAGACCGCGAGCGCGAGGCTCGCGAGCAGGGCGAGCACCAGCACCGGGCGCCGGTGCATGACGGCGGCGTACACGAGACGCTCGATCATTCGCGACCGACCTCCCCTTCCGCCTCCGCCTGGCTGGCGGCGAACCGGCCGGCGTCGGAGGCCACGCGCGCGCCAGGAGCCAGGCCCTCCACCAAGGCGTCCGTCCCCGAGGCGGTGATCACCCGCACCGGCGCCTCGCGGATCCCTGCAGCTTCGAGCACGTAGACGCGCGCCTCGCCTTCGCGGAGGAAGACGGCGCGCGCCGGCACGACCGCGAATGCGGTGCCCTCGGGGAGGCGGATCTGCACCTTGCCGGAGAGGCCGGGCTGCAGCGGGACTTCGGCGTCGAAGAAGACCTCGCGCGTCCCGTCGCGGGGAACGACCAGCGGCGATCGCGCGCGGAGCGATAGGGGAACCTCGGTGCCGTCCGGGCCGATCCAGAGGAAGGAGGCGTTCTCGGGGATGGAGGCGCTCGCGCGCCCGACGATGCGGCCCGTCGACGCGGCGCCGATGCGAAAGAGCGGCGGCCCTCCGCCCTCGTGCACCGATCCGAGCGGTGCATCGACCGAGAGGACGACGCCGTCGATCGGGCTTTCGAGGGTGGTGGCGCCTCCGCGCGCGAGGAGCCTGCGGGCGTCGGCCTCGGAAAGACCCGCGCTTCCCAGCACCGCCAGCGCGGCGACGCGCTCGGCGCGCGCCTCGGCCAACGCGGCCTCGGCCTCGGCGAGATCCGCCGCGCGCACCAGGCCGTGCTCGCGCAGGCCGACAAGCTGCTCGCGCCGGCGGGTCTGCGCCTCGATGCGGATCTCCGCGGCGGCGAGGCGCCCCGCGGCCTCGAGGACCGCCGGCATCACCACCTCGGCGAGGGGCTGGCCGGCGCGGACCTCGTCGCCGACCTGGACGAAGACCTGCAGGATGCGCGTGGTCGCCGGCGGCGAGAGCGTGGCTTCGGCGCTGGCGGGCGCGACGACGGCGGCCGGGATCTCGAGCAGCGGATGGCCCGCGGCGTCGCGCGCCGCCACCCAGGGGACGCTCTGGCTGGCGGGCCCGGAGCCCGGTTCGCGCTCACCGAAGGGATCCTCGGTCCGGTGACAGCCCGTGACCGCGAGCAGGAGGGCCAGGGCAGGTGCGAGATGCGTTCTCATTTTCCATCGGTCGTCCGGCCGTCGACGGCCTCGAGGAAGAGAGCGAGCCGCATCCGCGCCAGCGCGTGGTCCGCCTCCGCGCGGTGCAGCCGCATGCGCAGGGAGACGAGCTGCGACTGCGCGCGCAGCACGTCGAAGAGGGTCTGCTCTCCCGCGTCGAAGGCCAGGCGCGTAAGCCGGAGGTTTTCCTCCGCGAGGGCGACCGCGACGTCGCGCAGAAGCCCATGGGTGGCCTCGCTGTGCTCCACCTCGTGCAAGAGGGCGGCGACGTCGCCCCGCGCGGCCGCCTTTCCCTCCGCGCTCGTCCCCTCCTGCAGTCGCGCCTCGGCGAAAAGCTGCCCGCGCTCCCGCATGCCGACGTCGAAGAGAGGCACGGAGAGGCGGAGCGTTCCGAGCAGCGCTCGCTCCTCTCGCTCGCGCAGGGCCGTGGCTCCGATGCCCACCCAGAACGCGCGGCTCTCGACCTCGCGCTCGCGGAGCCGGGCGCGGGCCGCCTCGGCCTCGAGCATGGGCAGCACGGTCGCGGGAACTCGCTCGGGGGCGAGCGAGCGGGCCCAGGTATCGCGCGGCGGGAGCGCGGCGGCCGGGAGGGGGCCCTCGGTGACGAGCGGATAGGGCCCCTCGTGGAGAACGGCGCGGCCGAGCGCGACGCCCAGCTCGAAGGCCTCTCCCTCCGCGGCGAGCAGATCGAGCCGGGCCTCGGCGGCGTGGAGGCGGGCGAAAGCCACGTCCTGCGAGGTGAAGGCGCCGGCCTGCTGCCCCCGCTCTACCGCTTCGAGGATCTCCTCGGCGAGCGCCACCGCGCGGACCGCCTCCTCTCGGACGCGCTCGGCCGCGTAGAGCTGGCAGAAGGCGTTGGCCACCGCCAGGCCGCGCTCGAGCCGCAGCGCCCGGGCGCGGGCGTCGAGGACCCGCGTCTCCGCCCGGGCCGCCTCGCGACGCGTCCTTCCGACCGGGGCGAGAGGGAAGGGCTGGACCACCGTCACCTCGCCCTCGAAGCCCTGATTGAAATCGCCTTCCCGCACGCCCGCGGCGAGCTCGACCTCGGGGTTGCCGAGCCCGCTGATCTTCTCGTCCAGCTCGCGCCGCTCCCGGGCGGCCGAGCGGGCGGCGGCGACGCCCGGGGCCTCGACGGCGCGGCGGAAGGCTTCCTCCCAAGTGATCGTCGTGCGGGGAGCCGTCTCGTGCGGATCGCTGGCCAGCACGGCCAGCACCGAGACCAGGGCCAGCATGTCTCGACCCTAGCGCATCTCCCGGGCGAGGGCACGAAAAAGGTGACACGGCGACCGCCTGTTTAGCCAGATTTTCCTTTTGCAACAGAATTCTTGCGACTGGGGATGCGCCGCGCGCCACGCGTGCCAACCTTTTTCGACGCGAGGTGTGAGATGGAGACGACCATCGAATTCGGCGGCAGGGCCCTGGCGAGGCGCGGCACCTTTGCCGCCGCTCTCAGAGCGGGGCAGCTCGGCGGTCTCGCCTTTCTCGGCGTCTGGCTCTTCGCCTACGCTGTATGGTTTCGCGGCCTTCCCTGGACCTGGCCCCTGCGGGTGATCGCGTCCTTCGTCCTGGGGCGCGCGGCCCTCGAGGCCCCCACCGCGCTCACCTATGCGGTGGCCGTGATCCTCAACCAGCTCGTGGCGCTGGCGTGGTCGGGCGCCTTCGGCTGGCTGGTCGTGAGCGCCGTGTATCGCACGCGGCTCGCCACCAACGTGGTGGCCGGGCTCGGGCTGGGAATCGTCGCCGCGGTCGTCGACACCATCCTCCTCGTTCCGCTCCTCTTCGGCGTCCTGCAGGACATGGATCCGTGGTGGCGCCTCCTCGACCGGGGATGGGACCTGGCCGCTCACATCGCCTTCGGGATGACGACGGGCTGGTTCTTCGAGGTCTTCCGCCCTCGCACGATCGAGTGATCGGAAGACTTTCGCGGCCAGCCTCTACGTTTACGTTACGTTACGGGCTCGGCGTGCTTGTGATCCCCGACGGCGGCGGCGACGGGACGGTACGGTCGATCGGCGGGATCTCGAGGGGCGAGGGCGCGCGCGTGTAGACATCGACCACGGTGAGGCTCACCAGCAGGAGCACGAAGAGCGGCGCGATCACGGCCACCACCCCGATCGAGCGCCGGCTTCGCAGAAGCTCCATCGAAAACAGAGCCACCACGAGCGCTTGGATGCCGGCGATGCCCATCGCGACGACGAGCGCCCAGATGCCCGAGACGCCGGCGAGCGCGACCACGAGGTTCGCGACCACCAGGAGGTAGAGGGCGGCGTAGGTGATCAGGACCGTCCCCAGCGTCGACCGTTCCTCGTTCATGCCGGATTCCTCAGCAGGTAAAAGAGCGGCCAGAGAAAGAGCCAGACGATGTCGACGAAGTGCCAGTAAAGGCTGACGATCGCGAGCTTGTAGGCGGCGGCCGGCCCCACCCGCTCGCGATGCATCCACCACGCCGTCCAGCCGAGGATGCAGACGCCGACCGTCACGTGGATGGCGTGGAAACCGGTGATCCCGTAGTACGCGGTGTAGAAGACCGCCCAGGCCGGCTCGGGATTCTCCACGAAGAAGTCGCCGCGCCCGCCGGGGAAGATCCCCTCGGACATGTGCCGCCCCCACTCGGCGCCTTTGACGACGAGATACACGACGCCGGCCAGCGCGGTGCACGCGGTGAGCAGGACCGCAAGCGTCCGGTGGCCCGCGCGCAGCGCCCAAAGCGCGAGGGAGATGAGCAGGCTCCCCGTGAGCAGGATGAAGGTGTTGACCGTGCCGAGAACGAGGTCGTTGTGCGCCACCCCCAGGCGGAAGATCTCGGGGTGGTGGGCCCGGTAGCCGGCGTAGAACGTGAAGAGCCCGCTGAAGAAGAGCGCCTCGCTCCCCAGGAAGAGCCACATCCCCAGGCGCGCCGCGTGCGCCTGCTTGGGGATGTCCTCGAAGTGGTGCTGAAGCTTGGGGACGGCGACGTTCATGGAGGCTCCAGGGGAAGGTGGTAGTCGTAGGGGCCGCGGACGAAGTGCGGCGTTTCCGGGAAGTTCTCCTTCGGCGGCGGCGAGGGCGTCATCCACTCGTAGCTGCGGGAATGCCACGGATTGGGGGGCGCCTTCTCACCTGCGTACAGCGACCAGATCAGGGTGACGAGGATCAAAAGCAGGCCGAGGGCGAGGACCCAGGAACCGGCGGTGGCGAGCACGTTGAGCGCCTGGAACTGCTCCGAGTAGTGGTAGTAGCGCCGCGGCATCCCCCCGTTGCCGACCAGGAAGAGGGGGAAGAAGGTGCCGACGAATCCGAGGAGGACGAGGATGGCGCCGGCCACGCCCCAGCCCTCGAAGTACATCCTCCCGGTGATCTTGGGCCACCAGTAGTGCAGCGCTGCCAGGAACGCGGTGAGCGAGGCGCCGACCATGATGAAGTGGAAGTGCGCCACCACGAAGTAGGTGTCGTGCCAGTGCACGTCCAGGCTGGTGGCCGCCACCGCTACGCCGGTCATCCCGCCGAAGATGAAGAGAAAGAGAAACGAAAACACGTAGACGAGCGGTGTCCGGATCCAGACCGATCCCTTGTACAGCGTTCCCGTCCAGGTGAAGACCTTGATCGCCGAGAAGACGGCTACGCTCATGGAGAGGATGCCAAAGATCCCGGCGTTGAACTCGGACATCCCCGAGGTGAACATGTGGTGGCCCCAGGTGAGAAAGCCGACGAAGGCGATGCCGAAGGTCGAGTAGGCGATCGCCTTGTACGAGAGCGGGTTCTTGTGGGCCATGGTCGCCACGACCTCGGAGACCACGCCCATCGGGGGAAGGATCATGATGTAGACGGCGGGGTGCGAGTAGAACCAGAAGATGTGCTGGAAGATGAGCGGGTCGCCGCCGCGTGCCGGATCGAAAAGGCCCCAGTCGAAGCCGTGGTCCATCACGATCATCAGGAGGATGAGACCGAGCACCGGGGTCCCGATGAGCTGGATGATCGACGCACCATAGAGCGCCCAGGCGAAGAGCGGCATGTCCATGAAACGCATGCCCTTGGCGCGGAGCGTGTGGATGGTGGTGATGAAGTTCACCCCGGTTATGATGGTGGACCAGCCGAGGATGAAGACGCCGAGGAGCACCGGCGTCGCCTTGGTGTAGGTCACGCTCGTGTAGGGCGGGTAGAAGGTCCAGCCGGTGTCGGCGGCGCGGTCGAGGATGCCGTAGATCATCACGAGGGCGCCGACCCAGAAGATGTAGAGGCTGGCCAGGTTGAGCCGCGGGAAGGCGACGTCCTTGGCGCCGAGCATGATCGGGAGGAAGAAATTCCCGAATCCCGCGGGGATCGCCGGGATGAGAAACAACCAGACCATCACCACTCCGTGGAGGGTGAAGAGCTGGTTGTACATGTTCGGCGAGACGATGGTCGGACCCGGCGTGAGGTGCTCGAGCCGCAGGATCAGCGCGAAGATGCCGCCCACAAGGAGAAACAAGGTGACCGAGACCAGGAACATCACGCCGATGCGCTTGTGGTCCTTGGTCGAGAGCCAGGACCAGATCGTCGTCTCGGCGTTCAGATAGTTTTTCATGGCGCAACCCTCTCGCTGGTCTCGCGGATGAAATCGAGGGCACGAGCCGGATCCACGCGGTCGGGCGAACCGGGTGCAAGCGGTGGTCTCACCAGCGGCTCCGGCGGACGGGCAGGCGTGGGGAGCGGCTCGGAGATGGTGCGGATGAGCTCGAGGATGGCGCCCACCTCGGCGGGCTCCAGCAGGCCCTGGTAGGTCGGCATCACCGGCGCGTAGCCCTGCACGAGCTCGAGCATCGGATCCATCATCGAGCGGGTGAGATAGGCCTCGTCGGCGATCAGCACGCGGCCGTCGGCGAGCGTGGTCTCGCGGTACCAGAGGTTGCGCCAGGTGGGTCCGATGTGTGGCTGCCCGTCCAGCGTGTGGCAGGCGAGACATCCCTTGAGCGCAGCCACCTCGCGGCCCCAGTCGGCCATGCTGCGGGGCGGGGAGGCCTCGGCGATCCCCGGAGGATAGTCGGGCAGGTCCGGGCCGAGGTCGGTGGCCACGCGGGCCATCGGCGGACCCGGCTGGAGCTGGACGAAGTTCTCGAGCGGCTCGCCTTCGAGCCAGCGCTGGTACGCGTCCGCCTCGAGGGCGACCACGTCGCCCCACATCGCCGAATGCGAGAGGCCGCAGTACTCGGCGCAGAAGATCCGGTACGTGCCGGGCCGCGTGGCTCGAAACCACATCGTGTAGTAGCGGCCGGGGAGGACGTCCTGCTTCACGCGGAAGGCCGGGACGTAGAAGGAGTGGATCACGTCCCGCGAGGTCATCACCAGCTGGACGTCGCGGTTCGCCGGCACGACGAGGGTGCTGATGGTCTGCTTGCCCTCCGGATAGGCGAATTTCCACATCCACTGCTTGCCGGTGACGTAGATCACCATGGCGTCGCGCGGTGGGATGCGCATGCGCAGGTACTGCCCGAAACCGATCACCCAGAAGACGATGAAGAGGACGACGAGGAAGGCGAGAAGGCCGCCCTCCACCGCAAGCCCGGCCTGCACACGGGGCGTGATGGAGCGCGCGTCGAAGGAGCGCGCACGGTAGCGGATCGACCACCAGAGCGCGGCGGCGAAGACCCCGGCGGCTCCCACCATGGTGATGCCGATCACGAAGTAGTGCAGGGTGTCGACGTCGCGGGCGATGGTGGAGGCCTGCTCGGGCAAATAGAGGAGGCGGCGGAGGAAATCGTTCATCGCTCCTCCTCCACGAGCCAGTCGATGGCGTCGTCGACGGGAAGGTGAACGATGCCGGCTCGGCGGTCGACCCATCCGAAGGATTCCAGGCGCCGGAGCTGTCGTTCGCGAAGACGCTGGCCGCGGCGGTCGTGCAAGATCAGCGTCTGGTTGATGCCCGAGATGGTCCTTGGCGCCCGCTCGACGGTCGTCGGCACGGAAAAGCCGCCGAGCGCGATCGCACGGTCGGAATACAGCATCCAGGCCCAGCCGATCTCGGCGAGGAAGATCAGGGTCACGATGGCGATCACCACGAAGAGGTACGCCGGGACCCGGTCCTCGCTCAGGCGAACGTCGGGGTTTGTGGGCTCGAAGGCGCTCACGGCCAGCTCACGTAGCGAAGCGATTGGTGGAAGTAGGGATCGGTGTCGGCGACGAGGCTTCGGTTGCGAAAGAGGAAGAGCCCAAAGAGACCGAGGGCGCCGAAGATGGCCAGGAGCGCCGCCAGGTCGAGCCAGTGAACCGCCACTCGCCCGGGCGTGAGGTTCGGCATCACCAGCCAGTAAATGTCCACGTAGTGGGCGAAGAGGAGCCAGGCGGCGACCGCGGCCAGGCCGCGCGGGCTGCGCTTGAGGCGCCGCGACAGGAGGACGAGGAAGGGGAGTACGAAATGGGCGATCGCCAGGGCGAAGCTCACCCAACCCCAGGCGCCTCCGGATCGACGCTGGTAGAAGCCCACCTCGGCGGGGAGGTTGGCGATCCAGACGATGAGGAGCTGGGCAAAGCCCTGGTAGGCCCAGAAGATCACGAAGGCGAAGAGGAGCCGGCCCACTGCCGTGTGGCGCTCGGTGGCCCCCTCCTCGGGGAGGGCGCCTCCGGCGCGCAGGACGACCGCGTGGATCGCCAACAGCGCGAGCGCCCCCGAGAAACCTCCGGCGAAGAAGTAGACGCCGAGGATGGTGGAGTACCAGGTGGGATCGAGCGACATGATCCAGTCGAAGGCCGCCCAGGTGAGGACGAAGCCGAGGATCACGAGGCCGCCGCAGGAGAGGCGGTAGAGGCGCCGCCTTCGCGCCGGGTCGAAGCTCCGGTCGAGCGCCAGCGAGCCGCGCACGAGGAGGACGGCGGCGATCGAGAAGAGCCCGATCCAGAGCAGGGTGCGGACGACGAAGAAGGGGACGTTCAGCCAGCCCCGGCGATGCTCGATGACGTGGAGGGCCTCCTCGCCCAGCTCGGGCGAGGGATGAACCCAGGGGTAGAGCTCGTCGAGGCCAAAGAAGATCGGGATGACGAGGACGAGGAAAAGCGGGAGCGTGGCCGCGGGGATCTCGGCGACGCGGCGGAGCGCCCCGAACCACCGCGCTCGCGCGGCGTGGCCGGTCATCACCAGCAGGACCGCGCCCATGGCGATGCTGACGAAGTAGAGCCACGCCGTCAGGTACGAAAAATAAAAGCGCCGCGCGTCGACGAAGACGCCGATCGCGAGGCCGAGGATGCCGGCCACGAGGGCGATGACGAAGGCCGTCGTCCACCGGCGCCTCATCGAACCTCCGACTCGAAGCGCTGGCGCAGCCGCGGCGGTAGCTCGGCGAGGCTGACGCTCTGGCTCCGCTGCAGCGCGCGCACGTAGGCCACGATGGCCCAGCGCTCCTCGATGGTCAGCGCGTAGGAAAAGGAAGGCATCAGGCCGTAGCCGAAGGAGATCACCTGGTAGAGCTTGCCCGGCGGAAAGGCGCGGATGCTCGGGTCGTGGAAGGAGGCAGGCTTGACGAAGGGCATCTTGTCGGCCACCTCGCTCACCCCGTCTCCGAGGGTTCCATGGCAGGTGGCGCAGATGCGCTCGTAGCGCACGCGCCCCGCCAGCACGAGCTCGCGCGTCATCGGGATGGGGATCCGCTCCACGTAGGCGCCGCTCTCGTCGAGGCCGAGCGTGAGAGCGGTGGAACCGACGACTCGCTCCCGCGAAACCGAGCCGGCGGGCGGCTGCTGCACCACCTTGCCGTCGCGGAAGCCGGGGCCCGGATCGAAGTCGCGGTAGGCCGCCTGGCGTTTCATCCGGTTGAGGCTGAAGTCGAGCGGGACGAGGTTTTCCTCGTCGTCGCAGGCGGCGAGCAGCACGAGCAGCGCGAGACCGACGACCCTTCTCATCGCTCGACCTCCTCCGCGGGCAGGAGGCCGAAGGCGGTCACCGTGAGCGCGCCGCTGGCGACGAGGATGTCCTCGGCCCGCAGCCGGTCGAAGCGGGGGTCGGTGGCGTCCACCGCGAGGAAGAAGCGGTCGGAGGTGGCGTGGACGAATTGCGGCACCTCGTCCACGGGAGCCCAGAGCCGCGGAAGTCGGGAGAAGCCGAGAAAGGAGAGGACCGCGGCGAAGGCGGCGATGAGGACGGTGCCCTCGAAGGTCGGCGGGATGAAGGCGGGCACCGCGCCGAGGGGGCGTCCGCCCACGTTCAGCGCGTAGTCGAATCCGTTGGACCACCACTGCAGCAGGTACGCGTAGGTGGCGCCCGCCAGGCCTCCGGCGAAGCAGTAGATGGGGACGCGCGAGGGCGGAAGCTCCAGCGCCTCCAGCACCGCCCGCGCGGGGTAGGGCATGTGCGCGTCCATGGCGACGATGCCCTCGCGCCGGAGGGACCGGATCGCCTGGATGAGGACCTCGGGGTCCTCGTATTCCGCCAGCAGGCCGGACCTCATCTTCCCTCCAGTCGGCTCTCCTCCTCCACCAGCGCGTGTCGCAGCTCCTTCGTCTCGGAAATGGGAATGAAGGGGAGAAAGCGCAAGAAGAGGAGGAAGAGAAAACCGAACAAAAGGAAGGTGCCGAGAAAGATCGTTCCGTCGACGAAGGTCGGCCGATACATCGCCCAGCTCGACGGCAGAAAGTCGTGCGACTGCGAGCTGATGATCAGAAAGAAGCGCTCGAACCACATGGCCACGTTGACCAGGACCGAGGCGATCCAGAGCAGGACGGGCCGCTGCCGGAAGGCGCGAAACCACATCAGGTTGGGGACGACGAAGTTGAGGACGTAGGTGAGCCAGACGGCCCAGGCCCAGGGGCCGGAGAGACGGAGCCAGAGGAAGAGCTGGCTCTCGAAGATGTTTCCGCTGTACCAGGCGATGAAGAGCTCGACGACGTAGGTGTAGTAGACGACGCTCCCGGTCACGAGGATGAGCTTCGCCATCGCGTCCAGGTGCCGGGTGGTGATGATGTCCTCGACCCCGTAGAGCGCGCGCAGCGGGAGCATCAGAGTGAGGACCATGGCGAAGCCGGAGTAGATGGCGCCCGACACGAAGTAGGGGGGAAAGATGGTGGAGTGCCAGCCGGGGAGCTGGGTGATGGCAAAGTCGAGGCTGACCACGCTGTGCACGGAGAGCACCAGCGGCGTCGCTAGACCACCGAGGAGGAGATAGGCCATCTGCCAGTTTCGCCAGGAGCGACCCGAGCCCCTCCATCCCAGGGCGAGGATCCCGTAGAGCCGGCGCTTGGCGAGGGTGGGCGCGTGGTCGCGCGCGGCCGCGAGGTCGGGGATCAGCCCCACGTACCAGAACAAAAGCGAGACGGTGAAATACGTGGAGATGGCCGCGCCGTCCCAGGGCAGCGCCCCCTTGAAATTCGGCCAGACGTTCATGGTGGAGGGGTAGGGGAAGATCCAGTAGGCGAACCAGGGACGGCCGAGGTGGATCAGGGGAAAGACCGCGGCGTTGATGATGGCAAAGAGCGTCATCGCCTCCGCCAAGCGATTGATGGAATTCCTCCAGTTCTGTTCGAGGAGGAGCAGGATGGCGGAGATGAAGGTGCCCGCGTGACCGATCCCGATCCACCAGACGAAGTTGGTGATGGCGAAGGCCCAGGCGACGGGGATGTTGTTTCCCCAGGTGCCGATCCCGGTGAGCGCCGTGTACAGCAGCGTGGCGATGAAGAAGAGCGCGCCCAGCCCGGTGACGAGGAGGGAGAGCTTCCAGAAGGGCCCGCCTCGCCACAGGGGCTTCAGGAGCCGCTCCGTGAGGTGCGCGTCGCTCGCCCGCGTCAGCAGGACCGGAGCGCCGTCCTCCACCGACTTGGCGTAGACGGCGCTGAACCGGTAGGAGTCCCGCAGCGGCGGCTCTCTCACGCCTCCTCCTCCCGGCGGTTGCGCAGGTGGGCCAGGTATCTCGTCCTCGGCTCGGTTCCGAGCTCGGCGTTGAGCAGGGCGTAGGAGCGCGGCGAGCGCCGGAGCCGCGAGACCTCGCTGTCGGGGTCGGAGACGAGACCGAAGACGATGGCATGCGTGGGGCAGGCCACCTGGCAGGCGGTCCGTACCTCGCCGTCGCGCAACGCCCGGCCGTGGATGCGCGCCTCGATCTGGGCGGCGCGGATCCGCTGCACGCAGTAGGTGCACTTCTCCATGACGCCCCGCTCCCGGACCGTGACCTCCGGGTTGTTCATCATTTTCAGTGTCTCGGGTTCTTGCGGGACGTTGTATCGGAAATAGTTGAAGCGACGGACCTTGTAGGGGCAGTTGTTCGAGCAGAACCGCGTTCCGATGCAGCGGTTGTAAATCATTTCGTTCAGCCCGTCCGGGCTGTGCACGGTGGCGTTGACAGGGCAGACGTACTCGCAGGGCGCCATCTCGCAGTGCTGACAGAGCATGGGTTGCGGCAGGTACTGCGCGTCGTCGCCCTCCCCGATGTAGTAGCGGTCGATCCGCAACCAGTGCATGGAGCGGTGCTTGCGACTGTTCGTCTTCCCGACGACGGGGATGTTGTTTTCCGCCTGGCAGGCGACCACGCAGGCGGCGCAGCCGATGCACGTGGTCAGGTCGATGGTCATGCCCCACTGCGGACCCTCGTAGGTCCACGGCATCCCGTAGACGTTGGGAGCGGGATGGGCGTGGTGGCCCGCGAAGTCGGGCTCGGCGCGGAACTCGGCGTCGGTGGCGGAGAGCAGGATGGGCCGACCGTGGAGCTCGAATTCCGACTGCTGGAAGACGAGGGTCTCGAAGAGCGATTCCCGGGTCCCGATCGGCTCCAGGGTGTGGGAGGCCGGCTCGATCTCCGCCTGCGCCACGATCCAGGGGGCGTCGCCCCGGCGGAGGGGGTAGACGTCGACGCCGACGGTCTCTTCGCGGCTCTGTCTTCCGCCCGCCCAGGCGGGGCCGGGGCCGCCCCAGCCCAGGTGGAGGGTGACGATGTCGTCGGCCATCCCGCGCAGCGGGAGGACGGGGACGACGACGGTCTCGCCGCCGACGCGCACCCGTAGCATTTGTCCCTTCTCGGCGCCCAGGCGGCGCGCGGTCGAGGGGCTCACGAGGGCGGCGTTGCCCCACTGGAGCGAGGTGATCGGATCGGGGAGCTCCACCAGCCAACCGTTGCGCACGTGCCGGCCATCGCGGAGCTTCGGGTCGGGGCGGATGGAGATCTCGATGTCCGAGGAGGGCTGTTGCCGGGCCGCGCGCTCGAGGCCTGCGCGCAGCGCCGCTTCGTCGGGAGCGGCATCGAGGTGCGGCAGGCTTCCTTGCAAAAATCCCCACTGCAACGCCGTCTGCCACGGGCCGAGGCCGATGGAGACGTAGCGCTGCCGAAGCAGCGCCTCGGAAGAGGGGGAGGGATTCCCGAGCAGCGCGGCCACGATTTCCACCGGCGCCCAGCCGCCCCACAGCGGACGGATCACCGGCTGGATCAGGGAGACGGTGCCGTCGTGGGCCCGCGCGTCGCCCCACTGCTCGAAGGGGTGGAGGGCGGCGAGGACGAAGTCGCAGAGCGCCGAGGTGGCGTTGTCGTGGGTGCCGAGGTAGACGCGCCGGCGGGCCCGCTGCAGGAGCCGGGCCAGGCCGAGGTCGGCGGGCGTAGTTCGCGCCGGGTCGCCACCGAGGATCACCAGCGTCTCCACCTCGCCGCGTTCCAGGGCACGCACGAGGGAATCGAGGCGGTGGCTCTCCTCGCCGCGCTCGAAGACGACGGGCGCGGTCACCTCGACGGTCCCGCCCAGGTTTCCGAGGATGCGATTGGCGAGCAGTCCGCAGAGGTGCGCCTCCGTCGGCTGGCGCTCCCCGACGATCACCGCGGAGGCGCCGCGGTTCTCCCAGAGGTCGCGGGCGAGGCGACGGATCCAGTCGGTTGCGGGAAGACGGGTCGCGCCCGCTTCCCCCGCCAACCGGGAAAGCTCGCCCACCAGCGCCGCGAGGAGCGAGGGGATGGCGGTGGGGCGAACGCGCGCGCGCTCGTCGGCGATGGCGCCGGTCACGGTGAGGTCGCCCTCCGCCACCCAGAGACGGCTGCGGCGCTCGTCGGGCTGGAGCGCGCGCTGGCGGAGGGAGAAGTCGTGGGCGAGCCGGATCCGGTCCGGCGGATCGGTGAGGAAGTCGGCGTCGAAGGCGGCGATCACCCAGGCGCGGTCGAGGCGGTGGCGGAGCTGCCGGGGCGCGCCGAAGGCGAGGCGGAGCGCCTCGTCCTCGCCGGCGGAGGCGAGCGGATCGAAGAAGTGGATGCGGGCTGCGGGAAGGGCGCTGCGCAGCTGCTCGAGATGCGTGACGAGGAGGGGCGAGGTGGTCGGCTCGAGGAGGAGGTGGAGGCCGCGGCCATCGCCGAGGCCCTCGCGGAGCGCCCGGTAGAAGTCGGTCCACGAGATCTCGGCATCGCCGCGGCGCAGGCCCTTCAGCCGCGCCGGGTCGTAGAGGTCGTAGAGCGAGGCCTGCAGCTGCGGCGTCGAACCGCCTCCGAGGGTGGTGGGGTGGTCGGGGTTTCCGTCCACCTTCACCGGCCGCCCGGCGCGCGTCCGCACCAGTACGCCCCAGGCGACGCCGCGATCGGTCAGCGACGTGGCGTAGCTCAGCTCCTGGCCGGGGACGAGCTCGCGGGGCTGACGGACGTAAGGGAGGATCTCTCCCCGCGGCGGCTCGCAGGCCGCGAGCGCCATGGCGGCGCCGACGAGCTCGAGCATCTCGCGGCGGAGCAAGCCCTCCTCCTCGGCGGCGATCACGGGAAGGGGATGTGCAACGCGTTCCGACACGGCGGCGGCTCCTAGCGATGGCAGGCGGTGCAGTTCGTGGGCGGGGAGATCCCGAGCTCGCGCGCGATCTCCCGGCCGATGCGAAGCTGCTCCAGGGGTGGCGGGTTCCAGTTCATGTCGGTGATGCGATCGAGGGGACGCAGATGGCGCTCGGGCTCGCGGTGGCAGTCGAGACACCAGTCCATCTTCAGCGAAGCGATCGGATAGACCGCGGCCATCTCCGCCACGTTTCCGTGGCAGCTCGCGCATCCCACGCCGCGGTTCACGTGCGCGCGGTGGCTGAAAAAGACGAAGTCGGGGACGCCATTGACCCGCTTCCAGGGGATCGGGATGTCTCGAAAAAAACTCTCGCGGACCGTCTGGAGGATGGGAGCGTCGTTCCAGACCTGCCCGTGGCAACCCATGCACAGCTCGGTCGGCGGCACGCCTGCCGAGTCGCTGCGATCGGCCAGGTGATGACAGAAGAGACAATCGATGCCGTCGTCGAGCACGTGGTGTCGATGATCGAACTGCACCGGTTGCTCGACCGCCTTGCGCACGTCGTTCGAATAGGGCGTCCGCACGTAGATCATCAGGCCGAGCGGGATGGAAACGATCCCCAGACCCACCGCAGACGAAATCAGCCAAAAAAGAGAGTTCGCCCAGGGTGGATAGATCGCACTCATCCGGCACCGACCACAGGTACCGGAGGGTATGAATCGGTGCCTCCGAGGCGAATGCCCCGCAGGGGGCAGGGCGGCGAGACGAAAACCGGCAGCGGTCTCGTCGAGCTCCGCGCCTCGCGCGCGGTACTTCGTCAGATCTCGGCGGGAACGCCCTGCCAGATCGGCAGGTAGTGGAGGAACCAGTCCGCGGCGGCGCGCGCCACCGTCTCCAGGGTGCCGGGTTCCTCGAAGAGATGGCCGGCGCCCGGCACCACCTCCAGCCGCCAGTGGCCGCCCAGCCGCGCCAGGGAGTCGCGGTTGAGCTCGAGCACCACGGGGTCCTCGCCGCCGACGAGGGCGAGGGTGGGGGCCACGACGCGCGAGAGCGCGTCGCCGGCGAGGTCGGGCCGTCCTCCCCGGGAGACGATGGCGCCCACGGCGTGGGGGCGAGCCGCCGCGGCCACGAGGGCCGCCGCGGCGCCGGTGCTCGAGCCGTAGAGCCCGATGGGCAGGTGCGGCTCCGTCGCCTGGAGGAAATCGATCGCCGCGGCCACGCGCTCGGCGAGGAGGCGGACGTCGTACCGGTAGGCCTCCGTGCGCGCGTCCTCGCGCTTCTCCTCCTCGGTGAGGAGGTCCAGGAGCAGGGCCTGCAGGCCCCGGCCGACGATCACGCTGGCCACGTGCCGGTTGCGCACGCTCTTTCGGCTCGAGCCGCTCCCGTGGGCGAAGACGACGATCCCCCGCGGCGTGGCCGGGCCGATCCGATCGCCGACGACGTGGTCGCCGTCGATGGGGATCCGGGTGGGAGAAAAGGCGAGACTCATCACCTTCAGGGTAGGCCCGACCACCCCCGAAAGGGACCCGCGTCGCCTCGAGGGCCGCGAGATCGTGGGGTGCTTTACAGTCTCGCGCGGATGGGCTATCGGGCCCCCGGGTGCTCGCCGCCCGCCGGATCGGAAAGGAGCGGAATTCGTCGGAATGGGCTATCTTCCGGGCCGGTTCGTTCGCCTCGGAGCCAAGGTGAAATGAAGTTCGGTCTCGCCTCCCTTCCCAGCCACAACCTGCCCTTCGTCGAGGAGTTGTACGCCCGATACCTCCAGGACGAGAACTCGGTCGACGAGAACTGGCGCGCCTACTTCCGCAGCCTGGGGGAGAGGGTCTATCCGACCCCGCCGTCGTTCGAGCCGCGCAGCATCTTCGCCCCGCGCGCGATCAACGGGGTGGCAGCTGCTCCGGTCCTCGCCGAGGCGAAGCAGGACCGCGTGGCACAGCTGGTGGAGCGCTATCGGCAGCGCGGCCATCTCTTTGCGCACCTCAACCCCCTCGAGCCGCGCCCGGAGCGCAGGGGGCCGTGCTTCGACCTGGCGGAGTTCGGGCTGAGCCAGGCGGACCTCGACCGCCCCTTCGTCGCGGGCGGCCTGCGCGGGACCCTGCGGGAGATCATCGACCACCTCGAGGAGACCTACTGCCGAACCATCGGGGTGGAGATCGCGCATATCGACGATCCCGAGATGCGGCGCTGGCTGGTGGAGCGGATGGAGTCCACCCGCAACCACGTGCAGCTGACGCGCGAGGAGGAGCTGAAGCTGCTCACAGACCTCACCGACGCCGAGGTCTTCGAGCGCTTCCTGCACACCAGCTTCGTCGGCGCCAAGCGCTTCTCCCTGGAAGGCGGCGAGAGCTTCATCCCGCTGGTCGAGCTCATCCTGGAGCGGGCGGCCAGCCACGGCGTCGAGGAGATCGTGATCGGCATGGCGCACCGCGGCCGTCTCAACCTGATGGCCAACGTGCTGAAGATGCCGGCCAAGGAGATCTTCGCCGAGTTCGCCGACGAGGACCCCAACCTCTACATCGGCCGCGGCGACGTGAAGTACCACCTGGGCTACTCCGCGGACCGCGAGGTGAACGGACGGAAGGTCCACCTCTCGCTGACCTTCAACCCGAGCCACCTCGAGTACGTCAATCCGGTGGTCGCCGGGCGGGTTCGCTCCAAGCAGGACCGGAGGGGCGACGTGGAGCGCAAGCGCGTCATGCCGCTCCTCGTCCACGGCGACTCCTCTTTCGCGGGGCAGGGCGTGGTGGCCGAGCTCTTCAACGCCTCGGAGCTTCCCGGCTACCGCGTCGGCGGCTCCATCCACGTCATCATCAACAACCAGATCGGCTTCACCACCACGCCGTCGGAGTACCGCTCCAGCCGGTACTCCACCGACGTGGCGAAGATGCTCCAGATCCCGATCTTCCACGTCAACGGTGAGGACCCGGAGAGCGTCGTCCAGGTGGCGCGCCTGGCGGTCGACTTCCGCGCCCGCTTCGGAAAGGACGTGGTCATCGACCTGTACTGCTACCGGAAGCTCGGGCACAACGAGGGCGACGACCCCACCTACACCCAGCCGCTCATGTACAAGGCGGTGGCGAACCACCCCTCGGTCCGGGAGCAGTACGTCAAGAAGCTGGTCCAGATCGGCACCCTCACCGAGGAGCAGGCGAGGCAGATCGAGGAGAGCCGCCGGGCGATGCTCGAGCAACACCTCGCCGAGCAGCGCAGCGGCCTCAAGCGCAAGCCGCCCTCGGCGATGGGGGGCCTGTGGGCGCGCTACGCGGGCGGGCGCGAGGACTCGGTGCCCGACGTGGAGACCGGGGTTCCGAAGGAGAAGCTGCAGAACTACCTGCGCGCGCTCGCGAGGGTTCCCGAGGGCTTCCACCTGCACCCGCGCCTGGAGCGCTTTCTCGCCGCGCGGGCGGAAATGGCCGACGGTCGGCGCAAGCTCGACTGGGCCGCGGGCGAGGCGCTCGCCTTCGCCAGCCTCGTCGCGGAGGGCGTGCGGGTGCGGATGACCGGCCAGGACTCCGAGCGCGGCACCTTCAGCCAACGCCACGCCGCCCTCCACGACCAGGTCACCGGCCAGAAGTTCTTCCCGTTGAAGACCCTGGAGGCGAACGGCGGCGTCTTCGAGGTCCACAACAGCCCGCTCTCCGAGGTGAGCATCCTCGGATTCGAGTATGGCTACAGCCTCGACACGCCCGACGGCCTGACGATCTGGGAGGCGCAGTTCGGCGATTTCGCCAACGCCGCGCAGGTGATCATCGACCAGTTCATCGTCTCGGGCGAGGACAAGTGGCACCGGCTCTCGGGCCTGACGCTGCTGCTCCCGCACGGCTGGGAAGGCGGCGGACCGGAGCACTCCTCCGCGCGCCTCGATCGGTGGCTGAGCCTCTGCGCCGACCACAACATCCAGGTCGTCAACGCCACCACGCCCGCGCAGTTCTTCCACTTGCTCCGGCGGCAGGTCATCCGGCCCTACCGCAAGCCGCTGGTGGTGATGGCGCCCAAGAGTCTGCTGCGGCACCCGGAGGCGACCTCGGATCTCGACGAGCTGACGCGGGGCACCTTCCAGCGCGTGCTCGACGACCCGATGTTCGAGGGCAAGGATCGGTCCGGCGTCCGGAGGATCTTGCTCTGCACCGGCAAGATCTACTACGAGCTCGTCGCGGAGCGTCGCGAGCGCAATCGCGAGGACGTGGCCATCGTGCGCGTCGAGCAGCTCTACCCGACTCCGCTCAAGGAGATCGAGAAGGCCCTCGCCGGTTACCCGGGCGTGCGCGAGATCCTCTGGGTGCAGGAGGAGCCGGCCAACCACGGCGCCTGGATGCACATGTGGAGCCAGCTCACCCAGAGCGGCATCCTCAAGGTGCCCTTCGCGCGGGTCACCCGGCCGGCGGCGGCCAGCCCGGCGACGGGCTCGCTGGCGAGCCACAGGCTCGAGCAGCGCCGCCTCCTCGAGGCCGCTTTTGCTCCCATTCAGTTCCCCACTCCGTGATAGGTAGAGGCCCACGCGACTGGCGAGGAGTTGGAGATGCCCACGATGATCACCGTTCCGCCTCTCGGCGAGTCCGTCGTCGAGGCGGCGATCGACCAATGGCTCAAAAAGCCCGGCGACTGGGTGGCGAGAGGTGAGACCGTCGTCACGGTGGAGAGCGACAAGGCGACCGTGGAGGTCCCGGCTCCCGTCAGCGGCTACCTCCGCAAGATCCTGAAAGGGAAGGGCGAGTCCGTCACCATCGACGAGGCCATCGGCGAGATGGAGGAGGCGGAGAGGCCCGCCGCCGGCGCTCCGGCCGCTGCCGCGGCTCCGGCTCCCGCCGCTCCGGCCGCCGCCGCGCCGACGCCCGCGGCTCCGGCCGCTCCGACGCCGGCGCCCGCCACTCCCACGCCTTCGCCGGCCGCGCCGGTCGAGGCGCCGATGGGGCCGGCGGCGCGCAGGGCTGCCGCCGAGCTGGGCGTGCAGCCTTCGACGGTCCAGGGCACCGGTCCCGGCGGGCGGATCCTCAAGGAGGACGTGGAGCGCGCCGCGGAGGCGAGGAAGGCGGCGCCGGCGCCGATCGTCGTGGGCGACCGCCAGGAGCAGGCCGTACCGATGACGCCGCTGCGCAAGACGATCGCGCGCCGGCTGGTCCAGGCCAAGCAGGAGACGGCGATGCTGACGACCTTCAACGAGGTCGACATGTCCGCCGTCATCGCGACCCGCGCCCGGTATCAGGACCTCTTCCAGAAAAAGTACGGCATCAAGCTCGGCTTCATGTCCTTCTTCGTGAAGGCCGTCATCGAGGGGCTCAAGGCCTTCCCCGAGCTCAACGCGGAGATCCGCGACGACCACATCGTCTACAAGAACTACTACGACATCGGCGTGGCCGTCGGCGGCGGCAAGGGGCTGACCGTCCCGGTGATCCGCAACGCCGACACGCTCTCGTTCGCGGAGACCGAAAAGGTGATCGCCGACTTCGCCCAGCGGGCCCGGGAGGGCAAGCTCAAGCTGGAGGAGCTTTCGGGCGGCACCTTCACCATCACCAACGGCGGAATCTACGGTTCGCTCCTTTCGACGCCGATCCTCAACCCGCCGCAGAGCGGCATCCTCGGAATGCACAAGATCGAGGAGCGCCCGGTGGTGGTCGACGGCCAGATCGTGATCCGGCCGATGATGTACGTGGCGCTCTCGTACGACCATCGCATTGTCGACGGGCGCGAGGCGGTGCAGTTCCTCGTGCGCGTCAAGGAGTGCATCGAGGCCCCCGAGCGCATGCTGCTCGAGGTCTGAAGCGGAGCGAGACGTGGAGAGCTTCGATCTCGTCGTCATCGGCGCGGGCCCGGGCGGCTACGTGGCGGCCATCCGCGCGGCGCAGCGCGGGCTGAAGGTGGCCTGCGTCGAGAAGGAACGCGCGCTGGGCGGCACCTGCCTGCGGGTGGGGTGCATTCCCTCCAAGGCGCTGCTCGAGTCCAGCCACCTCTACTGGCAGATGCGCGAGGACGCCGCGAAGGTCGGCGTCCACGCGGACGGGCTCCGGCTCGACCTCGGCCGCATGATGGCCCACAAGGACGAGGTCGTTCGCGCCAACACCGCCGGCGTCGACGGCCTCTTCCGCAAGCACAAGGTCACCCGCTACCTCGGCCATGGCCGCATCGTCGGCCCGAACGAGGTGGAGATCCGCGCGGCCGACGGCGCGACGCAGCGGATCGGCGCGCAGCGCATCCTCGTCGCCACCGGCTCCGTGCCCGCCGGGCTTCCCGGCGTGGAGATCGACGGTCGCGTCGTCGGCACCTCCGACCAGGCCATCGCCTACGAGTCGGTTCCGCCGCGGCTGATCGTGATCGGCGGCGGCGTCATCGGTCTCGAGCTCGGCTCGGTCTGGAACCGGCTCGGCTCGCAGGTGACGGTGATCGAGTACCTGCCGCGCCTTCTCGGCGGCATGGACGAGGAGCTCGCCGCGCACGCGGCCAAGGTCTTCGCCGCCCAGGGGATGACGCTTCGCCTCGGCTGCCGCGTCCAGAGCGCGCGCGCCCGGGGCGACGTCGGCGAGGTCGTCTTCCTCGACGAAAACGGCGTCGAGCAGCGACTCGAGGCCGAGCGCGTGCTGGTCGCCGTGGGGCGCAAGCCCTACTCCGAGGGCTTGGGCCTGGAGGAGGTGGGCGTGCGCCTCGACGCCCGCGGCCGCGTGGAGGTGAACGAGCACTTCCAGACCAGCGTCCCCTCCATCTACGCCATCGGCGACGTGATCCGCGGCCCCATGCTCGCCCACAAGGCGAGCGAAGAGGGCGTGGCGGTGGTCGACGCCATGGTCGGCCGCTACGCCGAGGTGAATTACGACGCCATCCCCTCCATCGTCTACACCGACCCGGAGATCGCCTCGGTCGGCAAGACGGAGGAGGAGCTCCGCGCGGCCAACGTCCCCTACCGCAAGGGCACCTTCCCCTTCCGCTTCAACGGCCGGGCGCGGGCGATGAACGCCACCGAGGGCTTCGCCAAGATCCTCGCCCACGAGAAGACCGACCGCATCCTCGGCGCGCACATCATCGGCCCGCACGCCGGCGACCTCGTCGCCGAGCTGGCGGTCGCCATCGACATGATGGCCAGCGCCGAGGACGTCGCGCGGGCCTGCCATGCCCATCCGACGCTTTCCGAGGTGGTGCGCGAGGCCGCCCTCGACGTCGCGGGCATGGCGCTGCATAAGTGAACGACCTGCCTTGAGCGCCGCGCTCCCCATGCCGATCCTCAGGGGGTGGGGGAGCGCGGCGAGATGCTGGAGGAGTACGCGCGCAAGCGGCGCTTCGAACGAACGCCGGAGCCTCCTCCCGCGTCCGGAGCTCGGGCGGGCGACCGGATCTTCGTGGTGCACAAGCACCACGCCCGCAGCCTGCACTACGACCTGCGCTTGCAGGCGGGCGACGTGCTCGCCTCCTGGGCGATCCCCAAGGGCCCGAGCCTCGATCCGGTCGAGCGGCACCTCGCCGTGGAGACGGAGGACCACCCCCTCGACTACGGCGATTTCGAGGGAAGGATCCCCGAGGGCGAGTACGGCGCCGGCGATACCATCGTCTGGGACCGCGGCACCTACGAGACCGTGCCGCCCGGCACCTTCGACGAGCAGCGGGAGAAGGGCCACCTCCACCTGCGCCTGCGCGGCGAGAAGTTGCGCGGGGATTTTCACCTCGTCCGCACCCGGCGCCAGGCCGGCAAGCAGCAGTGGCTCTTCTTCAAGGCGAACGACGAGTACGCCGATCCGAGGCGCGACCTCCTCGCCGAGCGGCCCGAATCCGTGCTCAGCGGCCGGCGCCTGACCCGCGGCCCCGAGGCGCGCGCCGAGCTGGAGCGAGGCCGCCCGCCCCCCGAGGAGATCGTCGCCGCCTTCCTTCCGCCCATGCTGGCGGTGCTGGTGAAGGGTGCCGGCAGCCTGCCTCGCGGCGAAAGCTGGTTCGAGACCAAGTACGACGGCTTCCGCGCGCTCGCCGCCGTCTCCCGCAGGCGCGTGGCGCTGCGCAGCCGCCGCAACCTCGACCTCGGCGCTCGCTTCCCGCACATCGTGCGGGCGCTCGAAGGGCTCGTGGTGGGCGACGCCGTGATCGACGGCGAAATCGCCGTCCTCGACGAGCGCGGCGTCACGCGCTTCGAGCTCCTGCAGCAGGGACACGACGAGGAGGCGTGCTTCTTCGCCTTCGACCTCCTCCGCCTCGACGGCGAGGACCTCCGGCGCCGACCGCTGCGGGAGCGGCGCGACCTGCTCGAAAGCCTTCTCGCCCTGGCCGGGCCGCCGATCCGGCTCTCCGAGGTTCACCGCCTCCGGCCCGAGGAGGCGATCGCCCTCGCCGAGAGCCGAGGGTGGGAGGGCGTGATCGCCAAGGATCCGGAGTCCGCCTGGGTCGGCGCCCGTCACCCGGCGTGGAAGAAGATCAAGGTGCAGCAGAGCCAGAAATTCGTGGTGGTCGGCTTCACTCCGGTCACCACCGGGGGCCGGGCGATCGGCTCGCTGCTTCTGGCCGTGGCCGAGGAGGACGGCTTCGTCTACGTCGGCAAGGTGGGGAGCGGTTTTTCGGACCGGGATCGCGCGGTCCTCTTCGAGGCGCTCTCCGAGCACGCGGCGGAGCATCCGCCCGTGAAGGATCCGCCGCGGCTGCGCGGGGCGGTGTGGGTGCCGCCGCGCGTCGTGGCCCAGGTGCGCTTCGCCGAGTGGACCGCCGACGGCAAGCTGCGCCAGCCGGTCTTCCTCGGCATCCGCACCGATCGCCGGCCCGAGGAGGTGGTGCGCGAGCGGCCCGTGGAGCGGTTGCCGAGGGTGCCGCGCCTCGGCGTGGACGCCTTCGAGGGCGTCCGCCTCACGCATCCCGACCGCGTCCTCTATCCGCGGGACGGTCTCACCAAGCGCGACCTGCTCGCCTACTACGAGCGAGTGGCAGTGCCGCTGCTGGAAGCGCTGCGGGATCGCCCCCTCGCCTTCGAGCACTACAACGAGGGCATCGACGGCGAGGGCTGGTACCACCAGAACATCGGGCGGGAGGCCGAGCCCTGGATGACGCTGGTGGAGACGCCGTCACCCTCGGGTCGACGCCGCATCCGCCGGCTCCTCGTCGACTCGCCGCGCGCGCTCGCCTGGCTGGCGCAGCACTCCGTCCTCGGCATCCACATGTGGAGTTCCACCTTCGCGCGCCCGGACGAGCCCGACTGGGTGGTCTTCGACCTCGACCCGGGCGAGGGAAAGGGGATCGAACAGGCGATCGAGGTGGCGCGGGCGCTGCGGCTGCTCCTCGATCAGCTCTCGCTGCCCAGCCTTCCGAAGACCTCGGGGAAGCGCGGCCTGCACGTGCTCGTGCCCCTGCTCCCCGGCCACGCGCACGAGCAGGCGCTGGAATTTGCCCTCGAGGTGGCGCGCGCGGTGGCACAGGTCCTGCCGCAGGTCACGCTGGAGCGCACGCGATCCAGGCGCGAGGGGCGGCTCTATCTCGACTGCTTCCAGAACGGCTTCGGCAAGACCATCGTGGCGCCCTACTCGCCCCGGGCGGTCGACGGCGCCCCCGTCTCCTGCCCGCTCCGCTGGGAGGAGGTGAGGCCGGGGCTCGACCCGCGCGCTTTCCACCTGAAGAGCCTGCAGGCGCGCATCGACGAGGTCGGCGATCTCTTCGCCGACTTCCGCCGGGAGGCGACCCGCCTTCCCGAACTCAAAAGGAGACAGGGGTGATCCGCGCGTGCGCCCGCCTCGACCGCACCGGGCGGCGACGATTCAGGGCGCGCCGACGTGCCCGCCCGGATGCGCGGGGCGCTCGCGATGGGTCGGGGTCCTGACCTGCGGGTAGGACTTCCGGCTCGGCGGGGAAAGCATCATCCCCAGGGCCACCCCCACCGCGGCGCCCGCCATGACGAGGACGAATCCGCTGAGAAAACGCGAGGCGGGCCTGGGCACGCGCTGAAGACCGAAGAATTCGAGCACGTCGTCGAGATCGTACTCGGAGATCTCGTTCCAGCGCTTGCGCAGCACCTTGCCCATGTTTCTGGCGCCCTTCCGCATCCTGCTGGGTTCCAAGCCGAGGCTCATCGACCCCATCCTTTCCCGGCCGCGTTGCGCGACGGCGTGCGCAACTGGAGGCAGGGTAGGGATCGGCCGCTCGCCCGCACAGCACCCCGCAGGGAGGGGAAGACGTTGCGCGTGGGCCGGGTTCCGGGTACGAAGGCCGTCCGGTCCTGCGGATCGGCCATGGAGGAGCGCGATGTTTGGCCTCAGGGCTCAGGAGCTTCTGATCATCTTCGGGATCGTCCTGCTTCTCTTCGGAGCGTCCCGCCTTCCGGCCCTCGGCCGGTCGCTGGGAGCCGGGATCCGTAACTTCAAGAAGGGCCTCGCGGAGGGCGAGGATTCCCAGCAACCCGAGGGCGAAAAGCCGCAGGCCTGAACGCGGAAGGGAACCGATGGATCTGCGCCGCCGGGCGGTCGCCTGGTTCCGGGATCTCCAGGATCGCATCTGCGCCGCGCTCGAGACGGTCGACGGCAAGGCGCGTTTCCGGGAGGACCTCTGGTCCCGAGAGGGCGGAGGAGGCGGCGTCACGCGGATCATCGAGAATGGCGCCGTCTTCGAAAAGGGAGGCGTCAACACCAGCGAGGTCTTCGGCATCGTCCTCCCGGAGATGAGCGGGGAGCTCGCCGGGGAAGGCGGTGATTTCTTCGCTGCCGGCCTCTCGCTCGTGTTGCACCCGCTCAATCCCCACGTCCCCGCGGTCCACGCCAATTTCCGCATGATGTCGCGGGGCGAGCGGGCGTGGTTCGGCGGAGGCGCCGACCTGAACCCCGCCTATCCCCGGGAGGAGGACGCCGTCCACTTCCACCGCACGCTCAAGAGCGTCTGCGACCTGCACGACCCCTCCTACTACCCGCGCTTCAAGAAGTGGTGCGACGACTACTTCACCATCCGTCACCGAGGCGAGATGCGCGGCGTGGGGGGGATCTTCTTCGACGACCTTCCCGCCACCGAAAGAAACTTCGATTTCGTGCGGGACGTCGGCGAGGCCTTCCTCGCCGCCTACCTTCCCATCGTCGACCGGCGTCGCGGCGAGCCCTGGTCCGAACAGGAGCGCCGCTGGCAGCTCCTCCGCCGCGGCCGCTACGTGGAGTTCAACCTCGTCTACGACCGCGGCACCGCCTTCGGCCTGCGTTCCCGCGGGCGCATCGAATCGATCCTCATGTCTTTGCCCACCCTCGCGCGCTGGGAGTACGATGACCGGCCGACACCGGGTTCGAAGGAGGAGGCGACGCTTGCCTTCTTCCAGCCGAGGGACTGGGTCTGAGCGCGGGGGACGGGGGAGAAGAGGCCTGCCTTGAGAGCACACCGTTTCCTGAGAGCCTGCCGCGGCGAGGAGGTGGATACCACGCCGGTCTGGCTCATGCGGCAGGCGGGCCGCTACCTGCCGCAGTACATGGAGATCCGCCGCCGCACCACCTTCCTCGAACTCTGCAAGACGCCGGAACTCGCGGCGGAGGTCACCGTGCAGCCGGTCGACTACCTCGGCGTCGACGCGGCGATCCTGTTCTCCGACATCCTCATCCCCGTCGAGGCGATGGGGATGCGCCTCGAATTCGCGCCGGACGAGGGCCCCGTTTTTCCCGAGCCGATTCGCTCCGCGCGCGACGTCGAGCGGCTGGCTCCCTTCGATCCTTACGACCGCACGCCCTTCACCCTGGAGGCGATCCGCCTGACGGTGCGCGCGCTCGACGGCAAGGTCCCGCTCATCGGCTTCGCCGGCGCGCCATTTACCCTGGCGGCCTACATGGTCGAGGGCCGTGGCTCCAAGAGCTGGATGCAGGTCAAGCGCCTGATGGCACAGGAGCCCGGCCTGGCCCACGCCCTCTTCGAGACGCTCGCCGAGACCATCTCTGACTACCTCGCCGCCCAGGTCGAGGCCGGTTGCCGCGCGGTGCAGATCTTCGACTCGTGGGGCGGGGAGCTCGACGCCGACGGCTTCCGTCGCTTCAGCCTGCCCTACCTGCAGCGCATCGTCTCCGACCTCAAGTCGCAGCATCCCCACGTGCCGGTCATCTACTTCGGCACCTGCATGTCGCACCTGCTCGAGCTTCTGCCGGAGACCGGCGCGGACGTCGTCGGCCTCGACTGGCGGATCGACCTCGGCGAGGCGCGGGACCGCCTCGGCCCCGACGTGGCGGTCCAGGGCAATCTCGACCCGGCCGCCCTCTTTCTCCCGAAGGAGGAGATCACCGCCCGCGTGCAGAAGATCCTGGCGCGCAACGGCGGCCGCCCGGGCCACATCTTCAATCTGGGGCACGGGGTCTATCCGCTGACCGATCCGGAGCACGCCCGGTATCTGGTCGCGGAGGTCCACCGCCTCGGCGCGCGAGGTTGAGACATGCGCGTCGCCATCGTGGGCGCCGGCATCTCCGGCCTCGCCCTGGCCGAGCGGCTTGCCGCGCTCGGCTCCGAGCCCCTCGTCCTCGAGCGTGCGCCCCGCGTCGGGGGCCGCATCGCCACCCTCGAGAAGGACGGTTTCCTCCTCGAGACGGGGCCCAACGGATTTCTCGACTCGGCCCCGAAGTCGATCGAGCTCGTCGAGCGGATCGGCCTCGGGCCGCGTCTGCGCCGGGCCGGACCCGAGGCGAAGCGCCGCTGGATCTACCTGCGCGGCGCGCTTCGGCAGGTTCCCTCGGGCCCCCGGGATTTCTTCCGCTCCGACATCCTCCCTCTCTCGGCCAAGCTGCGCATCGCACTGGAGCCGTTTTCCCGCCGGGCGCGCGACCCGGACGAGTCGATCGCCTCTTTCGGGCGCCGGCACTTGGGCGCCCGCGCCACGCGCGACCTGCTCGGCGCCATGGTCGTCGGCATCCACGCCGGCGACGCCGAGAAACTCTCGCTCCCGGCCTGCTTCCCCCGCATGGCCGCCATCGAGCGGGAACACCGGTCGTTGGTCCTGGCGATGATGAAGCGCGGCCGCGGCGGCACGCCGCCGGGCACGCTGACCAACCTGGAGGGGGGGATGGCCGCCCTCGTCCAGGGCCTGGCTGCATGGCTGGGCGCGGCCGTGCGCACCGGCGTTCGCGTTGACGCCATCCGCCGCGACGACCAGGGGATTTTGCTATCGGTCGTCGACGCGGAGGGGCGCCACGAGATCCGCGCCGACGCGGTGGCCATCACCACCCCCGCCGGAGAGGCGGCGCGGCTCGTCGAACCCCTCGAGCCCGAGGTGGCGCGGCTCGCCCGCGCGATCCCCTACGCGCCCCTCGCGGTGGTCCACCTGGCCTGGCCGCGCGAGAAGGTCGCCCACCCGCTCGACGGGTTCGGATTCCTCGTCCCGCCGCACGAGGGCCGGGGCATCCTCGGAGCACTCTTCGTCTCGGCCATGTTCCCCTGGAAGGCGCCCACCGGGACGGCCCTCTTTACCGTCATGGTGGGAGGGGCCGTGGCGCCCGAGAAGACCCGTCTTCCCGACGACGCGCTCGTCGACCTTGCAGTGTCCGAGTTATCGGATATCGTAGGGACAGCCGGTACCCCTCTTCTCGCGGAGATCGTCCGCTGGGACCAGGCGATCCCGCAATACGTCGTCGGTCACCTGGCCAGAGTCGGCGAGATCGACGAACGGATGGGGAAGGTCGAGGGGGTGTACCTGGGAGGCGATGCCTGGAAGGGGATCGGTGTGAACGAGTGTATTGCCGCAGCCGAGCCGTTGGCACGGCGGATCTTGCAGCGGTCCGACCGCTGAAGCGAACCTCCTCGCTCCGGTCCATGCGCGGGGGAGCGGTCTGACTGCGGGGTGAGGGGACGGCATGGAATCCGGGGGAACGCACTGGATAGTGGGGACTGCACCCATCTCCGAGGCGAAGCGGAGCCGGCTCGAGGCGCGGTCGATCGTGTATCGCCAGGCCCCGAACCTCGCGGCGCTCCTCGACGCGATCGGCTCGGAGCGTTGCGACCTGGTCCTCCTGGATGGCCTGGAGGGCTTCGATCCGGTGCGCGCAGCCATACCCGCCGACGAATTCCTCCCGGTGGCCATCGAGGCCGCCGATCCTTCCGTTCGCGTCCGCGCCCTGGAGGCGGGCGCCGACGCGGCGTTCGACGCCGCCCTGGACGTGGGGGAGTGGATCGCGCGCGTCGAGGCCATTCTGCGCGTCCGGCGGACGATGTGTCAGCTCCTCGAGTCGAAACGCGAACTCGAAAAACTTTCGAATACCGACGACCTCACCGGTCTTCACAACAAGAGGTGGCTGCTCGCGCGCCTCTCGGAGGAGGTCCGTCGAGCGGAGCGTTATCAGCTCGGCGTGGCCCTGATCCTGATGGACATGGACCACTTCAAGCGCATCAACGACGCGCGAGGCCACCTCTTCGGCGACCAGGTTCTCGTCGCCTTTTCCGACGTCCTGCGGCAGAGCTTCCGGAGCGTCGACCGCGTCGCGCGCTTCGGCGGCGAGGAATTCGCCGTCGTCCTGCCGGAGACCGATCTGGCCGGCGCGGTCGACGCGGCCGAGCGCTTCCGGATCAAGGTCGAGTCCAGCACCTTCGCGGGCATGGCGCTGACCATCAGCGCCGGCGTCGCGGCCCTGGAGCGTCCGGGCGAGGGCAGTGTCGAAACGCTACTCCGACAGGCGGACGAGGCGCTCTACCTGGCCAAGCGCGCCGGCCGCAACCGCGTCGTCGCCGCGGATCCGCGCGCGACGGCGCGTCGCGTCGCCCCCTGAGCGCCGGTTCCTTTTTCATTCGGAGTCTTTCGGCTTCGACTCCTTCTCTCGCGCCGATTCGGCGCGCTCGCGCAGGGCGCGGAGCCGCTCGGCGATCTGCCTTTCCAGACCCTGCTCGGTGGGCTCGTAGAAGCGGCGTCCCCGCAGCTCCTCCGGCAGGTAGTCGCGAGGGACGAAGTGCCCGGGGTAGTCGTGCGGATAGGCGTAGCCCCGGCCGTGGCCGAGCTTCTTGAGCAGCTGCGTGGGCGCGTTGCGCAGCTCCAGCGGGATCGAGAGCGCGCCCTTTTCCGCCACCGCCGCTTTCGCCGCCTGGTAGGCGCGCAGCGCGCTGTTGCTCTTGGGCGCCACCGCCAGGTAGCAGATCGCCATGCTGATGGGCAGGTAGCCCTCGGGCCATCCCACCAGCTCCACCGCGTGCATGCAGTCGACCGCGATGGCGAGCGCGCGCGGGTCGGCCAATCCGATGTCCTCGGCGGCGAAGATCACCATCCGCCGGATCACGAAGCGCGGGTCCTCCCCGGCCTCGAGCATGCGCGCGGCGTAGTAGAGCGCGGCGTCCGGATCGCTTCCCCGCAGCGACTTGATGAACGCCGAGGCCAGGTCGTAGTGCTCGTCGCCCTTCTTGTCGTAGAGCAGCGAGCGTCGAGCCAGCGCCTGCTCCGCATCCTGGCGGGTGATGGTCTTGTCCTCGCGCGCCAGGGCCGCGGCGGCGGCGACCTCCAGCGCGGCGAGGGCACGCCTCGCGTCGCCAAACGAGAACTGCGACAGGTACTCGATCGCCTCCGGCGTGGCCTTCACCCCCGTGTGGCCGAGGCCGCGGTCGGGGAGGGCGAGCGCGCGCTCGACGATGGCGCGGATGTGCTCCTCGCCGAGCGGGTTGAGCACGTAGACGCGGGCGCGCGAGAGCAGCGCGGCGTTCAGTGCGAAGGAGGGGTTCTCCGTCGTCGCCCCGATGAGGACGATCGTCCCGCGCTCCACGTGCGGCAAGAAGGCGTCCTGTTGCGCCTTGTTGAAGCGGTGGATCTCGTCGACGAAGAGGATCGTCTTGCGGCCCTCGCGGATGCGACGCTGCTCGGCCTCCGCGATGATCTTGCGAACGTCGGCCACGCCCCCGAGCACCGCGGAGAAGGGGACGAAGGCGCGTCGCGTGACGCGCGCGATCACCTGCGCCAGCGTCGTTTTCCCCGAGCCGGGCGGGCCCCAGAGGATCATGGAGGGGACCTCGTCCCGCTCGATCGCCTGGCGGAGGAGCTTGCCCTCGCCGAGCAGGTGCTCCTGGCCGAGGATCTCGTCGAGCGTGCGGGGGCGCATCCGCTCCGCCAGGGGGAGAGAGCGATCCTCGAAAAGCTCCTGCTGACTCGAATCGGGCGGCATGGCGCCCACCATAGCCGGTTTCCGGCGTCCGGTGGATGCGCTACCCTCGGGGTGCTTCCATGCGCTCGCCCCTCTCCCTGCATCCTCCGATCCACCGCGTCGGTATCGTGGCAAGGCGCAACCATGCGGCCGCGCACGCCCGCGCGCTCGAGCTCTGCCGGTGGCTGCGCGATCGCGGCCGCGAGGTCGTGACCGAGGAGGACCTCGACGACCAGGGATTCGCCTCCCGGAAATTCGCCGCCGAGGCGCTCAAGGACCACATCGACCTGCTCGTCGTCCTCGGCGGCGACGGCACCCTGATCCACGCGGCGAATCTCCTCGCGGGCGCTCCCATCCCCATCCTGGGGGTCAACATGGGGTCGCTCGGATTTCTCACCGAGATCCGCGAGCACGAGATGTTCGAGGCGTTGGAGGCGGTGCTCGAGGGCCACTACCGCCTCGACGAGCGCCTGAAGCTCGAGGCGGCGCTCCGTCGCGGCGACGGCCCCCCGATCCTGCAGGGCCAGGTCCTCAACGACGTGGTGATCAGCAAGGGCGCCCTGGCGCGCATCGCCGACATCGACGCCTACCTCGACCGCTCCTTCGTCACCACCTACAAGGCCGACGGCGTCATCGTCTCCACCCCCACCGGCTCCACCGCCTACTCGCTCTCCGCCGGCGGGCCGATCCTCTTTCCCAACCTGGAGGCGGTGGTGATCTCCCCGATCTGCCCCCACACGTTGACGCAGCGCCCCCTGGTGGTGCCGCCGGACCTGCCGGTGGAGCTGCAGCTGACCTCCGATAACGGCGAGGTCTTCCTCACGCTGGACGGCCAGCGGGGCATGCGCATGGAGCCGGGCGATCGGGTGGAGATCCGCCGCTCCACGCACCGGGTGCTGCTCGTCCGCAGCGCTGCGTTGGACTACTTCACGATTCTACGCGCAAAGCTACGCTGGGGCGAACGGTAGGCGGACGTCGCATGCGGGGCTGCGGCCGGCGTGCTCGCATCGCGCTCGCTTCGACGTACGCTTCAGTACGCCTCCGCTCGCGCTCGCTGCGCTGCCGGCCTCGCCTGCCGCCTGCGACGTCCGCAGCCTCGTCTTCCTGTGCGTCGCATGCGGGGCTGCGGCCGGCGTGCTCGCTCCTCCCCCTGAACAAAGATCCACAGGACGGGACGGCGGGGGACTTTGGAATGTCGGGGGCTTCTGCTATGCATGGGAACGTGCGTTCAGTGAACGCGCGACCAGGAGGAATTCCCATGCTCAGCGCCCTGCGCATCGAGTCCTTCGCCATCATCGACTCCCTGGAGATCCGCTTCGGCGAGGGGCTGAATGTCCTGACCGGCGAGACCGGTGCCGGCAAGTCCATCCTCTTCGACGCGCTCTCGCTCCTTCTCGGCGGGCGCGCCGATCCGGGGATGATCCGCGCCGGCGCCGACGAGGCCGTGGTGGAGGGCCTCTTCGTCGGGGCCGAATACGCCGAGCGGGCCCGCGCGCTGGGGCTTCCCGTGGAAGGGCCCGAGGTCCTCGTCCGCCGGGTGATCTCGCGCAACGGAAAGGGGAGGGTCCACGTCAACGGCAGCCTGGCCACGGTTGGCATGCTGCCGGAACTCCTCGGCGGCACTGTCGATCTCTCGGGCCAGCACCAGCACCTCTCGCTGCTGCGCCGGGAATGCCACGGTGACCTCCTCGATCGCTTCGGTGGACTCGCCGGGCAGGTCGCCGTCTTCGGGGAGGCGTGGCGGAACTGGGTGCGGCTGGACGCCGAGCGGCGGCGGCTCATGGAGGAGGAGGGCGAGCGCGAGGCCCAGCGGGACTACCTCGCCTTCGTCCTCGCCGAGCTGGACGCCATCGACCCGAAGCCAGGCGAGGACGAGGCCCTGGAGGCCGAGCGCAAGCGCCTGGCCGAGGTGGAGCGCCTGCGCGCGGCGGCCGCCTTCTGCGAATCCGTCCTCGACGCCGACGACGACAGCGCCGCGGACCGGCTGGCGCGCGCCGCCCGGCGTCTGGAGGAGGCCGCTGCCCACGACGACCGGCTCGCTCCACTGGTCCGGCAGCTCGAGGCGGCCCTCGAGGAGGTCCGCGACGTCGCCCGCTCCCTGGCCGGCTACGCGTCCTCCCTCTCCGCCGACCCGGAGCGGCTCGAGCAGGTGGAGGAGCGGCTCTCCGCTCTGCGGCGGATCGCCCGCAAGCACGGCGGCAGCTTGGAGGCGGCCATCGAGCGGCGCGAGTCCATCCGCCGCGAGCTCGAGGAGCTTTCCTGCACCGAGGATCGGCTGCGCGAGGTGGAGGAGGCGCTGGAGGCAGCCTCCCGCGAGGTGGTGCGCGCGGCCGAGGAACTCTCCCGCGCACGGCGCGAGGCCGCCGCGCGCCTCGAAGAGAGGCTGCTGCCCGGCCTCGCCGCGCTCGGCCTGGAGGGCGCCGAGATCCGGATTCGCTTCGAGCCGCCCGCGGGGGCGCCGCGCTTCGGCGATCGGGCGATCGGCCCGCGCGGCGCGGAGGAGGTGGAGTTCTACCTGCGCGCCAACGTCGGCGAGGAGCCGAGGCCGCTGGCGAAGACCGCGAGCGGGGGCGAGCTCTCTCGCATTCTCCTCGCCTTCAAGGCCGCCCTTTCTTCGGTCGATCCCGTGCTCTGTTACGTCTTCGACGAGGTGGACGCTGGCATCTCCGGATCGACGGCGCTGGCGGTGGGCCGGATGCTGCAGGAAGCGGCCCGCGAGCGGCAGGTTCTCTGCATCACCCACCTCGGCCAGGTCGCGGCCTTCGCCGACCGGCACCTGCACGTGACCAAGTGCGTCGAGGCCGGACGGACGGTCTCGCGGGTGCGCGTCCTCGAGGAGGAGGGGGAGCGCCGCAGGAGCATCGCCCGGATGATAGCGGGGACCGAGGATGGCTCGGCGCTCGCGGCCGCCGGGGAGCTCCTCGCCCATGGACGTCGGTCGCTGCGAAGGGCCCACCGCGCGCACCGGCGCGCGGTGGAGGGGAGCGCCCCCCGGGCGAGGACGTCTTGAACGTCATCGCTCTCTGTCGGTAGCATGCCGGGTCACAGCCTCCGCGCATGGAGGCCGGTCGGTCGGACGTTAAGCCGCTACGGCGAGGGAAGGGACGCGACCGGGATGGTCAACCGCTCATGAAGGTCTCGGCCTGGGCGCGCACGGATACCGGGCGCGCCCGCGAACACAACGAGGACTCGTTCCTCGTCAACGACTCCCTGGGCCTCTACCTGGTCGCGGATGGGATGGGAGGCCATGCCGGCGGTGAGGTGGCCTCCCGCCTGGCGGTCGAGGTGATCGAGAGAGAGCTGCTCCGGCGCCGGGAGGAGTCCCCGGAGACCTTCGCCGAGCCGGCTTCCGAGCGCATGCGCGACGCCTTCGTCGCGGCGGTGGAGACCGCCTCCCGGGAGGTCTACCAGCGCTCGGCGGCGGAGCCTCGCCTTCACGGCATGGGCACCACCCTGACCGGTCTGCTCCTGCGTGGCCGGACCGCCTGGGTGGCCCACGTCGGCGACAGCCGCGTCTACCTCGTGCGGGACGGCCAGATCCGCCTGCTCACGGAGGACCATTCGCTGGTGCACGAGCAGATGCGGGCGGGGCTCCTCACCCCCGAGGAGGCGCGCCACTCCCACCTGCGCAGCATCATCACCCGCTCGGTGGGCTTCGAGGCCCGGGTCCCGGTGGACGTGCTGAAGGAGGACGTGCGCGAGGGCGATCTCTTCCTCCTCTGCTCCGACGGCCTGTCCAACCTGGTGGACGACGAGGAGATGCTCGAGTTCGCGGAGGCCTATCCGCCCGATCAGCTCCCCGACATGTTGGTGGACCTGGCGAACGCCCGCGGCGGCGACGACAACATCACCGCCGTCGTGGTGCTCGTCGGGTGAGGAGCGAGGACGCCGCTCGCAGGCCCGCCCGCGAGGGAAAGGAGACCGAGGCT